>Ga0187892_10000432_pt1 | contig 109052 bp, 68 predicted proteins | sample MA1701073metaG_FD_139345 | JGI IMG/M metagenome (GOLD analysis project Ga0187892, IMG submission 139345) | Bio-ooze microbial communities from a basaltic lava cave in the Kipuka Kanohina Cave System on the Island of Hawaii, USA - MA170107-3 metaG ... | reverse complement strand
CGGCCCTTCGGGATCGAGCCGCCACTCTACCGCCGGCGGGTCGACTTCTTCCTCAAGGACCGGGCGTTCGACGCGCGCGCGGCGCGCGAGGCGCTCGGCTTCGCGCCGCGCGTGGGGCTAAGGGAGGGCTTCGCGCGCACGGCGGAGGGCTATCGGTCGCGCGGGTGGCTCGCGTGAGCGAGAGGGGCGACGGCCGGATCCTCGGCATCACGGACGGCGTCCTCGCGGGCGCGGCCGTGATCGAGTGCGGCCGCGTGCTGGCGGCGACGAGCGAGGAGCGCCACGTCCGCCTCAAGATGGCGCGCGGCTTCCCGTCGCTCTCCGTCGACGAGGTCCTCCGGGTGTCGGGCACGGCGCCGCGCGACGTCGAGGCCGTAGCGGTCGCGGGGCGCTGCGAGTTCTTCGCCCGCGGCGTCACCGAGTGGCGCGGCTGGTTCCAGCGCGACCGCGGTCTCCTCCGCGAGGCGCTCCTCGTCGCCGGGTCGGAAGCGGCCTCGATCCTCGGGCCGTCGCGAGTCTTCCAGAAGGCCTACTACGGACTCAAGTCGGTCCTCGCGCTCGGCCGCCGCGGGCGGATCCGGCGGATCCTCCGCGAGCGACACGGGATCGTCTCCCCCGTCACGTTCCACGACCACCATCATTGCCACGCGACCGCGGCCTACTATCTCGGCGGCGCGCCCGACGCGCTCGTCGTCACGCTCGACGGCGGCGGCGACGGAGCGTGCGCGCAGGTCTGGCGCGGCCGCGACGGAAGGCTCGAGAAGCGCCTCGAGGTGCCGGCGTACGACTCGGTCGGCAACTACTACGCGTACGTGACGCACCTCCTCGGGTTCGCGGCCCACCGTCACGAGGGAAAGGTCACCGGGCTCGCCGCTCGCGGGCGGCCCGAATACGCCGACGTCCTGCGCGCGTTCGTCGCGCTCCGCGACGGGACGATCGTCAACACGGGGCGAGCGTTCTTCGGCTCGGCGCTGAGAAAGCTCGGGCGGCGCCTCCCTCTCGACCCGGACCCCGCCGACCTCGCCGCGAGCGTGCAGCTCGTCCTCGAGGAGGTGGCGGGCGGGTTCGTCGCCGACTGGGTCCGGCGCGAGGGGACGCCGCGCGTGCGGCTCGCGGGCGGAGTGTTCGCCAACGTGCGGCTGAACCAGAAGATCCTCGAAAGGGAGGGCGTCGAGTCGCTCTTCGTCTTCCCCGCGATGGGGGACGACGGCCTCTCGGTGGGCGCGGCGCTCGCCGAGTGGTCGGCGCGCCGGCGCCGCGCAGGGGCAGAGGCCTCTGTCCTGCAGATGAAGGACGCGTTCCTCGGCGGCGACGTCGGCGACCGCGAAGCGGAGGCGGCGCTCGGGCTTTCCGGGATCGAGGCCCGCCGCGTCGAGCCGATCGAGGACGAGATCGCGGCGCTCCTCGCGCGCGGCGAGACGGTCGCGCGCGTCACGGGACGGATGGAGTACGGGCCGCGGGCGCTCGGTCACCGCTCGATTCTCCACCGGCCCGACGACCGGAGCGTCAACGACTGGATGAACCGCGGCCTCCGCCGGACGGAGTTCATGCCGTTCGCGCCGATCGTCACGACCGAGGCCGCGCCGCGGCTCTTCGCGCGCACCCGGGGCGCCGAGGAGTGCGTCCGCTTTATGACGATCACGCTCGGCTGCTCCGCCGAGATGAAGCGGCTCGCGCCCGGGGTCGTCCACGTCGACGGGACCGCGCGGCCGCAGGTGGTCGAGCGCGGGTCGGAGATGCACCGTATCCTCGTGGCGTTCGAGGCGCGCACCGGGATCCCGGCGCTCATCAACACGTCCTTCAACATGCACGAGGAGCCGATCGTCGACACCGCGGAGGACGCCGTCCGCGCGCACGCGGCGGGCGGGTTCTTCCACCTCGCGGTGGGGAACCGGATCGCGGCCCCGCTGCGCGGGAAGCCGTGAGCGCGGAGCCGCTCCGCATTCTTCTCGCGAACGACCACCTCGGGTGGGGCGGGACGGTTCTCCACGGCGTCGGGAAGCTCTTCCTCCTCTCGATCCCGCGGTTCGATCCGGCGCGGGTCCGGGTCGTCCCGGTCATCCTCCGGCGCCGCGACGCGCTCGCCCGGGCGTTCGACGAGGCGGGGATTTCGATCCGTTTCCTCGCGCGGGGGAAGTTCGACCCGCGGACGTACTTCGACCTGCGGAGGATCGTGGGCGAGGAGCGGATCGACGTCCTGCACTTGCAGGGGTACGGGGCCGCGACGTTCGGGCGCCTGGTCGCGGCACGGACGGGAGTGCCGGCGGTCGTCACCGTCCACTCGGTCGATCCTCGCTACCCGCGCTACATGCGGCTCCCCGACCGGCTCCTCGCGCGCCGCACCGCCCGCTTCCTTTACATGAATGACACGCTCCGCGACTTCTGCGTGCAGCGGTGCTCGGCTCCGCTTCCCGCGCTCGAAAAGCTGCCGCTCGGAATCGATCTCGCGGCGTTTCGCGGGGGACCGGACAAGGAGGAGGCGCGGCGCGCGATCGGGATCGGCGAGAATGAGGCGCCGGTCGTCGGCACGGTGACGCGGCTTTTCGAGCAAAAGGGGAACCGGTACCTCCTCGAGGCCTGGCGCACGGTCGCGGCCCGCGTCCCGCGCGCCGTGCTCGTCGTCGCCGGCGACGGGCCGGAAAGGGCCGCCCTCGAGGAGAGCGCCCGCGCGCACGGCCTCGCCGGCCGGACGCGCTTCCTCGGCTTCCGCGACGACGTCCCCGCGGTCCTCCGCGCGTTCGACGTTGCCGTCCTCGCCTCGCTCTGGGAAGCGACGCCGCTCGCGGGCTTCGAGTCGATGGCGGCGGGGCTCCCGATCGTCGCGACCGCGGTCGACGGTCTCTCCGAGGTGCTCGAGGACGGCCGCACCGCGCTCCTCGTGCCGCCGGCGAGTCCCTCCGCGCTCGCGGCGGCGATCCTCAGGCTCGCGGACGACGCGGCCCTCGCCGAGCGGCTCGCCGGCGCCGCTCGGGAGGAGAGCCGCCGCTACTCGATCGAGGAGCACGTGCGCCGCCTGACCGAGGTCTACGAATCGGCCGCGGCGGCGTCGCGGGAGGCCGCGCGATGACGGCTCGCGCCGCGGCGACCTTTTTCGCTCGCGTCGCCGTGAGCGTCCTCCTCCTCGCGTTCCTCTTCTCGAGGGTCTCGCTCGGCGAGAGCCTCGCCGAGCTGAAGCACCTCCGCGCGGAGCCTCTTCTCTGGGCCGCGCTCCTCGTCGCCGTCGACCGCCTCGCGATGGCGCTCAAGTGGTTCGTGCTCGTGAGGCCCGTCCTCCCCGGCTACCCGTTCGGCGCGACGCTCCGGATCTTCTTCGTCGGGAACTTCCTGGGCCTCCTCCTCCCGCCCGGCCTCGGGAACGACGTCTTCCGCGCGGTGGGCGCGTGGCGGGAGACGGGCGAGGGGGCGAGATCGGTCTCGTCGGTCGCGCTCGAGCGCGCGATCGGCGTCGTTTCCCTCGTCCTCTTCGCGATGGCGACGCTCGTCCTCTCGCCCGTCGGCCCCGCCGGCCCGGCGCTTCTCGTTCCGGCCGCGATTCTCGGGATCGTCGTGACGCTCGGCATCGCGGCGCTTCTCGACAGGAGGCTCCCCGACAAGGTCGTCGCGTTCGTCGAGCGGACGGGGCTTCGCGCCGCCGCCTTACGCCTCCGGCGCCTCGCGGACGCGCTCGCGCTCTACCGCGCGCACCCGCGAGCGCTCCTCGCGTCCTTCGGGCTCGGCCTCGGCGTCCAGTGGCTGCGCGTCCTCATCGCCCTCCTCCTCGGCCGCGCGCTCGGCATCGCGGCGCCCGCCGCGGCGTACTACGCTTTCATCCCGCTCGTGACCGCGATGGTCCTCTTGCCGATCTCGGCCGGCGGGTTCGGCCCGCGCGAGATCGGCTGCGTCGAATTGTTCGGCACGGTCGGCGTGCCGGAGGAATCGGCCGTGGCGCTCTCTCTCCTCACGTTCCTGGCCGCGACGTTCGGCGCCCTCCCCGGCGCCGCCTTCCTCCTCGCCGGAGGCCCGTGGCGGAGAAAGCCCGGGGGGGGAAAGGGGCCCGCGACATGACGCGGCGGAAGAAGCGGCTCGTCCTCGCGCTCGCGCTTACCGCGGCCGCGGGGGGAGCGTTTTCCGGCGCGCTTGCGCTCTCGCCCTCGTTCCGCGGGCTCGTGCTCCCGTGGCGAGAGCAGGTCTGGCAGCGCTTCTTCCACAGGGGACGCCTCGCCGACAAGCGCTTCTACCGGGACGACGGCGGCGTTCCCGTCTCGTTCGCATCGGGCGCGCTCACGCTCGGGGCGGGGCTCTACGCTCCCGAGGGCGCGGCGAAGCGGCCCGGCATCGTCCTCCTTCCGGCGTCGACGGCTCTCGGGAGGAGGCTCGCCTTCCAGCGCGTCCTCGCGCGGGCGCTCGCGGATCGCGGCTACGCGGTCCTCTCCGTCGACGTCGCGGGCTTCGGCGATTCGGACGACCCTTCGGACCTCGAGGACGAGCGGCAGCTCGACGGCATCACCGACGCGCTGGCGGCGATCGACTTCCTCGCGTCGCGCCCCGAGGCGGACGCGTCGCGCCTCGCGGTCGCCGGCCACTCGCTCGGCGGCTCGATCGCCCTCCACGCCGCGGCTCGGGACTCGCGCGTGCGCGCGGTCGTCGCCATCGGGCCCGGGCGGAACGTCGCGGAGAAAATCCGCCACGAGGAGCGCCACGTCGCGCGGTTCTCGGCGGACCGAGGCCTTTCGGGCCGCGTTCCGTTTCACGTCCTGCGCGGCATCCTCCTCCGGCACGACGTCTCTGCGGCCGTGCCGCTCTACTCGGCTCCCGGCCACGTTCCCCTCCTCCTCGCCGAGGGGTCGCTCGAGAACGCCGCCGAGCGCGCGGCGATGCGCGACGCCTTCGACGCCATGGCGGAGCCGAAGCGGCTCGTGACCCTCGACGGCGCCGACCACTACGGCAACGCCGACGCCTTGACGCGGGACGGCTCCTTCGGCTTTTACGATCGCGGCGCGATGGGCGCCCTCGTCGCGGCGATCGAGGAGACGCTCGCGACCGTCTTCGGGAGGGCGGAGTGAGCGGCAATACCCCGAACCGGGAGTCCCGCGTCGCGCTCGCCGTCCTCTGCGCGATCCTCGCGCTCGCGGCGTACCTGCGCTTCCGCGGGATCGCGTACGGCCTTCCCGACAGCCTCTACGACGACGAGGCCCATTTCGTGCGCCGGGCGCTCGCGATGGGCACGGGGGACCTGAATCCGCACTGGTTCCACAAGCCGGGCCTCTTCTTCTACGTCCTCTTCTTCGAGTTCGGCGCCGCGTACGCGGCCTCGCGGCTCCTCGGGCTCGTCTCGTCGCCGGACGACTTCGCGGTCCTCTACTTCAACGACCCGACCCCGTTCCTCCTGATCGCGCGGTCGACCGTGGCCGCGTTCGGACTCGGCCTCGTCGCCGCGACGTACGCTCTCGGCCGGAAGCTCTTGAGCTCGCGCGCCGCGGGTCTGTGCGCGGCTCTCGTCGTCGCCGTGACGCCGGGGGTCGTGCGCGAGTGCCAGGCGGCGCGCGCCGACGTGCCGACGGCGTTCTTCGCGGCCCTTTCGCTCCTCTTCCTCGCGGCCATGGTGCGGCGCGGGAGGCCTCGCGACGACGCCCTCGCCGGCCTATTCGCGGGCCTCGGGATGGCGACGAAGTACACGCCCGCGATCCTCGTCGTCCCGCTCGTCCTCGCGCGCATCGCGCGCGCGCGGAGCGCCGGGGAGAAGGTCTTCTCTCCGCGCCTTTTCCTCGCGCCTCTAACTCTCTTCGCGTCGTTCGCCGCGGCGTCGCCGTTCAACATCCTCGATTCGACCTGGATCCGCGAGACCTGGGAGCAGCGGATCCTGCCCGCTCTCGGCGACTCGGCCGCGATCTCGAACGACGCGACCTACAAGGGCGAGGGGTTCCTCGCGGCCGTCGCCCAGATCGCGCGACTACCGTTCGAGCCCGGCGCGATGGGCGGTTCGCTCGCGGCGCTCTCCGCCTCCGGCGTCCTCTTCCTCGCGGCCGCGCGCCGCCGGGACCCGGCGGTCCTCCTCGCGCTGTCGCCGATCCCGATCTTCATGCTCGCGGCGGCCGTGCTGAACCCCTCCTACGCCGAGCCGCGCCACCTGAACCTCCTCTACCCGCTCTTCGCGATCGGCGCGGGAGCGCTCGCCGCGGCCCTCTTCTCGCGGCTCCTCCCGCGTGCGCCGCTCGTCCTCCCGCTCGCGGTCACCGCGCTCGCGTGCCTCCCGTCTTTTTTCCGCGTGGAGCGCGGCAACGACCGGCTGCTCGTGCTGGACGCGCGGCTCATGGCCCGGGCGTGGATCGAGGCGAACGTCCCGCCGGGCACGCGGATCCTCCTCGACGGCGAGTGCGTGAAGCTCCGCGACTCGCGCGAGAACCTCGAGCGCCTCCGCGACGAGGCGCGGGAGCTGCACCTCGCCACGGCCGGGGAGTGGAACTTCTCGAAACAGCTCGACCTCTACTACGACTACCAGGTGCGGGCGCTCGCGAAGTGGACGGGGCCGACCTACGACCTCTTCGTCTTCTATCACCCGTGGTGGAAGCGCCGCGAAGAGGCGCCGGGAGAGGTGAGGTACGTGGAGGATCCCCACGACCGGATGATGGCGAACCCGCTCCACGCCCGCGGCGTGGACCCGCTCGAGGCCTACGAGGAGAGAGGTTACAGGTACCTCGTCACCGAGGCCCGCCTGTACGGAAAGTACCTCGTCGAGCCGATGCGGTCGGACTTCCCGTCGTTCGCCAGGTTTTACGCCGCGGCGGTCACTCGTCCGATCGAGAAGGAGTTCCGGGACGCCGCCCGCGACGACGTCGTCGTTCAGGTTTTCCGCCTGCGCGGCGGAAAGTGATCGCGCGCCGGCGAGGCGGCGGGGCGGTCCCGCCTCGCGCGGCGGGACCGGCCGGTCCCCGCTCGAACTCCTACCTCACGATGTACGGAGCCGCCGGGCCGGGCCCGAAGACCGGGGCGTCCGGAGGCTTTGGCGCCGCGAACCCCGTGAGGCTCGAAGGGGGGAAGAGCGACAACGCGAGGATCGCCTCGCCGTTCACCTCGGTGTTCTCGGTGCTCGCTCCGAGGTTCCAGCCGCCGTTCATCGCCTGGACCGACGCGAGGTAGTTCGAGCCGTTCTGTCCGACGCTGAAATAGAGCGGATCGTTCTGGAAGAGGTAGTAGGACGTCACCGCCCACGCCGTGCTCTGGACGTGCGGCCCGGGGAACCCGTCGTCGGCGCTCCACCATCCCGCGGCGTCCTGCCGCATCGCGAGGTTGAAGCGGATGACTTCCGCCTCGGCGGCGAACTGGCGCGTCAGCCGGAAGCCGAGGTGCGCTCCGACGAGGCCGAGCGTGTAGAACGACTCGTTGGGGTCGTCCTTGTCGAAGAATGGCGACACCGAGAAGAGGTCGTTGAAGATCACCTGGGCCATGATCTGGCCCTGCTGGCGGTAGCCCTGGCCGGGGAACGACTTCTCGAGGAAGAAGGCGCTCATGATCCAGAGGTTGATGTCCCAGGAGATGAGACCGTCGAGCCCTTGAGCGTGCCGGCCGTTCTTGATCGATTCGGCGAGAGGCTGCGGCCCGCCGAGCGACGCGATCTTCGCGTCCCAGCGCGCCCGCGCCTCGGGCTTGTAGCTCGGGTCGCCGAGAAAGCCTCCCGAGAGCAGAAGGAAAGCGAAGTCCACGCCGGTGTCGACCTCGGGTCGGGCGAGCATCCCGCCCGCCGCGTCGGCGATCGTGATGACGACTCTCGGCGAGCGTCCCACCCGCCTCCACGCGCGGATGAGCCCGAGCGCCGTGACGCCGTACGTGTTCTCTGGGCTCTGAGTCGCGCTGTGCTCCGTCGTCGACAGAAGGACGTCGTAGTCCCAGCCGCCGTCCTCGAGATCCTGGTCCGGAGTGCCGTTGTGAGCGTTGTCGCCCGTGATGTCCGCCTGGAGGTCCGCGAGGCGGTTGACCGCTTTCGACACCGCCGGCTGGGCGATTCCCTCCTCGGCGACGCCGGCCGCGACGAGCGCGGCGGCGAGCGCCGCCGCAATCGCCTTCCGATGACGACGACGACCACCACCACCATCACCCGACAAGAAACGCATGACAACTCCTCCTGCCTGCTGCAGATTTCTAGCGCTCGCTCGCTTGCTCGCTCACTCACTCAGTCGCTCGGCGGCGGCGCGGGGGACGGCGCCGGCCGGGTTCGGGCCGCGGACTCGACGCGGGGTCCGGGAGGGGGGATGGTCCGGGGCGTCCGCCGGGGACCAAGAGGCGAGCCGCGCGGACGAAGACGCGTCGCGTCTCCGAATGCGCAGCCGGCAACGCCTTCCGGGTCCGGCGGACCCGAGATATCCCCCGACGAATCCAGCACCTACGATGCTAATGGCAAGCCGCACGTCCGGCAAGCGTTGAGTGGCGCCGGACGCCTCTCAATCCGAAAAAAACGACCCCCGCCGAGGCGCTCGGCGAGGGTCGGGCTGCGGCCGGAAAGGGGCCTACGCCGCTCCGGCGCCCTTGTAGAAGTCGGCGTTGATCTGGATGTACTGCTTCCACTTGTCCGGCACGTCATCCTCGGGGAGGATCGCCTGGACCGGACAGACGTCGACGCAGGCGCCGCAGTCGATGCACTCGACCGGGTGGATGTAGAGCATCCGGTGGCCCTCGGCGCCGTGGATGCAGTCGACGGGGCACGCGTCGACGCACGCCCGGTCCATGACGTCGATGCACGGCTCCATGATGATGTGAGTCACTGGCAGTCTCCCTGCGCAGGCGATGGGGACGAAAGTTCGGGTGAGTGGGCGATTCTAGAGGCCGCTCGCGGGGCGGTCAAGGCGAGCCGATCACGCCTCGAGCCAGCTCTCCGGCAGCGGAATGAGCTTCGAGAGGTGCTTCAGCTCGTTCGCCTCCTTGACGAGGTTCCGCGCGACGACCATGCGCTGCACCTGGTTCGTTCCCTCGTAGATCTGCACGATCTTCGCGTCGCGCATGTACTTCTCGATCGGGTAGTCGCGCATGTATCCGTACCCGCCGAAGACCTGCACGGCGTCGGTCGTCACCTTCATCGCGGTGTCGGTCGCGAAGAGCTTGCACATGGCCGACGCTTTCGTGATGTTCGGGAGCTTCGCGTCGACCGCGCGCGCGGCCATGTACACGAGCTGGCGAGCCGCCTCGACCTGGGTCGCCATGTCGGCGAGGAGCTGCTGGATCATCTGGAACGAGGCGATCGGGGCGCCGAACTGCTCTCGCTGCGTCGCGTAGACGGTCGCCAGCTCGAGCGCTCCCTGCGCGAGCCCGACCGCCTGCGCGGCGACGCCGGGGCGCGCCATGTCGAGCGTCTGCATCGCGTGGCGGAAGCCGTACCCCGGCTCGCCGCCGAGGAGCGCCGACGCGGGCACGCGGCAGTTCTCGAACTCGAGCTCGACGACGGGCACGCACCGGATGCCCATCTTGTCCTCGATCTTCCCGATCCGGAATCCGGGCGTCCCCTTCTCGACCATGAGCGCGCTGATGCGGCGCGATTTGCTGTCCGGGTCGGTCACGGCAAAGACCGAGTAGAGGTTCGCAACGCCGCCGTTCGTGTTCCATTTCTTGGCGCCGTCGATGACGTAGTGGTCGCCCTCGAGCGCCGCGCGCGTCGTCATGCTGCCCGCGTCCGAGCCCGCGTTCTTCTCCGAGAGGCCGAACGCGATGAGCGTTTGCCCTTGCGCGATGCCGGGCAGGTACTTCCTTTTCTGCTCCTCCGTTCCGCCGACGAGGATCGGGAACGAGCCCAGCGCGTTGACGGCGAAGAGGACGCCGACGCCGCCGCAGCAGCGTGAGAGCTCCTCGATGACGATGCAGAGGTTCACGACGCCTCCGCCGTCGCCGCCGTACTCCTTCGGGATCCAGACCTTGAAGAGGCCCGCCTCCGCGAGCGCCTTCTGGATGTCCCACGGGTATTCCTGGCGCCGGTCGTACCGCCAGGCGTTCGGGCGGACGATCCTCTCGGCGACCTCGCGGGTGCGGGCGCGCCACTCGCGGTTCTCTTTGGTCAGGAGCTCGTCCATCGGAACGGAATCCTCGCCTTCTCTTCTCGTCGTTCTCGTCGCGCGGCCCGGGTGAAGCGGAGTTGAGTCTTGCGCCCCGACTTCTCCTCATGATCCTGCGGGGAAGTCGGAGCCTTGCGTGCGACTCGGATGACGCGTGTCGGGCGTCGCGAGCAGGCGCGACGTCGGAGTTGGGCCGGGGTTGGGCGGCGCTAGGATAGCCGGGACGGCAGGGCTTCGGAAGCGCCGTCCGGCGGCGTGATATCGTCCGCCGAGAGAGGCTTCCTGGGAGCATGCCCACCGCCCGCCGAGGAACGACGAGTCGCCGGTCGCTCGCGCGGCAAAGGCTCCGCGAGCTCTTGTCGATCGGCGACCTCGTGGACGCGGACGGCCGCGCGATCGTCCGGGACGTCCTTTTCGAGGCGGACATCCGCCGGTTCGCCCCCGACGGCCGCGGCACCGTGGACCCGCGCGACGGCGTCCGGATCGTCTTTGCAGAGGGGCGGGCCCGGCGTCCGAGGACCGGGCCCCCGCCGACGCCCCCCGAGGCGCCGTGCCCCGTGTGCGAAGGGCGGCTCACGAGGATCGTCGACGCCGCGCCGCTTCCGTCGGGAGGGGTCACCTTCGTCAACAAGAACCTCTATCCGATCGTCTATCCGCGCGCCGGCGCCTTCGCGAGCGGCGTTCACCTCCTCCAGTGGACGAGCCTCCGGCATGACGAGGACCTCGACTCGATGGACGACCGCGACGTCGCCGCCGTCTTCGCGAGGCTCGCGGCGCTCGAGCGGAAGCTTCTTCACCTTCACGGCAACCCGTTCTCGTTCGCGCACGGAGGCCGGTGCCGCGACGGGGCGCACCACGGCTACTTCCTCGTGATCAAGAACCGGGGAGGACTCGTCGGCGGCTCGGTCGCGCACGGCCATCAGCAGATCGTCCTCACGGAAACTCTGCCGGGTCGCCTCGCCGACGATCTCCGCTTCCACCGGGAAACGGGTCGGTCGGTCGTCGACTACCTCCTCGAGACGACGCCGCGCCCGCTCCGCGTCGGGCGCTTTCGCGGCGGCGTGACGGCGCTCGTGCCGCCGTTCATGCGCCGGCCGCTCCACTCGATGCTCGTCGTCGGGGATTCGAGCCGCCGCTCGCTCCACGATCTCTCCCCGGCCGAGATCCGGGGGCTCGGCGAGGGCACGCGCGGGCTCCTCGGCGCGGTGAAGCGCCTCATGCCGTCGCGCTTCGGGAAGCCGTTCACGATCAACATGATCGTCCACAACGGCCCGGCGCCCGGCGTTTATTTCGAGTTCTTTCCGTACACGCAGGAGATGGGGGGCTACGAGCACCTCGGACTCTTCGTCTGCCAGGGCACGCCGGATGAGTCCGCGCGGCTCCTGCGCGGCGCCCTGCGCTGACGCTTGAATCGGGGGGGGCCGGTGCTAGACTCGCCCCCCACGTCGGTCCGGACGGACCGCGGGCGCATACCCGGTCGGGGCGTAGCTCAGCTTGGCTTAGAGCGTTGCGTTCGGGACGCAAAGGTCGGAGGTTCAAATCCTCTCGCCCCGACCAATCCCGGGGCGCCCGCCGTCGCGCACGGAATCCCTTTCCTCCAGTCTCTGTCAGTCTCTGGCTCTTCTCTTTCCTGTCGGCGCGCGCGCCCTTGAGATCGGGACGCCGGGCGGCCGATCTTCCCTCCGCGGGAGTCCCTTCCCTCGACGGCCGTTCGGTCGTAACGCGTTGATCGGCAGGGAGTTCTTTGCTAGAAAAAGAGCGCCCGGGATCGAAGGGCCCCCCCGCGACCCGGATCCCGCCGTCCGCGCCGGAAAGAGGCGACCCACTCGATGAGCAGCGGCAGCACCCGCACCACCACCACCACCGCGTCCGCGGCGTTCCCCGACTTGAAAGCTCTCGTTCAGGGCGAGGTCCTGACCGACGAGCAATCCCGCCGGGCCGTGAGCTCGGACTTCGGCCGCATGGTCGAGCGGGTCCCGCGCGTCGTCGTCCGGCCACGGACCGCGAAGGACGTCGCGGCCGTCATGAAGTACGCGCGCGAGAAGGGGCTCAAGGTCTCGAGCCGCGGCGAGGCGCACACCCAGACCGGCCAGGGGCTGACCGACGGAATCCTCGTCGACCTGGGATCGATGCACCGCGTCCTGTCCGTCGACGAAAAGGGGCTCACTTCGTCGGTCGAGGCCGGCTGCAAGTGGCGCGACCTCGTCCTCTTCCTCGACCCGAAGGGTCTCGTCCCGCCGGTCCTCACGAACAACCTCGGCGTGACGATCGGCGGAACGCTCTCGGTCGCGGGTCTCGGCATCTCTTCCTTCAAGTACGGCGCGCAGGTGGACAACGCGCTCGAGCTCGAAGTCGTGACCGGGGCCGGCGACGTCGTGACGTGCTCGCCATCGAAGGAAAGGGATCTCTTCGATTGCGTCCGCTCGGGCCTCGGGCAATTCGGCGTCATCACCCGCGCGACGCTGAAGCTCAGGCGCCGCCTGCCGATGGTCAGGACCTACTTCCTCCTCTACGACGACCTCGATCCGTTCATGAAGGACTCGGAGGTCATGCTCGTCGACGAGCGCTTCGACTACATGGAGTCGTGGTGCTCGCCCTGCCCGCAGGGGATCCGCAAGGTGGAGGGGGAGAACCTCGCGTTCGCGCAGTGGTTCATGCCGTACCACCTCACGAAGGAGTTCGAGCCCGGGAAGGAACCCGACGAGAAGAGGCTGCTCGCGGGTCTCCGTCACTACAAGAAGGTCCACGTCGAGGACAAGACGACGCTCGATTTCTCGAACCGGCTCAATCCCCTCTTCGAGATCTGGAAGCGGATCGGCTACTGGGACCGGCCGCATCCGTGGATGGAGAACATCATCCCGTGGGCGGCGTCGAAGGAGTATATCCATACCGTCCTCGAGAACATGCAGCCGCAGGCGCTCGGCGGCGGGCACGTCCTCCTCTGGCCCGCGAAGGGGAACACCTCCGAGGCGCCTCTCTTCAAGGTGCCGAAGAACGAGAAGTTCGTGATGGGCTTCGGCATCCTGCCGGGCGTGCCGCGAGAGTTCCTCGACCTCGCGGTCTCGAAGCTCAACCAGGCGAGCGAGCTCGGCATGATGATCGGCGCGAAGCGCTATCTCTCGGGGCTCATCCACTTCGACGAGTCGCACTGGGAGGCGCACTTCGAGGAGGACTGGCCGCGGATGAAGGCGCTGAAGAAGAAGTACGACCCTCACCTCCTCCTCAACTCGCATTTCATGCCGCTTTGAGCTTTGAGCGGATTCGAAGGCTCCGGGTTGACCTTCCCGTGGAGCGATCCGTGCCCGAAACATCCGTGAGGGCGGCGGCACGCGCGCTCCCGATCGCGTCCGTTCGCGAAGCGGAGGCGAAGCGGAGGACGAGTGGAAACGAACGGCGTCTTTCCGGCCGAGACCCGGCCGGAGCCGCTCGACATCGTGACGCCTGCGGGCTAGCCTCAGTCTCGAAGGGCCGCGCGGCATGAAGAGCGCCGGCTCCGCGGAACTCGTCCTCTCGGTGCGACACATCTGCGACCCCTGAGGGCACCTGACCCTCCCCGAATGACACGATCGAGCCGATCGCCGGCCGTTGCCGTCTTTCTCCTCGCCGCCGCGCTGGGACTCTTCGGCGCGCGCGGGGCCGCCGCGCTCCTCCCGTCCGCCCCGGCGGACGAGATCGATCGCGCCCTCGCCGCCGCGGCCGCGCTCGAGGACCGCGCGCTTGCGGCGAAAGCCTTTGGGCGCGTCGGGGACGCGTTCGACCTCTACCTTCAGGCGGCCGAGACGCTCGCGCCCGAGGCGTCGCGTCCCGGCGAGGGGCGGGAGCCCGACCGGTTCGTCTCCGCGCGCGCGGGCGTGTACCTCCTCGTCGCCGATTACCTCGCGGGGCGGGCCGACCGGATCGAGGAGGCGCGCGGCCGCCTCGACCGGCTGGCCGAGAGGACGAGCGACCCGCTGCTCAGAGCCCGGATCGACGACCTCCGGCGCGGCTATGCGCAACGGATGCGCGACTACGACGAGGCGAAGCGCCTGACGAGGTCGCTCGGCTTCGTGATGGACTGGCTCGTGATCGGACCGTTCGACAACGACCGCGGCGGCGGATTCGCGACGGCGCACCCGCCGGAGCGCGAGATCGATCCCGCGGCACGCTACCCGGGGAAGCGGAACGAGATCGGCTGGCGTCGCGTTCCCGTGAGCGATCGCTCGTACGTCGATCTCGACACGCTCCTCCGCCCGAACGACGAGGCGCTCGCGTACGCGCTGACGCACGTCCGGTCGGACTCGGATCGCGAGGTCTCGGCCCGATTCGGCACCGACGAGTCGTTCCAGCTCTTCGTGAACGACCGGCTCGTCGCCGCGCGGGACGCCCGCCGCCCGTGCCGCTTCGACCAGGACGTCGCGGGCTTCTTTCTCCGGAAGGGCTGGAACCGGATCCTGCTCAAGTTGGGAGAGCGCACGGGGGAGTGGGGCTTCATGCTCCGCCTCACGACGCCGGACGGAGAGCCGATCGCCGACCTCGAAGTGGAGCCCGATCCGGCGGCGGCCACGCCGCTCGCCGAGGAGCCGGGGACGGATCCGTCGCCCGAGCCGCGGCCGGGAGAGATCGACGTCCTCTCGGCGCGGCTTCGCTCCGACGCGGGCGACGCGCGGACGTTCCACCATCTCGCGCTCCTCGAAACGCTCGTCCACCCGAAGGACGACGGATCGACGGCCGCGCTCGACGCGTCGCGGGAAGCGTCGCGGCTCGAGCCGTCGAACACCTCTTATCTGTTTCTCCAGGCGCTCGCGTCCGTGCGGCCCGCGTCGATGAGCCCCGAGCGCGAGGAGAACGAGAAGCGCCGCATCCTCGAGCGAATCCTCGAGATCGACGCGAAGAACGCGGAGGCGGCGCTCACGCTCGCCCTCTACTACGCGCAGTCGCTCTCGAACCACGAGAAGGCCGAGGCGCTCGTGAAGCGCGCGCTCGAGGCGAACCCCGGCTTCGTCGACGCGAAGCTCCTCCTCGTCCGCGAGCTGCGCCGGCTCACGTTCGGGCCGCAGGCGGACGAGGATCTCCGAGCTTTCGCCGCCGATCGAAAGGTCGCGGAGGAGAAGACCGTCGCGCTCGAGGTCGCGCGGATGGCGATCTCGCGGCGCGACTTCCCCGCCGCCGAGAAGACGCTCCGCCGCCTCGTCGACCGCGACGTCGCCGACGGAGGGCCCCGGGTCGAGCTCTACCGCCTCTACCTCGCGACGGGCCGGCGCGAGGAGGCGCTCGCGCTCCTTCTCGACTCGCTCGACGCGAACCCTTACGACATCGGGTCTCGCCTCGTCCGGGCGGATCTCCTCGAGAGCGCGGACCGGCTCGACGAGGCGGCCCTCGAGGTCGAGGCGGCGCTCGCGATCTCCCCGGACGATCCCGCCGCGGTGAAGAAGCTCGCGAAGCTCGAGCACCGCCGAGGCCGCGACGCGGAGGCGCTCGCGCTCTTCGACCGCGCGCTCATGCTCGATCCGAACGACCGGGATCTCGAGAGATACGTCGAGTTCCTCCGCGTCGCGAAGCGTCCATTCGAGGAGTCGTATCCGATCGACCGCGAGACGGCGATCGCGCGGGCGGCGGCGCTGCCGGCTCTCGGCAACGAGTCCCACGCGAGCGTCTTGCGCCGGTCTCTCGTGAAGGTGAACCGGGACGGCACCGCGTCGCGCCACGAGTATCGGCTGTTCAAGGTCCAGAACGAGGAAGGCGTCCGCGCCCTCGACCGCGTCCCGGTCGTCTTCGCGGTGGGGGAGCAGCGCGTTCGCGTCCTCGCGAACCGCGTCATCCGGCCGGACGGCACGGTGCGCGACGGCCGGACTGCGAACGCCTCGGGCGACGGCCGAGCCGGCGAGTACCGAACGTACGCCGTGCGCTCGATCGACCTCCCCCCGCTCGAGGTCGGCGACGTCGCGGAGGTCGAGTACCGACTCGACGACTCGCGGCAGTCGTTCTTCGGCGACTACTTCGGGCTCCGGCACCTCTTCCGGCCCGAGGGCGACTTCGGCCGCGTGCTCGAGTCCGAGCTGATCCTCGTGCATCCCGAGGACCGCGCGCTCAGGGTCCGCTCCGTGAACGGCGCGCCCGAGCCCGCGGCCGGACCGGGCGACGACGCGGGTTTCGTCTCCCTCCGCTACCGGATGACGGACCTGCCGCGGATCGAGCCCGAGCCCTACATGCCGGGGTTCGAGGAGTTCGCGCCGATGGTCGAGGCGACGACCTACCGGAGCTGGGACGACTTCGCCGCGTGGTGGTGGAACTTGATCCGCCGCGAGATCCAGATGAACGAGCCCATGCGGGAGTCCCTCGCGCGCCGGACGAAGGACGCCCGCACGGAGGAGGAGATGATCCGGGCCGTCTTCGACTACGTCGTCACCGACATCCGCTACAACGCATGGGAGTTCGGCGTCCACGGCTATCAGCCGTACAACGCGTCGACCATCTGCGCGCGGCAGTTCGGGGACTGCAAGGACAAGGCGATCGTCATCGTCACGCTCCTCCGCGAGCTCGGGATCGCGGCTCATCCGGTCGTCATCCACGCCGGCGAGCCGAGGCCGAAGGAGGATCTGACGCTCGCCCTCGTCGACCACTTCAACCACTGCATCGCCTACGCGGAGCCGAAAGGGGGGAGCCCGGTCTTCCTCGACGGCACCGCGGAGTTCCACGACGTCTCGACTCTCCCCGACATGGACCGCGGCGCGACCGTCGTCGTCGTGCGCGACGGCAAGCCCGAGATCCAGGTCGTCCCGATGCCGCCGCCGGAGGAGAACGGACACGAGGTCACGTACGACGTCGAGCTGAAGCCCGACCGGCGCGGAGCGGTGGTGACGGCGCGCACCCGCGCGTGGGGAACGCCGGCCGCCGCCGAGCGCCGGATCCTCCACAACCCGGGACGGCGCCGCGAGGTGATCGAGAACCTCCTCATCCGCGACTTCGGGTCGGCGCGGTACGTGAGCTCGTCCGTCCCCGACATGACGCGGCTCGAGCGCGAGATCGAGTACTCGGCGATCGCCGACGTCCCCGAGATCGTGAAGCGGTCGGGCACGGGGCTTGCGCTGCCGGCGACGATTCGCCGGATCTCCCTCGCGGCGTTCGCGACGTCGGAGAGCCGCCGGTTCGACCTCTTGCTCCCGACTCCTTCGCTCCGCCGCCGGACGGTCGTCTATCATCTCGCCGACGGGCTCGAGCCCGGGCGGCTTCCGTCTCCCGTCCGCCTCGAGACGCCGTTCGGACGGTTCGTGATGGAGGCGACGGCCGAGGGCATTGGCGGCCGGACGGTCCGGATCACGACCGAGCTTGCGCTCAAAGCCGCTCGCGTCTCGCCCGGCGACTATCCGGCGTTCCGGGAGTTCGCGCTCGCCGCGCTCCGGGCGACGGAGGAGGCGGTGCCCCTCGTGGAGAGCCATTGAGCCCGCTCCGCCGGACGCGGGCCTGGCGCGGCGAAGCCCGCGAGTCTCTCTCTCGCGCTGCGCCCGGAGGGCGTCGCGGACCGGCGACGGGCCGCGGGGCGTCCGCGCGCGCGTCGCTCCGCCGGCTCGCGACGATGGCTTCGCTCGCCGGCATCCTCCTTTTCTTCGTCGCGAGGCCGGCGGCGGCGAATCCTCAGGACGAGCCCGCCCTCCCCTCCGCGGCCGCGCTCGAGGCGCTCGTCGAGCCCGAGGAGTTCGCGCAGGCGGACTGGGACGCCCTCCAGGACCGATGGCTCGCCCTCCTCGAGCGCGAGGCCGAGTCGCCCTTCTCCGAGCTCGTCCTCGTCCGGCTTCGCGGGATCGAGCGCTTCGCGACGCGGCCCGCGGGCCACGTCCGCGAACGGCTCGAGAGCATCCTCGACCGCGGGGTGAAGAACCCGCTGACGCGCGACGCGATCGCCCGCGAGTCGGCGCGCCTCGGCCGCGCAACCGGAACACTCCCGCTCTCGCCCGACGAGTCCTTCGCCGTCGACACGGGCGACGCGCTCCGCGCCGGCCTCGTGATCGGCCCGTTCGGAACGCCCGGGGCCTATCTTCACGACTGGGTCTTCCCGCCCGAGCGGGAGATCGACCTCGGAGCCCGGTACAAGGGCCTCGCCGAGCCGGTCGGCTGGGTCCCCCTCCGACTCGCGCCGGGCGACGGCAGGCTCTTCGACCCGGCCTCCGTCCTCCCGCCGGGAACGGGCGCGACCTATTCCCTCTTCCAGGTGCGCTCGGACGTGGATCAGCCCGCCTGGATCCGGTTCGAGAGCGACGCGAGCGCGCGCGTGTTCGCCGACGGCGGCTCGAGCGAGCCGTGGCGGCTCGTCCTCGACTCGGACCGGCTCTCCGAGTTCCGGCCGCGCCGCGCCTTCATCCCGATCGGGCTTCGGCGCGGGTGGAACCGGATCCTCGTCAAGACGTCGACGCCGAACGACGCGGTCTTCTCGCTCCGCCTCCTCGATCCGGCTCTCGGCCCGCTGCGCAGCGTGTCGGTCGAGACCGAGGCCGTCCTCCGGGATCTCGCGACGGAGGCGGACCGAGCGGCGACGGCTCCCTCGGGCCCGCCGCCCGACGCGCGCGGCCTCCTCGTCGAGCGGGGCCTCAAAGAGCGTCCGGACGATCCGTACCTCCTCGCGGCGGCGGCGTTCTTCCTCGACTGGAACCGCGAGGACTCCTCGTCGCTCCGGCTCTTCGAGGAAGCGCACCGGAGGAAGCCGGGGTCGGCGACGCTCGCGTACCTCCTCGGGGACGCGACCCAGCGGGCGCGCCACCTCCCGGCGTTGCACCGCACGGCGCGCGCGACGACTCTCTTCCGCGAGGCGCTGCGGCTCGATCCCGAGTTCCGTCCCGCGACGCTCTCGCTCGCCCTCCTCCTCGAGTCGAATGACCGCGCCGAGGACGCCGTGAAGGAGATTCGCGGCCTCGCCGCGCAGGCGCCGCGGCACTTCCGAGCGCACCTCGCCCTCGCGGCGATCTTCGGGAAGCTCGGGTGGAAGCGCGAACGGCTCGAGGCGCTCCAGGCCGCCGAGGACATCGCGCCCGAGAACCCCGACGTGCAGAACGCGCGCGCGCGGCTCGCCCTGGACGAGGACGACGCGCCGCGGGCCGCCGTGCACCTCGAGCGGTCGCTCGCGTCGGACCGGACGCAGGTCGCCGAGACCCGCGGCCTCGCCTCGCTCTATCGCGGGCTCGGGCGCTTCGACGAGGCGATCGGCCTCTACGACCGGCTCGTCCGCCTCGAGCCGCGCGACGCGTTCGCGCACCGCGAGGAGATCGCCGCGACGCTCCGCGAGAAGGGCGACCTCGAGGGCGCGATCCGCGTCGCGCGGCGGGTCGTCGACGACTACCCGCGCTACTCGTCGTTCGTCCGGACGCTCGGCGACTATCTCTTCGAGGCGGGACGGAGGGACGAGGCGCTCACGTGGTACCGCCGAGCAATCGAGATCGACCCCGGGTTCCACGAAGTGCGCGACCTCATAGACCGGCTGACGGCCGCGCCGGACCTTTTCTTTGCGCCGTTCCGCGTGGACGCTCGCGACATGATCCGGAAGGCCCCCGGACGCGAGACCTACCCCCGGGCGTCGAGCGTCGCGGTGCTGGACGACCTGATCCTCAGGATCTTCCGAGACGGCTCGACCCGGGCCGAGACTCACCAGGCCTTCAAGCTCCTCGACCGCGACGGCATCGAGGAGCACTCGACCGTCACGCTCGGCGACGTCCCGCTCGAGGTCCGCACGTGGCTGCCGGGCGGGGACTCGCTCGAGCCGATCGAAGTGAGCGGCGAGGACCGCTACACGATGCCGGGCCTGGTCGAGGGCGCGACCGTGGAGTACCGCTACCGGGACGACACGCGGAACGCCCCCGGCGCGCCGCTCGAGCTCCCGACGTTCTACTTCCAGGACGTCGACCTCAAGGAGCCGTTCCTCTTCTCGCGCTACGTCGTGGTCGCGCCGAAGGACATGCCGCTCGCCGTCGTCGAGAACCGCCTGCCGTCGCCGCCGCGGCGCGTCGAGATCGGCGGCGAGGTCGCGACGATCTACCTCGCCGAGAACATGGAGCGCATCCGCTTCGAGCGGCACATGCCCGACCCGCGGGAGATCCTCCCGTTCGTCACCGTCGGCCAGAAGCGCGACTGGACGGCCGTGAACCAGATCTACAAGTCGGGCTATCTCGCCGCGTCGCGCGTGACGAGCGAGCTCGTCGCGTCCGCCGTGGCCGCCATCGCGGGGGCGGGCGACGAGCGAGAGGCCGCCGAGAGGCTGTACCGGTTCGCCAACGAGCGGGTCGTGAACGAGGAAGGGCGCGGGGACGCGACCGCCGTCCTGGTCGAGCGCCAGGGATCGCGGCTCGTCCTCTTCCTGGGGCTCCTCCGCGCCGCGGGGATCGACTTCGAGTTCGGACGCGCCCGGGTCTCGCCGGAGCTGGACGTGGACGACCCGCGGTGGGACTTTGTCCGGGAGGCGCTCTTCGGCGAGCCCGTGATCAAGGTCCTGCCGAAGGAGAGCGAGCCTGTCTTCGTCGTGTTCGGCCCGCGCGAGATGCCGTTCGGCCGCATCCCTCCCAATCTCTTCGGCGCGCGAGTCTTCGTGACCGGCCCGGCCGACGGCCGGATCGAGACGCTGCCGCGCGGGGGCCGCGAAGAGACGCTGATCGCGCGCCAGGCGGTCGAGATCGAGGCCCGCTCGCGCGACCACTTCGGTCTCCGCCTCCGGACGACCGTGCCGAACGTCGGCGGCCTCGAGCTGAAGGAGAGGCTGAAGGGCGCCGACGCGGGCCAGCGACTCCTCCTCGGCCGCCAGGCTCTGGCGTCGTCCTTCCCCGGCGCGGTCGCCTCCGACGTCGCCTTCCCGGGAATCGACGTTCCCGGAGACCCGCTCGCCATCGAGGTCGCGGGCCAGGTGCGCTCGTTCGTCGACACGCTGGGGGGACGGCTCGGCTGCGCCACGGGCATCCCGCCGCTCCGGCTCGTCGACACGTACTCGTCGGGCGAGCAGAGGATCTGGCCGCTCGTCGTGAAGCAGTCGAACGTGCAGGATTCCTCGGCGCTCCTCGATTTCGGCGAGTCGTACCGTGCGGCCGCGGTGCCGGACGACCTCGTGCTCGAGGGGTTCCTCGGGCGCTACTCGCTCACGTTCCGCGTCGAGGACGAGGGCCGCCGCGTGCGGGTGACGCGCTCGGTCGACTTCGCGCCGGCGCGCATCCCGCCGAGCGAGTATCCCGCGCTCTTGCGCTTCTGCCGCGACGTCGACGAGCGCGAATCGGAGCGCATCGACGTCGAGGAGTTCGCGCCGTCGCCGCCGACGTCGTCGGGAGCGAGCGGCGCGGATCGGGACTTCGATCCGGAGTTCTCCGCGTCTCGCTCGAAAGAACTCCGGCCGGTCATCCGTCACCGATGACGCCGGGAGACGCGCGCGCGCGCGGCGCTCGATCGCCGTCGCGGGCGGCCCGCGTCGGCGAGAGGGCGAGCCGAAGATCGAAACAATGCTTGTGGAAAAGTCGAGACTGACGCAGAATTCCTGTGTGCTCGCTCGCGAATTCGACCGATGAATAGGTCGAACGTCGTCGAAGAGAGGGCGGTTGGCGGAACTTCGACAAGGAGTGATGTAGATGCCGGCAAAGAAGAAAGCGACCAAGAAGACCAAGAGCACGAAGAAGACGGCGAAGAGAAAGAAGAAGTAGCCACCGTCTTCCTCCCGACGCGACGAAGCGTCGGGTCGAGCGACGCCGGGGGAGGGAAGAGGAAACCCTTCCCCGGTTCGTTTTCGGGAACTAAGCTCCCCGCTCGGTCCGGATCCTCGGATCCGGCCGACGGAGCTAAGCCCGATTGATAGCCCTGTCGACCCGCCACTTGCGAGGCGACCCGACGGATCCGTCGCGGGCGCTCGCACCCCTCGCCGCACGCGGCTTCCGCGAGATCGTGCTCGGGCTCGCCGACCTCCGGGCCGACGGGCGCGCGGCAACCGGCGCCGAGCGGCTCCCGGGCTTCGGCGTCGTCGCGGTCTCGGCGGGTGAGTCGGTCCCGGGCCTCGGAATCCTCGTGGATCGAGAGGCCGCGGGCCTCGCGTCCCGCGACGAGAGCGTCCGCGCCGCCGCCGTCACGGCGATCCGGATGAGGGCCGCGGCCGCCCGCGCCGCCCGGGCTCCCGTCGTCGTGACGCGCATGGGCTCGGTCGCGCTCCCCTCCCTCGTCTTCGAGCGCGAGGCGCGCGCCCGGCGGTCGGCCTCCGAGGCCGCGGCGTTCCGCGCCGACGCGCGAGCGGCCGCCGCGGCCGCGCTCGAGCCGGCCTGCCGCAGCCTCCACGAGATCTGCCGCTCGGAGCCGGACGTCGTCTTCGCCGTGGAAAGTCCGGCGTTCGGGCACGAGCTCGGCTCTCCGGACGACTTCGACCGGCTGTTCCGCGACGTCAAGGCGAGGAACATCGCGGCCTGGTTCTCGTGCGGCACGTCCTTCCTCCTCCACGCGGCGGGCCTCGGCCCCGAGCCCGCGGCGGTGCTCGAGCCGCTCGCGCCGCGGCTCGCGGGCGTCTTCCTCTCCGACGAGGACGGCGAGCGCGACGGACTCGTCCCCGGGCGCGGACGCGTGGACTTCAAGCTCGTCTCCTTCTTCCTGTCGCGCGGCGTCCGCCGCGTCATCGACCTCGCGCCGGGGGCGTCCATCCCCGATTTCGCGGAGGCCGCCGAATTCCTCGCAGCCAAAGGGATCTCGTGATGACCGACACCCCTTCCGATCGCTTCCGCACTCGACGCGCGACGGCCGCCGCCGCGGCGGCGGCGCTCGCGTTCGCGCTCGGCGGCTGCGGCAGCGCGCCGACCGCGCGCGATCCGATCGACGCCCCCTCTCCGCGCGGGGCCGCGTCGTCCTCCTCGCTCGACGACGACGAGGCGCGCCTCCTCGCCGCGCGCTCGGTCGGCGAGAACGCGTCGGCCTCCCTCGTCGAGACGGAGCGGACGCGGAAATACCTCCGATCGCACCGGATCTACGAGGTGTCGTCGCGGTCGGAGGAGGGCGCGTTTCAGTGGAAGCGGGTCGTCGTCGGGCCGGACGGCCGGGTCCTCTCGGGCCAGCGGGCCTTCTCCGTTCCCGCGCGCGAGGGGATCCGGATCGGGGACGAGCGGACGGCGCGCGAGGTCGGAGCGCTCCTCACGGACCTCGTGCAGCCGGGCAACTCCGTCCTCGAGGCCACGGTCGACCGGCTCGCGGTCGAGAAGCGCTACGACGTCGTCGTCGTCACGATGACCGGAGGGCCGCGCTACGGCCATTCTCAGCTTTACCGGTGGACGTTCGCGCTCACGCCGGCCGCCGAAGTGATCATCCAGTATCGCTCGCCGGTCGCGGGACGACCGGGCGGCTGAGCGGCCGGGACCGGCCCGAAGCGTCGGACGAGAAACATGGCCGCCCGCGAGCGAGACGATAGGCCGGCCGCCCGGGGGATCCTGTCGCGTCTCGGCACCGGCGCCCGCCGCGGGATCCTCGGTCTCGGCCGGCGCGCGGAGCGCCGCGCCGCCGCAGACACGCCGCTCTACCTCGACTACTTCCACGCGACCGGGCTCGACGCGCTTCACCCGCTCACCGCGGGGAACCGGGTTAGGCTCTTCAGCTCGGGGACGAGAGCGTTCCGCGCGATGGAAGGGGCGATCTTCAGGGCTCGGACGACGATCGACTACGAGGTTTACATCTTCGCGGCGGACGACTGCGGCGAGCGCATCCTCTCGCTCCTCGTCGCGGCTCGGCGTCGCGGGGTCGACGTCCACCTCCTCGTCGACGCGGTGGGGAGCCTCGAGACCCCGGACGAGTTCTTCGACCCCTTGGTCAGCCTGGGCGGCCGCGTCGAGCGGTTCAACCCCATCTTCGGGTGGCACCGGAAGAGGTGGCACCCGAACGAGCGCGACCACCGGAAGATCCTCGTCATCGACGGGCGCGTCGCGTTCGTCGGAGGCATGAACGTCGACGCCCGGAACGCGGGGGACCACGAGACCGATCCGGAGGCGTGGCGGGACACGCAGGCGCGCGTCGAGGGGCCGGTCGTCAGTGCCATCCAGGATCTCTTCGTCGACCATTTCGAGTGGGAGACGGGCGAGCGTCTCGACCGGCCCGAGAGCGGCGATCTCGACGCCGAGGACGAGCCGCTGCCGGGGACGTCGCGCGCGCGCGTCGTGGGAGGCGAGCCGGGAACGAAGATCGGGCCCATCCGGCGCGCGTACGTCTTCGCGCTCAGGCGCGCCGCTCGCCGCGCGTTCTTCACGACCAGCTACTTCGTTCCGCCGCGGAGCTTCCTCCGGGCGCTGAAGCGGGCGGCGCGCCGCGGCGTCGACGTCCGGCTCCTCCTCCCGGGCCGGACCGACCACCGGTTCGTCATGCGCGCCGGACAGTCGTTCTACGCGCAGCTCCTCAGGGCGGGCGTGCGGATCTTCGAGTGGACGCGCTCGCCGCTCCACGCGAAGACGGCGGTCGTCGACGACGCGTGGAGCGTCGTCGGCTCGGCGAACCTCGACGTCCGGAGCTTCGAGATCAACTACGAGGCCGACCTCCATTGCCTCGGAGGGCGCGTGGGCCCGATGATGACCGCGCTCTTCCTCCGGGACGCCGCGAGCGCCCGCGAGATCCTCCTCCCGGACTGGGAGCGCCGGTCGCTCCTCCGGAGGCTCGTCGAGAAGTTCTGCGCGCTCTTCCGCCGCTTTCTCTAGCGGGCCCGCGCCGTTCACGAGGTCGGCGGCCGGGTTGCGCCGTGCCGCTTCGAGCCGAGAAGCTGCCGGGAGGGGGGCGCGGCGTCAGCGTCGCGCCGCGCGTCCGGTCGCCGGGTCGACGCGGAGCGAAAGGCTCTCGCCCTCTTTCGTGTAGAAGAAGAACCCGTACATCATCTCGTCCCTCGTCTGGAGGCCGAAATGAACGGCCCGCGCCGGATCCGGGTTGAACGGGTTGAAGGGCGAGTTGTCGAACCGGGCGTCGCACTCGAGCCGCGTGCCCTTCGGGAAGCGCCGGGCTCCTTTCGGCCACACGTACGGCATCTGCCAGTCGAAGCTGTAATTCGGGATCGCGAGGAGAGTCTCGGGAGGCCCGCCTCCGGGGGGGTGGGCTCGGATGACGAAGTCTTTCCCGCGCCAGTGCATGTGCGCGAAGAGGCCGACGCCGACCGCGTCCGCCGAGAGCGTCTCCGCGGCGGTCACGCGGTGGGCGGGCGCGCCCGGCGGGATCTCGAAGCGCGTCGTGGTGATCGCGAGGTGGCGGATCCGCCGCGCGATCTCTTCGCGCGGGAAGACGAGGCCGACCGAGATGCGATCCGTCTCCTCGCGCCCGGTCGGGACGTAGTGGATCTCGAGGCCGAGCGTCGCGCCCTTCGGGATCCTGAACGCCGTGCCGGGCTCGAGCACCGTCGGCCTCCCGCCCGGGACGTAGCCCGTGACGAAGTTCTCGTTGACGTCGAACCGCTCCTTGAGGCTCACCCAGCCGAGATTCGCGTGGTGGACGACGCGTCGGTTTTCGGGCTTGATCTCGATCTTCGAGATCCACGTGTCATCCGGAAAGACGTGCGGAAAGAGCCGATAGCGGTAATCGAGATCGCCCGCCGCCGGGATCGTCTCTTCCTCGGCCAGCGTGAGGACGAGGTCCGGCTCGCCGATCGCGAATCCGCCGGGAGCGGGCTCCTCGGCGCGGGGTGGGGGCGCCAAGCCGGCGTCGCCGAGCGGGGTGCCGATTGCGACCCAGTCGCGGATCGTCCGTCGCTCGGCCTCGTCGAGGACGCGCTCGTTGACGAAGTCGCCGCGGTGCCTCGGGCTCGCGAACCAGGGCGGCATCCTGCCCTCGCGGACGGCGGAGGCGATCGCCCGGGCGCGCTTCACCGCGAGGTCGTAAGTGTCGAGGGGGAACGGCCCGTCGCCGCCCGCGGCGTGGCATCCGACGCAGAGTCGCGCGAGGATCGGCGCGACGTCGCGCGCGTAGGTGACGCTCTTGTCGGGCGGGCGATCCGACTCGCGCTCGATCGGGCAGCCCTCCGCCGCGGTCTCCGGCACGGCGACGGGGCGGCCGGCGAGGACGTCTTCGATCGCGAGGGCGAGGTCCTCGCGGCTCGCGCCCGGGCTCACGCCCCCCAGGCGGAAGCGCGAGGCGACGCGGCCGCGGTAGACGAGCCGGCGCTCTCCGTCGAGGAGGACCGCCTGGCCCGAGAGCGTGACGCTGAGCGCCCGGGCGGCGGCGCCGTCGAAGTCGCGGAGGAACGGAAACTCGGCGCCTGCTTCGTGCCCCTGCGCCGCCATCTCGACGATCGTATCGTCTCTTCCCACGTTGACGGCGGCGACGCGCAAGCCCGCGTCGCGGAAGCGCTTCTCGATCTCCGCGAGGACGGGGAGCGTGCGTTCCGCGACCGGACAGCCGGCCGTCGTGAAGAAGAGGACGACGGCTCGGGCGGGGTAGAGCTCCGAGAGCGACCGCGCCGCGTAGCGGGCGTCGACGAACGAGAGGTCGGAGACCGGGTCGCCGATCGGAGCGCCGCCGAGCACGGCCAAGAGGACGAAGATCCGCGACATGAACGGTACCAGGTACCATTTCCGCCGGGCGGCCGCGAGACAACGCGGCGAGATCGAGCCCACGGCCTCCAACGGCGCCGGAAACGGCGGAGACGGTACCTGGTACCATTTTTTTCGGACATCAACAGTCGGCGAGCCGGAGCCGTATACGTCCGGGCGTCCCGCCGCGGCGAGTCGCTCGACCTCTCTTGGGCCGGAGACCCGATCATGCCCGCGATCCTCGCACTCGTTCTCGCGAGCCTCCTCGCCAACGTTCAGGACGACGCCGACGAGCGCTACCAGTTCATCGTCGGCCTCTGCGACAAGGGGATGCACGACCTGGCCGTGAAGGAGGCCGAGGGGTTCCTCCGCCGGCACCGGGAGCACCCGCGGGCCGACCTCGTGCGCTACCGGATGGCCTCCTCGCTCTACGACCTCGGACGGAGCGACGACGCGGCGCCGCACTATCGCGATCTCTCCGGCCGCGACGGCTTCGAGTTCCGGGCCGAGTCGCTCCTCCGCCTCGGCCAGTGCGAGATGAAGGCGGGGCGCCTCCCGGCCGCGCGGGAGGCGTTCGCGAGAGCGCTCGGCGCCGGGAAGGACTATCTCTCGATTCCGGCGACGTTCCTCCTCGGCGAGTGCGCGTTCCGGGCGGCGGACTTCGGGGAGGCCGAGAAGCGCTACGGGGAGGTCCTCGCGCGCGACCCGGAGAGCGACTACGCGAAGGACTGCGAGTACGGCCTCGCGTGGTGCGCGTTCCGCTCCGGCCGTCACGACGACGCGATCGAGCGCATCAAGCGGTTCCTCGCCCGCCGCGGCGACGACGCGCTCGCGCCCGAACTCCGGTTCCTCCTCGGCGAGGCCCACCTCGAGGCGTCGCGCCCGAAGGAGGCGCTCGAGGCGTACCGCTCGGTCAAGGGCGGCCCGTTCGAGGACGCCGCCCTCCGCGGCGCGGCCTTCTCGCGCGCGGCGCAGGGCGACCACGCGGGGGCGGCGCGCGACTTCGAGGCGCTTCTCGACAAGTTCCCCGAGAGCCGGTTCGCGGCGGAGGCGGCGCTCCACCGCGGCGTCGAGCTCCTCGCCGCGGGAGACGCGAAGGCGGCGGCGGAAGCGCTTTCGGACAAGCGGGCCGGCGCCTCCGCCGAGACGCTCTATTGGCGCGGCCGCGCGAGATTGAAGGCGGGCGATCGCGAGGCGTCGCTCGCCGACCTCGACCGCGCGCTCAAGGCCGCGGGGGCCGACGCGCAAATCGCCGAGCGGATCCAGAGCGTGCGCGGCGACGTCCTATCCGAGCTCGGGCGCGGCGCCGACGCGGCCCGCGCGTACGAGAAGTCGGGCTCGGCCTACGCGGTCCAGGCCGCCGCGGTCGCGAGTCTCAACGACGGGAAGCCCGCCGACGCCGTGCGCCACGCGCGCCGCCTCCTCGCCGAGCATCCCGAGAGTCCGTACCGCGTCCCGGCCCTCCTCGCGCTCGGCGAGGGGCTTCTCGCCCAGAAGGACGCGGCCGGCGCCGAGGCGGCGTTCCGCGAGGCGGACGGGAGCGCCGCGGACGACGCCTCGCGCTCGCGCGCCCGCGCGCGCGCCGCGTGGTGCCGGTACCTTCAGGACGATCCCGCGGGCGCCGCGAAGCTCTTCGCCGCGGTCGCGCGCGAGTTCCCGAAGTCGGCCGAGGCCGAGGAAGCGGTCTTCATGGCGTGCCGCGCGTTCGAGGCCGCGGGCGAAAAGGAGGCCGCGGTGAAAGCCGGCGAGCGCTACCTCGAGGCGCACGGCGACGGCCCGCACCGGAGCGAGGTGCTCCTCGCTCTCTCGCGGATGTCGCCGGGCGAAGCGGGCGTCCCTCGGCTTGAGGCCGTCGTGCGCTCCGCCGGCGACGCGGCGCTCGTCGCGCAGGCTCTCTACGACCTCGCGGAGCGCCACGCGGCCGCCGGACGCCGCGCCGACGCCGAGCAGCGCTATCGCGAGCTGCTCGAGCGCTTCCCGGCGAGCGACGCCGCGAACCCGGCCCGCTACGGGCTTGGCTGGTGCCTCTACGAGTCCGGCCGCTACGCGGAGGCGGCTCCGCTCCTCGTCGCGGTCGCGGCCGACGGAAAAGCGGCGCCGGCCCTCAAAGAGTCGAGCCAGGAGCTCTCGGTCTTCGCGCTCGCCCGCGCGGGCAGCGCGGACGAGGCGGCGGCGGCCTATCGCGGCTTCGCCCGCGCCGCGGGCGTCGCCGAGGAGCGGAAGATGGAGGCGCTCCGCGCGGTCTGCGGCGCGCTCCGGAAGGCCCGCCGCCTCGACGCGTCGCGGCCTCTCCTCGACGCGCTCGAGCGTGAGGCGAAGAGCCCGAGCGTGAAGGCCGCGGTCCGAATCGAGCGCGCGTACGTCGCGCTCGACGAGAAGAAGACGGACGACGCGGAGAGGGAGGCGCGCGAGGCGCTCCGGCTCGACGCCGCGGCGCCGGGCGCCGACGAGGCGCTCTTCTTCTGCGCCGAGGCGCGCTTCGACGCGGGCGAGGACGCGAAGGCGGCCGATCTCTACCGGCTCGCTGCGGGCGCCCCCGGCGCGGCCGTCGCCGACAAGGCGCTCTACAAGGAGGGGTTCGCGCGCCTCCGCGCGAACGACGCCGAAGGGGCCGCGCGCGCGTTCGGCGCGCTGGTCGAGGGCCACCCGAAGAGCGATCTCTTCGGCGAGGGGCTTTTCCTCGAGGGCGAGGCGCTCTTCCGCCTCGAGCGGTTCGAGGAGGCGGCGGCGCGCTTCGCGCGGCTCGGGAAGGAGGTGCCGCGGCACGAGGTCATGCCGAAGGCGCTCTTCCGCCGCGGCATCGCGCTTTGCCGTCTCGAGCGATGGGCCGAGGCGGTGGAGGCGCTGGCCGAGCTCGCGTCGCGGCACCCGAGCTTCGAGAACTCGGTCGAGGCGGAGCTCTGGCGCGGGCGCGCGCTCGCGGCCTCGGGCAACGCGCGAGGGGCGCGGCAGGCGTTCGACCGCGTGATCGCGCGCGACAAGGGCGTCCTCGCCGCGCGCGCGCGCATCGAGACGGGGCGCCTCCACTTCGCCGCCGGAGACGTCGACGCGGCGCTCTCCGAGTTCCTCAAGGTGGCGGTCCTCTACGCGCACCCCGAAGAGGTCTCAGAGGGGCTCTTCCTCGCCGGGAAGTGCCTCGAGAAGCAGGGCGACCTCGCGCGCGCGCGCGCGCAGTACCAGGAGATCGTCGAGAAGCACCCGAAGACCTCGTTCGGGGCGGCCTCGAAGGCGCGCCTCCGCGAGATCGACACCGCACAGTGACGCCGACAATCCGGATCCGGAGGACTACTCTCCCATGATGCCGCCCGAAACGGCGACCTCGGCCCCGATGGCGGGCGCTCGCCTCGACTCCCTCTACGACGTTCTCGCGAGCGGTGGCCCCGTCATGTGGCCGATCGGCCTCTGCTCGGTGATCGCGCTCACCTACGTCGTCGAGCGCTGGCTCCGGCTCCGGCCGGGCCGGCTCGGCACGGACCGGCTCGGACGCGACGTCCTCGCCGCCGTGAAGGAAGGCGGTCCGTCGCGCGGGCTCGAGATCTGCCAGAAGACGAGGACGTCGCTCGGCGCGATCCTCGGCGCGGGCCTCCGCCTGTGGAACGCGCCGTTCGTCGAGCGCGAGAAGGCGGTCGAGGACGCGGGCTCGCGCGAGGTGAAGAGCCTCTCCGCGAACCTGAAGCCGCTCGTCGTCGTGGCGAATCTCGCGCCGCTTCTCGGCCTCCTCGGCACCGTGTGGGGCATGATCCAGGCGTTCTCCAACATCGCGCTGAAGCAGGCGCTCGGAAAGCCCGAGCTCCTCGCGAAGGGGATCGCGCAGGCGCTCATCACGACGGTGGCGGGGCTCGTCGTCGCGATTCCGACGCAGGTCGCCTTCTACTGGCTCAAGGGAAAGGTCGACCGCCTGGCGCGCCGGGCGGAGGAGTACTACTCGGAGCTCACCGAGGGGCTCTCGGCGCGAGGTGCGGCCCATGCGAATTGACGACGACTCCGGAGTCGAGGAGCCCGCGTTCAACTTGACGCCGATGATCGACGTCGTCTTCCAGCTCCTCATCTTCTTCATGCTGGCGACGACGTTCCTCGACCCCGAGAAGGAGATCGAGATCGCGCTCCCCGAAGCCCTCTCGGGGGCGGAGACCGAGGCCGTCGACGACAAGATCGTGATCAACGTCCTCCGCGACGGCCGCCTCGTCCTCTCGGGCCAGGAGTTGAATCGCGAGGGCCTCGAGGCGACGCTCAAGCGGGCCGCGCAGCGCGACCGCGAGACGCCGATCGAGATCCGCGGAGACCGTCTCGCCCACCACGAGGCCATCGTCGGCGTCATGGACGCCTGCGGCCTCGCGGGCCTCGTCAACCTGTCGGTGGGAACGCTCGACGGCGGGTCCTGACATGCTCGGGAAGCACCACGGGAAGAACGCGGTCATCGTCCTCTCGCTCCTCTCGGCGGGCTTCCTCGCGGCCTACATCCGCTACCGGCCCTACATCGGCGACGAGTCCACCTACACCGACGGCGACCGGCGCTACGAGTCGGCCGCCGGCGATCGCATCCGCTACGCCGTGTGGGACGCGCCGAGGCCCCTCGACTCCGCGGTCAACACGATGGGCGAGGAGACGGGGCCCGCGATCTCGCCCGACGGGCGCCACCTCGTCTTCTCGGCGGGACGGCGCGGCCTCAACGCGGACCTCTATGTCGCGGACCTCTTGGACGGCGTGCCCGTCGACCCTCGGCCGCTCTCCCTTCTCAACTCCGACTTCGACGAGGTGTCGCCCGCGTTCTCGGACGACGCGCTCTTCTTCGCGTCGAACCGACCCGGCTCGAGGGGCGGCCTCGACGTCTTCGTCGCGAGCTACGGAAACGGGCTGTTCGGCGAGCCGCGGCCGTTCGGGCGGGCCGTCAACTCGGCGGCCGACGAGTGCGATCCCGCGCCGATCCCGGGATCGGGCGCGATCGTATTCGCGTCGAACCGCCCGCGCGGCGCGCGGCGCGACTTCGACCTCTACCTCGCCGCGCCGGGAGGAGACGAGGCCGAGCGCGTGCGGCCCCTCGACGAGATCGGCACGCCGTTCGACGAGCGCGAGCCGGCCGTAACGGCGGACGGCCGCACGCTCGTCTTCGCGTCCGACCGGAACGGGCCCGCGGGCCGCTTCGACCTCTTCCGGAGCGTCCTCGACCGCGGCGAGTGGCTCCCTGCGGAAGCGATCCCGGGCCTCGACTCGAAGGACCTCTCGGAGCGCTCTCCGCGTCCGTCGCGCGACGGGTTCTCGATGCTCCTCTCGATCGGCGGCGGGGGCGCGGGCGAGTCCGAGGGCGAGCCGGCCGCGGACATCTACCGCGCGCGGTCGCTCGAGCTCTTCCGCATCCCGGGGAGGCCCGTCGGCTGGCTCGAGATCCTCGTCCTCCTGACCCTGCTCGCGCTCGCCCTCCTCGCGTTTCTCGCGAAGAGATGGGACAAGCTCGAAGTCATCTACCGTTGCCTCCTCGTGTCGCTCCTCGTCCATCTTGCGCTCCTCCTCTGGTTCCGGAAGGTGGCGGTCGAGCCGACCGAAGTGACGCTCCCCGAGCGGAGCCCCGCGTTCCGGGTGCGGATCGCGCCCGGCTCGACGGCGCCGCGCCCGTCGACGCGCGAGCGGGGCAGCGACGTCTCGCTTCCCGAGCCGACGACGCGCTCCGAGCGGGCGGTCGAGCGGGTCGCGGCCGAGTCCTCGGAACCGACGCCGCTCGCCGCCGCCGCGCGCTCCGTGGAGAAGGCGTCGCCCTCGCCCGAGCGCGCTCCCGACCGTGGCTCGGCGGAGGTGCGGCCGGCCGCCGCGCGCGGCGAGGCGGAGGTCGCCCTCGCCGACGCCGCAGCGGCGATCGAGAAGATCCGCGGCGAGGCGCCCGCGCTCAAGATGCAGCCGCTCGCGGTCGCGGCCGGCCCCGTGCCCGAGGCGGCGGCCGCGGCCGAGCCCCGGCGCGACGCGCGGAGCGCCGAGGCCGCGTCCGCGGCGGCGGCGCGCGGACGGGTCGCGCCGTCCGCGGCGCGCGCGCTCGACCGCGCGGGCTCCTCCGAGGCGCCCGCCCTCGTGCCGGCGGCCGCGGGCGTCTCGCCCGAGCGTCTCGAGGGCCGCTCCCTCCCCTCGAGCCTCGTCCTCGACGCGCCGCGGGAGACGATCGTCGCGCGCGAGACGGGAGCGCCCGAGATGCGCATCGCCGCGCGCGAGGTGAAGGTGGATCAAGACCCGCGGCGAGGCGCCGGGAGTCCGGCGCGGCTCGATCCGTCGCGGGAGGACGCGGCGGACGCTCGCGGCGAGGCGATTCCGGAGCCGTCGCCCGGCCGCCTCGAGGCCGTGGCCGAGAGGTCTCGCGAGCCGGCGCCGGCCGGAGGGAGCGTGGCGCGCGACGTCGCGCCCGAGCGGCGGGAGACGCGGATCGACGTCGCCGCCCCCGTTCGGGACGGATCGGCGGCGGCCGCGGAGGCGGGCGGCGTCCCGCCCGCGAGCGACGACTCGTTCCTGCCAGAATCGCCGTCGGCGACCTTTTCGCGCGCGCCGCGGATCGACGCGTCTCCGCCCGCTCGCCGCTCGTTCGCGGTCGACGCGTCCGGGCCGGTCGAGAAGACCGCGGTCCCGCCGCCGGCGCGGGACGTGACGGCGCTCCCGCGCGCGGGAGCGGACGCCGCGCGCGAATCGCTCGCGGCGGCGCCCGCGCGGTCGGCGGCGCAGGACCTCCCGCCGCCTCACCGCGAGATCCCGGACGCGACCGTGGCGCGGACGCCGAGCGACGCCAAGGCGGCCGACCCGGAGCCAGCGCCGGGAGACTCCGCGGCGGGCGACGCGCTCGCTCTTCATCTTCTCGACCCGAAGCGCTTCGAGACCGAGCGGACGGGCCGCCCGTCCGAGGCGCCGGAGCGCTGGCGGGGCGCGCTCGCCGCGGCGGCGCCGGCTCCCGCGGGCCCGTCCTTCCGCCCGATTCCGGCGGCACCGCCGGGCGTCGCGCTCGACGCGGCCCCGAGCCCGGTCCGGTCGCCTTTCGACGCGACGCCGTATCGCACGCGCTTCGGCCCCGAGAAGGAGCGCGCGCTCGAGCTTCACGGCGGAGGCGTCGAGACGGAGAAGGCGGTCGCCGCGGGCCTCGCGTATCTCGCGCGCATGCAGAACTCGCACGGCTACTGGGGCAGCGAGGACGACTTCGACCAGAAGTACGGCCACGCGTCGATCGGGAAGTCGGGTCTCTGCCTCCTCGCGTTTCTCGGGGCCGGCCACACGCCGCGGTCGGGCACGCAGTATTCCGAGGTGGCGGAAAGGTCGCTCCGGTTCTTCCTCGCCGTGCAGGACGAGAAGACGGGCCACTTCGGATACTCCGAGGCGTACAGCCACGGGATCGCCACCTACGCCCTCGCCGAGTGCTACGCAATGACGAAGGACGAGCGGCTCCGAGCGCCGCTCGAGCGCGCCCTCGCGGAGATCCTCGCGAATCAGATCGACGACGACGCCGGCGACGGTCGCCGCTCCGGCGGATGGAGCTACTACTATCCGGACGGCCGCACGTTCGACCGCTGGCCGCGGGCGTCGATCACCGCGTGGCAGGTGATGGCGCTCGAGTCGGCTCGGCTCGGAGGGCTCGAGGTCCCGGACTCGGCCTTCGACGGGGCGCGGCGCTTCCTTCTGGGCTCTCTCGACCCGCAGCACGGCTACTTCCGCTACAGCCACGACCCCTCGCGGCTCAACTCCTCCTACCGGACTCTCCCGGGCTCGACGCCCGCGTCGCTCTTCGCGCTCTCGCTCCTCGGCGAGAGCCTCGACGCCCCGCGCTTCTCGAGGGCGCTCGATTTCGTGTCGGAGCGAGCGCCGCGCGGCTACCGGTTCACGTCCGAATCGGACTTCGTCCAGCGCGCGACCGGGAACATCTACTTCTGGTACTACGCGACGCTCGCGCTCTTCCGGCACGAGGGGCGGCGGTGGGACCGCTGGAACGAGGCGATGAAGGCGACGCTCCTCCCGTCGCAGGAGCCGGACGGCTCGTGGCGGCCGATCGAGGTGTACGCGGACTACGCGGGCGACTCGGACCGGAACCGGAGCTACACGACCGCGATGTGCGTCCTCACGCTCGAGATTTACTACCGCTACTTCACGCCGCTCCTCACGGTGAAGCCGAAGTAGGCCGGCTCGAGCCCTCCCGGGGTCAGGGTTTCGCGATCGCGATCCTCATCTTCCGAGCCGCCGCGAGCATGCGATCGTCGTAAGTCGCGAGGCGCACGCCCGGGTCTCGTCGCCGCAAGAACTCGACGGTCGCGAGGTGCAGCGCGTCGAGGATTCGAACCGGAGCGGGGAAAGGCTCGGTCGCGCGCGCCAAGACCTCGGGTGACAGTTCCACGAGGGCCAATCGCCCGAGAAGAGCGCCAACCGCCGCGCCGTGGGAGCGCTCGAGCTTTCGCGCGTGGACGCGAGTCCAGATCTCGTACTCGGCGAGGCGGCTCGTGACGAGCGATTCGGACCAGAAGTCCGGTCCTGGCGCTCTATCCTCTGACAGAAGATGCGCCACGAGGACCGACGAATCGGCGTAGATCACCGGTCGGACCGGTCATCGTCGATCTCGCGCTTCAGGGCGTCGTACGGCGCAACGGGAAGCCGCGGAGGCGGAGTCTTGTCGTCTAGAAGGGGAGGCGCGATCCAGCCCTCGCGCACGGCATCGGCGAGAAGGGCGTCGGCGAGACGGGGCGACCTCCCCTCGCGCGGCGGCGAGAGCTCGGCCACGACACGGTCCCTGTCGGTCACGAGGACGGTCTCCCCTCCCGCCGCCAGCCGGACGAACTCGCTCAGGCGGTTCTTGAGCTCCTTGATGCCGACCGCTCTCATGCCACAAATGTAGCCCCTGGTAGCTACTTTGTCAAGGCGGCCTTCTCAGAACCGCCAGGTCACAGCGACGAGCCCGATCCACGCGGTGTAGTCGTTGTCGTTCCGCGCGGACTCGTCGAACGTGATCCGCCGGATCTCGCCGGAGAGGGTGAGATCCTCCCGGAGATCGTGCTCGGCGCGGGCGACGAGGTCGAGGAGGTCGTAGGAATAGTCGCCGTCGGCCGTGACGCCGGACGCGTCGAACGTGAGCCGCGAATCGTCCGAGAGGCGCCACGCGACGCCGAGCGATCCGGAGTGGCTGTCGCCCGAGAAGACCGCGGCGCCGAGCGCGGGCTCGAAGTCGAAGAAGAAGACGGCGTCGGCTTCCGAGTGCACGCTCTGCCACGCGTAGCCCGCGTGGACGTCGAGCGACTCGAGCGCCGAGAAGGTGGCGGTCGTCCCCGCGGTCGCCGTCTCGAACCGCGCTCCGCCGTCGCTCCCGTCGAGGACGATCAAGTAGCGCGAGCGCTGCACGCGGTACTTCGCGTCGCCGCCGAGTCGGAAATCGTCCCGCGGCTTCCACTCGAGCGAGAGCTTCGCCGAGTCGTCGTCCTCGGGCGAAATGTCCGTGTACGGGTCGCGGAGGTCGAACGTCCGCACGAGGGCCTTCGCCGAGAACCGCTTCGACGGGCGGACGTCCGCGCCGACGTAAGGCCCGCCGCCGCGAGTGCGCGCGTCCGGGTCGGGGTCGTGGCTCACCTCGACGTCGGCGGCGAAGAACTCGTAGCCCGCCCGGAGCCCGAGCCAGTCGGCCGCGTCGTAGAGGACGTCTCCCGCGAGGCGGTGCGTCCGCGTTCGCACCTTCGTGTCGTCGGCGAAGACGCGCGTCCGACCGTCGTCGTACGCGTCGGCGAGGAGGAGATCGCCGTCGTCGTCCTCGAGGCGCAGGTCGTAGCGCGCGGCGAGGGTCAACGGATCGGCCGCGCGGAGCGACGCGGCGAGGAAGAAAGCCTCGGTCGACCGGCTGACGCTCCCGTCGCCGTCGGTCGTCTTTCCGAAGGGGTCGAGGTTCTCGTCGATCCCGCCGTCCTCGGAGAAGACGTCGACGTCGGTCTCGGCGTTCGAGACGAGCGCGCCGGCCTCGAGGCGGAGGACGTCCTCGATCGGGTCGCCCACGACCTTCACGAGCGTCTGCGGCGTGATCGTCCGCGCCTCGCTCCGGAAGCGCTCGAACTCGACGAACGGGAACTCGGCGATCGGCTCGGCGAACGTGCGGCTGTCGTCGTTCTCGTGGACGACGAGCGACTGGCGGACGACTCCGTGGAAGACGGTCCCGAGCGGGAACTCGAGCGCCGCGTCGGCGACGTGGGTCACCTGGTCGACGCGCTCCGGCGCGTCCGGGAAGAGGTCGTTCTGGTCGTCGAGGACGTAGCGGGAGAGGTTCGCCCGGCCCGAGCGCTCGGTGCGGGAGTAGGCGAGCGTGAGATCGGTCTCGTCGGAGAGCGCGATCTTCGCACTCGCGTCGAAGCGCTCGCGCCTCACGAAGTACTGGTGCGGGTCGCCGCCGGAGACGTAGACGTTGTCCCACTTCCGGAACGCGGCCTCGAGCTTCACGCGCCCGTCCTTTTCGACCGTGCCGCGATACGACGAGTACGGATCGTCGACGCCGCTCGCCTCGACCGAGAACCGGTCGAAGAGGCTCTTCTCCGCGAGGAGTCGCCCGTCGAGCCTGAAGTCGAGAAGTCGCGGGCCGCCGTCCTGGTTCACGTCCTGGCGGTACTGCCGCCCGTCGTCGTCGACGAAGCGCCAGCCCGCGGTCAATTCGCCCGCGATCTCGAGCGCCTTCGCGGGCTCCTCCTCGCGCTTCGGGAGATCTTCCGGCTTTCCCGCCGTCGGGCCCCGGAAGCGCGAGCGCGCGCGGCTTTCGTCCGACTCGGGCGAGAGGCCGGGCGCGACGCTCGCCGGGTCGATTCTCCCGGTCCCGGGGTGGACGCGATGGCACGAAGCGCAGAGAGGCCCGAGACCGCGCTCGAGCCGCTCGAAGCAGCCCGCCTGCCCGGCGTCGAAAGCGTGGCACGCGACGCAGGCCGCGTTCGCCGCTCGCGCGTCCGACCCCGCCTTCTGCGAGAGGATCGTGCCCCTTGCGCCCATCGCCTCGACGTGAGCGAGGCCCGGCCCGTGGCACTCCTCGCACCCGCGAAAGCGCGTCTCGTCCATGAGCGGCGCGTGCTTGAGGCCCGCCATCTCGTGGACCATCCCCCGATGGCAGGCGAAGCACGACTCGGAACCCGAGTGCCCGGTGCGGGAGCGCGCGGCCTCGGCGCTCTCCTCGGTGCCGCGCGTGTCGAGCACGGCGAGAACGACGATCGCGGAAGAGACGGCGAGCGCGAGGAGGGCGCGCCGCGCCGACGGGGGGTGGGCTCTCGCAATCCTCGTCTCCACGGGGCCTCAGCGGAAGTAGAGTTCGTCGATGTGGCTGCCGTGGATTTCGCTGTGGCAGGCGAGGCAGTTCCGGAACTCGCTCCCCGGCGTTTGGTCGTGGAAGGGGAGGACGTTCGAGTGGCACTGGAGGCACTGCATCCGCACTTCGCGGTGCGTCAAGAGCCGGCGGTTGATCGAGCCGTGCGGGAGGTGGCACGCGACGCAGCCGTCGACGCGGTCGGCGTTGTGCTCGTAGACGAACGGGCCGCGCTTCTCCGCGTGGCACTCGACGCAGCGGTCGAGCTTGAGTTCCTTGTCGTGGAGGATGCGGCCGCTCTCGTGCGGGTTGTGGCAATCGGTGCACGCCATCGCGCCCTCGGGGACGCGGTGGCGGTTTGGATGCCGGAACTCGGCGGCGACGTCGGAATGGCACTCGCCGCACGAGACCATCTGCGAGGGCTCGCGGCCCTTCGGGTGCGCGGCGCTCTCGTGGCAGGAGACGCAGCCGACGCCCGCGCGGCGGTGCGCGCTCGTCGCCCACCCCGAGACGTGCGCGGTTCGGTCGTGGCACGAGAGGCAGACCGCCCCGGCGACCGGCGGCGGCGCGTTCCGCGGGTTCAGGATCTGCGCCTTGACGCCGCCGCTCTCGACGTGGAACGACCCCGGACCGTGGCACGACTCGCAGGCGCCGTCCGACGGCTCCGTGCGTCCGAGCACGTCGTGGGGCGACGCGCGAAAGGTCGCGCACGCGCCGGTGTGGCACGCGCGGCACTCGGCCATGCCGGCGACGGCGGCCACGGGGAAGGGAGCCGCGGGTGGGGGAGGCGTCTCGGCCTCCGCCGCAGCGGCGCGCTTCGGAGGAAAGTCAGGCCGAGCCCGCTCGATCGCGGCCTTGTCCTGATGGACCGTGTGGCAGTCGACGCAGGAGATCCCTTCGCGGTACCAGTCGCTCCGGTACCAGTCGGGGACCCACGTCTCCTCGCCGTGGCACGTCATGCAGAGCGCCTCGCTCGCGACGCGCGGCAGCTTCCGCGGGTGGCGGATGAGGAGCGGGTCGTCGAACTCGATCGCGTGCGCGCCTCCCGGACCGTGACAGTCCTCGCAGCCGATCGAGCCCGGGCTCGCGAGCAGCACGGCGTGCACCGACGATGAGAGTGCCGCGTGCTGCTCCTCGTGGCAGGAGGCGCAGACCGCGATGCCGGCGTGGCCGGGAGGGAGCTTTCTTCCCACGCCGGCCAAGCCCTCGTCGTCGGCCGGGAGCGGGGCGGACGAGAGAAGGACGAGCGCGAGCGGGCCCGAGAGGCCCGCGAGCGCGATCCCGACCGGGGAGAGGGCCCTCACGGGTACTCCGTCCTGAGGATGCGGCGGATGTCGGCGCCGCCGAGCGGGCGCGACCGTCCGCCCGCCGACTCGAGGAGCGGCCGCCCGTCCTCGTCGGCGCGGCGCATCGGGTCGATGGTCTCGAGCGCGACGCCCGTCCCCGCTCCGGCGAGGGCCGCGAGAGCGGTCACGACCGGCGCGGCGGGGTCGGTCAGGTCGACGACGCGGACGGCGCCGTCCGCCGTGGCCGCGTGCGCGAGGAGGCGCGGCACGCCGCCCGGCCCGGCCTCGAACGCGACCGCGCTCGCGACCGGCGAGAAGAGGGGCTCCGCGAAGGAGCCGACGGGCACCGCGTCGAAGAACGCGCCGACCTCGACGACGAGGAGGCCGTCGACGGGGTCGGTCACGACGAGCCAGTCGGCCTCGCGCGGCCCGGTCCCGCCGGCGCCCGGCAGGAAGACGCTCGCATAGTCGACGTCGGCGGCCTCCGTCGCCGGCACGGTCGCGAAAACGAACCGGAACGCGGGATCGGTGACGTCGAGGACTTTGAGGCCATTTCCTCCGTCGGCGACCGCGGCCACGGTCTGGTAGGCCTTGAACGTCCCGAAGATGGGCGACAGGAGAGGAAACACCTCGACCGCGCGCGCGTCGCACGGCCCGGGATCGGCCGGGTCGAGGTCGATCGCCTCGAGGAGCGCCGGCGTCGAAGGGTCGCCGACGTCGAGGACGGCGAGCCCGCCCGCGCCGTCGGCCACGTACGCGAACGGACCCGCGACCGCGATCGCGCGCGCGTCGGTCGTGGCGACCGTGGCGACGAGCCTCGGGCTGTTCGGCGACGACACGTCGACGACGCGGACGCCGCCCGGCCCGTCGGCAACGAGGAGATGCGAGCCCGCCGCGGCGAGGCCCTTCGCCTCGGTCGTCGCGAGCCGCGCGAGAACGAGCGGCGCGTCGGGCGCCGTCACGTCGGCGACGAGGAGCCCGCCCGCGCCGTCGGCGACGAAGAGCGTGCGCGCGGCACCGGTCGCGGGGTCGTTCTCGAGGAGAACGGCGCGCGCGTCGGCCGCGGCGACGCGCGAGAGAAAGGACACCGATCCCGCGAGCGAGCGGTCCGCGAGGACGACGCCCTCGGGGCCGGCCGCGAGCGCCAAGAGGCGCCGCGCGATCTCGAGCCCGTCGCCGCCCAGGCCCATGGCGCCGGGGTTCCGGTGACACTCGTTGCAATCGCGCGCTCCCTGGCTCGTCGTGTGAGGAAAGCCCGCGTCCTGCGCGAGTCCGAGGAGGTTCCCGCCGCTCGTCGGCGCGGAGCGGGCGCCGGGCGGCGCGCCCGCGCCGGCCGCGCTCGCGAGGAACCCCGCGCGGCTCGGAGCGAGAGGCGCGATCCGGCCGCGGACGTTCCGTCCGAGCCCGAACGGGCGGAGCCGCTCGAGGAACGGACGGCTCGGGTACGCGTTTCCCGCCGCGTCCTCGATCGCTCCCGGGGAGAGAGCGTCCGTGAAGAGGTCGCGGCCGGCCGCCGCGAAGTCGCGGACGACCTCGGTCGCGACGTGGCTCTTTTGCCAGGTCGCGTGGCACGCGTAGCACTCGAGGCCGCCCATTCCCTCGGGCTTCAGGTGCTCGGGCGTCATCGCCGCCGCGCCGCTTGGGTTGTAGAGCGGCGAGGCCGGGTCGATCACCTGGCGCACCTGCCTCACCACCCGGTCGATCCCGTCGAGCTTCCCGCGGAGGATGACGAAGTCCCCCTCGCGGCGGAGGTGCGGCAAAGGGTTCCCGCGCGAGGTCACGAGCGCCGAGTCGGCGTCGATCGTCCCGTGGCAGTCTTCGCAGCGGATCTCGGTCGCGAGCGACATCGACACGTCGATGTTCCCGTCGCCGTGCGCCTCGAGCACCGTGTGGCAGTCGATGCACGCCATCCCGGAGAGCGCGTGGACGTCGGGCTGCGCGTAGAATCCGTCGTCGAGGAGAAACTTCCCGTAGCGCCGGTCGCTCGTCGTGCCGGGAACGCCGGGGCCGGCCGGGATCCCGGGCGGGACGGTCGCGAGCCCGCGGTACGAGAGTCCGACGTCGAGACCGCCGTCGTTGTGGCAGTGCGCGCACTGCTCCGTCGGGATCTCAAGCGTCACGAAATGGAGAGAGCCGTGCCCCTTTTCCGACTTGTCGATCGTCGGGTCGCCGCCGCGGTAGAGGCCGTCGTCGTCGTAGAGGAGATGGCACGCGGCGCAGCCCGAGGAGCGATAGAGTCCCTCGTGTCCGCTCTCGCCGCGGACGCCCGCGCCCGTGGACCAGAGGTGGCACCGGACGCACGACTCGCGCGGGAGGACCGAGGCGTGGCGCGCGGGGCTCGTCTCGGGAAGCGCCGCCGCCTCGACGGGGAGGGCTTCGAGCGAGAGCGCGGTCTCGCGGTCGGGCGCGGGGACTTGGTCCGCGTCGGCCTCGGCGAAGACGCCGAAGCCGGCGGCCCGGTCGCCGCGAAGGCCCGACGAAAAGAAGAGCGACTGCCAGATCCCGGCGTCGGTCGCCATGAGCGAGCGCGTGACCGCGAGCGACTCGGCCTCGTGGCAGTTCGTGCCGCTCCCCGCGCCCGTCCGTCCGCACGTGCGGGGGAGGACGCGGAAGTCGCTCGGGTTGAAGAAGCGAAGGTACGGGAGATCGGCGTCGTCGCGGGGCTCGACGCCGGCGCCGGCCGCGACGCGTCCGGCGGGGAAGACGTGGGCGCGGGCGAGGTCGGTCGTCGTGGCGTCGCCGCCGTGGCAGTCGGTGCAGCCGAGCTCGAAGCGGACGTGGAGGTCCTCGATGCCGCCGTGGCACGAGAGGCAGCCGGCGCTCGTCTCGCGGAAGACGGGGTCGGGGCCTCGTCCGCCCCCGCCGCCGCCGCATGCGGCGAGGAGAGACGAGACGACGAGAGGAAGAGCGCCGGCCGGAACGAATCGCGGGCGCGCGGTGTCGCGGATCATTTCGTCATCGGGTGTCGCAGGCCTCCGGCGTTCGGGGCCGCCATTCTAGGATAAACACCGATGGCCCACCGACCCTACGAACGCCGCGATCACTGGGCGAAGAAGGCGAAGGACGAATCGTTCGTCGCCCGCGCGGTCTACAAGCTCGCGGAGATCGACAAGAAGCTGAAGCTTCTCCGGCGCGGCGACCGTGTCCTCGATCTCGGGTGCGCGCCGGGTTCCTGGCTCCAGTACGCCGCCAAAGCCGTGGGAAAGGAAGGCCGCATCCTCGGCATCGACCTCTCGCCCGTGCGGGCCGGCCTCGGCCCGAACGTCACCGTGCTCGAGCGCGACGCCTCGAAGGTGACGGACGAGGAGATCCGCGCCGCGCTCGGCGGCCCCGCGGACGTCGTCCTCTGCGACATGGCTCCGCACACGTCCGGCGTTCGCTTCGTCGACCAGATCCGCTCGCACGCGCTTTGCGTCGCCGCGCTCGAGGTGGCGAAGGCGATCTTGCGGCCGGGCGGGCACTTCCTCGTGAAGATCTTCCAGGGGCCCGAGACGCCGGAGCTCGTGAAGAGCCTCCGCGACCTGTTCGGGAGCGTCAAGCTCGAGAAACCCGCGAGCAGCCGCTCGGAGAGCATGGAGATCTACGCGGCCGCCATGGGCTTCCGCCCGCTGCGCTAGCGCGTCCCCGGTCAAGCGGGACCGCGAGATCTGCCGAAAAGCGGGGAGCGAACGGACGGGGGACCGACGCCAGGTGCCGCAGGCCGGGCACCTCCCTCGGTCCCCCGTCCGGACTTTTTCTTCTTCTTCTTTTGCTTCCACTTCTTCGACTTTGCCCCGACCGGGAAGACAGCATGAGCCAGAACGCTCCCGAGAAGGCTTCACCCCGCCGGTCCCAGCCGACGGGCCGCGATCTCTTCCGCTTTCTCGTCGCCGCGGCGAACGACCCGTCGCGGTCGGGCCTCCTCACGGCCCGGATCGTCGAGGCCGGCGATCTCACGGAGTTCGAGCTCGAGGTGGGCGACGGGCGGATCCGGAACGTCCGGACGCCCGGGAATCCGGGGCTCCTCCCCAAGGTCATCGGGGGCGGGATGAAGGCCGTCGAGAAGAAGATGAACGGGCGGCCGAGCGAGACGAAGGAAAACGCGGCGGCTCTCGCGGGGCTCCTCGCGGACGAGAACGCCGCCGTCCCCGAGTCGGAGATCCACGACAACCTCGGCCGGCTCGTCGCACGCTGCCTCCTCCCCCTCTTCGCGAGCGACGCACCGGAGGCCGAGTGGCGCGAGGGCGCGGACGGCGCCGGGGACGACGCGCGCGGCTTCGTCCTTGCGATCGACCTCGACGCGTGCCTCTCGGCGGCGTTCGAGAGCGGTTGGCGCCGGGGATGCCTCGGCGCGATCGCGCCGGCCGATGACGCGGTGCCGTCGTCGTCGGGCGGCCCGTTCGAGGGACTGCCCGGGGCGACCGGCGAGACGTGCGACGCGATTTACCTCCTCGTCGACGGCGACCGTTCGGTCTTCGACGTCGTCGCGCAGTCGGGCCGGGACGAGGCCGAAGCGCGCTATGCGCTCTCGCGGCTCGAGGCGTCCGGCCACGCCCGGTTCCCGGGCGCGCCGGATCCGCTCGAGGCCGCGCAGAAGGCGCGCCGCGAGGGCCGCCTCGACATCGCGCTCCGCTACTATCGCGAAGCGGAGGAGCGGGACGGGAATCCCGACGCGTCGCTCGAGATGGGCCGCGTGCTCGAGATCATGGGACGCACCGACGAGGCGCGGGAGGCGTTCGGCCGCTTCGCTGACCGCTGCGAGGACGGGGGGAAGCTCGACGACGGACTGCGCCACTTCCGCTCGGCGGTCTCGGCGAACCCGAAGGACTTCGACGCTCGCCGCCGGCTCGCGCGCCTCCGGGCGGCCGCCGGCGAGACGGACGCCGCGATCGCCGACCTCCGCGTGCTCGCCGGCGAGATGGCGAAAGAGGGCGACGCGGCCGCGGTCGCGGGCCTCTGGCGCGCGATCCTCGGCGCGTCGAAGGCGCCGCTCAAGCCCGAAGATTACGACCGGTGCATCGAGGCCCTCGCGGCCGAGCCGGACCGGACGGTCGCGGGCGAGGACCTCCGGGCGCTGAAGAGGCGCTTCTTCGAGGAGCGAGACACCGAGCGGGCGCTTCGCGTGATCGAGGCGCTCCGGGATCTCGGCGAGGCGAGCCCGAGCGAGCGCTGGGAGCACGCGAACATCCTCATCGAGGCGGGCCGGAAGGCCGAGGCGCAACGCGAGCTCGAGATCGTCGCGGCCGCGCTCCGCGCGAGGAGCCCCGAGGCCGGCGGCCCCGACCACGAGCTTCTGACCGGCGTCTACGAGATGCTCGTCGGACACGACCCGAGGCACCTCGAGGGCCGCCTCTTCCTCGCGCGCGCCGACGCCGAGTCGGGCCGCCGAGCGAAGGCCGTGGAGCACTACGAGGCGGTCCTCGACGCGCCCGTCGACGACTCCGAGCAGGCCGCCTTCGACGCGGCGCTCGAGGAGATGATCGCGCTCGACCCGACGAACGCGCGCGCGGTGTGCGCGCTCGCGGACCGGAAGGCGAAAACGGGCGAGTCGAGCGAGGCGGTCTCGTTCCTCGCGACCCACGTCGAGGCGGCGAGAACGGGCGGCCACGCCGACGCCGCGCGCCGGCTCTCCGAGAAGATTCTCGAGCTCGATCCGTTGCATCCGGAAGCGAACGAGTCCCTCGCGAGGACGTACGCGGATCGCGGCGATCTCGACGGGGCCGCCGCGTGCCGGAGGCGGCTCGCGATCGCCGCGATCGCCGCACGGCGGCTCGAGGACGCCGAGCGGTGGCTGCGCGAGAACGTCGCCTGCGCGCCGGACGATCCGTTCGCGCGGCGCGACCTCCTCGCGGTCCAGGAGGCGCGCGCGGACGAAAACGGCGCGGCCGTGACGCTCGCCGAGTGCGGCGAGGCGGCGCTCCATTCGCGGAACTTCGGAATCGCCGAGTGGGCGGCGAAACGGCTCCGGCGCCTCGAACCGAGGAGCGCGGCCGCGGAGAGGATCGAGGCCGCTCTGCGCGAGGAGGCCCGGACGAGGTCCGATTCGCCGGCGGCGAAGAACGCGGACGAGAACGGCGCCGGAGCGGTGAAGCCCGCGGCGAAGACCGGGACGCGCCACGCGTCGAGCCAAGCGACGGCGCGGCCGGTCGTGGCCGCCTCCGCGCCGGCCGTCCGGAAGCCCCGCGACGAGGACGAGCCGCGGGTCGTCGTGCCCGAGGACTCCCCGGAAGAGGACCCGTTTAGCCATCCCCCGGCGACCGTCGACGCGGAGTCGTTCGGGAAGATCCTCTCGTCGCTCAAGTCCCTGAAGGGCGGCGGTCCCGCGCAGGAGGAGGACGGGGAGGAGGGGGAAAAGGACGCCGGCGGCGACGTTCAAGCCGGCGATGACGGGAACGACGAGGACGGCGTGGCGCCGCCTGAGGCGGACGCCGAGACGGCCGCGCCGCCCGGGAGCGAGGAGAGCGCGCCGGAGATCGCTCCGCCCGCCCCCGCGACGAAGGCGGTGAGGCCAACGGAGCCCGTGCCGCCCGAAGGAGACGTCGAGTTCTCGAGCATCCTCCAGTCGCTCAAGAACCTGAAGCTTAGGTAGGGCCGCGGCCCCCCGCCGCGGCGCGGCCGGGTATCCTCGCCCGGCCATGGGCGAATCGCCGTTCGTTCCGCTCCTCGCGCTCTACCTCGCCGCGATGCTCGCGACGGGCCTCCTCTCCCGCCGCCGCGCGGGAACGGCCGAGGGGTTCTTCGTCGCCGGCCGCTCTCTCGGCCCCGTCCTCGCGACGTGCGCTCTCTCGGGGACGGTCGTCTCGGGCAGCGCCGTCCTCGTCGCGGCTGAGCTCGTCTATGACCGGGGGCTCCCGGGCGTGTGGCTCGATCTCGTCGGCGCTGTGGCGCTCGTCGTTCTCGGTCTCGCGCTCGCCGCGCGCGTGCGCCGGTCGCGGCGCATGACGCTCGCCGAGTTCGCGGGGGAGGCCTACGGGCCGCGCGTCCGTGTGGTCGCCGCGCTCGTGACGCTCGTCGCGCAGCTCTTTTTCCTCGCGCTCCTCGTCCGCGCGACGGCGACGGTCGTCGCGCCGGCCTCCGGGCTCGACCCCGCGCTCGCCTGCGTCCTCGCTGCGGCGACCGTGACCCTCTACACGCTCGCCGGCGGCCAGCACGCCGTCGCCCGCACCGACGTGGCGCAGCTCGCTCTCATGCTCGTCGCGGTGTTCGGGATCCTCGTGCCGTGCGCGCTCTCGCTCCCGCGCGGCGGCGCCGAACCGCCTGAGGGCATGCTGTCGTTCCCGTTCAACGACCGCTTCACGATCGTCGATTTCCTCGCCTTCGCGCTTCTCTACGGGCTGCCGCACGTGGTCGGCTCCGACGTGTGGTCGAAGCTCCTCTCGGCGCGAGACGAGCGCACGGCGCGGTTCGCGGCGATCGCCTCGGGCGTCGTGAAGGGAGCGTTCGGCGCGGGCGTCGCCGTCGTCGCGCTCGCGGCGCGCTCGTCGCCGGGGATCGAGGCGGCGGGGGGGTCGGTGCTGCCGGACGTCCTCGCGGCCGCGGTCCCCGAGCCGTGGCGCTCGATCGCCTCGATCGGGCTCGTCGCGGTCCTCATGTCGTCGGCGGACACGGTCCTCCTCACGGGAACGACGGTGCTCGCGAACGACGTCCTACCCTCGAGGTTCGGCACCGTCGGAGCAGCGCGCGGCGGGGCGGTCGTCCTCGCATCGCTCGGGCTCATCCTCGCGCTCGCGCACGAGTCGCTCCTCGCACCGTTCCGGCTCGGCTACACCGTCTACGCGGCGGGGCTCTCGCTTCCGGTGCTCGCGGCGTTCCTGCCGCCGGGACTGCGCCCGGGCGCGGGCGCCGTCGTCGCCGCCATGGTGCTCGGCGGCGGCGTCGCGGTGGCGGGCGAACTCCGGCGCAGCGCGCCGGACGACCCCTTCGCGACGCTCGCCGGTCTCGCGGCCTCGGCCGCGGCGCTCGCGATCGGGATCCTCGCGCGGCGCCGGCCGCGGCCCCGACCTCGAAGGCCGTGACGACGCGATGCGGTAACGGACGCGGGAGTCCTTCTCCGGCCCGGGGCGACACCGGTGGGGCCTTGCCGTGCGCGCGCGGAAGACGGGTTCGATCGCGGCCGGCCCGTGCCCGGCTACCCACGCATCCAGACCTGGAAGAGGTTTCCGAGAACACCGCCCGGATCGAGCCACGTGAACGTGAGTTGGCGGCCGTCCAGCCGGCACTCGACCGGGGCGACCACGCCGACGTACTCGGGCCGGGTCGCTTCCTCGATCTTCGTCGTCATCGTCCAGTTGTCGAGCGTGAACGACGCCTTCTGCGTCTGGCGGCTGTCGTCGAGGTCCACGTAGTCCATCTCGAACCGGCCCGTGACGCCGTCGGGTTCGATGACCATCACGAGCCGGCCGGTCGGGTTCGGATGGGACTCGCCGTCGGGGCTGTGCTCGACGCAGGCGTAGGTGCCGGCGAGCTGATGATATGAGGAAGGCTTCGCGGGGGTCATCGTGTCTTCGGTCGCGGCGGCGCGGAAGAGGACGAACGCGGGAAATCCGTCCGGTGCGGGATTCTACTCGATGGCGGAGAAGCCTGCTCCGCGATGCCACTTGCCGCGGCCGGGGCGTGTGGTATCTTCTCGGCCTTCTATGGCCGGCCGCACGGGCCGGACCACGCCGGGAGACGCCCCGTCATGAAGCTCCGGATCCGGAAAAGCGCCCTCAAGGGTCGCCGCGCGCACGGCTTCCTCACGCGAATGAAGACCCGCGGCGGTCGCGCCATCCTCAAGCGCCGGCGCCAGAAGGGCCGCAAGTTCTGGAAGTACGGGAGTTGATCGCCCACGAAAACGGTGCCAGGCACCGTTTTCGCCGTTTCCGGCGCGGCGTCCTCGGTCGCTGAAGCCCGGCGATCTCCCGGAAACGGCACCTGATGCCGTTTCTGCCCTCCTCAAGACGCCCCGCGGCTCGTTCCGATAGGACCCCCCGGTCCCACTCCGGGCGCATCTTCCGCGGGAAAGTCTCGCCGCGGCGTCCCTTCGTGCGGCGCCCGCCCTGAGATCGATCGAAAACACGGCCCACGGCGCCGTTCTCCCGGCACTCGTTACGGGGGGTGCGGGGAGAGGGGCGGCGCCGAGGGGCCGTTTCGTCCGCTCGCGAGCCGCCCGAGAGCGGGGCTCGCCGGAGGCGCCTCATGCGATCGCCCTTCTCCGTCCGCCGCCCCCGTCTCCTGTCCGCCGTCGTCCTCGGCGCCGTCGCCCTCGGCGCGACGCCGGCCGCGGCCGACGACGTCGTGTTCCTGATCGACTCGTCGTTCTCGATGGCGACGACGGACGACGGGCGCGTGCCGCGCCACCAGCGGGCGATCGAGCGCGCCATGGAGGACGTGAAGTACCACCTGAACGCGCACGACACGGTCGTCGTCGTGCTCTTCGATTCGGTCGCGCATTCCCCGATCCGCCTGCGGACGGCGGAGGAGGCGTACCTCTTCTTCCGCGACTACGAGCCGTCGGGCGACACGAACATCATCGACGCGCTCGTCCGCGCGTTCCAGGAAGTGAGCGGCCGGACGCGCCCGCTCGTCTATCTCTACACCGACGGCGAGCAGACCGAGAGGGCGACGATCGACTGGCCGCGGCTCGTCGCGCTCTACAACGACTACAACGCCTCGGTTCCCGACGAGAAGCGCATCCGCCTCTACTACATGAAGTGGCGCGGCCTCAGGCCGAACAGCGACACGGATCGTTGGCTCCGGCAGATCGAGAACACGACGGAGCTCCAGTCGAAGAGCAAGGACTGGGGCGAGGTCGAAAAGATCTCGTTCCGGCCGGACGACTTCGGGGTCACGGTCCTCGCGCCGAAGACTCCCGGCGAGATCGCGACGCCGATCCCGCTCCGCATCGAGATCACGGACTCTCTCAAGGCCCGGGGAATCGACTTCCGCATCGACGCGTCCTTCCCGGAAGCGACGGACGCCGCGGTGGCCGTCCGTCCGCGGGAGATCTCGGGCCGTGCGCTCGCGCCCGACGGCACATTCGGGGCGGAGCTCGAGATCGCCTCGACTGCGGGTCTCGAGGCCTTCCGCGCCCACGCGCTCGAGATCCGGTTCACGGTGATCGGCGATTCGGGCGACGCGAAGTCGCTCAGGGTCTCGCCGGAGGACGGCGTCGTCCGAGGCACGCTCACCCTCTCCGAGGAGCCGGCGTTCACGGTCGACGTGCCGTCCGGCGCCGGCGACCGGATCGAGATCGCCGACTACGAGGAGGGCCGTCCGATCGAGCGGGTGATCGGGCTCTCGTGGAACCGCGGCGCGAACGGCCGGCGGATCGAGTGCCTCGCGACGTTCCCCGGCGTCGCGCCGGCGGAGCTCTTCATCGAGACTCCGGCCGGCCGCGAGCCGATCCTCGGCGGGATCGTGGACCTCGGCGACTCGGGCTCGGCCCGCGTCGTCGCGCGGCTCGCGCCTCTCGAGTTCGCGGCGTTCGACGGCCTCGTCACCTTCCGCGGATTCGGCCACGAGCGGTCGATCCACGTCTCGCACGCGGTGCCGACCGCCACCGTCGCGTTCGGCCCCGTTCCGTTCGAGGCCCGTTTGCAATACGATCCCGATCGGGGTCCGGCCTCCGGCGCGCGGTCCGCGGAGCCGCTCCGCCTCCGGGTCGACGCGCCCGACGGGGCGCGCCGGCTCCGCCCGGTCCTCTCGCTCTCGGCGACCGTCGGCGACGCTCGTCTCGAGCTGACCCCGCCCACGATCGCGCTCGCCGACCTTCCCGCCGACGGCACGATCGCCGTCGAATTCGCGCTGCCGGAAGGGCGAACGCTCGAGACCGGCGTCGCGCTCGCGGCGACGCTCGCCGTCGCCGTGGAATCGAGCCGCGGCGCGCCGGAGCACTTGAGACTCGAGCCGTCGGGCGGGCGCTTCGCCGGCAGCGTGACGCTCGTCGAGGAGCCCGCGGTCCTCGTCGCGGTCCCGGGCGGGACCGAACGGCTCTCCTTCGGCCCGTTCGAGGTCGGAACTCCGGCCGAGAAGACGTTCGAACTCGCCTGGAACGACGGGGCGAACGGACGCGAGATCCGCTTCGACCTGGAGGGCGACGCGGGCCTCGCCCGCGCGCTCTTCCTCGGGTCCGGCCCGACCGCGCGCGCGCTCGAGGGCGGAAGGATCCCGCTCGACTCGTCGGGGAAGGCGGTCCTCACGCTCAGGATCACGGGGAGCGAGAAGCGACCGTACGGCGGCCGTCTCACGATCGGTGCGTTCGGCCGCGACCGCGAGATCCTCTTCGAGACGACGCCGGCGCCGGGGCTCGTCTCCGTCGCGATGCACCCGGGCCTCCGCGGGCTCTCGGTGTCCCCGGAGGAGACGGTGACGGTCGACGGGGCGTTCTCGATTCAGGCCGCGAGCGTCAACGCGCTCGCGTCGGCCGTGTCGTTCCGCGCCGAGGCGCCTCCGGGAGTCGCGATCGCCGTCGTCGACGGCGCCACCGGCAAGGAGATCCCCGCCGGCAAGCCGATCCCGCTTCCGGGAGTGAAGGACGTGTCGCTCGGGCTCCATCTCCGGGCGGCGGTCGCCTACGACGCGTACCGCGCCGCTCCGGAGGGCCGGATCGACGCGAAGGTCGTGTTCGTGCCGGCGGCCGGGTCGGCCGTCCGGTTTGAGGGGGCCGATGGAACGCTCTCCCTGTCGATCCCGATCGCGGTCTCTTGCCCGGAAGTCTCCTTCGAGCGGAAGGGGTCTCCTCTCGTCGCGATCTCGCTCGGCGACACGGAGAAGGAGCGGACGGGCGACGGCTTCGTCGTGCCGTTCGACGTGGCGACGAAGAACGTGACGGACGCGATCCGCCACCGGTTCCTCGAGGAGGCGGTGCGGCTCGAGCACGACACGCCCGGCGAGGTCGTATTCCGGGCGACCGGCGCCTCGACCGCGACGCTCTCCGAGATCCTGAAGACCCCGGGGCTCGTCGTGCGCCCGAAGGACGTCCCGTTCTCGTTCGACTTCGTCCAGACGCTCGGCGCCGTCCGCTTCGCGTTCGCCGCCGCGCCGGCCCGGCTCGCGCCGTCGGAGCTCCGGGTGGCTTACGACCGGAGCCACAGGCTCTTCTTCGCGGCCGGGGCGTTTCTCTTCGTCGGCCTCGGCGCCGGCGGCTACTACTTCGCGAAGAAGTCGGCCCCGAAGGTCGGCGGAACGCTCGTCATCGAGCGGGCCGCGGCCGGGACGGCGTCCGCGTGCCGCCGCTTCGAGCTCGGCGAGTACGCCGCGCGCGCGATCGAGGTCGGCCTCTCCGCCCGTGGAGACGTGCAGGCCGAGCCCGCACTCTCGCGGGGTTCGAAGGTCTTCCGGATCCGCGCCCGGAGGGGCGGCCGCGTTCTCGTCCCGCTCGCCGACGATCGCGCGATCTTCGTCGACGAGGAGCCGGTCGAGAAGGGCGGCGCCGTCATGCACGACATGTGCATGATCGAGTTCGACGGCTACCGGATCCGCTACGTGAGCGGCGTCGACGACGAGGAAATCGTCATCGTGGACGACGATGACGATTCGCTCGACGCGGACGGCACCGACGCCGCCGCGGAGGCGGAGGTTGGGACCGGCGCGGAGGATTCCGAAATCCCGATCGACGAGGAGACGCTCGTCGTCGACTCCCCGGAGACGGGCGAAGCCGAGGACGAGTTCGGCGCCCCGTCGGCCGAGGACGAGGAGAACCCGAGGACCTACGCCGGCTGACGGTCGCCTCGTCCCGCCGACCGGCCGGACCGGACGAGGAGAGCGAGGCCGAGGGCGGCGGTGGCGAGCGACAGGATCGTCCCGGGCGCGCCGCCCAGGAGCGCGTCGCCTCCGGCCCGGCTGCCGGAGATCGCGAGGTAGGCGGCGATCGCGACGCCCGCGAGACCCTCGCCGGCGATGAGGCCCGACGCGCAGAGGATGCCCGGATCGCCTGCGGCCGAGCCCGGGCCGCTCCGCCGCGCATCGACGACCCGCCGCGCGAGGCCGCCGAGAAAAATCGGCGCCATCGAGGCGAGCGGCAGGTAGAGGCCGATCGCGAACGAGAGCCCGGGCAGCCCCGCGAGCATCGCCACGATCGCGATCGCGGCCCCGGTCGTCACGAAGCCCCACGAGAGCGACCCCGAGAGGACCCCCTCGACGATCGTCTTCATGAGCGTCGCCTGCGGAGCGGGCAGCTCCTTCGTGCCGAAGCCCCATTCGTGGCCGAGGACGAGGACCGTGCCCGCGACGGCCCAGCAGGCGACCGACGCTCCGAGGATCTGCCCGTATTGCTGCCGGTACGGAGTCCCTCCGACGAGGTGGCCCGTCTTCAGGTCCTGCGAGATGTCGCCGGCTTTCGACGCCGCGACGCACACGACCGCGGCGACCGTGATGACCGCGGCCCGGTATGGCGTGTCCGTCCAGCCGAGCGCAACGAACGCGGCGCTCGTTCCGAGGATGGTGACGAGAGCCATGCCGCTCGTCGGGTTCGACGAGACGCCGATGAGCCCGACGATCCGGGACGACACGCCGACGAAGAGGATCCCGAAGAGGGCGACGGCGAGGGCGGCCACGGCTCGCCCGAGGAGGGAGAGATCGCCGCCGAAGATGCCGGGGACGGCGATCAGGGCGACGACGACGGCCCCGATCCCCACGGCCATGACGGAGGGCGGCACGTCGCGCGCCTCCCGCGGCGCGCTCCCCCGTTCCTCGCCCGGCTTGGCCGAGCGGACGCCTTTCAGCACGGCGAGGAAGCTCCGCGCCATCGTCGGGAGCATGCGCGCCACCGTGACGATGCCCGCCGCCGCCACGGCGCCGGCCCCGATCGTCCGGACGTACCGGCTCCAGATCTGGCCGGCGGTCATCTCGCCGATGGGCAGCGCCGCCTCGGGCGCGAGCGGAGTGAGGACGCCCGAGCCGAACTGGTGGATGAGGGGCGTGATCGCGAGGGCGGCGAGAAGGCTCCCCGACACCATGACCGCCGCGCTCTTTTGCCCGAGGATGTAGCCGACCGCGAAGAGCGCCGGCCCGACCTCGAGGTCGAGGCGCGCGAGGGGAGGGAGCGGCAGCTCGACGCCGACGTGGTCCGGGTAGAGCCGCACCGCGGCGAGCACGACCTTCACCGCCGCGCCGGCGACGAGGCCCGTCAAGATCCACGCGCCGCCGCCCGCGCGGTCCTCGGTCGACCTCAGAACTGCGGCGCACGCGGTCCCCTCGGGATACGGCAGCTCGGCGTGGGAGTCGACGATGAGGAGCTTCCGAAGGGGGATCATCGCCGTGATGCCGAGGATGCCTCCCAGGAACGCGAGCGCCGTGACCTGGAGGTAGGGCGGCGCGACGCCCCAGAGGAAGAGCGCCGGGATCGTGAAGATCGTGCCGCTCGCGAGAGACGAGCTCGCGCTGCCGATCGTCTGCGAGAGGTTCGACTCGAGGATGTTCCCGCGGCTGGGCCCGAGCGCCCGGAAGAGCGCCGCGGAGAGGACCGCGATCGGGATCGACGTCGAGACGGTGAGCCCCACGCGGAGGCCGAGGTAGGCGTTGGCGGCGCCGAACACGACGCCGAAGCCCACGCCGGCGACGATCGCCCGGATCGTCGCCTCGCGCAGCTCCGCCGCACTCCCGTTTGCCGCCAGGGGCCCCTCCCCAGTTCGCTCGAGCGGATTCTCGAATCGATGCCCGCTCTTGGATCTATTGGCTCTCTTGATAGATTGGTGCCGCCCGCTCTGCGCACGCTCCCTTCGGAGCGCTTCCCGAATGCCCGAAAACCTCGCTCATGCCGTCGACCTGCACCAGCTCGAGATCTTCTGCCGCATCGTCGAAATGAAGAGCTTCTCGCGCGCAGCCGAGTCGCTCTTCCTCACCCAGCCCACCCTCTCGTCCCACATGGCGAACCTCGAGCGGACGCTCTCGACGCGCCTCCTCGACCGGCTCGGCCGGTCCGTGGCCCCAACGCGCACGGGCCTTAGACTCTACGAGTACGCGCGGCGCATCCTCGACCTCCGCCGCGAGGCGGTGCAGGCGATCGACGCCGAGCTCGGCCTCGTCCGCGGCGAGCTCGTCGTCGGCGGCAGCACGATTCCGGGCGTGTACATCCTCCCGGGTCTCGTGGGCCAGTTCAAGCGCAAGCACGAGGGGATCCGCGTGACGCTCCTCCTCGGCGACAGCCAGGAGATCCTCGCGCAGGTCGAGTCCGGCGACGTCGAGGTCGCGCTCGTCGGCCTCGCCCCGAAGACCGAGTCGCTCTCGAGCCGGCCCTTCGGCAAGGACTTCCTCACGCTCGTCGTCCCTCCCGACCACCCTTTCGCGAGCCGGAAGACGGTCGCGCTCAAAGACCTGCGCAACCAGCCGTTCCTCACGCGGGAGCCGGGCTCGGGAACGCGGGTCCTCATGGAGACGACGCTCGTCAAGCACGGGATCCGCCCGCAGACCGATCTCAAGGTGATTTGCGAGCTGGGCTCGACGGAGGCGGTGAAGGAGGCGGTGAAGGCGGGGATCGGCCTCGCGATCGTGTCGCGGAAGGCCATCGACCAGGACCTCCGCACCGGGGCCCTGGCCGCGGCGGAGCTGGAGGGGGTCTCGTTCGAGCGGCGGTTCCATCTCGTGCACAACGCCGAGCGCACCGCGTCGCCCGTCGCGACCGCGTTCCTCAAGTTCCTCGGAACGGTCAAGCTCTGAGTGGGCCGCCCGAGGCCGTCCGGCACGAGTCGCCGTTTCCGCCCGGCTTCATGAAGCGGACCGTCCGGACGGGCGGCGAGACCGACAGCGCGTCCGCGCGGCGCGGCACGGCCTCGCCCCGGAAGCCGGGGAGCGCCGCCCGGAACCTCGCGATCTCGTCCGGCGCCGGCTCCACGACGGAGAGCGCGGAGCCGTCGAACCGCACCGCTCCGATCGCCGCCGCGGCGGACGGGGCGACCTCGAACCGCACGCGAAGGTCGAGGATCGCCTCGGCCTTCTCGGCCGGCGAGTCGCGGAGGAGGCCCCGCCACCGCACGATCTCGTACGTCCCGCTCCGCAGCGCCCATCGGAACGAGCCGTCGGGGGGGACGCGAAAACGGAACGCCACGCAGGAGGAGCCGTCGCGGACGAGGTCGACGACGGCTCCGTCGGGCGTCGCGAGCGGCGTCCCGGGCGCTCCGAGGTCGGAGTCGATGCGGGCGGGCGCCGCAATCTCGAACCGGCCGAACGCGATGCCGTCCTCGCTCTTCAGGGTCGCTAGATCGTCCGGCTCGATGTTCATCCGCTGGAGGCAGCCCGGCGCGACGAGCGCGACGAGAAGGAAGCCTAACGCGAGGAGCTCGCAGCGCCGGCCGAACGGGGTCCGGGACTCGCGAGAGGCCGTGCGGACTCGCGTTCGACCGGATGGCTGCGGCTCGGGCAGGATCGGCCGATCGGCCTTCCCCGCGGAGACAGTGGCCCTCGGTCGCGCGGGCGCCGGCGAGCGGGCTCGGCGGGCGGAAGGGCTCAAGTCCCGGATCGATCCCGGCACCGGATATGGGGTGGGCGAGGGCGACATGGCACCAGATATCGGCTTCCGCCCGATTCGGGATGTCGACGCCTCGGCCGCCGTCCTTTCCCCGTTCACGGGTCGAGAGGCCGATCGTGTACAATCGGCGGCCCGAAGTCGGCAGCCCGTGCGCGAAGGAAGATCCGCCCAAACGACCGGCATGATCATCGTAAAGTATTGTAATTAAAGAAGATGAGCGAAATCCTGAAGAAGATCTGCGCCCTCCTCAGGCCAGGCCATCCGGGGGACCTCCAGTGCGCCGCGGCGCTCGTCCTGGGCGCACTCGCGCCCAAAGACGGAAGCGTCGTGAAAGCTCTCACCGCGGCTCTCGGATCGGACAACAAGGTCTTCAGATCCTACGTGCTGGACGCGCTCCGCGCCATCCGCTCGCGCGACTGTCTCGGCGCGATCGTTCCGCTCCTCTCCGAGGGCGAGGAGACGCGGACGAAGGCGATGGAGGTCGTCGCCGCGATCGGGCCGGCGGCGCTTCCCGTCCTCAAGCGGACGTGGGAGAAGTCGGCGCCGCCGATGCGCGTCAACATCAACTCGATTCTCGTCCGGATGCGGAAGCCCGAGCCGTTCCGCGTTCTGCTCGACTCGCTTCTCAAGTCCGATTCGAGCCTCGTCCGGGAGACGGCGGCCGCGGTGCGCCGGGACGCGCCCGCGATGAGCGCCGACGAGCGAAAGGCCCTCTCGAGGGTGTGCCTCAAGTTTCTCGGGTCGAGCGCGGTGAAGAAGTCGAAGCTCGTGCGCCCGAACGCGATCCGGATCCTGGCGGCGTTGAGCGATCCCGGCTCACTCAAGGCGCTCGTCACCGGCACGACGCCGGAGAACCCGCCGGAGGTCCGCCGCGAGTCCCTCGCGGGGCTCTCCGCGTTCCCGAGCGCGCTGTCGCGGAGCGGCGACGCGGTGCGGAAGCTCCTCAGCTATCTCGGCGAGAACGACTTCCCGAACGTCGTCAGCCAGGCCCTCGCCGCGCTCGCCAACGTGACCTTGTCGTCGCGCGACGAGCAGTCGCTGGTCGCGTTCCTCAAGTCGCGGCATCCGGCCGTACGAGAGTTCGCCGCGAGGCGGCTGAAGGAGGTCGACAGCGCCCACGCCGCCGACGCGCTCATCCCGCTCCTGTCGGGCTCCGATCCCGCTCTGAAGGACCACGCGGCGGCCTCGCTCGCGCGGATCCCGTCGGCGCGCCCCGCCCTCCTCCGCGAGTTCCTCGACTCGGACGATCCGGAAAGAGCCCAGCTCCTCGCGCAGATCCTGAAGCCGCACGGACCGACGCTCCGGAAGGACGCCCTGAAGAAGATCCTCGAACGGGCTCTCGCCCTTCTCGAGCGGGGAGACAAGCGCGACCAGCCGTACTTCTACCTTCTCCGCCACGCGGATCCGCGCTTCGTCTACCACGCCCTCCTGCAGGAAGGCGCCAAGGCGAAGAAAGTGAAGAAGTACGCGCGGGCCGAGGCGGTCCTGCGGCCCCTCGAGCAGAATCCGCTATTCGACAACGACGCCCGGTTCGAGCTCGCGCTCGTCTCGCTCAAGAACTCGTCGCACGATCTCGGGAAGGAGGCGAGGGCGAAGGACCACGCGCTCGGCGTCTTCCGAGTGCTGATCGCGGACCGCGACTTTCCGCTCTTCTCCCGGCTGAAGAAGGAGGGGGCGCTGCTCGACGCCGACGACTGGTTCTTCCTCGGGTTCCACTTCGCCGAGGGCTCGGGCATGGAGCGGCTCTTCGCGAAGGACGCTCTCAATTTCCTCCTCAAGAAGTTCCCGAAGGCGAAGTCGGCGAGCGGCGCGAGGAACAAGCTCAAGGTCGAAGCTCTCGACTGAGCGCCGAGGGGTGGTCGAGCGGTCCCCGGGGTGGGCGCTCGCGCCAGTTTTCCACACTTTTCTCCGCCGCTTTCGCGTCCGAGGCCGGGTGTCTCGCGCCGCGCGCTCGCGCCCGCGTTCGCGAGCGCGCTCGCGGCGCGGCGGACACGCGCGGAACGCATCCGTTCGGCGATTCGCGTTCGTTCGCTCGCCGCCGGATCGTGATCGATCGCGGAGCTTTTCGGTCGCGCAATCGCCTCGACGACCGCGCGCCGCTTGCGTCTCCGGCTGTTTCCGCTGAACTCCGACTGGATTTCGTCCGATATACGCATTGAGTGGACTGTGCGCCGGGCGTTCCGGCGTGCGACGAGTCCGCTCGAGAGAGTGTCGGACATTCCCGAAGGAGCCATACATGGCGGCAAAGAAGAAAAAGAAGGCGGCGAAGAAGAAGACCGCGAAGAAGAAGAAGAAGTAGCTCCGCCGGATCCGGCCAGTCCGGTTCGTGCCGGGCCGGCTCGTTCATCCGTCCTCGCCGTCGCGAGACGGCGATTCCTGTTCAGCGGGATCCAACCGAGGATGAACAAACAGAAACTCACGGAGTGGGTCGCGAAGGAAACCGACAGCTCGAAAGCGTTCGCCGAGACGTGCGTGAACGCCGTGCTGGACGGGATCCGAACCGGCCTCAAGAAGGATCACATCGTTCAGCTCGTCGGCTTCGGCACCTTCCAAGTCCGGAACCGGAAGGCCCGGATGGGTCGGAACCCGCAGACAGGGGCGACGATCAAGATCAAGGCGAGCAAGACGGTGGGCTTCAAGGCCGGCAAGGCCTTCAAGTCCGCGCTGTGATCCGTCGCCGGAGATCCCTCGGGACTTCCTGACCGGGCGACCGGGACGGCAGCCCCTCTCCGGCGAGCTGTGGACGAGGGCCCCTTCGGGGGCCCTTTGTCACTTTTTAGAGGATCGCGCCCGCGTCGAGCCCGATCCGGCTTTCGTGGCCGCCGCTCGGTGCGTGACGAAGGGGAGTGAGGGCGGCGAGAGAACGGCCGGCGATAGCGGTGCGCCCGCCGGCAAACGATCGGCGACACCGTTTCACTGCCGAGCCTGACCCGGCGCGCTCGAACGGCGGGAAAAAATCGACGCGCGGAGCCCGCCTCGCGTCTCCGGGACCTCGGCACCGATTCCGCGGCCGGGAACGTCGCGTGCCTCTCGGCTTGGCCGGTTTTGCGCCCGCGCGTCTCGATTCGCAGCGCCTCCTTTCGGTCTGCGGCTGACCTCGTGGGCGGTGCGGGCTAGAATGTCGCGTCCGGAGCGGAGCACCACCGCCAGGGGTTCCGCGCTCCTTCGCCTCACGGAGGTTTTCCGAATGTCCCTCGGCCGCTGTTGCGCCGACCATCGACCCATCGCCCCGGGCCTCTCTCCCCGGCGGGCGCGGAGGAGGATGCCTGCGGCGCCGCTCGTCGCCGCGCTTTTCTCGTGCCTTCCCGTCGTCGCGGGCGCCGATGCCCGCCTGCGCGACCAGGACGAGCGAGCGGCCGACTACCTGTTCGAGCTCGAGCAGGGCCGGGCTCAGCTCGCGATGGACAGTCCCGAGAAGTCCTTCATCCACTACGAGAACGCGCTGCGCGTCCGTCCGGATGGCGTCGAGGCGCTCGTCGGCCTGGCGTCGATCGCGAAGGCGCGGGGCGCGCGTGAATTGGCCGAGGTCTGCGTCGCGCGAGCGAACGACCTCGACCCTGCGAATGTCGACGTTCGTGGCCTCGCCCGGAAGCTCGGTCTCGATCTGACCCCCGCGGACCGCGGCGAGCCGGGTCCGGTCCGTCGCGTGTCCGCCGCGTACCTCGCCCAGTCGGCTCGCGACGGCAGCGGCGACGGACGCGCGTCCTTGTCCGTGGGCGAGCGGCTCGACGCGCGCCTCTTCCACGCGGTCGGCTTCGACTCGGGAAACCGTCCGGTGCCGATCGAGCCCGTGTTCGCGTGCTCCGGCGGGCTCGTCCTCGCCGGGGCCGGCTCGCCGCCCGACGTGCGCGCGGGCGAGAAGCCGGGCGCCGACGAGTGGCTCTCCGTCGGCGACCGGGGGTCGCGCGCGGAGTGCCGCGTGCCGCTCCGCGTCGTCGGCCCCGCCGACGAGCTGGTCGCGTTCGAGGCGCGGTCGGGACGCGGCGCGAGGCTCGAGTCGTACACGATCGCCGCGGGCCAGAAGCTCCACTTGCAGACGGTCGCGTTCGACTCGGCCGGCAACCGCGTGTACCTGAGGCGCCTCCGCTGGAGGGTCGAGAAGGACGGCGTCGAGCACGATCGCACCCTCGCGCGTCCCGTGACCTTCGGGAGCCCGGACTACGGTTTCGAGCCGACCGGCAACGTCTTCGCTCCTCCGGACGACGACCCGAACGTCCTCGGCCAGTACGTCGTCGTGGCGAGGGAGGAGGAGACCGGGAAGGAGGCAAAGGTGCGCGTCGCCGTGGTGCCTCCGGGCTCGGGGGACACCCAGGCGACGAAGAACCCGGGCAAGGTCCAGTGGACCGCTCAGACGTTCGAGGAGGGCCTCGCGCAGGCGAGAAACCAGGGCCAGCTCCTCCTCGTGGAGTTCCAGGCCACCTGGTGACCGTACTGCCGAAGACTGGAGAGCGGTCCGCTCTCCGACGGCAAGGTGGTCGAGGCGGCGAAGCGTTTCGCGAGCGTCTCGGTCAACACCGACGAGCGCCAGGACCTGATCGAGCGGTTCCGGACGAACGACATCCCGAACGTCTTCTTCTTCAATCCGGACGGCCACGCCGTCCTGAAGCTCGAGTACCCCGACATGGACACCCCGGAGAAGCTCCTCGCGGGGATGACCCTGGCGGAGGAGTCGGCGGCGCGGTTCGCCGAGCGCGAGGACGCGCTCGTCGCCGCGACCGAGGCGGATCGGAACGACGGGAAGGCGTTCGCGGCGCTGGGCGACTTCTACAACGGCGCCTACTCCTATCATCTCGCCGCGAGCGCCTATCGCGAGGCGGCGGCGCTCCTTCCCGAGTCCGAGACGAAGGCGATCGAGTCGATCCGGCTCGAGATCGTCTTCATGGAGCTGAAGCAGGGCCGCCTCGAGGCCTGCCTCGCGGAGGCCGACCGCTTCGAGTCGATGTTCCCGAAGAGCGAGAACCTCGCGCAGGCCGCTCTCTATCGCGGCTACGCGCACTTCTACGCGAAGGACTACGACTCCGCCGCGAAGGTGCTCGAGGCGCTGCGGAAGAACCACCCGAAGGCGCCCGCCGCGGCGGCGGCGAAGAAGGTGCTCGACGCGATCCGGAGCGAGAGGGCGAAGAGCCGCTGATCTCACGAGGAGCCGGCCCGCGGATCGCCGCGCGAGCCGGATGCGAGAGGATGGCCGCGCGGCGTCTCCTCCGGCGCGAGAGGACGATCCCCCGAGGTCGCGCGCGATCCCGGAGCGGAAGCTGCGTCGAGCGGCGGCCGGGCCGCGGCCGCGACACGGCCCGCGCGGTGCGCTAGACTCCCGTCTCGCTCCCACGGCGTTTCCATCCCCGATCGAAACGGAGCCGAGCCATGCCCAGACCCGTCAAGTGGATCGGGATCCTCGTGATCCTCGTCGTCGCGGTCGTCGCGGCGCTGCCGCTCATCCTCTCGTCGAGCTTCGTCCGAGGGAAGATCACGGGCGCGGCGAACGAAACGCTCGCGGCGCCCCTCTCGATCGGCGACCTCTCGGTCGGCTACGGCGGCGACCTCTCGATCTCCGAGTTCCGCATCGGCAATCCGCCGGGCTTCCCGGCCGAGAGCCCGTTCGTGGCATTCGAGCGTTCGTCGGGCGGGATCTCGCTCTGGCCGCTCATCATGGGCGAGATCCGCTTGAAGGAATGGCGGCTCGAGAAACCCGAGGTCACGCTCGTCCGGAACGGCGCGGGCGAGTTCAACTTCGCCCGGCTGGTGAAGGGCGGCTCCGGCGCGGCCCCGAAGCCCGGAACGCCCGCTCCTCCGCCGCCGGGAGAGGGCCGGCCCGAGGCCCCGCCCGCTCCGGGAGGGCCCGTGAAGTGGCCGCCGCTCGAGGCGAGCCTCCTCGTGTCCGACGGACGGCTCGTCTATCGGGACGACCTCCTCGGAACGAAGTCCGTCATCCCGAGCTTCGCGCTCACAGGCGGCCTCGAGGTCGCGGGCGGCGCCCCGCGCCTCTCCGCGACCGTGAAGATCGACGGCGCGCGCTCCGAGCAGGGCTTCCTCCCGCTCCTCCGCCTCTTCTTGCCGATGCTCGCGGGGCCGGACCTCGAGGCGGTCAAGCTCTCGGGCTCGCTCAGCTTCGACGCGGCGCTCACGGCGAGCGGAGCGGACGCCGCGGCACTCCGGCAGTCGCTCTCGGGCTCCGGCAACCTCGTCCTCGAGAAGGGCGGAATCGAGGGGGCGCAGGGGCTCGCGGACGTCTTCGCGAAGGCCGGCCTCGGCCGGACGTCGCTCGCGTTCGACAGGCTCCACGTCAAGTTCCGCTTCTCGAACGGCCGCGTCTACAACGACGACATCGCGATCGACGGGAAGGACCTCGACCTCGGGCTCGTCGGCTGGACGTCGTTCGACGGCCGGATGGAATACTCGTTCGACGGCGCGCCCCTTCTCGCGCTCCTGCCGGAGGCCGCGCGGAAGCCCATCGAAGCGGCGCTCGGCCCGGGCGCGAAGCTCCCGGGATCGATCAAGGGCACGCTCTCGTCGCCGGCGGTGGACCTCGATCTCCCCTCGGTGGCCGACGCCGCGAAGAAGGCCGCGACCGACCTCCTCGAGAAGAAAGGAAGCGAGCTTCTCGAGAAGAAGGGCATCGACCTCGAGAAGCTGAAGCCGGGCGATGTCGATCTCGGCGGGCTCTTCGGGGGCAAGAAGAAGAAAGACGAGAAGAAAGAGGAAAAGAAGGACGAGAAGCCCCCAGAGAGGTGAGAGCCGGGCGTCGTCCGCCGGGGGGGCGAGCGGCTCAGAGCGAGACGACGAACTCGGGGCTCGTGCCGGTGACGACGACCTCGTCGAGATCCGTGTCGGTTCCGGCGACGCGGATCACGAGCGGCACGTTCCGGGGGAGCGCGACGACGCCGGAGAGGCCGACGCGGAGCGTCGCGCTCTTGTCGATCGTCGCCTTGATCGTCCGCACGACGCGAGCCCGGACGTCCGACTGCACGAGAGCGCCCGACGCCCGATAGAGGTCGAATCGGAAGTGGACCGGCCTCCGCGGGCCGGACGCGAGGAGCCCGAAGAGCCGGAGGTCGAGGAGCACCTTCTCGACCGCGGGGTTCTCGATCACGAGCGATTCCGGCGGGAGCGCGACGTCGAAGGAGTGCGTGCGGAGGTCGAGCGCGTCCGGGCTCAAGTCGTCGTCCGGCGAGAGGAGGCGGTCGTCGACGTCGCGCAGGAGGTCGTTGAAAGCGATCTCGTCCCCGGCCGCGGGAGCGCCGCCCACGTCGCAGACGAGGTCCGCGGCGATCGACTCGACCACGAGGTCGTAGGTTCCGGGGCTCGGCAGCTCGCCGGCGCCGAACGGCAGTCGCTCCGAGTGGACGGCGCCCGGCTCGAGCGGCTGGTCCCCCGCGAGCACCGGGTCGAAGTCGGCGATCGTCGCCTCCTTCTCGACGGTTCCGAGGCCCGGAATGAACGCCGTCGCGCGGACGCGCGCCGACGTCACCGGGAAGCTCCCCCCGTTCGAGACGAGCGCGAGGAGGTCGACCGCGTCTCCGGCCCGGCCCGGCCCGGGGTCGACGTCCTCGGGGTCGAGCGGGTCGTAGTCGGCGGCGACGTCGGCCACGCCGAGATCTCGCGCGGGAGAGGGAACGAGTGCGTGGCTCGTGACGAGGGAAAAAACCTGGCTGCCGGTCGTCACGGCGTGGCCCTCGACGAGAACCCGCCACGTCCCCGCCGCGGGGGCGGCGACCCGCACCCGCTCGATCGGATTCAGGCGGTCGACGCCGGTCGTCGCCTCCGCAGCCGGCGCCGACGGAGCGAGGACGAACGGGCGGGCGAGCGCGCCCGCGGGGTCGACGAGGACGAGATCGAGGTCGTTGACGAGCTGCACCGCGGCCGCGAGCGAGGCCGGCGGGTCCGACCAAGCGAGCGTCACGGCGATCTCGGGATCGCCCGGAGCGACCGTGACGTCGTATCGCGCGGCGGCGCGGTCCGAGACCGAGTCCTCTACAAAGAGCGCGGACTCGACGTGCTCGACGAAGCGGGCCGTGTCCACGGCCCCGAATCCGCTCTGGTAATCGGGCCCGGGCTCTCCGATGTCGGTGGCCGTGTGGCAGAGGAGGGCCTTCAAAGTTGAGGGAAGGGGGTCCGCCTCGCCGGGACGGAGCTCCGAGAATCGCTCGAGCCCGAGGGCGATGACGCCGGCCACCGCGGGGGTCGACATGGACGTGCCGCAGAGCGCCGCGTAGTGGGAGGGAGGGACGGTGGACGTGATCCCCCCGTCGCCGCCGGTCTGGCAGCCGGGTGCGACGATCTCGGGCTTCAGGCGGCCGTCGCGCGTCGGGCCGAACGAGCTGAACGACGCGACGCTGCCATTGGAGGAGTCGGTGGCGCCGACCGAGATCACGTTCTTCGCGGTCGCCGGCACCCCGACCGTCAGGTAGGAGCCGCACCGCGTCGAAGATCTCTCGTTTCCGGCGGCCCAGACCGACGTCACCTTCGGGCCGAGGCTCCCGGCGACGATCGCGTCGAGGAGCGCCGCCGTCGTCTCGTACGCCCCTTCCCACTCGCACGGATAGCCGTTCAGGTTGACGTTGGCGCCGAGAGAGTTGGAGTTGAGCCGTGCGCCCATCGAGACGTGCGCGAGAGAGTAGTCCTCCTCGATGTCCTGGGGGTTGTTGTAGAGGCACTGCGGGCTGCACGACGGGTAGGACGCAGAGAGCACCGACGCGCCCGGCGCGACGCCGCGATAGCGCGGGTCGACCGCTCCGCTTCCCGCGAGCGTCCCGGTCGTGTGGGTCGCGTGCACCGTGACGCTCGCGGCCTCGATCGGCGTGACGCGTCCGGCGAGGTCCGGGTGCGACGAGGACGCGACACCCTGGTCGAAGACGAGGACGGTGACGCCGGAGCCATCGAGCGAGAGCGGCGGCTCGGAGACCGCGGGGACGCCCATCGTCGCGCGGAGGTCGTCGTTCAGTGCGTGGAGAGGCGGGCCGGCCTGCGCGAGCCGGAGGAACGTACCGTCGCGCTCGAGGAGGCGCGGGATCGACGGCTCGGGCGCCTCGAGCACGAGGAGATGGAGGCTTTTCACCCTTCCCGAGACCCGCGCTCCGAGGCTCTCGGCGGCGGTCGCGGCCTCGGCGAGCGGGACGTCGGGGGCGACGGAGGCGTGAAGAGCGACGGCCCCGTCGGGAAGGCGCGCGAACGCGTCGAACTCGCGCGCGCGCACGCGCTCGTCCGCGCGCTCCTCGTCCCGCGGCCGGCGGATCGCCGAGACGAGCGGGTGGGGAAGAGCGCCCCGGGCGGCCGACCGGAGCGCTTCCCGCTCGAGCCTCACGACGAACGTCCGGCCCGGAAGCGGCCCGAGGACTCTGACGCCGCGGGCCTCGAGCGCCCGCGTCTCGCGTTCGCCGAGGCCAGTCCGGGCGCTGAGGATCGCGATCACCGAGTCGCCGCCCGCGCGCGCAATGTCCCGGAGCGCGGGCTCGACCCCCGCGCCTTCGAATTCGCCCGGGACGGGAGCCGCCGGCGCGGTCGCCGGGCCAACGGGGCTCGCGACCGCGATCGCCGCGGCGAAGAAAAGGGCGAGAATGCGGAAGGGCCTCCGGAGCCTCATCGTCACGGACCGGTCGAGACGACGAACGGGTCGGAGAGCGCGGACGCGCAGACGCCGTCCGTCGCGACCTCGGTCACGATGATCTCGATCACGAGGTTCTCTTCCTCAGGGAGGCCCGGGACGTCCGCGAGCGAGAAGCGGGCGAGCACCGTCTTGTCGATGTTCGACCGGAGGGTCCGCGTCGTGGGCGGCCTCAGGTCGCTCGCGACGAGCTCGCCCGCCTCCCTTCGGAGGTTGAAGCTCGCCCGGATCGTGCGGCCGGGGCCGCTCGAGAGCCCGCGCAGCCGCACGTCGACGAGGACCTTCTCGGAGAGGCTCGAGATGACCGTCGATTCGGGGCGGAGCGTCGCCGTTATCTCGTGGGCGCGCAGCCGGAGGAGGTCCGGCGAGTAGGCGTCGTCCGGGTCCCCGAGGGCGTCGGCGACGTCGCGGAGCACGTCGTTCCGGGCGTTGCCGTCCGGCCCGCCGGCGCCGCCGCACTCGAGGAGCGCGCCCGCGTTGCGCGCCTCGAGCCCGTAGCTGCCGCAAGAGACGAGAAGGCCGGCGCCGAACGAGAACCGGATCGACGACGTCTCGCCCGGCCCGAGAGGCTGCGACCCGGTCGCGGACGAGAAATCGGCGACGGTCCGGCTCTCCGACACGCGGCTCCCGTCCGGCTTCACGACGTCGAGATCGATCGTGGCCGACGTCACGTCGGACGTGCCGGCGTTGCGGACGGTCACCACGACGTCGAGCGCCTGGCCGACGGCGCCCGGCCCCGCGTCGACGTCGGGATCGCCGGGGTCGAGATCGACCGCGAGGGAGTCGACGGCGACGTCGCAGGCCGCAGTCGCCTCGGGCGGGAGCGAGGAGGCGATCGAGAACGGCTGGGACCCGCTCGGGACGGCGAAGCCCGCAACGCGGATGCGCCAGGCGCCCGCCGCCGGAGAGTCGACGACGACCTGCTCCATGACGTTCCGGCGGTCGAGGCCGCGCGTCGCCGGGGCGCTCGGGTTCGTCCGGTCGAGGACCCACGGGAAGTTCAGGACACCCGTCGGATCCTCGAGCGCGAGATCGAGGTCGTTCACGATGGCGACGCCCGCGCCCGCGGTGGCGGCGGCGTCCGACCACGCGAGGGTCACCTTGAGCGACGCCGTGCCCGGCGGGACGTCGAGCGTGAAGAGCTTCGTGGAGCCCGTCGAGATCGCGTCCTCGAGGAACGACCCGCCCGACACGAAGTCGGCGAGAGCGACCGCGTTGACGCGTCCGTATCCGCTGTCGAAGTTGGGGCCCGGAGCGCCGACGTCCGTGGCGGTCTGGGCGAGGAGTGCCTTCCACGTCGCGGGAAGCGGGTCGGGCCGTCCCGGGTGCTCGAGCCGGAAGTGCTGCAAGGCGAGCGCGAGGATTCCGGACACCGTGGGCGTCGCCATGGACGTCCCGCAAAACGTCCCGTAGCCGCCGCTCGAGAGCGTCGAGGTGACGCCGCGGTCGCCGTCGGACTGGCACCCGGGGGCGATCACGTCCGGCCGCAGGCGTCCGTCGTCGGTCGGACCGAACGACGTGAAGTCGGTGAGGGTTCCGTCGTTCGAGTTGAAGGCGCCGACGACGACGTTGTTCTTCGCGGTCGCGGCGATGCCGATGCACGCGTACGTGCCGCAGCGCGCTCCCAGCGCGCGCTCGTTGCCGGCGGCCCAGACGGAGAGAACGGGGAGCCCGAGGCTCCCGTACACGATCGCGTCGACGAGGGCGGCCGTCGTCTCGTAGTCGCCCTCCCAGGCGCACGGGTATCCGTTCGGGTTGATGTTGCTGCCGATCGAGTTCGAGTTGAGGTCGGCGCCGTTCGTGACGTGGCCGATCCGGTAGTCCTCTTCGATGTCCTGGGGATTGTTGTAGAGGCACTGCGGCGCGCAGCTCTCGTAGTACGCCGAGTAGATCTGGACGCCCGGCGCCATGCCCTTGTAGAGCGGGTTCACGACTCCCGCGCCCCCGAGCGTGCCGGCGACGTGGGTCGCGTGGTCGGAGAGGAACCCGCCCTCGATGGCGACGACGCGGCCGAAAAGGTCCGCGTGCATCCCGATCAGGCCGGCGTCGTAGACGAGCACCTTCACCCCGGACCCGTCGAGCCCGTACGGAGCGGTCTGCACGCTCTGGACTCCGGTCGCGGCGCGGACGCCGTCGTTCGTGGCCGAGAGCTTCGGGCCCGCCTGCGCGGCGTGCTGGAAGACGTCGCCGCGGAGGAGTTCGCCGATCGACTCGAACGGGAACTCCGTCACGACGACGTTCGTGCTCCGGAGCCGCCCCACGACGATTCCCCCCATCGACTCGAGCCGCGCGGCGGCCTCGTCGAGGGAGACGTCGGGGAAGACCGTGACCGCGAGCGCCACGCGCCCGTCCGGCAGGATGGCGAAGTCGTCGAACTCCCGCGAGGCGACGCGCGTGTCCGCGCGGTCGGCGCCCGTGATCTCGCCGACCCAGCGGACGAGGCCCGTCGGATCCTCCCCGCGCGAGAGGCTTGCGAGCGCCGAGCCCGACACCGAGGCGATGAAGGCCCTGTCGGGCACGAACGCGAGGAGGTCGACGCCGAATGCCGCGAGATTCGAGACCGCGGCGGAGTCGGGAATCGAGTGGAACTGGACGAAGAGATGGCGAGGCGCCGCGTCCGGCCGCGCGACGCGGCCGAGGAGGACGGGGTCGAGCCCCGCGTCGGGGACGAACGTCCGCGAGAGGAGCCGGATCGCCGTTCCTTCGACTCGCGCGACCGGCACCTCGGGCTCGCTCCCGGCGGCGGGCCGGCCGAGGAGCGCGGCGACGGCGACGGCGGCGCAGCCGAGAAAGCGGAGGCGGCTCGAATCCCTGAGCATGGTTTCCCTTCGCTGCCTATTCAAAGTGGAATCTTTCGGACGGGGGCTTCTCGTGGCGCGGATCGGGAACCGGTCGGCGGTCCCTGCGGGAGCGCTCCACGGCCCGTCCGCCGTATGCTTCTGGCGGCGTCTGCGACCATCGTCGTGTCGATGACAGGGAATCGAACGCGGAGGCGCCTGCGACGATCTTCTCGGCTGCTCGATCCCGGATGAAACGTCGGAACGCCGCTCGCGGCGACGGGCTCACCATCTGCCAGGGTGGAATCTACCGTAAGTGGGCCGGGGATCCTTGTCAATCGCCGCCCGGGCGCGGCCCGCGGCCTTCCTCGGAGCTTGCGGAATCGGCGCTCGTCGCCTATGTTGGGTTCGTTCCATTGGGAGGAGAGAGAGGGCCTTTTCGCCCGTCCGACGGCGCCGCGACCGGCCCACCGGATCGAATCCGTCGTTCGTAGCCCTTTTTCGCGTGGGTTCGCGGAGATCCCGATGTCCGAGGTACGACTCGACGGCGCGCGCTGGGTGCAGTGTTCGAACGGGTTCGTGGGAGCGCTCGACGGCTGCCTGCAGGCCCTCGGCGACTCGCGCCATCCCGACGACCTCATGGGCCTCACGGGGTTCGCGTTCCGCCTCCACCTCCATCCCGACCTCTCTCCGGCGAGCCTTTATCTCTTCGACTGGCACCACCGTTTCTCCCGGATCTTCGACAGGCTCGGCTATCTCTTCACGCTGCACTACGCCGATCGCGCCGACCTCCTCTTCGGCGCGCGCCAGAAGAACGCGATGGACGTCGTCGTCCGGCACCTCGACGCCGAGAGACCGCTCCTCGCCTGGAACCTCGACCTGCCCGACTTCTACCTCGTCAGCGGGTACGACATCCCGACGCTCGCCCTCGTCGCGAGCGGGCCGTCGACCGCCTCCGAGGTGAAGCAGTTCCCGCTCGAGACGTGGGGCGCCTCGGCGCCGGGCGGGCTCGCCCTGATCGAGATCGGGGAGCGCTTCCAGGTCGATCCGGCCGAGGCGACCGCGCGCGCGCTGCTCGACGCGACGCGCCACGCGCGGGACGAGGAGACTCACCTCCCGAACCACAGGAACGGGCTCGCCGCGTTCGGCGTCCTCGCGCGGGCCCTCCGGTCGGGAAGCGCCGATCCGCACGGCGCCGGCTACTGGGTCCATTCGCTCGCGCACTCGCGCGCGTCCGCCGCGCGATACCTGCGGCGGTCGCTCGACCTCCTCGAGCCGGCGCGGCGCGATCCGCTCGGCGAGGCCGCAGCGCACTACGGCGTCGCGGCCGAGAGGCTCAAGTCGGCGGCGGCCGCGTGCCCTTTCCCGCCGTCGCGGTCGGCGGGCGACCGGCGCTCCGCGGGGCGCCGGCGCGAAGCCGCCGCCGCAGTCGCCGCGGCGGGCCGGGCCGAAGCGCTCGGCGTCGCCGCGATCGAGCGCGCCTTCCGGCTGCCGGCGCCGGCGGGCCGTGGTGGCGTTGCCGCGGCCAAGGCCTCGCGGCGCGCGTCCGCGTCGCGGGGTGGCGGAACCTCGTCCCGTGGAAAATCCGGGCGGAAGGGGATCGCGAGCGACTCGGCCGCCGGGCGCTCGCGTCGTCGGCACTAGCGCGCATCGTTCACGAAGCCGAGCGGACCTGGCCGGGTCTCGTGCGGATGCTCGCCGTTTCTCCAGTCGAATCCTCGGGTTCGGCTCTGCGGTGCGATTCTTCCGCTGAACTCGGGAGGTCCGCGGGCTAGGAGAGCGCCGCCTTCGCCGCCGCGGCCGGAGCGTGTCTCGGCCGCGCGACAGGGCGTCGATCCCGCAGGACGCCCGCGCGCCGAGGCCGCGGCTCCGGGCGACTCTCTCCGCGCCTTCCGTTTTCGCGCAAACCCTTGCGGCGCAGGGGGCGGGCGCTCGAACGCGACTTGCTTCCCGACGCGGAACGCCGTTTGACCGGCGACTTCCGCGTCCGGGTTTGCATCGCCGCCCCGGGCGCGGCGCCGGAGCGCCCTCGAACTGCGAGGAAAAGAGCCTTCAACCCCGACTTCTCGTCGTCTCGCGGAGAAGGAGTGGCAGCCCTTCCTCGGCCACCGATGACACCTGTCGGGCGCCGCGTCGAGGCGCGTCGTCAAAGTTCGGTCGCGGCGGGACGGCGTTTAGAAAGAGAGTCCGAACATGAACCGCTCCCTTCGCACGGCGCTCGGGTCGGCCGTCGTCGCGTTCGCGACGGCCTCGGCCGCGCCCGCGTCCGTCGTCGTGATCCATCCGACCGGGACTCCGGCCGACCTCACCAACGTCGCCGCCGCGATCGCTTCCGCCTCGGACGGCGACATCATCCTGCTCCGCGCCTTCGACGAGAACGGCGATCGGACGAACTTCGATCTCTCCGGGATGACCGGCGGCGAGATCGTGGTCACGGCGCCGAACGTCACGGTTTCCGGCGAGAGCGATCTCCGCACCCGGCGGGTCCGGACGACCATCGACGGCCCCGGCACGTTCGACCTCAATGCGAGCCTCGTCGCGTTCGACGTGCAGCCGTCGGCCGACGGGTTCATGGTGACCGGCATGATCTTCCGCAACTTCGAAGCGGTCATGCTCCTGCGGGCGGGCGCGAAGAACGTGTCGTTCGTCGAGGGCGGCGTCGTCAACTGCGCGAACGGCGTGTTCGGCGTCGGCGACAACGATGGCCTCGTGGTCGAGAGCGTCACGATGCGCATCGTGGCGACGCCGGTCGGCGGGAACGCCGGCGTCACGGTCCAGGAGGGGAGCGACGACGTCAAGGTCATGAACTGCACGATGAACGGGCCGGGCACCGGCCTCGCGTCGCTCGCCTGCGCCGGGATCATCGACTTCAACATCTCGACGCCCGCCTCGCGCCTCATCGCGTTCGGCAACACCGTGAAGCGGTTCGACATCGGGATCTTCGTCTCGAGCGCGTGCCCGCGGATCCTGCGCAACTTCGTCGCCGCGTGCATCGACGGGATCCAGGCCGTCTCCGAGATCGGCACCGGATCGACGCAGGGCACCCAGATGGTGACGAACGCCCTCGTCCGGAACACCGCGAGCCGGATCAACTTGGACGACGGCATCCAATTCATGGGCGTCGAGTCCGCGCTGGTGGCCTTCTGCAACCTGCGGCCGAATTCCGACGCGGGCCTCGCGTGCGAGTCGTCGTCGCTTTCGAGCCTGACGACCGGCGTGAGCGAGGTGGGGAACTGGGGCACGTCGACGTGCGGCGCCCTGGTGTCGGAGACGCGCGCGGCGCGGCCCTGCCCGGCGAAGCCCATCGTGCCCTGACTGCGACGGGAGGCTTTTGCCCGCTTCAAGGCCCGACGAGGGCGAGCGAGAGGAGGAGCGCGATCCCGAGGACGAAGCCGAGGACGATCGCCCCGATGACGATCGCCACTCGCCTCGCATCCGCGCGATCGTCGTCCTCGGCCGGGGGCGCCGTCTCGCGCCGGCCGGGCGATCCGTTCGTCCCGCCGCTCGGGGGATTCATCCTCGCGTTCTTGGCCTCGCGCCGCGAGCCACCCCAGATGGTGCCGCTTCTCCAACTCCGATGACGCACGACGGGCCGCCCGCGCGCAGGCGCGGGGCCCGATCGCGGTCGCGCGCGGCCCGTGTCAGGGGAACACGACCAGCATCAGGAAGAGGACGACCCACACGGCGCCGAGGAAGTGCCAGTACGCGGCGCACGCCCCGACCGCCCCGTGCGCTTCACGCGTGTACTTTCCGAGGACGGCCCGCGCCGCGACCACGACGAGGAGCACGATGCCGCCCAGGACGTGGGCGGCATGGAGTCCCGTCAGCGTGTAGAAGAGCGCGCCGTAGATGTCGCTCTCGAGCGTGAGCCCGCTCGCGAAGAGGCCCGACCAGAAGTACGCCTGCAGCCCGAGAAAGGCGAGCCCGAGGACGGTGGTCGCGACGATCCCACTTTCAAGCGCGCGGGCGTCTCCCCGCCGGATCGCGCGACGGGCGCGCTCGAGCACGACGCTGCTCAGGAGGATGACGGCCGTGCTGCCGTAGAGTCCCTTCGGCATCTCGGGAGCGCCGGCGGGCGGCCACTCGGGGGCGCCGAAGCGGAGGACGACGTAGGCGCCGATCACGCCGACGAAGAGCATCGTGAGCGATCCGAGGAGGACCGACATGCCGATCGCGAGCGTCGAAACCGGCGGGCCGCTCGAGGCCGGCTCTCCGCCGCCGCCGCCGCCGCGGTCCGAGGCGGAGCCGGGCGGCGCACCGCCTCCGGCGGCGACGCGCGCGCGAGAGACGCCCCGCGCCGCGGCCGAGTCGTCCTCCAGCTCGAATCGAGGCCGTGTCATCGCCGCCAGTCTACTCGGAAGCCGTCCTCGGTCGACCGGCGACCGGTTCCGGCGAGGATCGGCCCGCGCGCGTGATTCTCCGCCTCCAGACTCTCACGGCCGGCCTCCGCGCCCACGTGCTCCGCCCGTCGTGTCGGGCCGAGCCGCCGCCCGGAGCGATGCCGCCGCCTCTCGCGGCGGTCCTGCGGCGAGCGCGGCTCGAGAACCGCCGCTCTTCGCCGCCGCGAAATGTCGAACCGGAAGATCGTTGCGACGAACCCGATGCCGGTCACGCGGCCGGACGGAGACGATCGGTGGGAGACAGGCTTAACCCGCCCGAGCCGGGGTGCGGCGCCGGTCGCGAATCGCCGGCCGCTCCTCGATCGAGACGGCCGAAGGATGAACGGCAGCCGCACCACGCCGCCGCCGCATCAGTCCGCAGCGACTCGAATCCGCTTCGACCTCGCGACGTCGCGGTCGGGCGGCCGGGGCGAGGTCCGACATTCCGCGACGCCGCCGATCGAGAACTCGCCCGCCGGAAAGCGCACGCTTTAGCTCGCCGGCGCCCGAGGCGAATCCGTTCGAGGCAGGAGACGGAACGCCGCGGCGCGTCCTGGCCGACGATTCGAGCGGCGGTAGACTGGGCTCATGCCCGGCCGGCTCTCGGACTCCGTCCAGCTCACGCCGAGCCACCGCACGATCCTCCTCCTCGCCTGGGCCGGGTGGGTCTTCGACTTCTACGACCTCCTCGTCTACTCGTGGCTCGTCGGCGACGTCTCGAGGGCGCTCGGGCTCACGCCGGACGAGGGGCGCCTCGTCATGGCGATCTCGCTCGGCGCGACCGCGGTCGGCGGCGCGATCTTCGGGTGGCTCGCGGATCGCTACGGGCGGAAGGCCGCGCTCTCTTGGACGATCCTCGCCTACAGCACGGGCGCGGCTCTCTGCGGGCTTTCGTTCTCGCTCGAGTCCTTGATCGTGTTCCGGTGCCTGACGGGGATCGGCGTGGGCGGCGAGTGGGCGGTCGGCCACGCGCTCATCGCGGAGACGTTCCCGCGGCGGCGCCGCGGGCACTTCGGCGCGCTCATGCAGACGGGCGCCCCGGTCGGCGTCGGGCTCGCGGCGATCGTCGGGGGGCTCGTGGCGCCCGCGATCGGATGGCGCGCGACCTTCCTCGCGAGCGGGGTCTCGGCGGTGCTCGTCGCGGTCATCCGCCGGAAGATGCCGGAGTCGGACATCTGGCTCGAGCGGCGGCGGCTCGACATGGCCGCGGGCGGGAGCCTCTCCGTCGCGCGAGGGCGCCCGTTCTTCCGCCTCTTCGCGCCCGACCTCCGCCGCGTCACCGCGTCGGCGTTCGCCCTCACGCTCTTCAACATGTCGGCCTACTGGATCGCGTTCTCCTGGATGCCGGGATTCCTCGAACGGCGCCACGGCGTCGACCTCAACCGCTCGGTCGCGCTCATGCTCACGATCGTGATCGGGGAGCTCGTGGGATACGGCTTCTTCGGGCTCATCTCCGACCGCATCGGGCGAAAGCCCGCGTTCACGCTCTTCGCCACGGTCTTCGCCCTCGGGCTCGGCGTCGTGACGCTCGCGTGGGACGCGGTCGGGTCCGAGCCTCTCCTCCTCCACGCGGCGCTCGCGGTCACGGGGATCGGCACCGGGACGTGGTCGAGCTTCGGGCCGTTTTTCTCCGAGCTCTTTCCGACCGGCATCCGGACGTTCGGCGTGAGCACGGTCTACAACCTCGCGCGCGGCGTGCAGTTCGCCGCGCCTCTCCTCGCGGACGCCGAGCGGCCGGGGACCATCGCGATCGGCGCCGGGTTCTCGCTCCTCGCGGCCGGCTTCGTCTGGACGCTGCCCGAGACGCGGGGACGCGACATCACCGCGGCGGAGGAGTGACGGCGGAACGGGGGGAGGGGGACGCTTCGGGCGGCGAGCCGGCCCTCAGGCGATGAGGAGCCGGAGCGCCTTGCCGCCGAGCGTGCCCTCAACCTTGGGGAGGGGCGATCCGTCGGGGTCGGGACCGACGAGCACGACCGCCACGGGATCCGAGGGCGGGATCGTGAAGAGCGACTTGATCCCGTCGGCCGCTTCCGACATCTCGCTCGCCTCGACGGTGGCGACGGCGACGCACCCGAAGCGGCTCGCGTGCTGGACGGCGATGGCGGTGCGCGAGCTGCGGAGCGGCGAAACGGCGATCACCGCCGGCTTCCTGTCGAGGGCGCGGAGGATCGCGTCCGAGTAGTCGCCGTCGGGCTCCGAGACCTCCATCACGACCGCGAGGCCCGTCCGCGGGTCGAGCGCGAAGTCGACCGACTCGACGAGCACGGTCGCGAGCGACCCTCCGCTCTCGACGACGTGGCCCACGAGCGCGCCGAGGTAGCGCGACGCGGTCTCGAGCGGCCTGCTCGCCACCAGGATGAGGCCGCGGCCCGCCTTCACGACCGTCGCGACGTCCTCCGGCAGGTCGGAGCCGGAGGGGATGCGGTTCGTCACGTCGTAGATCGGGCTGAACGTGAAGATCGTGCCCGTCGGCCCGGGGCTCGCGACGACCTTGACCGGCGGGTTCTCGCCGCCCCGGCGGAGGAGGAGGCGGCACTCGCGCCCGTCGGCGAGCTCCCGCTTCCGGATGGGGTTCAGGAACTCCTCGGCGAGCCTGTCCACCTCGCGCTGAGTGATCTGCCCCACTCCGAGAGCGACGAGCTTCCCGCCGACGCGGGCGCGCGGCTCCGTGCCCGGCGCGATGAAGAGCGAGTCGCCCTTCGCCTGGACGAGAGACGCGAGCAGCCGGTCGAGGAGGTGCGTCGACACGACCGCGGTTTCCTCGAGGGCGCGCCGCGCGATGTGGGCGAAGACCTTGTTGATCTCCGCGAACGTGTTCTTCTGCGCCTTGGTCCTCAGGATCTCGGTGACGCCGGGCCCGTCGAGCTTCCGCTCGCGGTTCGCCTCGTCGATGAGGCGGGCCACCTCGAAGAGGAGGGCCTCGGTCCCGCCGCGGATCGTCCGCTCGGCGGCGTGGCGCTCGGAGTCGAACTCGAACGACCCCTCGGTCCAGAGGAAGATCGTCGCGGCGGCGCGCGGCCCGAGAAGATGCGAGTCGTCCATCGCGTGGACGATCTCCCCGCCGTCGAAGTAGAGGTAGCCCTGACGGCCCTCCGCAGAGCGGACGGTGAGGAGCCCGCTCTTCGCGCCGTGCATGAGCGACTGCGCGAGGTCGAAGAGGCCGAAATGGGCGAGATCTCCGCGGATGGCCGCCCGCTCCGACTCGCGCGGCCTCGCCGTCCCCTCCGTTCCCGCGTCGCGCACGTCTCAGTTCTCCGCCGGCGCCCGCACCAGCGACTCCTCGGGCAGATAGTTCCGGAAGGCCGATTTGTTGGACGCGTGCGCGTACGCCTCCTCCGGGGTGATGATCTTGCGCTTCAGGTAGTCGAGGAGGTGCGAGTCCATCGATTGCATGCCGTCCTTCTTCCCCGTCTGGATCACCGAGGGGAGCTGGAACGTCTTCCCCTCGCGGATGAGGTTCGCCACCGCGCCCGTGCCGGTCAGGATCTCGACCGCCGCGAGGCGGCCGGGGGCGTCGTTCCGCCGGACGAGCCGCTGCGAGACGACGCCGCGCAGCGAGTCGGCGAGCATGACGCGGATCTGGGACTGCTGCTCCTTGGGGAAGACGTCGATGATCCGGTCCACGGTCTGCGCGGCGCTCTGCGTGTGGAGGGTCGCGAACACGAGTTGCCCGGTCTCGGCCGCCGTGATCGCGAGCTGCATCGTCTCGAGGTCGCGCATCTCGCCCACGAGGACGATGTCGGGGTCCTCGCGGAGCGCCGATCTCAGCGCGCGGTCGAACGACATCGCGTGGGTGCCCACCTCGCGCTGGTTGACGAGCGACTTCTTGTTCTTGTGGATGAACTCGATCGGGTCCTCGATCGTGACGATGTGGCGGTCGGCCGTCGTGTTGATGTAGTCGATCATCGCCGCGAGCGTCGTCGACTTGCCGCTGCCCGTCGCGCCGGTGACGAGGACGAGGCCGCTGCCGAACCTCGTGAAGTCGTAGAGCTTCTGCGGGAGAGAGAGCTGCTCGATCGTGAGGAGCGTGGTCGGGACGAGCCTGAAGACGCCGGAGATTCCGTTCCGCTGCTCGAAGATGTTGCAGCGGAGGCGCGTCACTCCCTTGATCTCGTAGGAGAAGTCGATGTCCTTCTCGTGCTCGAACCGCTCGATCTGCTCCGGGAGCATCATCTCGTAGAGGAGCTTCCGGCAGAGCTCCGAGGTCAGGGGCTCGTACTCGATGGGCCGGAGGTTTCCGCTAATGCGGAGGAGAGGCGGCGCGCCCGAGGTGAGGTGCAGGTCGGACGCCCCCTGCTCCTTCACCAGCGCGAAGATCTCGTCGATCGCAGCCATGTCGCCCGAGTCGCTCCTGTTCGATCCGTCTTCGTTCCGAGTGCGTCGCGTCCGCCGCCCTTCGCCGCCTCTCGCCTTCCTCCTCAGATCTCGAGGAATGGAAGCACGTCGTCGATCCCGATGCGTCCCGCGCGCGCCAGCTCCGACGCGCGCGCGGCGAGGTCTCCGTTCACCCGTCCGAGGTCGGGATTCGCTCCGCCGCGGAGCAGGCTCCGCTTGAGGGGACCGGCCATCGGCACGAAGTCGAGGAGGACGTCTTTCCTCTCGAAGCCGGCGAATCCGCACTTCTCGCAGCCCTTGGTGCGGAAGAAGGGGCCGTTCCCGAGGGGAAGATCGAGGGCCCTGACGTCGGCCGGCTCCGCCGACGGATCGATCTGCCGGCACGACGGGCAGAGAAGCCTCACGGTGCCGTGCCGGATGATCGCCGCGAGACCCGACGTGACGAGAGGGGCGGGCAGGCCCGAGGCGAGAAGGTACCGGATGAGCGACTCCGGATCGGCGATCGTGGAGTTCGTGAGGATCGTCCGCCCGGAGAGCGCGGCGAGGAAGAGCCTCGTCAGGTCCTCCCGGTCGTGGGCGGGATCGACGATGACGATGTCGAAGCCGTTCCGGATCGCGAAGTCGAGGTCCCGCGCCGTGCCGCACGACCTGAGCCTCTGGAGGCCGACGCAGTCCGCGCCGAGGTTGAGCGCGCGCGAGTCCGGCCGGAAGGAGACGGCCCGCTGGCCGGCGAGCGGGAAGGCCCTGAGCAGCGCGTGGAGCACGAGGCCGCCGTCCGCGCCCGCGCCGGTCGCGATCCAGAGCCCGCCGCGGCGGCGCAGGAAGAACGGGAGAAGCACCTTTTTCTCCGGCGGCATCTCCATCTCGAGCAGCGACGGGACCGGCGACTCCCACGCCGTCGCGTGCAGGCAGGCCGAGAGCCCGTCGACGCCCGGGAATACCGTGAGCCCGAACGTCACCGTCTTCGATCCGACGTCGATCGTGACCGGGGCGTCGAATGACTCGTCGGCGGCGACGTTCTCGCGGCCGGCGAGGAGCGTCATCCGGGCGAGGAGGATCCGGTACCAGTCGTCCCGGACGCGGAAGCGCTCGCGGAGGAGCCCGCCCACGCGGTAGGAGACCGTGCGCAGGCCGCCTTCCGCCTTGAGGAGGACGCCGCTCGCGCCCTCGCGCTCGGCGTCCTCGAGCACGAATCGGAAGAACGACTTTCCCGTGATGTCCGCGAGGAAGGGGCCGAGCTTGGCGGCGTCGTGGAGCGCGCTCGTCACCGCCGCGTCGCGGGCTCCGGAGGCGGATTGCGCCGGGGCGGCGGCCGAGCCGGCCGATCCGTAGAGGTCGTCGAGAAGAGCGGTCACCTCGTCCGCGCTCGAGAGGCTCACGTTCACCTTGAGGCCCGTGATCTGCTCGACGTCCTCGATCGCGTCGATCTTGACCGGGTCGTCGACGACCACGGACAGCTCGCCGCCGGCGATGAAGAGCGGCGCGAGCCCGTACTGCCGCGCGAGCCCTTCCGGGATGAGAGCGGCGCAGGCCCTCTCGACGCGGAGGTCCTGGATGCGCACCATCGGAATCTGGAACTGGCTCGAGAGCGCCCACTCGATGTCGTCGCGGCGCACGAGCCCGAGCTCGATGAGCGTCTCGCCCAGGCGCTTGCCGGACGTCTTCTGGGCTTCGAGCCCGCGTTTCAGCGCGGCCTCGGTCAGGATGCCGCAGCGGACGAGAATCTCGCCGAGCGTCGTGCGCCGCGTTCGCCCCGCGGCGGCGGGAAACGCGCCCGGCCCTCCCGGGGCGTCGGGCGTCGGCAGTCGATCAGTCGAATTCATGGAGTCGGTGACCCATTCGCGAAAGCCTGCGGCCCGGCCGCGCCGGCGTCCACGGTCCGACCGCATCGGTCGCGATGCTCGATCGGCTCCCGTCGCCGCCGCTCCGGACGCAATGTCGATCCCGTCGCAAGCCACGGCGCGGGATCGGACGGCGCGCTCTTCCGAGCCGTCCGCCGTCCGTCCCGTTTTCGGCTCTTCGAGCGGAAATGTTGACGAAAGATCCCGGCCGCGGGCGGGCGAGTCCGGCGCTTCAAGCCCGTGAGGGAGGAGGCTTTCCGCGCGGGTCAGACGAGGCGGACGATCTCCGCGGAGACGGAGTGGTCCTCGACGCGGACGTCCACGTACCGGCCGGAGGCGAAGGGTCCGGGGTTGAGGACGAGAGTCGAGCCGACGCGATCCGATCCCACCGCTTCGTGGATGTGCCCGGTCAGGCAGAGCGCCGGGCGGCGGGACTCGAGGAATTCGCGCACCGACCGGCTCCCGACGTGGGCGCCGCTCTTCACGCGGTCGACCGCCGTGGCGTGCGGGGGCATGTGCGGCACCGCGATCTGGACGGGAGCGTCCGCGACCTCGGCGCGGCCCTCGTCGAGGAAGCGGGCGATCTCCTCCTCGGTGAACTCCGTCGGCGTCGAGAACGGCGTGGGGTTGCTGCCGCCCACGCCGAAGAGGCCGACGTCGCCGAAGCGCCGGCCGCGGCGGTGGAGGTTGACTCCCTCGGCGGTGAGAAGGCGGTCGACGGCGTCGAGGTCCATGTTGCCGACCTGCGCGACGAACGGCCGGCCGAGCCGCTTCACCGCGTCGAGGACGCGCCGCGCGGCCGGCTCGCCTCCCGACGTCGTGAGGTCGCCGGTCAGGACGACGAGGTCGGCCTCGCCCGCCGGGCCCGCGAGGAGAGGAAAGCACTTGAGCGAATCGTGGATGTCGCCGATCGCAATGAGCCGGAACATGCGCGTGATTCTAGGTTTTCGGCTCTCGAAGGCGGAACTCGCCGGCGCCGGTTCGGTTTCGCTTCGAACGACGGCGCTCTCCCGGACGGCGCGCGCTCACGAGCCGCGGCCGAGGAGAGCGTCGCGGAGGTGCGCGACGTCCCGCACGCGCGGGCAGTCCCGCTCCTTGAAGGCCCCCGCGGGGTCGACGAGGACCGCGCGCCAGCCGGCGCCGCGGGCGCCGACGACGTCCACCGAGTAGATGTCGCCGGCGTAGAGGCACGCGTCGGGCGGGAGCGCGAGTCTCTCGGCCGCGAGCGCGAAGATGCGCGCGTCGGGCTTCTCGATCCCGACGACGCCCGAGTCGATCACGAACGCGAGGTCGTCCGAGAGCCGGAGCGACGCGAGGTGCTCGGCGATCGTGCCGCGCGAGTTGCTGATCACGCCGACCTCGAGGCCGCTCGCGGCGATGTCGTGCATCGCCTCGCGGGCCCCCGGCATGGGCACGTCCCAGAGGTTTCCGCGGGCGTTGTACTCGGCGACGCGCTCGTATGCCGCGTCCGCCGCGGCGCCCTCCGGGACGCCGAGGCATCTCAACACCTCGTCGAAGTAGGCGCGGAACGCGAGCTTCGTCTCCGTCGACCGGATCTCCGCGAGCCTCCGGTCGAAGAGGGGTCTCGCGCGCCACTCGGCCTCGCGCACGCGGTCGGGCTCGCGCGCGACGCCGCACGCGGCGAGGGCGTCCGAGAGGAAGCCGTAGTTGATCGAGAGGATCGTGTTGCCCGCGTCGAGGACGACCGCGCGGACTCCGGCGAGCACCCGGGCGAAGTCGGGCGTCATTCCGCCCGCCCCCCGGCGTCCGCCGCGACCGCGATCTCGGCCTCGACGATCCGCCGGATCTCGACGAGCTCGAATCCGCCGCCCTCCGCGCGGAGCCTCACGACCTGCCGCGCGCCACCCACCATCTTCGTGACGAGGATCTCGCTCCCGGCGGGGCCCGAGGCGTACCGGACCGTCTCGATCGCTCCGCCCGGGTCGGCGTCTTCGCTCGCGGCGCGGGCGGTCGCGAACGCCGGAGCGTCCGCAGGAACGGAGACGGTCCGGCGGAGGATCTCTCCGTCCGCGGTCGCCTCGTGCTCGATCGACTCTCCGAGCACCTCCCGCGCCAGGCGGTACGAAAGTCCGGCGCGTCCCTCGACGCGCCAGGCCGAGACGATCCGGCCGCCCGGCCGCTCCCGCTCGATCGCGGTGCGAGCCGCGGCCGGGATCCGGTCCGGGTCGATCGGCACCGCGATCTCCTCGATCGCCCCGCCGGCGGAGAGAGAGAGGAGGATCCGGCCGCCGCCCGGCGGCGAGTAGAACGCCCGCGAGGCGAACTGGGAGTCGAGACGCGCCGCCACGCCGCAGCCCGCGGCCAAGAGAAAAAACAGCGGAACGATCGAGCGTCCGTCGGTTCTCATTCGGATCGGGAGCGGTCGTTCTTGCCTGCGCCGTCCCGCACGTTAGCGGGCGGGGGGGCCGAAGGGAATCCCCTCGATCCGGAACGTCCGGACTCCGCCCGGAGGAAGTTCGACCTCGAGGACGCCTCCTTCGGCCGCGACCGGACAGCCGGCGTCGCGCTCGAGGAGGTCGACGGGCGTCGCGAACCCGGCGGGGCCCGGGAAGACGAGGCGCGCGGTCGTGCGGCGGAAGGCGCACTCGGCGAGGCGCACGACGACGGCGCCGCCGGCGCTTCCGTCCTCCGCCGGCTTCACCGCCGAGACGACGACGTTCTCGGGCTCGACCGCGAAGAACGAGTGGATCGGCGGCAGGACTCCCTCGCCCGTCGCCGCACGCGGCGGGACCGTTCCGACGAGAGGCGTCGCGGCCGCGGCGGCCGCGCGCTCGACGAGCGCGTCGCGCGGCGCTGCTGCGGACGACACGATGCCGCAGCGGATCCCGGATCGCGGCGGTACGTCGATCCGGACCTCCCGCGCGCCGAGCGTCGCCGGCGCCGCGCGGTCGACGAGGATCGAGAGGCTCTCTCCTCCGGCGGGGACGGTCAGGAATCGATGCGCCAGGGCGGCGGCGGCGCCCGACGTCCCGTCCGGAAGGAGGAGCCGCGAGCCGAACGGCGAGCCGGCGACGGCTTCCGTCCGCCCGTAGGTCGAGACCGGGACGACGAGAGCCGCGCCGGCGGCGCCCGTCCGGAACTCGAGGTCGACGCGCCTCGCTCCGCGGACGAGGCGCGCGGAGAGGCCCGCGCCCGAACGCCACGCCGCCTCGGCTTCCGCCGTGACGGGGCTCGATCGCGTCTCGATCCGCTCGGGCCGGCGAGGCCCGCTCGGCTCGACGCGGAGAATCTCCGCCCACGAACCGGACGCCGATCGCCGGAAGAGCGAGCCCGTCTCCGCGTCGATCCGGATCTCCGCGTCGCCGAGGAAGACCGACTCCGGCCCGCGACCGTGTGCCGGCCGCGCGCTCTCCTTCTCCGCCTCGGTCGAGGGGCCGATCCGGACGATCGAGAATCCGGTCGCGGGGGCTTCGACCACGAAGCGGATCTCGCGGCGCCCGTCGCGCGACGGGCCCGACTCGACCGGGCCGCTCGCGCCGGCCGCGTCGACGAACGCGAGAGGCGCGTCGCCCAAGGGAAGAGAGCTTTCGGGCACGTCGAGCGCGACGAGGTCGCGCCGAGAAAAGGCGAGCGGGTTGAGGACGGCGACGCGGAGGCCGCGGCCCGAGTCCCGCGTGTCCGCCTCGGCGAGGATCGCCGCGAGCGCCTCGCGGCGCGCGGCCTCGGCCAGATCGCCGGCGAGACGCATCCGGCGGCGCCCCTCGTCGCCTCCGAGCGACCGCGCGAGGAGAAGCTCCCTCCACGCCTCGGCCGCGTGCCGCGCCGGCTCGGGCCGCGAGAAAGAGAGAGCGATCGTCGCGAACGTCTCGGCGGCGACGAGATCGGGCTCCAGGCGGTCGCCGAAGAGGCTCTCCTGCGGCCGCCGGGCGAAGCTCGCGCGCGTCGCGCCGTCGATCTCTCCCCGCCGCGTACCGATCGGCGAGGGATCGCCCGCGTCCTCGCGCACCGCGACGCTCGCCCGCACGGCGGCGACGTAGGCCGCGGCCGGGGCGCGCTCGATCCGCGGCAGGACTCGCGAGACGGGCCGGTCCGAGCGCGGCCCGAAGCGGCCGAGGACGATCGCCACATCGAGGCCGGTCCTCTCCGCGAACGCCATCCCCGCGCGCGCGATCCGGTACGGGTCGTCGCCCGAGCCCTCCTCCTCGAAAACGGGCGGGCGCGCCACGAGGACGGCCGCGCCGTCGCGCGACTCCCACCGGGCGAGGTCTTCCGCGCCGCGCGCGAGGAGGAGGCACTCGATGCCCGACTGCGCGAGGATCTGCGGCAGCGCCTCGGGGAGGGGGGTCTCGGTCTCCTCCGGCCCGAGCGGCGGCACGAGCGCGATCCGCGCCGTCGCGCCGAGAGTCTCGAGGTGCGTCTTCTGGCCGAGTAGGAACTGCCGCGCGAGCGACTCGCCCCCGGCGGCCGCGAGCGCTGCGGAATCGAGGTCCGTGAAGCTGCCGGACAGGAGCTCGATGCGATTCTGGGCGGCCGCGCTCCGCACGTCGGCGGCGAGGTCCGGGTAGCGCGCCGCGATCGCGGCGATCGTCGAGGCCGAGCCGACGGACGAGACCGCCCGCCGCATGCGCGCGGACTCCGCGAGCGCCTCCTCGAGCCTCTTTCTCTCGCGCTCGATGCGCTCGTCGAACGTCTCCTCCTTTGCGGCGCGGCTCCGCGAGGGGAGCGTCGCGAGGACGATCCGGACGCGCCGGGCGCTCGCGCCCGAGGCGGCGGCGAGAGTGGCCGAGGCGCTTTCGATCGCGAGGGAGAACGCCTCCGTGTCGCCCGCGACGAGCGCGGCGACGGCGTCGCGCTCGAGTCTTTCCATCTCCTCGGGGGGAAACCCGTGGAGCGCGAGAGCGAGATCGGCGTCCTCGAGATGGCGCTCCGCCGCCGGGTCGCTCGGCCGGATCCACGCGCGGGCAGAGGATCCTCCGGGACGGACGACGCGGCCGTCCGGAGCGAGGACCGAGCCGAGCGGGACCTCGACGCGCTCCGCGTCTCCCCCCTCGGGTGGCGACGTCTCGCACCGAAGCCGGAGCGGAAACGCGGAGATGAGGCGGTCGGGGGCGAACGTCTCGTCTCCGCCGACGCCGCGCGGGAGGACCGCGGGGGAGAAAAACGCCGCGAGCGCGGCGCGGGGCGAGGGCGCGGGGACGTCGATCGTCGCCGTGTCGCTTCCCGCGTGCGCCACGACGGTGAGAGAGCGGCCGTGGATCGCGGCGAGGAGCGCCTCGCGGAGCGGAACGGGCGCGTCGACGGGAACGCGCTCGCCGGGCTCGCCGGCGCAGGCGACCGCGCCGGCCGGTCCGAAGGGCGCCGCGAAGAGCGCTCCGTCGGGCCCGCGCACCTCGATCTCGACTCGGCTCCGCGCGGCGTCGCCCGCGGCGTCGAGCTCGAGCGGGACCGCGAGGAACACCGATCCGGCCGCGTCGGCGAAGGGGCTCGCGGCCGCAGCGCGCCGGCGGAGGAAAAGACGCGACGGAGCCCGCGGCCCGAGAGGCCGGCCCGCTCCCGGAGCCTCGACCGGACGGGCGGCTCTTGCCTCGGTCTCGGCCGTGGCGTCGATCCGCGCGGCGAGACGCGCCGTGCCGGGACGCGCCGTCCGGACGAAGAAGTGGAGCCGGTGCCAGCGGTTCTTCTCGAGTGCGATCGGCACGACCGCGCGCGCCGGCGCCGCGGCGCTCGACGCGCCGATCCGCGCCGCATCGGCTCCGTCCGCGAAGACGGCGAGCGGCGCGCTCGACTCGACGACGAGGCTCGCGACGACGCTCTCTCTCGCGCGGACGTAGACGTGCGCCGCCACGCGCTCCGGCCGCCCGAGTCCGCGGATCTCGGTCTCGCGGAGGAGGTCGACGAAACCTCCACCGGCTCCGGAGCGGACGAAGAACCAGGCGCCGCCGTCGTCCGAGGGGAGCCCGCCGTCCGGCGCGCGATCCGCTTCTCCTTCGCCCGCGCCGGCCGCCACGAGCCACTCCGTGACCGGCGTCGAGAAAGGAGCCGGCTCCGCGGCGGGGGCGGAGAAGAGGGCGAGCCCGAAGATGAGCGAGAATGCGGCGGGCGGGCGGAAGTCCCTGGGGCGCTTCGGATTCATGAAACTCGAGCGCGGCTATCGGCGGCCGGGGAGGCGAACTTGAGAGGCCGGCCTCCGTTCCGTAGGCTGTCGGATCTGGCGTATCGAGCCGGGAGGCTCATTTCATATGGAAGGCCGTGGCGACGGTCGATGAGCGACGAGCCAGCCGCGAGATCCGGGCCGAGCGCGAGCGACCTGCGGAGCCTTCGCAGCCGCGGGAGGACGATTTCGGCCTCGTTCGTGGTGGGGAAGGGGGGGCTCACCGAGGGCGGCGTCCGCAAGGTGGACGAGCTTCTCGACGCGAGCGATCTCGTGAAGGTCCGGGTGCTGCCGGCCTCCCCGCTCTCCGTGGAGGAGGCCGCAGATCGGCTCGCCAACGCCGCACGGGCGACCGTCGTCCAGATGATCGGATCGACGATTCTCCTTTTCCGCGCTCCGTCGGAGAATCGAGATTGAGCCCGTTCTCCCCGCTCCCGTCGAGCGGCTCGGGAGAATCGACCGTGAGAGACGGAGCGGGCCTCGCGGCCCCGGGGCGGGATCGCGGCCCGACGGACGCCCGAATCGAGGCCGCGAGCGAGGCCGCAGCGGCCCGGCAGGACGCATGAAGGAACGTCTCGGCGACTACCGGATCGTCCGCGAGATCTCCCGCGGCGGAATGGGCGTCGTCTACCTGGCCGAGCAGGTCTCGCTCCGGCGGCGCGTAGCGCTCAAAGTCCTTCACTCCGGCTCGGGCTTCTCGAAGCGCCACCTCGACCGATTCCGCCGCGAGGCCGAGGCGCTCGCGCGGCTGCATCACCCGAACATCGTCCCGGTCTTCGGGATCGGCGAGGAAGCGGGCGTCCACTACTTCTCGATGGAGTACATCGAGGGCCGGACGCTCGACACGGTGATCGACGACTTGAAGCGCACGGCGGAGGCGCAGGCGAAGGACGGGCGCCGCGCGATCGCCGATCCGTACCGGGCGCTGACCGAGAAGCTCCGGCCCGGCGCGGCTCCCGCGGCGGCGGCGCCACCTTCGGAGCCCGCGCCGGAGACGGCGGGCCCGCCGTCCGAGAAGGAGCCGTCGCCCGCGTCCGACGCCCCGACCGACCGGAGCTACGTCGAGACCGTCGTCCGCATCGTCCGGGACGTGGCCCGCGCGCTCCATTACGCGCACGAGCAGGGCATCGTCCACAGGGACGTGAAGCCGCACAACGTGATCCTCGACCAGAGCGGGAAGCCCTTCGTGATGGACTTCGGGCTCGCGCGGGACGAGATGCTCGCGACGCTGACGCAGAGCGGCGACGTCTTCGGCACGCCGCTCTACATGAGCCCCGAGCAGGTGAGCGGCCGCCGGTCGGAGATCGGGCCGAGGACCGACGTCTACTCGCTCGGCTGCACGCTTTACGAGCTCCTGACGTTGACCCCCGCGTTCGACGCCGAGACTTCGGAGGAGATCCTGCGGAAGATCCTCCTCGCCGAGCCGAGGCGGCCGCGCCAGTTGAACCGGCGGCTCCCGCCCGATCTCGAGAACGTGACGCTCCGCGCGATGCAGAAGGACGCGTCGCGGCGCTACGCGAGCGCGGCCGAATTCGCCGACGATCTCGACCGCTTCTTGAACTACGAGGCCGTGCGCGCCGCGCCGCCGAGCGCTCTCGAGACGACGCTCCGGAAGATCCGCCGGTACCGCGCGGTCTCGGCGGCGCTCGGCGTCGCGCTCCTCTCGTCGCTCCTCTTCGTGTACCTGTTCTTCGTGCGGAGCGGCACGATCGTCGTCGACACGGGGCCCGTGCCGGCGTCCGTCTTCCTCGGCGGCACGCTCATCGGCCACTCGGGAGGCGGAGGGCCCCTCGTCGTCGGAGCGCGGCCCGGCGAGTACGAGCTTCTCGTCATGGCCGAGGGCGACGCCGCCGACCTCTACAGGGCCGAGCGGAAGCGAGTCGAGATCCGGGCCGGCGCGCCGACGATGGTGCAGATCGGCCTCCGGAAGAGCACGGGCACGCTCCAGGTGGAAAAGCGCCCGCCGGACGCCGTCGTGCGCATCGTCGGCGACGACGGCTCGCGGGAGGAGATCTCCGAGGTCGGAACGAGCGTCAAGCGCGATCTCCGCGAGGGCCGGTACACGGTCGAGGTCGAGGCGCCGCGGCACAAGCCGTTCACGAAGCCGAACGTCACGATCCGGTCGGAGGAGAGCGAGCTGCTCGTCGCCGACCTCGATCGCGACCTCCGGAGCGTCCGCATCGTCTCGACGGTGGCGATCGACGCGGACAAGCCTTCGCCCGACGCGGACAAGGAAGCGCCGCGGGAAGACGGCGCGCCGTGGCTCCTCTCGCCCGGAAAATGGACGTTCCGCACGGTCGAAGACAACGTCGTCCCGGAGACGATCGAGATCGACGCGGACCGCCGCGAAGCGACGAACCGCTGGCTCCGCCCGAGCGCCCTCAGGAAGTCGGGACCGTACAACGTGGGCGACGGGAGACCGCTCTCGGGCGCGCCGGCGCTAGACGATCTCGACCGCGACGGCATCGTGGACATCGTCGCCGCCTCGAGCGAAGGGGAAGTCGTCGTCATCAACCGCGTCGGCCCCGACCGCAAGCGCCGCCGCGTCGCGAGCCTCCGGGCCCCGATCGTCGGCTCGCCCGTCCTCGCGAGCCTGCCGGCCGACCCAACTCGGTTCGCGTTCCTCGTCTCGCGCGACGCGCGCGTCTTCGCGGTCGCGGTCGCCGTCGACGGCGCGATCCCCGACACGGCCGAGGTCGTGGCGGAGTCTCTCGACGCGCCGGTCACCGACCTCGAGCCGCTCGGGGCGCCGATCGTCCACGGTTCGGACGATCGCGTGACGCTCGCCGTGCCGATGCGGAACGGCCCGCTCGTCGTCGCGGACTTCGACGGCCAGTCGTTCGCGGAGCGTCCGGGCGCCGCGGGACCGATCCTCGCGGCCGCGCCGAGCGCGCGCGACGTGGACGGCGACGGCGTCCTCGATTTCCTGCTCGAGACCGCCTCCGGCGTCGGGCTCTACTCCGGGTTCGACGGGTCGCTCCTCGTGAGCCTCGAGGAAGGGCCGGTCGCTCCGGGCTCGCGCCCGGCCACGCTCCTTTTCGACGACCTGACGGGCGACGGCCGTCCCGAGGCGCTCGTGGCGCGCGACCGGCGGATCGCCTGCCACGCGTGCGACGGCGGGCAGCCGCTCTGGACCAGCGCGGACGTCCCGGTCGAGGGGCTCGCGGTCGTGCCGGCGCGGCCGGTCGGCCTCGACGTCCTCGCGTTCACGGCCGCGAACGCGCGCGTCTTCTCCGGCACGGACGGCCTCGAGCGGCGCGAGCGGATCCTCAGCCACAACCGGCGCCGCGGCGAGTTCCTCGGCGCGTGCGTCCTCGACCTCGACGGGAACGGCACCGAGGACGTGATCCTCGGCCTCGACTCGGGAGTCGTCGTCCTCGCGGCGGACCGGACGTGGGTCTATGCGCCGCCGGCCGCGGACGGTCCTCCGCTCACGACGGCGCCGGTGGTCGCCGACGTCGATGGCGACGGCGCGCTCGAGATCGTGGTCGGGCTCCGGGGCGGCGAGGTCGTCGTCCTCCGCGGCAGCGTCCCGAGGCGCCTCTTCCGGTTCGACCTCCCGGGCCCCGGCCCGGACCTCGAGCTCGACCCCGAGTTCACCGTCGCGGAGATGGACAACGAGCCGCCCGGGGACGTCGTCTTGGTCGCGCGGTCGCCGCACGCGAATGCGAGCGACGCCGTCTTCATCGTGGACGGCCGGGACGGCGCGTTCCACACGTTCGCCTCGCCTTCGGGCGCGCGAGCCCTGGCGGTCCCGCTCGACTGGCCCGGTCCGCTCGAGCTCATGGTGCTCTCGAGCGAAAAGGGGAAGCCGACGTCGATCCACTTTCCCCGGCTCGGCCGCCGCGGCCAGCCGTTCTCGCAGGGACTCTACTGGAACCCCGGCCGGACGTTCCTCGCCGACTTCAACGAGGACGGCCGCGCGGATCTCGTCCGCGTGGATCGCGTCGGCCTCATCGCGTACTCGGGCGCCGACGGCTCGCTCGTCGCCCGCGTCCTCCCGTCGCGGCTCGGGGAGGGCTCGGACGATCCCCGCCGCGTCTTCCCCGGCTCTCATTCGGATCCGATCGCGGCGCTCTTCCAGGACCTCGATCAGGACCGAGTGTTCGACGTCCTCCTCGGCTTTCCGTCGGGAGAAGACGACGCAGCGGGGGCGCCGCGCGTCATCGCGATCGGATGGCCGGAGGGCCGCGGACGCGAGGCGCGGCGGCTCTGGGAGGCGTCCGTTCCGAAGGGGCTCTCGCCCCGCCTCCATCGCGAGGACGACCCGGGCGCCCCGGTCGTCGTGACCTGGCACGACGGTGCGGGCGAGTCCGCCCCTCTCAGGGGCGTCGAGATCCGGGACTCCGCGACCGGCTCGCTCCTCTCGGCGCCGGTTCGAGCCGGCGATTTTTTCGCGCAGGACGGGGACGACTCGGAGCGCTCCGGGCGCGGAGAGCCGGAGCTTCTCGCCGTTCTCGGCCGTGCGGAGGCCGGACGCGCCCTCCTCCTCGTCCGCGTGTCGCCCGAGCGCGTGGCCGGCTTCGCGCTCGCGGAGAAGAAGCTTTCGCGCGCCTACACGATCGCGGACAAGTACGTCTCGTGGCTCGCGGCGGGGGGGCGGCCGATCCGCGCGGTGCGCGATCCGGACCCGATCGGGCTCGTCTATCTCTCGTCCGGCCCGCGCCTCCTCGCGGTCGACGCCGCCACGGGACGCGTCGACTCGCGGCACGTCCTCCCCGAGCCGGCCGACGGCCTCGCGCTCCGGCACGATCCGTCCGGGGCGCTCGTCGCGGTCTACGTCTCGGGAGGCGACCTCCTCACGGCGTGCGCGGTGCCGGCGCCTTTCGAGCCGCGCGTCTGGGGCCCGGGCCAGCACTCGACGCGAGACGCCGCGCAGATCGGCGAGCTCGTCGAGACGATCGCCCGAGTCGCCGAGCTGAAGCGGGGGGGGCGGGGCGAACGGGCCGAGGCGGAGGCTCTCGCGGAACGGGTCCTCGCGACCTATCTCGGCCGGGACGACCGCGCGCGGGCCGCGTTCCATCGTCCCGAGCCCGCCGTCGCCGACCTTCTCCGAGTCCTCGCGACCGTCGCGCGCTGAAGAAGAAACGCTCCCCGGAGGCGCCCGGGCGCGCGACTCCCCTCCTCGGCGCCGTATGACATGCCGTATAATTCCCCGGCCCGGAACGGTCGGGCGCCCCGCCAGGCACTCTCGCGAAGGACGGCCTCCTCCCATACTCGACAAAGTGACGACGCCCGCTTCGCCCGGCCCGTCGACCCCCGCCCGGCCGTTCCCCCGCGAGGACGGGGCGCTCAGGCGCTGGTTCGGCTACGGCGTCAACGTGGTTCTCTTCCTCGGCCTTCTCGCATGGCCGACCCGGCGCAACCGGTTCTTCGCGACGGGAAAGCTCAGGCGGCTCTACTTCATCCATTTCCGCCGGCGCCATCTCGAGACGGCGATGCTCGGCCGCCGCGGCGGCGCGTGCCGACAATGCGGCGCGAGCTGCCGGCTCGGCTACAAGTGCTTCCACTTCGACGAGGCGCGCCGGGCCTGCCGCGTGTACTCCCACCGGCCGACCATCTGCCGCGTCTTCCCGATCGACGAGCGCGACCTCGCGGAGCGCGACGCCGTGATGACGGAGTCGCGGTGCGGCTTCCTCTTCCCGGCGGGCGGACCGAACGCGGCGGCGGCGGCAGCGGCCGCGAAGCCCGCCTCGGTGTCGTGGAAAAAGGGGAAGAAGAGGCGCGCGCTACGTGCCGCGAAGGCGATCCACGAGTGAGGTGCGCCGCGAGCGGACGCTCGCGTTCCGGACGGCGACGGCGAACGCCGCGCGGCTCCCCACGACCACGACGAGCTTCTTCCCGCGCGTGACCGCCGTGTAGACGAGGTTCCGCTGGAGGAGGATCCAGTGCTCCTCGAGCACCGGCACGATGACCGCGGGATACTCGCTCCCCTGCGACTTGTGCACCGTGATCGCGTAGGCGAGGACGAGGTTTTCCGCCGAGGCGGCTGGGACGCGGAGCCGGCGGCCGTCGAAGTCGACCGTGAGCGAGCCGGAGTCGCCCGCGACGACGATCCCGACGTCGCCGTTCCAGAGCTCGAGATCGTAGTCGTTCCGCGTCTGCATGACCTTCGCGCCCAGGCGGAATCGCGCGGCGGCGGGGCCGACCTCCTCGGCGCCGGGAGCGAGGCGCTCCTCGAGCGCGCGGTTCAGCGCCTCCGCGCCGCACTCGCCCCGCCGCATGGGCGAGAGCACCTGCACGTCGCGCGTCCCGTCGAGCCCGAAGCGCCTCGGGATCCGCTCGCACGCGAGCTCGAGGATCGCGCGCCGCGCCTCCGAGGGATCCTCCTTCTCGACGAAATGAAAGTCCGAGATCGAGCCTCCGCCGCCACGCGGGGAGAGATCCGGCAGGATCCCGCGCCGGATGCGGTGGGCGCTCTCGACGATGCGGCTCGAGCCGGCCTGGCGGAACACCTCCGACAGCGTCGCGACCGCGGCGACGCCGCTCTCGATCAGGTCCTTCAAGACCTGCCCCGGGCCGACGGACGGGAGCTGGTCCACGTCGCCCACTAGGACGAGCGTCGTTTCGGGGTGAAGGCCGCGGAGAGAGTCGCGCGCGAGAAGGACGTCGATCATCGACGCCTCGTCCACGATGACGACGTCGGCCGCGAGCGGGTCGCCGGGCCCGTGCGCGAAGAGCCCCGTGCGCGGATTGAATCCGAAGAGCCGGTGGAGCGTCTGGGCCTGCGCGCCCGTCGCCTCGGACAGGCGCTTCGCGGCGCGGCCCGTCGGCGCGCCGAGCGCGACCCGCACGCCCTTCGCGACCAGGATGCGAAGGAGGCCCCGGAGGACCGTCGTCTTTCCGACGCCGGGGCCTCCGGTGACGACGCAGAGCTTCCGGCCGAGGGCGGCGCGGAGAGCGGCGCGCTGGCCGGGCGAGTAAGGGGGGCCCTCCGCCTCCGCCCAGCGGATCGCTTCCTCGGCTCGGATCCGGGGAAACGCCGGGCGGGCCGTCCGGGCGAGGAGGAGGAGGCGGGCGGCGACCTCGGCCTCGGCCGCGCGCAAGAACTCCGCAAGGACGCGGCGGTCGGGCGCCACGCCCTCGACCGCGACGGCGCCCTGGAGGCGCTTCCGCTCGATCGCATCCTCGATCGCGCGCGCGTCCGCACCGACGAGCGCCTTCACCTTCGCGATCGCCTCCTCGATCGGGAGGTAGACGTGGCCGTCCTTCTCGGCGGCCTCGGCGAGGACGTGGACGACCGAAGCCTCGAGGCGTTCGGGCGCGTCGGGCGCGAAGCCGAGCGAGAGCGCCAGCCGGTCGGCCGTCCTGAAGCCGATCCCGTCGATCTCCGCGGCGAGGCGATACGGGTCGGAGCGCACGGTCTCCACGAGGTGCTCCCCGTAAAGCTCGCGCGCCCGGGCGGCCTGACCGGCGTTGAGGCCGAGAGAGCGGAGGAAGATGGCCGCATCGCGGCCCGACCTTTCCGCTCTCAGGCGCTCGACCAACGTCGCGAGGCGCTTCCGGCCGATCCCCTCGATCTCGCGGAGCCTCTCGGGGTCGGAGTCGATGATCTCGAGCGTCTTGTCGCCGAAACGGCGGACGATGCGATCCGCGAGCTCCTTCCCGATTCCCGGGACGACACCCGATGCGAGGTACTTCCGGAGGCCTTCCTCGGAAGAGGGGGGGGAAACGTCGATCGCGCTTGCGCTGAACCGCTCGCCGAAGCGGGGGTGCCGGGACCATGCTCCCCGGAGCCTCACCCGCTCGCCGCCGCGGAGGCCCTGAAGGGGGCCCACCGCGACGATCGTCCGCCCCGTCGCCGCGTCCCTCAGCCGGGCGACGCCGTACGCTCGGTCCCCGCTCTCGTACAGAAGGTCGAGGACGGTCCCCTCGACGGTATCGGCGCCTTCACGGCCGGCCGGAGTGTCGATGGCCATTCCTCGCGAGGCCGCATTATACGAGGCTCCCCGGGCGAATCGGCGACCGCCCGGGAGGGCTCAGAAACCGATTGACAAGATACTCGACGGTGCTAAAAGAACAGGCCGCGATCGGACGCCGGGGGTCCGGCGGAGGGCTCGGCGATCGCGGCGTCGGCCGGTCACTCGGCGGTTCCCGGCCGGCCGGAGTCATGATCGTCGACACCTTCAGGCGCGCCCGCTCAACTCGATCGATCGTAGCGGTCCTCTTCGGGTTTCCCTTGGTCTCCTCTAGCGTGGAATGATCTCATGGCTGCGAGAAAACCGTCCCGCCCGGACAAGAAGGGTCGCGAGGGAAAGCAAAGTCTCGAGTGCCCGCACTGCCACGAGAAAGTGGCCCTGTCCGAGATCGAGGAGAACGACGGGCTTTGCGCGTCGTGCGAGGAGCGCGTCCTTCCCGCGGGCTACGACTACGCGCGCTACTCCGAGGACGACCTGATCACGGATCTCGAGGACGAGGCGTTCGAGGAGGACGATCTTCTCGACGAGGAGGACGAGGACGACGACGTCGACGACGAGGACGACGAGGACGAGGAGGACCTCGACGAGGAAGAAGATCTCGACGAGGACCTCGCGGACGAGGAGGGAGACGAGCTCGACGAGGACTTCGAGCTCGACGAGGACTGACGCTCCTTCTGGCGCTCCCGGCGGCCGGCGCTGAATCCGGCCCGAACGGCGAGCCCCCGACTCTCCCTTGGAGGCCGTGACGCTCGGCCGCCCCTCCTCTCCCCCTTCCGCCCTCGGTCGGACGGAGCGGTGGGCTCGAGTCCCGGCCGGCGAAGGGGGGGGCGGAGAATCTCGAGAAGCGGGCGGGGATCGGGCGATATCGAAGGCCGGCTTCAAGTTTCCGAGCGATCCGGACGATAGTCCGACTTCGGTCGTTCGGGCTCGGCGGAGCTTGACTTCGAGCCCGTGTCTCTTTAACATCACGCCCTTTACGTTCGCCCCCCTTTCAACCAGCCCGTTTCGGGGGATGTCCGTGGCCCGTGGCCACGCGGGCCGAGGAGCCGCACCCACCCCGAGCGGGATCGATTCTCCGGTCGTCGCGCAGTCGGCCTCAGCCGGCGCGCACGTGCGACGGAGACAGTGAGAACCCTTCGCGGCGAGGCCGGTCTCGGCTCACCGCGTTGCCGGCGGGCCTTCGTCTTTCTCTTTTGAGTCCGGCGTTATAGCGGGTCGCAGTCGCGAGCGAAAACGGTCATGACGATGGATACGACGGGAACGCCACCGGTGGAACGCAACGACGCGGCCCCTCCCGCGACGGACAAGGGAAAGAACGGCCTTGCCCGGACGCGCAACATCGGCATCATCGCTCACATCGACGCCGGAAAGACGACCGTCAGCGAGCGCATCCTCTACCACACCGGCCGGATCCACCGGCTGGGCGAAGTCCACGACGGCGAAGCCACGATGGACTACATGGAGGAAGAGCGTCTTCGCGGCATCACGATCACGAGCGCCGCGACGACGTGCGAGTGGCGGGCTCACCGGCTGAACCTGATCGACACCCCCGGACACGTGGACTTCACGGCCGAGGTCGAGCGAAGCCTCCGAGTTCTCGACGGAGCCGTGGGCGTCTTCTGCGCGGTGAGCGGCGTCGAGGCCCAGTCGGAGACCGTCTGGCGGCAAGCGAACCGCTACAAGGTCCCGCGGATCGCGTTCGTCAACAAGATGGACCGAGTCGGCGCCGACATCCGCGGCGCGCTCGCGAGCATGCAGAAGAGACTCGGGGCGAAGACGGCTCCTCTACTGTGGCCGATCGGAGCCGAGAGCGACTTCCGCGGGCTCATCGACCTCGTCGACGGCGACATCGTCATCTTCGATCCGACGTCGGAGGACGGGGAGTTTTCCGTCCAGCCGATGTCGGATGAGTACCGTCAGGAGTACGAGCGGCACCGCGAGGCGCTGATCGAGTCGGTCGCCAACTTCGACGACAACGTCCTGACGAAGGCGATCGGCGGCGAGCCGATCTCGCCGGCCGAGCTCAAGGTCGCGATCCGCGCCGCGACCGTGAGCGGGAGCGTCACGCCCGTCATCTGCGGCGCCGCGCTCAAGAACAAGGGCGTGTGGCAGCTCCTCGACGCCATCGTGGACTACCTCCCGTCGCCGCTCGAGATGCCGCCGGTCAAGGGCACCGATCCGAAGGCGAAGGGGCCGGACTCCGCCACGGCGGAAATCGGTCGGAACCCGGATCCGGCCGAGCCGCTCTCGGCGCTCGCGTTCAAGACGATCGCCGACAAGAACGGCGACCTCACGTTCGTGCGCGTCTACTCGGGCACGCTCGCGCAGGGCGACATGGTCTTCAACCCCGTGCGACGCCAGACGGAGCGCGTCGGCCGCCTCATGAGGATGCACGCCGCCAACCGCGAGCCGGTGGAGCAGATCGAGGCGGGCGACATCGGCGCGGTGATCGGATTCAAGCACACGGTCACCGGCGACACCCTCTGCGACGAGGACAAGCCGATCCTCCTCGAGAGCATGAAGTTCCCGGCGACGGTCATCTCGATGGCGATGGCGGCCAAGAGCCGGAGCGACGTCGAGAAGATGGGCCGGGCGCTCTCGCGGCTCGCGAAGGAGGATCCGACCTTCCGCTGGCACGTCGACCACGAGACGAACGAAACGATCGTCTCCGGCATGGGCGAGCTGCACCTCGACGTCATCAAGAACCGCCTCCTCCGCGAGTTCCAGGTGGAGGCCGTCGTCGGCAAGCCGCGGGTCGCCTACCGGCAGGGGCTCGAGCGGGCCGTCACGGTCGAGGGCCGGCACGTGAAGCAGTCCGGCGGCCGCGGCCAGTACGGCGTCGTGAAGATGCGCTTCGAGCCCGTGCCGGAGAGCATGACCGTCGAGTTCGTGGACGAGGTCGTGGGCGGCACGGTCCCGCGCGAGTACATCTCGTCGGTGAGGAGCGGGATCCTCGACTTCGCCGAGAAGGGCGCGAGGATAAAGTTCCCGTTCGTGGGTCTCAGGGTGACCCTCTTCGACGGCTCGTCGCACGAGGTCGACTCGTCCGAGATGGCGTTCTACACGGCCGCGCAGATCGCGTTCCGGAGCGCGATCGAGGCGTCGGGCATCTTCCTCCTCGAGCCGATGATGCGGTTCGAAGTCCGGGTCCCCGAGGAGTTCCTCGGCGACGTGATCGGCGTCCTCAACAGCCGCCGAGCCGAGGTGCGCGACATGGAGTCCGCCGCCGGAGGCCGGATCGTCTCGGGCCGGATCCCGCTCGCGGAGACGTTCAACTACACGACCGTCCTCCGCTCGCAGACCCAGGGCCGCGGCACGTTCTCGCTCGAGCCCTCGGAGTACACGCGTGTGCCGCAGTCGATCGCGAAGGCGGTCTTCGAGCGGCTGGAGAAGGAGAAGGAGTAGGCCGAGCCGCGGACCGCGTCCGTCTCACGGCGGGGCCCGCTTTCGTGGTATAGAGTGCTCGACCTTGGCTCCTCCTCAGCTTGCGAAGAAGAAATCGCCCTCCCTCGCCTCCGATGACACCTGTCGGGCGAAGAAGTCGCGTTCCGGCGCGACGTCCGAGTCTGGTTGCGGCTGGCCGGCGCTAAGAGCCGGAGCATGAACGCCATCCGGATCCCCGCGGCGGCCCTTGCGCTCCTTCTCGCGGCGTCCGGCACCGCGGCATCGCCGACCCGCTTCTGGGGGCTGATCCCGCCGGACCCGGCGCGGCCCCTCTCGCGCTCCGAGGTGGGGGGGGTCTACGATCCCGCGCGCGACCGCCTTGTCTTCTACGGCGGGCTCCGCGGCCGCCCGCTCGACGAGACCTACAGCTACGACTTCGCGACCGGCCTCTGGACGCAGATCGTGGCGGCGCCATTCCCGCCGCGGCGGACCAACCACGCGGCCGTCTACGATCCTGTCCGCCACCGGATGGTGATCTTCGGCGGCGAGATCGACGACGAGACGACCTTAAACGACGCGTGGGCGTTCGACCTCGCGACCGACACGTGGAGCGAGATCGCGACGTTCGGCGCGGCGCCGCGCTCGAACATGGTGTCCGGCTACGACTCCGCTCGGGACGGACTCTGGGTTGCGCTCGGCTACGGGCTCGCCGATTTCGACCGGACCGTGGCGTTCCTCGACTTCGCCACGAACGTCTGGTCGATCGACGCCGGGACCGGGTCGATCCCCGAGCGCCGGATCGGCGCGATGGGGGCGATCGACGCCGCCCGCGACCGCCTCGTCGTGTTCGGCGGCAATGACCGGCGGACCTACTACGACGACACCCTCACGCTCGATCTTTCCACGCTCGAGTGGCGGCGACTGCCCCGCGGGGACTCGCTGCCCTCGCGCCGCGGCTTCGGGCGCATGGTGGCCGACCCCGCGCGCGACCGCGTGGTCGTCTTCGGCGGCAATCGCGAAGGCGACTTCTTCGGCGACCTCTGGGCGCTCACTCTCGACAACGAGCGGTGGTCGCGGCTCGAGGTCGAGGGGTCGGCGCCGTCGACGCGGAACACGTTTCTCCTCGTTCTCGACACGCTCCGCGACCGGCTCGTCCTCTTCGCCGGGCAGAAGCGCGGCGAGAGGCGGAACGACCTCTGGGAGTTCGTCGACCGCGCGGGCGGGACGGGCTCGGGCACGCTCCGCGTCAGCGGTTGGCTCGCGCCGGCCACGGTGTCCGTGAGCCGGGGCTCGCGGATCGACGTCGACATCCAGGGACGGCTCGCGGGCGGCGCGCGCTACGTGCTCTTCGCCGACGCGCGCGGCGACGGGGAGCCGGCGATCCTCCCCGGCGGGATCGCGTTCTGCTTCGACCCGCGTCCGGGCTCGCCCGGCTTCGCGCGCGGGACGACGATCGTGTGCGACGCGGTCGGCCTCGATCTCTCGAGCGGCCCGCTCGCCGGACTCTCGCCGCCCGTTCTGTCGGGGTGCCCGCTCGCGGCCGCGCTCCCGTCCTTCGCCCGCCTCGTCTCCGGCGCAGCCGTGAACCTTCCCTCCGGGCGGAGCTTTACCCTCCAGGCGATCGTTCGCGACCCGGCCCGCGCAGGCGGATTCGGCGCGACGCCCCCCGTCCGCGTCGCGGTCCGCTGACGCCGCGCGCCGCGCCCGTCAACCCCCGAAGTGCTCGGCCGGGAAGTGCGCGATCACGTCGGCGAGCGTGTCGAGTCCGCGGCCGAAGTGGTGGAGGAGGTCGTCGAGCGTGAGGAGCCCGATCAACTCCCCCTTCGAGCCGACGATCGGGAGGCGCCGCACCTGGCGCGCCCGCATGCGGGCGGCGGCCTCGAGCGGCTCGACGTCCGAGGTCACCGTGAGGAGGTCGGCCGTCATCACGTCTCCGACGACCGTCGCCTTCGGGTCGAGCCCCTCGCGGACGACGCGGACGACGATGTCGCGATCGGTCAGGATCCCGGCCGGCTTTCCGCCCGAGAGGACGACGATCGAGCCCACGCCTTTCTCCGCCATGGTCACTGCGGCCTTGAGGACGGTCTCCGACCGGTCCAGCGTCGTGACTTGCGTGCGGCCGAGCTTGTTCAGGTTCATGGCGCCTCCGGCCCCCTTCTCGACGATGCCGCGGCCTCGCGGGTTCGAGAAGGCGGTCGCGTCATCTTAGCGTCGCGGCGGGCCCTCCGCCCCCTCGTTCCTCCGCCCGGCGTCGGCCGCGAGTGAGCGGAATCTCCTGCGCAGCGGGGCCCCCTCCGCGTTGAGGTCGAAAGAAGGAGGCAATTGCCATGCGAAACACGATTCTCACGTTGCTCGTCGTGCTGGCCGCGAACGACGTGGCCTCGGGAGCGGGCGGAGAGATCTGCACGAGGACCGACGGCCTCGCTGACGGGTACTACTACGGGCTTTCGGGAACCGGTGCCGACCGTTTCATCACGGAGTTCGACGTCCTGACGGATCCCTGCTTCGATCCCTTGGCCGTCATCTGCGGGGTTCGCGTGAGGGAGCTGTACCGGGGGGTGCCCCGGATCCGTTCTCGGGGCGTTGTTTCGCGGTGCTTCGCAGAGTCTGCCGACCTCGTGTCTCGTCGTCTTGCGAGGAAGTCGGAGCCCTTCCTCGGCTCCCGATGACCGCTGTCGGGCGTCGCGTGGAGGCGCGGCGTGCGAGTCCGGTTGCGGCTGGCCGGAGTTGGCAAGTATGCTCGGCCGGCGCCCCATGGCGAGCGAGAGAGGGCTCGATCCGTGCACGAGCGTGACGCCGCCGTCCGAGCGGCGCGTCCGTCCGACGCGCCGCGCATCGCTTTTCTCGCGGGAGAGCTCGGCTATCCGATGAGCGAGGAGGCGGCGACCGAGAGGCTCGCGGCGATCGCGCGCGATCCCGGCCGCGCGGTGCTCGTCGCCGGCGGCCCGCCGATTCTCGGTTTCATCGAGATCCGCACGGAGGACGATCTCCTCGGCCCGCGGACGACGGAGATCGAGGCGCTCGTCGTGGATTCGGGAGCGCGATCGCGCGGGATCGGGGGCGCCCTCCTCGCCGCCGCGCTCGAGCGGGCGCGGGAGGGCGGAGCCGCGCGCGTCCGCGTCCGGTCCCGCGTCGCGCGCGAGCGGGCGCACGCGTTCTACGAGCGCGCTGGGTTCCGGCTCTCGAAGACGCAGCACGTCTTCTCGCTCGACGTCTGACGCCCGGCGGCGGCGGCGGCGGCCGGCACGAGCCCCGCGAGCGCCGCGAGACGCGCGCGGATGCCGTCGTCCCGCCTCGGCCGGGAGAGGGAAACCGTCGCGTCCTCAAGGCGCGCAGCGAACGCGTCGAGGTCGGCGAGGACCCGGGGCGAAGCGCCCGAGTCGGCGAGCCGGCGCCGCCGCCGCGGCACGAGGTCGCGCGCGACGCGGGCGAGCGCGCGCTCGTCGGCTTTTTCGTGGCGGACGTAGAGCGCGAGCCCCTCGCGCCGGGGGGACGCGAGGAGGAAGAGCGGCGGGCGCCGCCGGTGCTCGCGGGCGTGCCGCTCGAAGAAGCCGCGCACGAGGTGGCGCTCGAGCGCGACGCGCGGATCCGAACCGGCGCGCTCGGCGGTCGCCTGAGCGACCGTGCGCGCGGCCGCGTCCGGGCCTCCCTCGAGCATTTCGAGGGCGCGGAGCGCGCGATCCGAGAGATCGTCCGCGTCGAGGAGCCCGCCCGGAGTCACGACGCCGCGGAGCGCCGCGGTCGCGGCGCCGAAGCGTCCGACGACCACGCCGACCGCGTACGAGACGCGGCGGAGAGCCACCTCCGCTTCGTGCCAGATCTCGTCCGCGCTCCCGCCAGGACGCACCTCGGCCTCGATCGCCCGCCGGTCCCGCGCGGAGATTCCGTAGAGCCGGAACGCCTCTCCGTCGATCGCGCGCTCGATTCTCTCCATCCGGCTTGCGCGCGCCGCGACGCCCGCGGCCGAGGAGGGCGGCGAGCGGAAGCCGGGGCTCGTCTCGGTCTCCGAGTCGGTCTCCCGCGCGAGATCGACCGCCTCCTCGACGAGCCGCACGAGGCGCGCGCTCGTCCGCTCCGGCACGGGGATCCGCTTCAGGTCGCCGACCTGGAAGTTCACGGTCGGGTTGACGAGCCCGAGAAGATACGCCACAACCGACGAGTTGAGGAGGCCGAGGAGGTGGAGCCGCGCGCGCTCGCCTCCGGTCGGGAAGAGGGTCGAGCCCGCGACGTCGAATATGAATCCCGGCGGGGAGAGCCGCGCGCTGAAGCGTCCCGAGGTGAGGTAGGAGTAGGTGACGCCCGGGCGGAAGTAGAAGTCGGCGTTCTTCGCCACCCATTCCCACTTTCCTCCGAGATACGGATAGGCGTCCGCGATCGCCTTCTTGATGCCCGCGCCGTCGTCCTCCCAGTCGACGACGAACTCCTGGCTTCCGAAGAAGCGTCGGAACCCGCCGCCCTTCATGTACGGGAACCACTTCTTTCCGGAGGATTTCGCGTCGGCGCGTGACGCGCAGCCTCTGGCGATCGATCGCGGGTCGACCTCCCAGTGGCAGCGGACGAATCGCTCGTTGTCGGTCGTGGCGAGGCCCTGCCTCGGCGTGGCGAGCGACTGAAGCGGCGGCTTCTCGCGGAAGAGGGCGCGGACGCGCGGAGGGGCCCAGTAGACGAAGGGCCCGCGCGGCACCGCGTCGAACTCGCGCGCGGGAACCGAGAAGACGGCGCGCGTCCGACGTCCCCGCGCGATCGCCGCGACCGCCGACGCGAGGCCCGCCCGCTTCTTCTCCGGCGACTCCTCGCGGACGAGGCGCACGAACGTGCCCGGCTCGCCGCCCCGCGCCGCCGCGCCCGGCTCGGACCGGAGGATGGTGAGGGCGCAGTCGACGACGGCGTCGGGAAACGTGTGGAGGCCCGTCTGCACGACGGTCTCGACCGCCGCGGTCGCGCGGATCTCGCGGCGGAGCTTCTCGAAGCTCGACACGAAGAGGAAGGACTGCGGCGTGACGAATCCCAGGCGCCCGCCGGGCCTCAGGCGGCGGAGGGAGTCCGCGAGGAAGGCGGCGTAGAGGTTCCGCTTCGATTCCGGGAGGCGCTCGTCGATCGCGCGGCGGAGGTCGAACGGGTACTCGCGGAGGTCGACGTAGGGAGGGTTGGTCGCGACGACGTCGAACTCGGCTGCCGCGGGGAGACCAAGCGACCCGAGCGGCGGCGCGACGACCGAGAGCCCGTCCTCCTCGAGGCGAGCGCCGGGCGAGCGCCGGCGCGCCGCGATCCGGAGCGCGAGCCGCGCGATCTCGACCGCGCGGCCGTCGACGTCCAGGCCGCGGATGTTCCGCGCGAGGATCGACGCCGGCGCGTCCGAGGGGTCCGGGACCGAGGGCGTCGCAGGCCAGCCCGCTTCCCCCGCGCGGCCGATCTCCTCGGCGTAGATCGCGTGGAGAAGCTCGAACGCCGCGAGGCCGAAGTTCATGGTCCCGCACGCGGGATCGAGGAACCGGATCTCGCGCGCGAGCCGCGGGTCCGCGCGCCGCGCGGGCCGCGCGACGAGAGCCGTCATCGACGGAGCGAGTCGGCTGTCGGGGTGGATCTCGAGCCAGAGCCGTCCGAGCGTGTTCTCGACGAGGAATCGCGTGATCCAGGCGGGCGTGTAAAGGCGCGTTCGAAGTCCGCCGTTCTCGCCCGGGGCCGAGCCGGCGCAGTAGGCCCAGCCGAGCGCGGTCGGGTCGGAGAATCCGGGCGGAGCGATCTCGCGGGACACGTCGCGGAGCGCTCCGGGAGAAGGCACGAGCCGCGACGCGGCGCCCGGGTCGCCGAAGATGTCCGGCGCGTCCTTCGCCGCGGACGAGAGCGCGCGCCGGCAGCGCTCCTCGTGCGCGGCCGGGCCCGCCTCGAGGAGGGCGTTCGCGCCATTCTCCCCGGCCGCCGCGCGGCGCGCGACGAGGAGGAGGAGCCAGAGCCGCGCAGCCTCTTTCACCTCGGCGTCCGGCTTCGGACGTCCCGCGGCGAAGTCCGATTCGAGCCGCGCCCGCGCCCGCCGGATCGCCGGCCCGACCTCTCGGTCCATGGACGGTCGGATACATCGGGCGGCGGCCCCGGGTCAATCCGACCCGGCGGCGCGGGCCGCCTCGATTCCGGGCCGAAGCTCCTCGCCTCGGGGTGCCGTAAGGCGCCGGGGCCCGAAGGGAGATGCGCGAGCCTGGACCCGCTGAGGGCTTCCCACGCAAGATCGGGCGCCGGCTCGATACGGATTCGGCGGGGACACGGGTTTCTCCTCATTGACGGCGTCAATGATTCCGCTTAGCTTCGGAAATCGAGGGTTGACTGGTCTCGGAGGCTGTGCGGTCATGGCGTGGTGGGTGAGGCCACGCGCGGCCCGGGCCCGCGGCGTCGCGGCCGTTCTGTGCTTCTTCCTCGCGGCCGCCGTCGTCGCGGACTCCGCGCACGCGCAGCCCGTCCCGGGGCCGGGCGCGATGGAGCGCCCGATCCGCCCCGACGTCGTGCTCATCGTGCTCGACGACTTCGTCGTCGATCAGCTCGGATTCCTGCCACTCACGATGAGGCGTCTCCGCGAGCGCGGCGTCGAGTTCACGAACGCGTACGCGACGACGCCCCTCTGCTGCCCGTCGCGCGCGAGCCTCCTCACCGCGCTCTACGCGCACAATCACGGCATCCGGTTCAACGAGAACCGAGCGCACTACGGCGACGGCGGCGCGGTGGACTTCACGCGGCGGGGGCTCGACCGGTCGACGATCGCGACGTGGCTCTCCGACGTCGGGTACACGACGAGCCTCGTCGGGAAGTACCTCAATCACTACGACAAACTGGAGCCGCCCGGATACGTGCCGCCCGGGTGGAGCGACTGGCACGTGGTCTTTCGTGACGGCGCCGATCCCTACCTTCATTACTGGCTCGCGGAGAACGGCTCGATCGTCGAGTACGGAGGCTCCGCGTCCGACTACGTGACCGACGTTCTCCGGGAAAAGGCGCTCGATTTCCTCCGGACGGCTCCCTCACCCTATTTCCTCTACTTCGCGCCGGGAGCGCCGCACGCGCCCGCCACGCCGGCGCCGCGGCACGCGGGCTCCGGAGTAGACGTCCTCGCGCCGCGAAAGCCGAACTACGCGGAGCCCGACGTGAGCGACAAGCCGACGTGGGTGCGGCGGATGGTCTGGGACGCTTACATGTCCGACCGGGCCGACCGGCTCTACTCGGACGGCGCGCGGTGCCTGGCCGCGGCGGACGAGGCGATCGTCGCGATCCTCGACCAGATCGAGGCCCGTGGCGGGCTCGACAGCGCCCTCGTCGTCTTCGCGAGCGACAACGGCCTCGAGTACGGAGCCCACCGCTGGGAGGAGAAGCGGGTGCCGTACGACGGCAGCTCACGGGTCCCGATCGTCATGGTGCCGCCGGGCGGCGCCCCGACTCCGCGCGCGGACGCGCGCCCGATCTCGCTCATCGACGCGACGGCGACGATCGTCGCGGCCGCGGGCGCGCGGCCGTGGACGCGCGTCAACGGGCGGAGCTTCTTCGGCGTCCTCGTCGACAAGCCGCCGCGGTACCCGATCCGCCGCGTGGCCTATTTCGAGGGATGGGCGTTCCCGTTCCAGGACTGCGACGCTCCGTACTTCGTCTGCGGCGCGCCGACCTTCCAAGCCGTCGCGAGCCAGCGCTGGAAGTACGTCGTCCTGAAAAACGGCGAGCGGGAGCTCTATGACCTGAAAAACGACCCGTACGAGCTCGAGAACCGGATCGACGATCCCGCCCTTTCTTCGGTCGTGCGCTGGCTCGCGCGTTCCCTCTACTATCTCTCGCGCGAGTAGCCGCGCGTCCCGGCGTCGCCAAGGAACCGGTCCGCCCTGAACCTCGCGATCGGCCGCGGCGTGCGCCCGTCGAGCGCGAGGTCGGCGAGGATCTCGCCCAGGACCGTCGCGAACTTGAAGCCGTGGCCCGAAAGGCCGGCCACGATCGCGATCTCGCGCCGGCGCGGGTGGAGATCGACGACGAAGTCGCCGTCGGGGGTGTTGGTGTAGAGGCAGACCGACCCGTCGGCGAGCCGCCCGGACGCCTCGGGAAGGCACGGCTCGAGGAATTCGCGGAGGGTCGCCTCGTCGTCCGGCCGGATCGTGCGGTCGACGGCGTCCGGATCGGCCTTCTCGCCGCCGCCGTGGCGCGCGACCTTCACGAGCGGCCGCCGGAAGATCGGGAACCCGTAGTAGAACCGCCCGCCCGGGCGCTCCCAGATGAAGATCGGGCACCGCCCGGCCTCGAAGAGGTCCGCGCGCTTCGGCTCGAAGAAGAGGACCGGCTGGCGCGCGATCGTGAGCGGCAGAGCGAGTTCGGCGAGGAGCCGCGGGGCCCACGGGCCCGCCGTGACGACGGCGCGGCGGGCGCGGAAGACCTCCCCCCGGTCGGCGACGACGCGGACGCCGCCCCCCGCATCCGGCGCGATCGCGCGCACCGTCACGCCCTCGCGCACGTCCGCGCCGCGCCGGCGGGCGGCCTCCGCGCACGCCGCGACGCAGCGCTCGACGGCGAGGATTCCGCTGTCGCGCTGGTAGACCCCGACCGTCCCGTTTTCCGCCCGAAACGCGGGGAACCGGCGGCGGATCTCGCCCGCGTCGAGGATCTCATGCGCGAGGCCGTGGCGGCGAGCGCTCTCGAGATTGCCCCGCACGAGGAGCCCTTCCGGAGGGCCGAGCTCGAGCCCGCCGGTCCGCGTGAGGAGGGTCTCGCCGCACTCCCGCTCGAGGTCGCGCCAGAGCCGATACGCCTCGGTCACGAGCGGCACGTAGTCGGGGTGCTCGAAGTACGCGAGCCGGATGATGCGCGACTCGCCGTGCGAACTGCCGCGGTCGTGCGGGATCCGGAATCGCTCGAGGACGAGGACGCGCGCGCCGCGCCGCGCAAGCGAAAGCGCGGCCGCCGTTCCCACTCCGCCGCCGCCGATCACGATGACGTCGAATGCCTTCATGTTCCGGGCTCGCTCTGCGCGTCGAATGCGCCCAGTTTCGGGCGGCGCGCCCCGGGGTCAAGCGACGGGGGCGCATTCGCCGCGCGATCCTCCGGACCGCGCGGGAGCGGTTTCGCGGACTCCCCCCGCGCCCCGTGCGGCGGGCGCCGCCGCGACGGCGACGGCTCGCGTCCCACGCCTCTCCCGGAGCGTGTCGATTCCGATCGCCACGAGGGCCGCGAGCGCGAGCCGAGTCCTCGCGGAACTGATCGAGTCCGGGCTCAGGGCCGTGGATCGCGAAAGGAGTCGCTTCCTCGATCTCTTCGAACGCCTCGCGCAGGCGAACGATCCCGCAGAGAAGGCCCGCCTCGAGGAAGAACTCGCCCGTCCGACCTTCGGCGACTGACGGCGTGGCTCGAGACCTTCGGCTCGTTCCAGGCGTGGGGCAAAGGGACGACGCATCCGACGACACGCCGGATCGAGGATCCGCGCGAGAGCGGCTCCGGGTCGGAGGCGCCCTCCTCCCACCCGCTCACTGCACCGGCAGCAGGATCTGCGTCCGCCACTTCGAGCTGTCGGGCTCGAGGCCGGGGTCGGTCCAGTAGACCTCCCACGGCGCGCCGCGGCCCGTGAGCTTGTTCTCGGTCATCCAGGCCATCGCGCTCTGCCAGGTCCGGCCCATCTCGTGATACGGGCCCACGTGCCAGGTCGAGATCGTGCGCCCGCCGGGGAGCTTTCCGGCCTTGATCGTGTCGGTCTCGGGGAGCGGGCGCGCGACGGGGAAGCCGACCTCGACGTCGATCTCCTCGCCGGGCATGGACCAGTAGCGCGAGTACGGAGGGCCGGCGGGCTGGACGCCCTGCGCGCGGACGTGGTTCATCACCGCCGGCAGCAGCGTCGCCATCTCCTTGCTGATCTCGGCCATGCGCACTCTCTTCCGGACGTGCGCGGTGTGGACCTCGTCCAGCGTGACGATCTCGGTCATGGGAAACGTGGGTTCCTTTCGGTCCTGCATGAAGCTCGGAAGGTTGAAGGCGTCAGGTCCGGGACCGGCTCCCAGCGTCTCGACCGCGAGGACGAACCGATAGTGCTCCCGGTCGATCGTGATGGTCGCGCCGCGGCCGAGCGCTCCCTCGTGGCGCACGCTCACGTTCAGGGTCCGGTTCTTGCCCATCGCGAGTTGGATGCGGGCCTCGACGAGCTTCGAAGACGGCGCGTCGATCACGAACAGGTCGCCGTCCGGCGCGGCCGACGGGCTCAACCGAACCGCGGACGCGCCGGCCGGGAGAGGGGCGGCCTTCGCATCGAGCGCGGCGTCCTTCCAGTGCTCTCGCCAGGCCGCGCCGCCGGTCAGGGCGCAGAGGAGTCGAGGGATCCCGGTGTCGTCGTAGGACATCGTCCCGGTGGTGCCCATGAGGTCCCACGACCCGCCGCCTCCGAATCCCGTTTCGAAGAAGCCCCCTTTGCCGGCCGATCCGAGCCCCGGGATCTCCATCCGCAGGCGGCCGCCTTTCGACCCGTGGGTCTCGATGGTGAACGTCCCCTTCGCGAGCGGCGTGACGTCGTGCTGCGTGCGCCAGAACGCGCGGACCTCGCCCTCGATCGCAACGTCGCGGAGCCCATTCAATCCGTCGAGGAGCTTCTCGGCTCCGCGATCTTCCTCCGGAGAGGGGAGAACGCAGAGCAGAGCGGATAGGATGGGAGCGAAAGCGTGGATCATGGCGCGTCCTCCTGATTCGGTGCCGGCGTCCTTACGGAATCCGGCCGAACTTCCGTAAGACATTCTCGTGACGAATGCGAGCCCAAACGACCCCGGACGGGAGCCATATTCGTTCCCGTCCACGCTCTGGTCCCGCGTGCGCGGGCGCGAGGGGGGCGAGAGGACGCGCGACGATCTCGAAGCCCTTTTCACGGCCTACGCGCGGCCGGTCGTGGCGTACCTCCGCGCGCGATTCCGGCTCGACCCGGAGACCGCTCTCGACCACGCCCAGGACTTCTTCGTGCGCGTCCTCGAGGGGGATTTTCTGGATCGAGCGGATCGCGAGCGCGGACGCTTCCGGACGTTCCTCACCGCGGCGCTCGACCGGTTCGTGATCGACCGCGCGCGGGAGAAGAGCGCCCAAAAGCGCGGCGGCGACCGGATCCATCTCTCGCTCGCGGGCGAGAGCGGCGAACACGCCGTCGATCTGCCGGATCCGCGCACGGCGACGCCCGCGGAGATCCTCGATCGAGCGTATCGCCGCGAGATCGTGACGCGGTCGCTCGACGAATTGCGGGAGCGGCTCGCCTGCGAGGGAAAGGAGACTTACTTTCGAGTCTTCGACGAGCTGTTCCTCCGGGAAGGGGAGCCCGACGACCACGCGACGGTGGCGGCCCGCCACGGCCTCACGGCGTCCGACGTGTCGAACCACCTCCGAGCGGTGAAGAAGCGCTACCGCGCGATCCTCCGGAGGCGCGTGCGCGAGACGGTGGCGAGCGACGAGGATCTCGAGGACGAATTGCGCTGGCTCACGGAAGAGGAGAAGAAGCCGTGAGCCGGCCGCTCGACGAGGACGCGGTGCGGCGGCTCGCCCGCCTCGGCGCGGGCCCCGGCGACCAAGAAGACATCCCGGAGGGGAATCGCGCGGGACGCGACGGGCGATACCTTCTCCTCCGCGAGATCGGCCGGGGCGGCATGGGGGTCGTGCACGAGGCGCTCGACACCCTCCTTCGCCGGAAGGTCGCGCTGAAGCTCCTCTCCGAGCGGGCGGGCCTCGATCTCGACGCGCGGCAGCGGTTCGCGCGCGAGGCGCTGGCCGCGGCGCGGCTTAGGCACCCGGGGATCGCCGCCGTCCACGACGCGACGCCCGAACTCATCGCGATGGAGTTGCTCAGCGGCGTGACGCTCGATCGCTTCCCGGCGAAGGACGCGCGCCTCGTCGTCCGGCTCGTCCGCGACGCCGCGCTCGCGGTGCAGGCCGCGCACGAAACGGGCATCGTGCACCGCGATCTCAAGCCCTCGAACGTCATGGTGGAGGAGCCCGAGTCGGCGGAGCCGCGCGTGCGCGTGATGGACTTCGGGCTCGCCAAGGAGACCGCGGCCGAGACCTCGCTCTCGCGGAGCGGGCACGTGATCGGCACGCCCGCGTTCATGTCGCCCGAGCAGGCGCGCGGGCGGGTCCTCGACGTCGACGAGCGGAGCGACGTCTACGGCCTCGGCGCCACGCTCTGGTCCGCTCTCGCCGGCGCGCCGCCCCACGAGGGCGAGGACGTGGCGCGCGTTCTCGAGAAGGTCATCGATCGCGAGCCCGTTCCCATCGAGAGGGTCCGTTCCGACGTCGATTTCGACCTCGGGACCGTCGTCGCCAAGGCCATGGCGAAGGAGAAGGACCTCCGCTACGCGAGCGCGCGCGATCTCGCGGACGATCTCGACCGTTGGCTCCGGCAAGCTCCCGTCCTCGCGCGGCGGCCGTCGCTCTTCTACCGGGTCCGGAAGTTCTCCCGGCGGCACCGGATCCCGCTCTCCGCGGCGGCGGGCGCGGCGCTTGTCACGGGGGCGGCGACGCTCTTCGTCCTCGTCGAGGAGCGCACGCGGCGCGCCGCCACCGAGGAGGCGCTTAGGCTCTCGAGCACGGTCTCGGCGCTCGTGCGCGACGCCGAGGACGCGTTCCTCGCCGGGCAAATCGACGTCCGCGACGAGAAGTTCCGCCGCGCCATCGCGCTCTGCCGGGCTCACGTGGCGGCGAGCGACTCGGCGCAAGGGCACCACCTCCTCGGGTCGCTACTCTACCGCGTGAGAGAGCATCGCGACGCGATGGCCTCGCTCGACCGAGCCCTCGAGATCGATCCGACGCTCGACGACGCGCGCTTCCTGCGCGGGCTCCTGCTGCTCGACTACTCCGCGCTGCCCGAGTCGGCGGGCGGGCCGCCGTCCCTCGTGCGCGGGCACCTCGAGGAGCAGGCGCGGAAAGATCTTCCCGTCCACGAGCGATCGCAGCTCGCCTTCCGCACGGTGGACGTTCTCTACGGTGAAGCTCGGCTGGCGCTCCTCGACCACGACCGCGAGAAAGCGCGGGCGCACCTCGCGGCGATCGTCTACGGACTCGATCCCTATCACGTGGCGGCGCTCCGGGCGCTGGCCGATCTCGTGCGCGAGGAGAACGAGGACGAGGCGGTGCGCCTGTCGTCGCGGGCGATGGACCTCGAGCGCGGCTACGGGGCCGTCCTGCGCGGCGACGGGAAGGCGGCGGGGGGCGAGATCCCGCTGTCGGTGCCGGGGATGGGCGTGCTGGCGGGGCTGCCCGGGTCGTCCGGCCTTTTCGACGAGGCG
>Ga0187892_10000431_pt1 | contig 109244 bp, 89 predicted proteins | sample MA1701073metaG_FD_139345 | JGI IMG/M metagenome (GOLD analysis project Ga0187892, IMG submission 139345) | Bio-ooze microbial communities from a basaltic lava cave in the Kipuka Kanohina Cave System on the Island of Hawaii, USA - MA170107-3 metaG ... | reverse complement strand
GATCTGGAAGCGGCTCCCGGTGAGCTTCTGGAAAACCACGCTGCAGCTCGGCGGACACGGGCTGAAGCTCGGGTTTCGGTACTGCGTCGTCGAGTTTTGCGAAACCTTGACTTGTCCGCCTCCCGGCTCTACCGGGGACTTGAAGGGGTCCCGGAAGTAGATCTGCCAGAAGTTTCCGTCTCGACGTTCGTACACGACGCGAGTCGATCCGCTGTCCCATGACGGTCGTGCGTGCTCCTTGGTGTCGTCGAGACTCACTTTTTTCCGGAGCGACGGTGCGATCGGGAGGGCGCCTGGCGCCTCCGGAGTATCGGGAAACGGAGCGACCCAGATCTGTCCAGGTGCTCCGCTCGGAACGAGCCGGAACGCGATGAACTTGCCGTCGGGGGAAAACGCCGGTTGCGTCGTGGAATACGCGGTCGATTCGGCGATCACGGCGTGCGTCGGGAAGCTCTGGTCGGAGAACCCGTAGCGACAGGCGATGAACTGGCCTGGCGGGAAACCGAGGGTCTGAGGCGTGAAAATGACGTATCTGAAGGAGTATCCAAGCTCCGTGCCCGGAGGAATCCAAGGGGACCACCGCGGCTTTTCATGGTTGATGAAGGGGTTCCCTCCTGCAGGGGCGACCAAGACGCTCAAGCGCGTTGTTTGATCCACCTGCGAGCGGACCGTGTCGTCGAAGTGTCCACTCCCTTGGAAGCCGTCCTCTTCGTGAACGACCCAGACCCGGTCCGGCGAGGCGGGATCGAGCCCCGGGACAGAGATGTCCGGGAAATTAACACAGAGTTGAATTGGCGCTGGCTCCGTCAGCCGCGTCGGCACGATGTTTGGCGGGATGGTCGGGTGATCGTGCCGAACGTAGGCGGCCTTGAAGTCGGCGCCCTCCACGCTCTTCTCCCAAGAGAGAAGCCAGTGACGATCGAGACCGTCAGCGAGCGGCCAGAGGATGTCGGTGAGGGTGTATCGGAGATTCCTGAGGCTGTCCTCCGGGTCATTCCAGACCCGCTCCTCAACGAGAGACGGCGACGGAGACACGAGCGTCCGGTAGACGTCGCCGATCGGGTCGAAGTTGGGCAGCGGGTTCTGCGTTCCGAGAAACGCCACGAACTGGCAATCGCCCCGCCAGATCGGAGTGACGGCGTGGAATGTAGTGTCGTCCGTGAGCTGCTCTTCGGCGAGAGGCAGGAGCATCGTCACGGCCTTCGACGGGAACGACAACGGCGTGACCGCGGGAGTGAGCCCCGTGATTACGACGGCTACGGCCAAGAGCGGACCGGAGAGGCGAGTGGGAAAGGGCGCGCTGAGCTTCATGGACTCATCCTCCGAGTTCGCGTGGGACGTTCCGCCCGGCTCCCAAGGCGATCAAGACAATCTCGGAGAGTCCTTCGGAGAATCCCGCGGCTGCGAGGAAGCCCGGAGGATGGAGCGAGACGCCACTTGCTTTTTCCGACGCGCTCTCTGTCGTTCAACTCCAGTGATTGGCCGCTCTCTCGGTCGCGAAGATGGGTCCTCACGATCGTCGCCGTCGAGATCCTCCGCCCGGGATCAGACCCGGATCTGCCCGAACGCCCCACTCCATCTCTACGGTGGCGTCGCAGAAACGCAAGGGCACCAATAGCGGCGGTGAGACGTCCTGTATGCGGTTAGGAGACTTGAAGTTACGGGAATCGTCACGGCAGCTCGATGACGAGGCAGCGGATTCGCGCCGTTACTTGGCCTTCTTCGAAAGCTGCCCCGCGACCGCCTCGGTCGCTTTCCGCACCGTCTCGGGATCGCCGATGTACTCGCGGCCGATCGGCTTCAGCGTGTCGTCGAGCGTGTAGACGAGCGGGATGCCGGTGGGAATGTTGAGGCCGACGATATTCGCGTCCGCGATGCCGTCCAGGTGCTTCACGAGCGCGCGCAAGGAGTTTCCGTGCGCCGCGATGAGGACGCGGCGACCCTCACGCACCGCGGGCGCGATCGTCTCGTTCCAGTATGGGAGGAAGCGCGCGACCGTGTCCTTCAAGCACTCGGTGAGGGGAACGTCCTTCTTCGGCATGCTCGAGTAACGCGGATCGCCCGCGGGGTTCCGCGGATCGTTCGGCTCGAGCGCGGGCGGGCGGATGTCGTAGCTCCGGCGCCAGATCTGCGTTTGCTCCATTCCGTGCTTCGCGGCGGTCTCGGCCTTGTCGAGGCCCTGGAGAGCGCCGTAGTGCCGCTCGTTGAGACGCCACGAGTTCACCACCGGGATCCACATGAGGTCCATCTCCTCGAGCGCGAGCCAGAGGGTCTTGATCGCGCGCTTCAGGACGGACGTGTAGGCGACGTCGAAGACGAGGCCCTTCTCGCGCATCGCGCGGCCGCTCGACTTCGCCTCCTCGACCCCCTTCTCTGATAGCGGCACGTCGGTCCAGCCGGTGAAGCGGTTTTCCTTGTTCCAGGTGCTCTCGCCGTGCCGCAAGAGGACGAGCGTCTTCTTCGTCTTCATGATGGCGTCGTCGCCTCCGGCCGCTTCTTCGTCAGGGCGGCTTTGAGATAATCGCGGTTCAGGCGGGCGATGAACTCGAGCCGGATCTCCTTCGGGCACGCCGCCTCGCACTCGCCGTGGTTCGTGCACGAGCCGAACGTCTCGTCGTCCATCGTCTCGACCATCGCGAGCACGCGCCGGGCGCGCTCGGGCTGGCCTTGCGGCAAGAGCCCGAGGTGCGAGACCTTGGCCGCGACGAAGAGCATCGCCGACGCGTTCGGGCACGCCGCGACGCACGCGCCGCACCCGATGCAAGCGGCGGCGTCCATCGCGAGGTCGGCCGCGTCCTTCGGCACGAGGATGGCGTTTCCGTCGGGCGCGTTGCCCGTCGGGGCCGTGATGAAGCCGCCCGCGGCGATCACGCGGTCGAACGCGCTCCGGTCGACGACGAGGTCCTTCAGCACCGGGAAAGCCGCGGCCCGCCACGGCTCGATCGTGATCTCGTCGCCGTTCCGGAAGCTCCTCATGTGCAGCTGGCACGTGGTCGTCGCCCGGCGCGGGCCGTGCGGCAGGCCGTTGATCACCATGCCGCACGTCCCGCAGATGCCCTCGCGGCAGTCGTGGTCGAAAGCGATCGGATCCTCGCCCTTCTCGACGAGGCGCTCGTTCAAGACGTCGAGCATCTCGAGAAACGACATGTCGGTCGAAATGCCCTTCGCCTCGTAATTCTCGAAGCGACCCTCCGCGAACCGGTTCTTCTGCCGCCACACCCGGAGCTTGAGATCGATCGTTCGCTCATCCTTCACTTGTAGCTCCGCGCTTGGAGATGGACGTTCTCGAAGACGAGCGGCTCGACGTGCCGGACGGGCGGTTTCCCCTCTCCCGCGAATTCCCACGCGGCGACGTGGCAGAACCGCTCGTCGTCGCGGAGCGCCTCGCCGTCCTCGGTCTGGTACTCCTCGCGGAAGTGGCCGCCGCACGACTCGCGCCTCTCGAGCGCGTCGAGGCACAAGAGCTCGCCCAGCTCGAGGAAGTCGGCGACGCGGCCCGCCTTCTCGAGGCACGCGTTGAGCTCGCCACCGGAGCCCAGGACCCGGACGTTCTTCCAGTACTCCTCGCGGAGAGCCGGGATCCGCCGCAGCGCCTCCTCGAGCCCGGTCTTGTTCCGCGCCATCCCGCAGTGCTCCCACAGGAGCCGGCCGAGCTCGCGGTGGAAGGAGTCGACGGTGCGCTCGCCCTTCACTTCGAGGAGCTTCTTCGTGCGAGCGGCCACGCCGGCCTCGGCCTCCCGGAACGCGAGGTGCTCGGGAGAGACCTTCTCGAGCTTCGTCGAGCCGAAGTAGTGTCCGATCGTGTAAGGCAGGATGAAGTACCCGTCGGCGAGCCCCTGCATGAGGGCGCTCGCCCCCAGGCGGTTGGCGCCGTGATCGGAGAAATTCGCCTCGCCGGCCACGTGCAGGCCCGGGATCGTCGACATGAGGTTGTAGTCGACCCAGAGGCCGCCCATCGTGTAATGGATCGCCGGGTAGATGCGCATCGGCGTCCGGTAGGGGTTCTCGTCGGTGATCCGCTCGTACATGTCGAAGAGGTTCCCGTAACGCTCGCGGATCTTGTCCTCGCCGAGGCGGCTGATCGCGTCCGAGAAATCGAGGTAGACGCCGCGGCCGCCGGGGCCGACGCCGCGCCCCTCGTCGCACACCTCTTTCGCGGAGCGCGACGCGATGTCGCGCGGCGACAGGTTTCCGAAGCTCGGGTACTTCCGCTCGAGGTAGTAGTCGCGCTCGGCCTCGGGGATCTCGCTCGGGCGGCGAGCGTCGCCGGATTTTTTCGGCACCCAGATGCGGCCGTCGTTCCGGAGCGACTCGGACATGAGCGTGAGCTTGCTCTGGTGGTCGCCCGTGACGGGGATGCACGTGGGATGGATCTGAGTGAAGCACGGGTTCCCGAACGCCGCGCCCTTCTTGTACGCGCGCCAGATGGCGGTCGCGTTGGCGCCCTTCGCGTAGGTCGCGAGGTAAAAGACCGTGCCGTAGCCGCCGGTCGCGAGGATAACGGCGTCGGCTGAGTGGGAGTCGATCTCGCCCGTGACGAGATCGCGCGCGACGATGCCGCGCGCGCGCCCGTCGACGAGGACGAGCTCCAGCATCTCGTGTCGAGAGTGCATCTTCACCGCGCCGAGGCCGATTTGCCGCTCGAGCGCCTGGTACGCGCCGAGGAGGAGCTGCTGCCCGGTCTGGCCGCGGGCGTAAAACGTCCGCGAGACTTGGGCGCCGCCGAACGACCTGTTCGAGAGCGTGCCGCCGTACTCGCGCGCGAACGGGACGCCCTGAGCGACGCACTGGTCGATGATGTTGACGGACACCTCGGCCAGGCGAAAGACGTTCGCCTCGCGAGCGCGGAAGTCGCCGCCCTTGACCGTGTCGTAGAAGAGGCGGAAGACGCTGTCGCCGTCGTTCTGGTAGTTCTTCGCGGCGTTGATCCCGCCCTGGGCCGCGATCGAGTGCGCGCGGCGCGGGCTGTCCTGGTAGCAGAAGCACGAGACCGCGTAGCCCAATTCGGCGAGCGTCGCCGCCGCCGACGCGCCGGCGAGGCCCGAGCCCACGACGATCACGGAGTACTTCCGCTTGTTCGCCGGGTTCACGAGCTTCATGTCGAACTTGTGCTTCGTCCACTTCCGCTCGATGGGGCCGGAAGGGACTTTCGACTCGAGTTTCACGCGCGACGCCTCCGGCTACTCAAGGGACAGGACGCCGAGCAGCACCGACAGGGGAACGGCGGCGAACCCGGCCACGACGGCGGCCGTGAACGCCGTCGCGATCCGGCGGGCGAGCGAAGCCCTTTTCGGCTGGCTCCACCCCAGAGTCTGGAAGAGGCTCCAGATCCCGTGGAACAGGTGGAATCCGAGGGCCGCCATCGCCGCGAGGTAGAAGATCGCGACCGGGATCACGCGGAGGCCGGTCACGAGGTTCGCGTACACGGCGCCGTCGCGAAAGCCGGGGTGAACGGTCCCGGTCGTGAAATGGAGGATGTGATAGACGATGAACGCGAGGAGGAGGGGGCCGGTGAACCGCATGCTGCGCGACGCCGCGTCCGACTCGCGGCGGGCCGTGACCGCGTACGCCCTCGGCCGCGCCGCGGCGCTCATGCGCGTGAGGGAAACGTACGCCCAGACGTGAAGGGCGACCGAAGCAAGGAGGCCGATCCTCACGGCCCAGAGGACCGGGGGCACTTTTTTCAACGCCGCGGCGTATTCATCCATGGCCGCGGCCCCGGAGAACGCGCTCAGGTTGCCGATCATGTGAGCGAGGACGAAGAGCGAGAGCGCGACGCCGGTCACGGCCATGACGAACTTCCGGCCGAGCGACGACCTCATGACGAGCGCGATCCGCGAAGGCGTCTTTCGCTCCGCGGCGACGGCGGCGGCGGCGGCGGCGGCACCGGCGGCGGGAGAGCCCGGCGCGCCCGCGACGGCGGTGGGCATTCGAGCGACCTTTCTTCTCTCCGTTCCCGGGGAACGGGGGAGCGGGGGGAACGAAAGCCGAGGATGATATCAGTGCCGGCCGTCAGCGCGATCCGGCGAGATCGACTCCGAGATCCGCCGGCGGATCGCCCTCTCCTCGCTCGGCGGGCGTCCCCATCGCGAGCTTCGAGAGCGCGTCGCGCGTCTCGCGAAGCCACGCCGGATAGCCGGCGCCGAGCTGGCCGCCCGGCTCGACTTCGAGCCCGGCCGTCGTCGAGCCGATCAAGAGGCGCCAGCTCTCGCTCGGCGCGTCCATGACGACCATGTCCTTCGGCCGGGAGAGCTTCCCGCCGAGCGCCTCGAATCCGCTCGTCCGGAGTTTTTCGGCGAGCGCGCGGATCGCGGCGCCGTCGGCGCCGAACTTCTCCCAGACGTCCCCCGACGGGCCGCCGCGCGTGAGGCGCACGACGAACCCGCGGGACGACGCGACGAGCCGGCTCTCGACGTGCGGCGCGAATCCGCCGGTCCACGTGACGTCGATCCGGGCCTCGGCTCCGCCGGACGAGCTCATCGCCGCCTCGATCCTCTCCCGCCAGCGGACGGCGTCCCGCGCCGCGGCCGCGACGTCGACAGTCGTCGTCTCCCCGTCGCGGTAGACGACCCGTCCCGCGACCATCGTGAGCTTGACGTCCGAGCCCTTCGCCACGTACGCGACGAAGCTGTACGGATCGCCCATGGGGACGAGCCCGGCGCGGCCCGAGCCGCCGAGAAGGACGAGGTCGGCGGCCTTCCCCTCCTCGATCGAGCCGATCCGCTCGCCGAGCCCGAGCGCCCGGGCGCCGCCGATCGTCGCCATCGCGACGGCCGCGCGCGCGTCGAGCGCGGTCGGATCGAGCGCTGCGACCTTCTGGAGCTTTGCCGCGGTGTCGATCTCCTCGAAGAGGTCGAGGTCGTCGTTCGACGCGGCGCCGTCCGTGCCGAGGCCGACGGCGACGCCGGCGCGGAGGAGGGCCGGAACCGGCGCGACGCCGGAGCCGAGCTTCATGTTGCTCTCGGGGCAGTGGCCGACGCCGACCCCGCGGCGAGCGAGGATCGCGATCTCCTCCGCCGTCGGATGGACGCAGTGCGCGGCGACCGTCCTCCCGCCCGAGAAGAGCCCGATCGACTCCGCGTGCGCGATCGGCGTCCGGCCGAACCGCGTCCTCACGTCCTCGACTTCCGCCTTCGTCTCCGAGAGGTGGATGAGGAGCGGAGCGCCGAAACGGTCCGCGAGGGCGCGGCACCGCTTCAGCGTCTCGACGTCGAGCGTGTAGGTCGAGTGCGGCGCCACCGCCGGGACGACGAGCGGGCTCGTTGCGTGCGCCTCGAGGAACCGCTCGGCTCTCGCGAGCGCGGCCGCGACGTCGGGGGCGTCCGGCACGGGGAACCCGATCACCGTCGAGCCGAGGACGCCGCGAAGGCCGGCGCGGATCGTCTCCTCGGCGACGACGTCCTCGAAGTAGTACATGTCGCAGAACGTCGTCGTTCCGGTCCGCGCCATCTCCGCGAGGGCGACGCGCGTGCCACAGCGGACAGACTCTTCCGTGACCCCGCAACTCTCGGCCGGAAAGATCTTCGTCGTGAGCCAGGCCTCGAGCGGGAGGCCGTCCGCGAACCCGCGAAAGAGGGTCATCGGCGCGTGCGTGTGCGCGTTGACGAGCCCGGGGAGGAGGACGGCGTCGCGAGCCTCGATCGTGGCGCGGGCCGCGAAGCGGCCGCGGACGACGGCCTCCGGGCCGACCGCGGCGACGACGCCGTCCTTCACGGCGACCGCGCCGGGCGAGTGGACGGTCCAACTTTCGTCCATCGTCAGCACGTGCCCCGCCACGAGAAGCGTGTCCGCCGGCGACAAGTCCTGCGGGCCGGCGAGAAGGACGAGCGAATACAAGTAATAGAGGAAGATCGCGTTCAACGGTGCCTCCGAAAGAAACCGCGTGACCCGGGCGCCGGGAAGACGTCAAACTACCACCCGCATCATCGCGCGCAGTCGTTCGGCCCGGTTCTCCCGGAGGAGACACGCTCATGCCCGCCCTCGGCCGGAAGTCGTCGGCTCTTTCGTTTGCCCTGATGACGGCGCTGCTCGCGATCGGACCCGCGTCACCGGAGGCCGGCGCTCAGCACCGGCCGGCCGGCGAGTCGCCCGGGCGCGGCGGCTCGCCGCCGCCTCCCCCGCCCCCGCGGCCGAGCATCCCACCAACAAGGCCGGGCGCGAGCGGCGCGGCCCCGCGCGCGCCGCAGCCGGGGACGGCCGCGCGGGCTCCGGCGCGCGACTTCGCGCTCGAGCGCGCTCGCGAGCGCCGGCTCGAGCGAGCCGGCGATTGCACGGGCCCGGGCGTCTCGCCGGCGCCCGACCGGTTCGACGTCGAGTCGTGGTGGGCGTACAACTCGCCTCGCCTCCTCCTGCGGGGCCATCGCGCGGCGCGCCCAGATCTCGCGCGCGTGGCGGCGACGGTCCTCTCGCACGCGCTCACCGATACCGACCCGCGAGTCGTCGAGGCGGGGCTCGTGGCGCTCGGCGCGGTCGGCGACGGAGAGGACGTCGCGAAGATCGCGGCGGCCGCGACCGGCCCGGACGAAGCGCTTCGGTTCGCGGCCGCGATCGCGCTCGCCGCGAGCGACGCCGGCGCCGCGCGCGACGCGCTCCTCTCGCGGCTCGACGACCCGTCCGAAATCCCCTTCGTCCGCGCCGGCGCCGCGCTCGCGCTCGGCGCGCGGAGGGACGAGGCGCTCGCGAGCCGCCTCTCCGACCTCGGATCGAAGAAGGGCGAGGACGAGGAGGTCCGCATCGCCTCGCTCGTCGCCGCAAGCCATTCGGGCGGTCCGAAGCTATCGGCCGTCATCGCGCGGGTCCTCGCGGACTTGTCGGAGTCGCATGCCGTGCGGTCGGCGGCGGCGGTGGCGCTCGGGAAGACCTCGGACCCTTCGGCGCTCGACGCCCTCCTCGTGGCGCTCGCCGACAAGGTCTCGGACGTCCGAGGCGCCGCGGCCGCGGGAATGGGCGCGCTCATGCGATCGGCGCGCGACCGGCTCGGCGACAAGCTCGCGACGGCCTCGCGGGCGCTCGCGGAGAAGCTCGAGGACGAGGACGAATCTCGGCCCGTGCGCGCGCTCGCGGCGCTCGCTCTCGCCGAGGCGCGCGACGAGTGGGCCGTTCGTGCGCTGTCGAAGGCGCTCTCCCGGGCGGACGGCGACGTGCGCGCGGCCGCGGCACTCGCCGCCGGGATCGCCGGCGACGCGGCGCTCGTCCGGCAACTGAAGCGGCTCCTCGTCGCCGGACGGCGCGAGCCGGACGCCGTGGGGGCCGCGGCGCTCGGCGCCGGCGTCGCGCGGGCCGCCGCGCTTTCATCGTCCCTCACGATCCTCCTCCGGAGCGAGACGCGGCCTCTCCCGCGCGCGGCGGCGGCGCTCGGCCTCGCGCTCGTCGGCGCGCCTTCGGCGGCGGCGACGATCGACGGCCTCCTCGCACCGGGTGGCGGGCGCCTCGATCCGGTGGTCGAGAGCGCGCTCGTCGAGGCGATGGGGATTCTGCCGGAGAGCGGCGGGCGCGCCGCACTCCTGCGCGTCGTCGAGGCCGAGGGCGCGGATCCGTTCCTCGTCGCCGACGCCGTGCGGGCGCTCGGCGTCGCCGGGGACGAGGCCGACCTCCCGCGGCTCGCGACGCTCGCGCGCGACGCGTCGGCTCGGGGGCTCGTCCGGGCGGCGGCCGTGCGCGCGATCGCCAGGATCGCCGGGGAGTGCGGGCCGTCCCATCTCGCCCTTCTCCTCGAGGACACGGGCGCCATCACGTCGACGGCGGCGATCGAGGGAGCGCTCTACCTCCGGTAGCCGGCGCCGCGGATCCGGCGGAAACCCGCTCCGCGGCGCCCGGGCTCGGCTCGGAACTTGCTCGACCGGGCGCGGCGGCCTCGACGGACGCACCGGCCGACTCCCGGCGGCGCCGGCCGCGCGGGCGAGTTTCCGCGCGCGCGGCTCGGCGCGGAGATTCCCGCGCGAAGGATTCCGGAATCGGGCGGGAATCTCCGCGGAGTCCGCGAGGCCGACGACGCCGATTGAGACCGGTCCGAGATCGCTACCCGGTCGTTCCACGTCCGGATTCCGCGGGTCTCGATTTTCGACGCCGGCCCCACCGCTCCCGACGCCGCGCGAACCGAAAGTCGAGGCACGCCATGCCACCCGTCCCGCTCGCCTTCCTCCGCCACCTCCGCATTCGACGTTCTCTCCTGAGTGTTCCCGTCGCGCTCGTGCTCGGTGCGGCGCTCCCGTCGCCGGCCGTCCTGGCGCAGCCCTCGCCGCGGATCGACCGCCTCTCGGATGCGTCGATCGAGCGGAGCGGGCGGCTCCGCATCTTCGGAGCGAACTTCGGGGCCGAGCGGGGCGCGGGGCTCATTCTCGTCGATGCCCGCTCGGCCTTCGTGACGCGCTGGTCCGACTCGGAGATCACGGCCTACGTTCCGGAGGAGTCGGCTCTCGGGCCCGTCGGCGTCGAGGTCGTGACCGCCGCCGGCGCGAGCGGGCCGGCCTCCCTCGACGTCGCCGCGCGCCGCCCGTCGGGGCGCATGCGGTGGAGATTCCGCGCGGACGCGCCTTACGTCGCCGTCCGTCCGGCCGTCGCGCTCGACGGCACGGTGTATTTCGTGGACGTCGGAGGGAACCTCTACGCTCTCCGGCCGGACGGCGGACTTCTCTGGATCGTCGCCGGCGCCGGGAGCAAGGGAGTCGACGTCGCCGTCGACGGAACCGTCTACACGGGCGACGAGGACAAGATCACCGCGGTCAATCCGGACGGCTCGATCCGGTGGGTCTACGAGCAGAATCCCGAGGCGTTCATCACGCTCGGACCGCAGGTCGGGCCGGACGGCAACGTCTACGCCGTCAGCACGGAAGGCCTCGGCGTCTTCTCCCTCGCGCCGGACGGACGGTTGCGCTGGAACACTCCCGAGCCGTACCGGCGCCTGATCGTCGACTATCAGGAGCTCGTCTTCGGTCCGGATCCGGACGGCGCGCGCTACCAGATGTACTTCCACGCGAACGACCGGTTCGCGCGCGTCGATCCGACGAGCGGCGCCGTGACGCCGATCTTCTCGGGCGGCAGGGGCCAGCCCGCGGTCGGGCCCGACGGCTTCGCCTACGTCGGCGACAACGGAGGGATGGCGTCGTTCGCGCCGGACGGAACTCTTCGCTGGTCGTTCCTCGAGTTCCCGCTGAACGCGGGCTCGGCGCCCGACGTCGGCCCCGACGGGAGGCTCTACTACGTCCGCAATCTCTCCTTCCTCACCGTGCTCGACACCGCGAGCGGCGCCAAGCTCTCGACGTACTTCGACGGCAGCATCCTCGACAGCCCCGTCGTGAGCCCCGACAACTCGGTCGTGGCGCTGACCGGACAACCGACGTACGGAGAGCCCGGATTCATGAAAGGGGTGAGTCCGTCGGACGGCCGCCTCCTCTGGCGCGTGGACCTCGGCCGCGAGAACGGCGGCTTCGTCCTCCCGGACACGCGCGCGCGCTTCAGCCCGAACGGAAAGGCCGCCTACTTCGGCACGTCCCTCCCGGGCGGAGACCCGTCGAACGAATACAGCTACGTCTACGCGATCGATCCGACGCCCGAAGGCACGGGGGGAGAGGTCGTCCTCTCCCAAGGCGCGCTCACGAGGGCCGAGATCACCGAGTTCAGAGTGACGGGAGCGAATCCCGGCGAGACCGCGTACTTCTTCGCGAGCCGCCGCGGCGTCGGCCCGGGCCCGTGCTGGCCCGAGTTCGGGGAGCTCTGCCTCGACCTCGTCGCGCCCGTGAAGGCGATCGGGACGGCCGCGGCGGACTCCGCGGGCACGGCGATCCTCGCGCGGCGGATCCCCCCGCGCGCCGCGCTCATCACGGTGCACACGCAGGCGATCGTCCAGCGAGGCCCGGGCGGCGCGGGCTCGGTGAAGACAAACACGGTGTCGGCGCCAGTCCTGCCCTTGGGCCGGCGGGACCGTTCCCGCCCGCCGCATCCGTCATCTGCGCCGAATCTCCGGCACGCGGACCGGCACGCGGAGGACCGGGAAATCGGGATGGTTCGTGGAAAACGAGAGATGAGCGCCCGCCGCCTCCGCCGCGGCCGCGTCGAAGCCGGCGGGGAATTCGAGCACGATCCGGCGGGACCGGGCCTCCGCGCCTTCCTCCATCTCGAGCCGGACGTCCGCGGCGCCGACGAATCTCGGGTCCCTGATCTCGAGCTTCGGCACCCTCGGGTCGTCGACGTGGACGGTGATCACGGTCCGGATCGGCCGAGGATTCGGCGTCGCGCTTCCGAGGATCTCTTTCGGGTACACGCGAACCGCCGACAGCTCGTCGACGGAGAGGGAGAGCCTCTCCTCGGCGATCCTCGGATGGCGGAGCGCGATCACGAGCTCGCCTTCCTGCGTTCCCTGGATGCCCTCCGGCACGTCGACGACGACCTCGTAGCGCCGTCCGGGCTCGAGCGTCCGGATCTCGGCCCGGAAGTGCGGATTCGTGGTGCTGACCTCGGAGATCGGAAGCGGATTCGCGTCGGTCACCTCGACCTGCAGGCGTTTCGGCCGGGGCTTCGCGCCCCTTTTACCCGAGCCGAAGGAAACCGACGAAGGCGTCACCTTCACCGGGCTCCAGACGTCCGCGTCCACGTAGAGCCGCGACGCGACGCGGCTCGCGCTCGTCTCGACGTCGATCGCCTTCGACACCCGTCCCTTAAGCCGCGACGTGTCGAGCCGCACCCCGAAGCTTCCCGAGGCGCCCGGCTCGACGGTTTGCCGCCATCCCTGCACGGTCGAGCACGCGCAAGCCGACGTGATGCGAGTGATCGAGATCGGCTCGGAGCCGGCGTTCCGGAACTCGAACCGGCCCGACGCCACGTCTCCCTTGACGACCTGGCCCAGGTCCAGGTGCCTCCCGGCGAAAGTGAGACCGCCGCCGGCCTCGCGAAGAGCGTCGTCCGAAGGAGAGATCGGCGACGACGGCGCCGGCCGAGGCGGGCTTCTTCCGGCGGACGCGTGAGCGGCCAGCCCCGCGGACGCGCTCGCGAGACCGAGGATCGTCTCCCGCCGCGGGACGCCGACGAGGATTTGATCTCCGATCATGAGCTGCGGAAGGCTCGCCACAGAGAGCCGGGCGTCGTTCATGGAGAGAAGCCGTTCGCTCGTTCGCAGCGTCTCCTCGACCCAGAGGTCGCGGTTCCCGCCGGCCGCGGATTCCCGCGCTCGAGCGCTCACGGCGGCGGCGGCGGGCTCGAGCTCGCCGGAGAGGATCTCGCCGGCGAGCCCGAGGTAGAGGTCCCGGTCCGTCCGCCAGATCGAGAGCATGATGCGGTGGATCTCCTTCGCTTCGGCCGTGCGGAAAGCCGGCGCCACGACGACTCCGAAGCCGGAAGGGGCCTCGCCGGCGATCCTCTCGAGCGTCCGGTGCAGCTCGAGACAGTGCGGACAGGTCCAGTCCGTGAGCACGAGCCCCGTGACCGTCGAAGGATCTCCGATCACGGGGAGAGCGTCGGGATCGAGCACGATCTCGCCGTCGTAGAGTCGGAGTCGCCGGTCGCCGTCCGGGGACGTCGCGAGTAGGCCGGACACTCTCGCCGACCGCACCCGCTCCGGCTCGGGACCGAGTGTCTGGACGATCGCGAGCGCGGCGACGGCCGCGACGGGCAGGCCGACGGACCATGCGCTCGGGGCGGGCCCGACGCGTCCTCCCCCAAAACTCCTCGCGGCCCGGCCGAGAACGACTCCGGCGACGGCGAGGGCGTGGGCCGCCGAGCACCAGGGACAGAATTCACGGGCGAGAAAAGCCTCGACGGCGACGAACCACGCCGCCGCGCCGAGAGCGAGCACGGATCCGGCCGCTTCGGCGTTCCGCACGGCCGGCGACATGACCCGCGATCGGATCGCGTTGAGTCCGGTCACGACGAGCGAGCCGTACGTGAGAACCCCGAAGAGGCTCACGGGAACGCCGAGGAAGAGCGACCAGCGGCCCTGCAGCATCTCGAGGCAGCCCGCGTTCTTGCCGCAGCCGAAAAGGCTCTCGAACGTCCAAGCGAGATGGCCCGCGATGGCGAGCGCCGAGAGGAAACATCCCAGGGCGAGCGCCCGGACGACGGCGGCGCGCGGCTTCATTTTCTTCGAGGGCGCGGGCGACGGAGCGAGAACGACCGCGGGAGGAGGCGGGCGAGGTCGAGAGTCACGTGCGGACCCGACGGACCGGCGACGTGGACCGGGAGCCGCTCGGCGAACTCGGCGAGCACCTGGCGGCACATCCCGCACGGCGTCGCGGGCGGGCGCGACGCGGTGACGAGCGCGATCGCGGCGAACTCGCGGCAGCCTTCGGACACCGCCTTCACGACCGCCGCGCGCTCGGCGCAGATCGTGGCGCCGTAGGACGCGTTCTCGACGTTGCAGCCGGTGAAGACGCGGCCGTCCCGCGCGAGGATCGCGGCGCCGACGAGATAGCTCGAGTAGGGGGCGTAGGCCGCTTTTCTCGCGGCGCGCGCGCGCGCGACGAGCTTGTTCGGAGTCATCGACTTCGTTCGCCCCATGCTCATGAATCTCGCGACGGACTCTATCGACGCGACCGAATCACGACGCGGAAGCCAGTGACGATGACGCGCCGGTCGGGGTCGTCCGGCTGCCGGCGAGCGGAACGGCACTCGCCCGGCCCGGAACTCCAGGATCCACCGCGCACGACGCGACGAGCGCCCGCGCGCGTCGTCCGCCGGTCGTCCGCGTCGTACGTGTCCTTGCACCATTCGGCGACGTTTCCGTGCATGTCATGGAGCTTCCACGCGTTCGGCGGGTAGCTCCCCACCCTCGTCGGGCGTCCCAGGCACGGCGCGCCGGCCGTGCGGTCGCTGTCGGTGTCGTCGGAGATGTTCGCCTGCGTCATTGACAGCGATTCGCCGCAGTGGAACGCCGTCTTCGTCCCCGCACGGCAAGCGGATTCCCATTCCGCCTCCGTCGGCAGATCCACCATCCATCCACGGTTCCTCACGGCCGGCAGCGTCGAGACGACCCGGCAGAAGTCCATCGCGTCCTCGAAGCTCACGTTTTCAACCGGGAAATCGTTCGTGTTCGACCCCATCACTGCATCCCGGTGATCTCCCTTCCGAGAGAATCCGCTGGGAGACATGCCCATGACTTGCCGGAACTGAGCTTGAGTCACTTCGAAGATTCCCATGCCGTATGGCTCGGAGATCGCCACTTCGCATGGAGTTTCGTCGGCTTGTCGCCCCGCCTCCCAATGTGGCGAGCCGATCGTGAACCTACCCGGCTCTATGCGCGCCGCCTTCAGGTCGACACCGCCGCCGAGGTCCAGTTCCAGGAATTCGGGCAGAGGCTCGACCTCGCCGCTCCACGGAGGGAACTCTTCCGGCGAGTATTTCAGAAAGAATGCGATGCACTGCATCATGGCCTTCGGAACGTGCGTGTTGTGATCGCCTTCGACTTCCACCGCCTCGACGTCCATGCCTCGCCGTTTCGCGAGGACCGCGGTCCGGAGGCTCGCGACGGAGGAGGATGCACCGCGCGACTCCGATGCATGGAAGATGCGCACCGGACACTTGAAACTACCGGCGTAGGCCATCGGCGAGCGCTGCTGGCTCTCGCGCGGGTCGCTCGTGTCGAAGGGCATACTCTTTCTCCGAGTGACGAACTCGGGCTTGTAGAGAGAGCTGTCGAACGACGCCGCCGCGCGGAATCGCCGCGACGCCTGCGCTGCCAGCAGAGCCAGGGTTCCGCCGTTGCTGTGGCCCGCCACGAACACGTGGCTCGCGTCCACGTAGGGTTGCCGACAGAGGTATTCCGCCGCGGCCAGCACGTCGTCGACCTCGTCGTGGAAGTACGACCAGGCGCCCGGCTGCCCGTTCTCCGCCCGCAACATCGGAGCCATCATGACGAAGCCGGCGTCCGTGAACGGTTTCGTCGCGTTCCACTCCCCGAGGTCGAAGGCGAACCCGCCGTGCAAATAGAGAACGGCCGGGTATCTGCGGTCGTCGTCCGCCGGGCGATTCACCCACGCCTTCAGCCGCAGTTCGCCCGACGGGTACTCGACGACGGTCGCTCCGTCGGCCGGCTCGAGGTGAGACCATTCCTGAGGAGCTGGCCCCTCGTGGACGAGGTGGGTCCGGAACCGGCTCCGGGCTCGAGCGTAGTCCTCGGTCTCCGTTTCGGGAGCGAAGACGATGTGGTCGACGATCGAGCTCATCCGGATCCGATACTCCTCCAGTTCGGCTTTGAGCCGCCGGACTTCTTCCCTCAGCTCCTCGAGTTCGCCGTTCCCGTTTCCGCCTCGCGCGGGCGGCGGCGGCGCTTCCTGAGCCCCGGTCGAGAAGTGCTGCATCGGCAGCGTCATCGCAGCGAGAGCAAGGACGGCCGGGGAGGCCGCTCGCGTCCACATCCGACGAGACTTCGCGCGCGCTGGCATGGTCGGTGTCCTCGTCACGAATCGGAATAGCTCGAGCCGGTCCGCGGCGGCCGCTCGGTCTCGATCGTCGGGGGATCCGCGTGACTCGGCCGCCGGGCGCTTCATCGCGCCGAGGCCAGCGAGCGGAGGACGGCGGAGACGAGCTTCCGGTTTCTCTCGTTGAAGCGGCTCGTGACCTCGATCACTTCGTCGTGAGAGAGGGTCGCGTCCGAGAGGCCGGCCGCCTTGTTCGTGATGCAGCTCACGCCGAGGACGCGCATGCCGGCGTGACGCGCCGCGATCGTCTCCGGCACCGTGGACATCCCGACCGCGTCCGCGCCGAGGGTCTTCAGCATGCGAATCTCGGCGGGGGTCTCGAACGAAGGCCCCATGAGCGCCGCGTAGACGCCGCTCTTCAGCGGAACGCCCGACTCCTTCGCGGCGGCCGACGCGAGGGCGCGGAGCTCCGGGCAGTAGGGCGCGCTCATGTCGTGGAAGCGCGGGCCCATCTCGTCCACGTTCTCTCCCGCGCACGGGTTCGCGCCCGTCAGGTTCAAATGGTCGGCGATCGCCATCAGGTCGCCGGGCTCGAGATCCGGCGAGAGGCCGCCCGCGGCGTTCGTCACGACGAGGATCTCGGCGCCGAGGAGGCGAGCAAGGCGGACGGGCCGCACGATCTCCGCCGCCGAGTACCCCTCGTAGAGGTGGAAGCGGCCGCGGTACGCGACGCAGTCGACCCCTTCGAGCGAGCCGAACGCGACCGAGCCCCGGTGCTCCGGCACGGTGCAGCGCGGGAAGTGCGGGATCGAGTCCGTCTTCAGCTCGGCCGCGACGTTCATCGCGTCGACGAGCGAGCCGAGGCCCGACCCGAGGAGGAGCGCCACGCGCGGACGGAGTCGCGTCGTCCTCCGGACGAAGGCCTCGCTTTCCTTGAGGCGCCCGTACTCGGGAGTCATGCGGCGGCTACGTTACCGGATCGGGGCGCGCGCGGATAGAATCGCCCGCACCGGGAGGTTCTCATGAATCCGCGTGCGCCGCTCCTTTTGGCCCTCTTCGCCGCACCCGCCGCGGCCGGCGACTGGAACACGGGCGTCGGCGGGAATTCGTCCCGCACGGGGCTCTCCGAGGAGATCGGCCCCGCCTCGCCGGCCATCCTCTGGAGCGGCGGCGACGCGTCCGTCATCGCGCAGCAGGCGGTGATCGAGGGCGACGTCGTCTTGATGCCGCGGATCTTCGACCTCGCCGACACGATCGGCGGCACGGACGTCGTGGCGCACGACCTTGCGACCGGGATGGTGCTCTGGCGGCGGCAGGTGCCGGCGAGCTTTCCGGACTCGTGGCGGACGCGGGTCACCGCGATCCGCGACGGGCGCGCGTACCTCACGCGCTCGGGCAACACGAACGCCGAGTATCTCTACGCGTACGACCTCGCCGGAAACCAGCTCTGGCGGTCCGAAGACCTCGTCACCGAGTCGACGACCGAGAGCGCGGTCTTCACGGTGGACGGCGACGTCGTCACCACCGGCCGGAGCTCGGTCATTCGCATCCGAGCCGCGGACGGCCTCACGGAGTGGGAGAGCCCGCGGACGTGTCCCACGACCGGCGGCTGCGACCCGGTCGTCTATCGCGATCGCGTCTACATCTGGGAAGCGGGCGCGTCCGGCCCGGTCGTCACGTCTTTCGACGCCGCGACCGGGATGCGGCTCTATTCGAGCCTCGGGATCGGCGGCGGGTTCATCCAGCAGATCGGCCTTTTCGCCGGGCAGGACGGCACGATCTACGCGCCGCGCTCGCAGAACAATACGCTCACGGACTTTCTCGTGGCGCTCGAGGACACCGGCGCCGCGCTCGTCGAGAAGTGGCGGTTCGAGATGGGCTACGTGCCGTTCGCGTCATTCGGAGTCGGGCCCGAGGGCTCGGTCTATGCTTACGACCGCAACGAGCGGCTCGTGCGGCTCGACCCGGCGACCGGAGACGTCGACGCCGGTCCGGTCGCGATCACGTCTGACTTCTACCAGCCTCGCCTCGCGATCGGCGCTTCCGGAACGGTCTTCGTGACGAACGGCGGCTTCTCGCAAGGGCGGCTCTTCGCGTTCGCGCCCGACCTCGCGCCGCTCTGGTCGGTCGCGGTCACGAACGTCAACGTCGGCGGGCCCGCCATCGGAGTGAACGGCGTCCTTGTCGTCTGCGGCGTCGGTACCGACGTGCGCGCCTACTTCATCGAGCCGGCGCTCCGGCTCGAGCCGTTCGTCCCGGGTGTCGCGGGCCAGGTGAACACGCTTTTCGCGACGTTCGCGACGCCCGGCGAGCGCGTCCACTTCGTGGCAGGGTTCGATCCGGGCTCGCCTGCGGTGCCGGGCTGCCCGGGGCTCGCTCTGGACATCCGCGCGCCGCGCCTCCTGGGCAACGCGCGCGCGGACGGGTTCGGCGAGGCGGCGCTCGCGTTCCGCGTGCCGGGGCGGGCGGCGGGGCGGACGGTGCTGGTCCAGGCGGCGGAGCTGTCGAGCTGCACGAAGAGCCAGAGGCTTTCTGTCTTGTTCGAGTGACGGGGGCGACGAGGGGAAGGAGACGGTCATGTCGGCACGCATGGGGGTGGTTCTCGCCGGGGTCGTGGGCGCATTCGGTCTGGCGGCGGCGCTCGCGCCGCGCGCGGTGCGGTCGGGGGGCGCGCCGGACCAGGAGCGCCGCATCGTGGCGACAAACCTCGTCGTCCCGGCGGGGGAGACGGTCGTCTCGCCCGCGATCTCGCTCGACGGGTTCGCGACCTTCGCGACCCAGGTGACGATCCGCTCGGGGCTCGCGGCCGACTTCACGTGGCGCGCCGTGTTCCGGATGCGCGACGACCTCGACTGGGTGGGGGAGGCGGGCTTCGGGACGAGCTTCATCAAGACCGACCGGGTGCGGTCGCCGTTCACCGCCATCGAGTTCCGGAACCTGGGCGGCGAGGAGGTGCGGGTCGCGCTGTCGGCGTTCCTCGACCGGCGCAACAACTTCGAGGACGGCCGCCGCGTGGTCGCGACGCGCGTCGTCGTCGAGGAGCCGATCACGATCCCGAGCGGGCAGTTCCGCTTCGGCGGCGCGATCGACATGACCGGCGCGTCGCGGTACTGCTCGCAGCTCTCGTTCCCGAACGGCCGCGGCTTTCCGCCGGGCACGGTGTCGTCGAGCTACGAGGGAAAGATCTGCGGGCCGCAGTCGTTCGCCTCGGCCGTCGGCTCGAACGGCCCGACCGACCGGAGCCTCGGGGAGCTCTTTTCGGCCTTCATTCCCACCGAGCGCGTCAAGATCACGAACGGATCGGGCCAGTCGCTCGACGTCGTCGCTGCGCACTACGTCTTGACGCTCGAGTGAGCGGGGCGGCCGCTCCCGGAGAAAAAAAAGAGTTAGGGTCTTGACTGGTCATTGAATTAGGTTATGGTTCGGGCATTCCGGCGCCAGCGCGAAAGGGGGTTTCCGTCATGTCCACGCTCGCGAATCGCCCGTTCATGACCGTGTCGCTCACGAAGGGACTGTTCGCCGGCGAGGTCCGCAAGGGACTCGCCCGCGGAAGCCGGCTGACCGACGTGGGTCGCCGGACGCTCGCTTTCTATCTGCATGAAATGCAGGTCCGCGGACTCTTCGCCGAGACGGGGCATGCGTCCGCGGTCCACTACGCCGAAAGCCGGCTCGGCCTCGGGCGCCGGACCGCGCGGCACTATCTCTCCGTCGGCCGGGCGCTCGACGATCTGCCGCTCATCGACAGGGCTTTCCAGGACGGCCGCATCGACTGGTCGCGGCTCAGAACGCTCGTCCCGATCGCGACGCCCGAGACCGAGGCCGAGTGGCTGGAGAAGGCGCTCGCGATGACGTGCGCGGAGCTCGAGCGCGCCGTTGCGGGCGTGAAGAGGGGAGAGCGACCCCGCGCGGACCGGCTCGCGATCCCGAAGGTCCGGTACACGGTCGCGGCGCGGCTCGACGGCGAGTCGTTCGCCCGGTGGGAGCGGGCGAAGGAGCGGCTTTCGCAGGAAGCGGGCGAGTCGATGACCGACGGGGAGCTTCTCCGCCACGTGGCGGGGCTCGTCCTCGACGGCAAGGCGTCGCCCGCGGACGCGGGCGGCCGGACGACGGTCGTCGTGCACCGCTGCGCGGACTGCCGCGCGGCGTCGGTGGCGACGGCGGACGGGCCGGTCGCGGTCGAGCCGCCGCTCGCCGAGGCGCTCGCGTGCGACGGCGGCACCTCGCTCCGCGAGCGCGTCCTCGCCCGCGACGGCGGGCGGTGCGTTCACTGCGGCCGGCCGTTCGATCTCCACGCGCACCACATCCAGCCGCGCGAGGCGGGCGGCCCCGACACCGAGTCGAACCTCGTCACGCTCTGCCGGAGATGCCACGGGCTCCTCCACGACGGGGGCCTCCGCATCGCGGGGACCGCGCCGCACGGCCTCGTCATCACGGACAAGGACGGGAACCCGGTCGCGTTGCGGACGGGCTCGGGCACGGAGGGGATCGAGATCCAGGTCGAGCCCGCCCGTGGCCCATATGGGCCACGGGCGAATGCGGAAACCGTTCAATTGCAGACACTTCCGAATCCGCTCCCTCCGGAGTTCCTGGCCCGGCACCGGGATCTCTTCGACTTCTCGCGAGTCGATGGCGGGGGAATGGTCACGTTCAATCCGGGATTCGGGAGGTCTCAGCCGCCGGAGCGCGCGCCCGCGGCTCCGCTCTCGTCCGATCGGCCGAAGGCTTTCGAGGGATTCATCGGTCAGAGCCGCGCGAGGGAGACGCTCCGGCCTTCGATCGTGTACGCGAGACGGCGCGGCATCCCGCTCGATCCCGTGCTTCTCTCGGGAGATCCGGGGCTCGGCAAGACGGCGCTCGCCCACGCCATCGCCGGCGAACTCGGGAATCGGCCGTTCCGTCTCCTCTCCGGCTCGACGCTGAAGCAGCAGGGGAATACGCTCGAGTCGCTGCTCTCGATGTCGGACGGGGACGTCGTCTTCATCGACGAGATCCACGCGCTGACGCCGAACGTCATGGTGAGCCTCTACGAGGTGCTCCAGGACAAGCGCCTCACGATCACCGTCCGCTCGGGATCGGATCTGCGGCAGATCGCGTTCGAGATCCCGAAGATCACGCTCGTCGCCGCGACGAGCGAGCCGGACAGGATCGACGCGCCGCTCGAGTCGCGGTTCGCGTTCCGGATCCGGCTCGAGCGCTACGCGCCGGAGGAGCTGGCCGTCGTCGTGAAGAAGGCGCTGCCCGCGATCAGCGACGAGGCGGCTCTTGTCGTGGGGCGGGCGTCGCGGGGCGTGCCGCGCGAGGCGATCCATCTCGCGGGACGCGTCCTCTGCGCGGCGGAAGGAGAGGCGCTCGACGCCGCTCGCTCGCGTGCGATCCTCGCGGTCTTCGGCATCGACGAGAACGGGCTCGACGAGGGCGACTGGAAGATCCTCGAGGCGCTTCGCGAATCGAAGCGCCCGATGTCGCTCCGGACGCTCTCGGCGCGGACCGGGATCGCTCAGGCGACGATCCTCCGGCGGCACGAGCCGTACCTCATGTGGCTCGGGCTCGTCGACGTCACGCCGTCGGGCCGCGTCGCGGCGTGAGGCTCTCCGCGATGAGCCGGTGGAACCAGTGGACGCCCGCCTCGCGCGCGGGCGAGAAGCGCCCGCGGTCGTAGAGGCGGGAGGCGATCCCCTTCTGCACGCTCTCGACGATCGCCTCGTCCTCCCGCTCGACGCGGTCGAGCCCTGCGCCCGCGCCGGTCTCGAGGCGGCTCCGGTCGGAGACGTAGGTCCAGTACGCGATCTTCGTGCGGTCGACCGCGAGCGGCTTCACGATGTTGATCGAGACGCCCCACGGGTAGACGTTCACCATCGTGTTGGGGAAGAGAAACCAGTAGTAGCCTGCGACGCTCTGCGCCGCGTCGGGGGAGCCGGGCGGCAGGCGGAACGCGTCCTCGGGGCGGCTCGCGACGCCGACCTGAAGGCACGACCAGCGGAAAGTCTCGGTTCGGTAGCTCCCGTAGTCGAGCGCCTGCGCGAGCCCGCCGTGAACATAAGGAATGTGAAAGCCCTCGAGATAGTTGTCGCAGTAGAGCGCCCAGTTCGCGCGCACGAGGTAGTCGCGGCAGAGCGCGGGCTCGAGGACGAGGTCGTCCATGCGGAGGACGGGCGCGAGCCGGCGCTCCATGTCGCCGACGACGTCGGCGAACGGCATCGCGGGGTCGATCGACGCGAAGAGGAACTTGCCGACGGCTCCGAACGGGACCTTGACCAGGCTGTCCTTCTCGGTCGGAAAGCCCTCCGCGCCCTCGAACTCGGGCATGGAGACGAAGCGCCCGTCGAGCCCGAAGCGGCGGCCGTGGTAGCGGCAGCGGAGCGACTGCTCGACGCCCTCGCTCTCGCAGACGACGTTGCCGCGGTGCGTGCAGACGTTCGAGACGCAGTGGACCGCGTCCTTCGCGTCGCGCGTGAAGAGGATGGGCTCGCCGAGGAAGCCCTCGAGCATCGTGACGGGCGCGCACTTTCCCGGCGTCTTGATCCGGTCCGCGTCGAGGAGGATTTGCCAGCTCCGCGCGAAGATGCGCTCGCGGCACGCTTCGAACGCGCGCGCGTCGGAGTAGAAGCGGCCCGGAAGCGTCGAGGCTTTCCGGATGTCGGGTTCGATCGCGGAGTCACGTTCGGGAATCATGGCAGCGCCGGCATCCTCGGCGACGCGCTCGTCGGAAGCAAGGGGGCCGCGAAGCCCGCCGTGGGAGGAGAGTATAATGATCGTCCGCCGAGCCGGGGGTCGCGAGGGATCGAGCCATGAGACCAGAGATTCTTCGACGTGCCGCTGCGCCCGTCTGCGTCGCGGTTCTCGCCGTCGTCCGCCCGGCCTCGCCCCAGACCGTCGAGTTCGACGCCGCGCGCACCGTGCCGGTCGATTCGCAGCCGCGCGCGCTGGCGGTGGCCGATTTCGACGAGGACGGGATCCCCGACGCCGCCGTCGCGCACCGGATCTACTTCGGCCCGAACGTGACGCTTCTCTTCGGCGACGGGGAAGGCGGCGTCCGCGACCGCACGATGATCCGCTCCGGCGGCGACTACGCGACAGCGATCCTCGCGGACGATTTCGACCGCGACGGTCACGCGGACCTCGCAGTGGCGAACGAGGGCAACGAGACGCTCTCGATCTTCCTCGGCGTCGGGACGGGCGAGTTCGCTCCGCAGACGTCCTACGCGCTCGGCTTCGGGCGGAATCCCGTCGCGATCGTCGCAGCCGACTTCGACGAGGACGGCCTCGCCGATCTCGCGGTCGCCTGCACGCGGAGCAACACGGTGTGCGTGCTCCTTGGTCTCGGGGGCGGCGAGTTTGCGAGCGGGCTCCCGTTCTCGATCGGCGTGCGCCCGGAGGCCGTCGCGGTCGCCGACTTCGACGACGATGGCCACCTCGACCTCGCGGTGCCGAGCACCGGGAGCGCCGATGTCATCTACTTTCGGTACGGCGACGGCACGGGTTTCTTCCCTCGGAACGGCGTCCGCGCCATCGGCGGGCGGACGCACGGCATGGTCACGGGCGACTTCGACGGCGACGGCAGCCCAGACCTCGCGGTTGCGCTCCGCGAGACGCGCCAGGTGAAGGTGCTCTACGGCGACGGTTCGGGCGCGTTTCCGCGCGTGGATCGATTCGACGCTAACAGCCCCACGCGCATGATCGCCGCGGATTTCGACGGAGACCGGAGGCTCGATCTCGTTGCCGGGACGTTCGATTCGCTCGTTGTCTTGCGGAACTCCGCCGGCGCCGGATTCGCTGCGCCTCGGTCCTTCGGTACGGGGCACACGGTATACGGGATCGCCGCAGCGGACGTCGATCTCGACGGACGAATCGACCTCGTGACGGCTGACGTGAACGGCGGCACGGTCTCCACGCTTCTCGGCGACGGCGCCGCCGGGTTTCCGAGCGGCGGGCAGGTTCCCGTTTCGCCGGGTGCCGTGGACGTTGCGCTCGCGGACTTCGACGGCGACGGCGCGCTCGATCTCCTCGCCAGCGACGAGTTCGGCGACCGCCTCGTCGCGGCGATGGGCGACGGGTCGGGCGGATTCGGGGCGTCGACGGTGATCGCGTCCGGGCTCGAAGCCCCTCGGGGCGTCGCCGCGGCGGACGTTGACGGCGACGGCGCCGCGGATGCGGGTGCCGCCGTCAAAGGGCGTGGCGACGGCACGCTGGGCGGCCTCACCGTCGTGCGCGGCGACGGCGCCGGCGGTTTCGGCGCGCCCGAGTTCATTCCGATGGCCGGCCGGCCGTGGTCGGTCGAGATCGCGGACGTGGACGCGGACGGCATGGCGGACCTCGTCGCGGCGCTGAATGCGAGCGACGAAGTCGCGCTCGTGCGAAGTGACGGCACCGGCGGCTTCCTCGCTCCGGCTCGGTTTCCGGCGGGAGACGGACCGCACTCGATCGCGATCGCGGACCTGACCGGCGATCTCGCGCTCGACGTCGCAGTCACCGGGAACGATGGCTCCGCCTTTTCCTCCTCGAGGGCGACGGCGCCGGCGGCTTTGTCACGTCGGCCACGCTCTTCGGCGGCTCGCGACCGTCGGGCGTCGTCGCCGCGGACTTCGACACGAACGGTCTCGCGGATCTCGCAGTGGCTTCGGAGGCGGAAGGCGCTGTCCGCGTTTTCATCGGCGACGGCGCCGGCGGCTTCGCGCTCTCGGGCGCGTTCGCCGTGGGTCGCGCGATCCTCGAGGTCGCGGCGGCCGATTTCGACGGCGACGGCCGGCTCGACCTCGCCGCGTGCGACGGCGCGACGAGCGACGTCCCCGTTCTCGCCGGGGACGGCGCGGGGCGGCTCGAAGTCGTGCGGCGGTTCGCGGCGGCGTCGAGTCCGGAAGGTCTCGTGGCAGCGGACCTCGACCGCGACGGCCAGCCGGATCTCGTCGCGGCGCGCCGGAGCGGCGGCGTCGCCGCGCTCATGAATGAAACGCGCGGTCTCGAGTTTGCGCGCCTCGGTAACGTCAACCTGGCCGCCGGCCCGCGCGCGGACGTCCTCTTCGTCAACGGCCTGAAGGGGAGCGGGCCCGATCGCCGCGTCGTCGTGACCGACCCGTTCGCGCTCTTCCAGGTCCGCATGAAGCTCCCGCCGTCGGACGCGGACGGCGTCGCGCGTTTCGCGCTCCACGCATGGGTCCGGGACGCCCGAACCGCGACCGTGACGGCAACGCCGTTCGGCCGGATCGGGCAGGTGCCGGAACTCGTGGGCGGGCGGCCGAAGAGGACGTGGAACAACACGGGCGACCCGCTCTTCGGCGCGGCCGACCTGCCGTCTGTCGCGGCGCCGAGCGTCGTCCTCCGCCGCGAGCGCGGCATCCGGAAGCGCGGGCTCTTCTATCTGCAGGGTTTCATCGAGAACGCCGCTTCTCCGTTGGGAGCCTACGCGGTGACGAACGGCGTCCTCGTCGATTCGAGATGAGCCGGAAACGGTACCAGGTACCGTTTCATTCGGCGCTCCGTCCGAGAGGATCGGGAAACGGTACCAGGTACCGTTTCATTCGGCGCTCCGTCCGAGAGGATCGTCCCCAGAAACGGTACCTGGTACCGTTTCGGGCGTCAGAGCAAGACGCTCGCGATCGCGGCGTTGAGGAGCGACGCGGTGAAGCCGCCGAAGAGGGCGAGGAACGCGAGCCGCGCGAGGTCGCTCCGGCGCTCCGGCGCGAGCGAGCCGATGCCGCCGATCTGGATGCCGATCGAGCCCACGTTCGCGAAGCCGCAGAGCGCGAACGTCGCGATCGCCTGCGAGCGCGGCGAGATCGACTGCGCGTTCTGGATGTCGACGAGGTTCGCGTAGGCGACGAACTCGTTCAAGACGAGCTTCGTGCCGAGGAGGCTCGCGACCTCGGGAGCGTCGGCGGACTCGATGCCGATCAAGTAGGCGACGGGCGCGAACACGGTCGAGAAGATCTTCGACAGCGTGAGCCCGCCCGCGATCGCGCCGAGGATCGCGTCGATGAGAGCCACCATCGCGAGGAACGCGATCAGCATGGCGGCGATGTTGGCCGCGAGGCGGAGGCCGTCGGACGCGCCGCGCGCGAGCGCGTCGACGAAGTTGACGTCGGTCTTCGGGACCTCGACCTTGACGATGCCGCGCGTGAGCGGCTCGCCCGTCTCGGGGAGGAGGATCTTCGCGATGACGATCGCCCCGGGCGCCGACATGGCGCTCGCGGTGAGGAGCGCTCGCGCCTCGATCCCCATGCCGATGTAGGCGGCCATGATGCCGCCCGCGATCGTCGCCATGCCCGCGATCATCATGCAGAGGAGCTCGGACATCGTCATCGACGAGATGTACGGCTTCACGATGAGCGGCGCCTCGGTCTGGCCCATGAAGACGTTCGCCGCCGAGTTCAGGCTCTCGGCGCCGCTCGCCCGCATGAGGCGCATCATGACCCACGCCATCGCCTTCACGATCGCCTGGAGGACTCCGAAGTAGTAGAGGAGCGTGAAGAAGGCGGAGATGAAGACGACGGTCGGCAGCACATGGAAGACAAAGACGATGCCGAGGACTTTTTCGTCCACGATCTCGGGGCCGAAGAGGACTCGCGTGCCGGCGTTCGTGTACGAAAGAAGCGCCGTCACCGCGTCGCCCATCTTCGCGAACGCCCACTGGCCGGGAGTCGTCTTCAGGACGACGATCGCGAGCGCTACCTGGAGCAGGAGCCCCACGAGAACGGCGCGCTTCTCGATCGCCCGGCGGTTCCGCGACAGCGCGAACGCGAGGCCGAGGAAAACGACGGCGCCGAGGATTCCGATCAGGCGCTCCGAGATCGGCGTCATGGCTTCCCGTTCGATGCGGTGGCGGAGAGAAGTCCCGCCTGGGCCAGCGCCGATTCGACCTCCGCGCGGTTCCGCGCGAGCGCCGTCTCGTTCGACGCTTCGAACCTGAGCGTGAGGCAGGGCGTCGTGTTGGACGCGCGCACGAGCCCCCAGCCGTCGTCGAACTGGACGCGGACTCCGTCGGTCCGGTCCACGATCCGCCGCCGCGAGAGCGCGGCGTCGACCTCGGCGACGACCCGCGCCTTCTCGCCCTCAGGGCACGGCACCTTCACCTCCGGCGTCGAGACCGTGCGCGGAAAGTCGGCGAAATGCGCAGAGAGCGCGCGGCCGTCCGCGGCGAGGAGATGCAGAAGCGAGAGCGCCGAGTAGAACGAGTCGTCGATCAGGTGGTAGCCGCGGCCGAAGACGATGTGGCCGGAAAGCTCCCCGCCGATGACGAGCGACGGGTCGCTCGCCATGTCGCTCTTCAATATGGAATGTCCCGTCTTTCCCATGACCGGGCGCCCGCCGTGAGCCGCGACGTCGCGGAAGAGGAAGTCGGTGCACTTGACGTCGAAGCGAACTCCGCCCCCCGGGTGATCCCGGAGGAGCCGCCGCGCCAAAAGGGCGAGGAGCCAGTCGGCCGGGATCTTCCGCCCCGTCTCATCGACGACCCCAACGCGATCGGCGTCGCCGTCGAATCCGAGGCCGAGGTCGAGCTTTTGCTCGACGACCGTCCGCATGAGGTCGCGGCAGTTCTCCGGCTGCTCGGGGTCGGGAAGGTGGTGCGGAAACGTCCCGTCGGGCTCGCAGAAGAGCGGGACGCAGTCGACCTTGAGGCGGGCGAGGAGCGGGAGGATGAACGGGCCCGCGGCGCCGTTGCCGGCGTCGACAGCGACGCGGAGCTTGCGCTTCATCGGGAAGCGCGACGCGAGGTCGTCGAGGTAGGCGGCGGAGTGGTCGTGCGCGCGCGCCGATCCGGCGCGCGCGGCGGGGCGCGAGGTCTCCTCGGCCAGGCGCCTCAACTCCTGGATCTCGCTCGCCGAGAGCGGGCTCGCCGTCGGCCCGCAGACCTTGATGCCGTTGTCGCTCGGCGGATTGTGGCTTCCGGTGACCATGAAACCGGCGCCGGCCCCGAGCGCGATGGCGCCGTGGTAGAGCATCGGCGTCGTGACGAGGCCGAGATCGATCGTGTCGAGGCCGGCCGCCCGGAGACCGCCCGACAGCCGCTCTGCGAATTGCGCGGAGGAGAGCCGGACGTCGCGCCCGATCGCGGCCGCGCGGGCGCCGCGCCGCGAGAAAAAGACGCCCGCGGCCTCGCCGATCCGCTCGACGACGCGGCCGTCGAGGTCGGCGCCGACTTTGCCGCGGATGTCGTACTCGCGGAAGATCTCGGGGTTCACGCAGGGCGCCGGGTGTCTTCGGCCGAGAGGATGCGGAGTGCTTCGAGAGCGACCTGGACGCAGCGATCCTCGGCCGGCTTCCGTGCCGACTCCGCGATGAACTTGTCGCGCGGCCGCGAGGCGAACGCGGTGCAGACGACGCCCGCCCGGAAGCCGCGGAGCGAGGCGAGCGTCAAGAGAGTCGAGCCCTCCATCTCGAAGTTGAGGATGCCCTGCCGCGCGAGCCGGTCGGGGAGATCCGGCTCCTTCGCGGGGAAGCCGGGGACGCTCCGGCCCTGCGCCCCGAAGAAGCCGGCCGCGGTCGCGGTGATGCCGACGTGGTACGGCGCATCCGCCTTCCGCGCCGCCTGGACGAGCGCCGACACGACCGCGTGGTGCGCCACCGCGGGGTATCCCTGCTCGACGTAGGCGAGCGACGTCGATTCGAGCCGCATCGCCCCCGCCGTGACGATCAAGTCTCCCAAGGCGATGTGGCGCTGGAGCGCGCCGCAGGTGCCGGCGCGGATGAGAGTGAGCGGGCTCTCCACCTGCGACAGCTCGACCACGGCGATCTCGGTGTTGTCGCAGCCGATGCCGGTGCCGACGATCGTCACCGGTAGTCCGCGGTACTTGCCGGATACGGTCACGAACTCGCGGTGCTCGCGCTCGATCTCGACGGGATCGAGGACCGACCGGACCCGGCGTGTGCGCTCCGGGTCGCCGAGGAGGAGCACGTACGGGTGGACGTCGCCCGGCGAGACTCCGAGGTGGTACATGATTCTCCGGGCTCCGGACCGAGGCAGCGTGGCCGAGGCGTTCGTGGCGGGCTTCTTCATGATGATGATCAGGAGGCGGATGGGGTCGATGCCGGGGCCGCGCGGGGCGTCCATTCCTACTCGGTCGCCGCCGGGCTGGCAAGACGTTGCGTTGACTCGGCATCCCCTCTCGCCTACTCTCCTTCTTCATGGCCGAGCTTACGCCCTCGCGCCTCCTGGCCCCGTCGCCCGCCGCCTTCGCCGTCCGGCCCGTCGACCGGATCGGCGTCGAGGAGCGAGCCGCGTCTCTCGCCAAGCGGAGCGTCAAGAAGGACTCGAAGACGCGCGGCCTGCGGCTCGTCGTCTCGATGACCGACTTGACGACGCTCGAGGGGAAGGACTCGCCGGGGAAGGTCCGCGCTCTCTGCCGGAAGGCGGTGAGCCCGCTCCCGGGCGATCCGACCATCCCCTCGGTCGCCGCCGTCTGCGTCTACCCGAACCTCGTCCCGGTCGCCAAGCGCGCGCTCCGCGGGACGAGCGTCAAGGTCGCCTCGGTCGCGACGGCGTTCCCGAGCGGCCAGGCGCCGCTCGACGTGAAGCTCGACGAGGTGAAGCGCGTCGTCGAGATGGGTTCTGACGAAGTGGACATGGTGATCGACCGCGGCGCATTCCTCGTCGGCGACTTCTCGCGCGTTTTCGACGAGATCGCGCGAGTCAAGGAAGCGTGCGGCGAGGCGCGCTTGAAAGTCATCCTCGAGACCGGGGAGCTCGAGACGTACGACAACGTCCGCCGCGCTTCGCGGATCGCGCTTCTCGCCGGCGCCGACTTCATCAAGACCTCGACGGGGAAGGTGCAGCCGGCGGCGACGCTGCCGGTGACGCTCGTCATGCTCGAAGCCGTGCGCGACCACGAGCAGGAGACGGGCCGCGCCGTCGGCGTCAAGGCGGCCGGCGGCATCCGGACCGCGAAGGAGTCGCTCCAGTACCTCGTGCTCGTGAAGGAGACGATGGGCGACACGTGGCTCACGCCCGCGCTCTTCCGGTTCGGCGCGTCGACGCTCCTGAACGACGTCCTCATGCAGCTCGAGAAGGAGCGGACCGGCCGGTACCAGAGCGCGGACTACTTCTCGAAGGACTGATTCCCGTGGTGGAAAAGACGGTCGGCACGAAGGACGCTGCGGCGCCGGGCACGGCCGCCGCGACGCCCGCCTGGGAGTACGCGCCGGCGCCCGAGTCGAAGGACTTCGTGGCGATCGCGCCGTGCCACGATCTCTTCGTCGGCGGTAAGTTCGTCCCCGCGAAATCGGGAAAGCGCTTCCGCACGGTCAACCCTTCGACCGAGGAGACGCTCTCCGAGGTGGCGGAGGCGGGGCCCGAGGACGTCGACGCGGCCGTCCGCGCCGCGCGGAAGGCCTCTCGCGACACGTGGTCGAGGCTCCCCGGCAAGGAGCGCGCGAAGTACCTCTTCCGCATCGCGCGGATCATCCAGGAGCGCTCGAGGGAGCTCGCGGTCCTCGAGACGCTCGACGGCGGGAAGCCGATCAAGGAGTCGCGCGACGTCGACGTGCCGCTCGCCGCGGCGCACTTCTTCTATCACGCGGGCTGGGCGGACAAGCTCGAGTACGCGTTTCCCGGGAAGCGCCATCCGCGGCCGCTCGGCGTCGCGGGGCAGGTCATCCCGTGGAACTTCCCGCTCTTGATGGCCGCGTGGAAGCTCGCGCCCGCGCTCGCGTGCGGGAACTGCGTCGTCTTGAAGCCCGCCGAGACGACGCCGCTCACGGCGCTTCGGCTCGGGGAGATCCTTCGCGACGCGGATCTGCCGCCGGGCGTCGTCAACGTCGTGACCGGCGGGCCCGAGACCGGCCGTGCGCTCGTCGCCCACCCGGACCTCGACAAGGTCGCGTTCACCGGCTCGACCGAGGTGGGGAAGGCGATCCAGCGGACGGTCGCGGGAACGAGGAAGCGCTTGACGCTCGAGCTCGGCGGCAAGGCGGCGAACATCGTCTTCGAGGACGCCGCGATCGATCAGGCGGTCGAGGGGATCGTGGGCGGCATCTACTTCAACCAGGGCCACGTCTGCTGCGCGGGCTCGCGGCTCCTCGTGCAGGAGTCGGTGCACGACCTCGTCGTGAAGAAGCTCGAGGCGCGCATCCAGACGCTCCGGCTCGGCGACCCGCTCGACAAGAACACCGACGTCGGCGCGATCAACTCGAAGCCGCAGCTCGAGCGGATCCGGTCGCTCGTCGACGCGGGCGTCGAGGAAGGCGCCGAGATCCACCAGGCGCCGTGCCGCATCCCGGCGAAGGGGTACTGGTTCCCGCCGACCTTCTTCACCGGCGTCGCGCAGTCGCACCGGATCGCGCGCGAGGAGATCTTCGGGCCGGTCCTCTCGATCCTCACGTTCCGGACGCCCGCGGAGGCGATCGAAAAGGCGAACAACACGTTCTACGGGCTCTCGGCCGGCGTCTGGACCGACAAGGGCGCGAAGATCCTCGAGATCGCGACGCGGCTCGAGGCGGGCGTCGTCTGGACCAACACGTACAACAAGTTCGACCCCGCATCGCCGTTCGGCGGCTTCAAGGAGAGCGGCTTCGGGCGCGAGGGCGGCCGGCAGGGCCTCCTCGCGTATCTCGATTTCGAGTCCTGAGACATGGCGAAGAAGAAGAAGAATCCCGGAGACGAGCGCCTCGGCGTGCAAAAGACCTACAAGCTCTACGTGGGAGGCGCGTTCATCCGCTCGGAGTCGGGCCGGTCGTTCCGCGCGCCGGGCGCGAAGAAAGGCGAGGCCGCGGTCGCGAACGTCGCGCGGGCCTCGCGAAAAGACTTGCGCGCGGCGGTCAGCGCCGCGCGGAAGGCTTTAGGAGGCTGGGCGGATAAGACCGCGTTCCTAAGGAGCCAGATCCTCTACCGCGCGGCCGAGATGCTCGAGGGGCGGCGCGCGCAGTTCGTCGCGGAAATCGCCGCGGCGACGGGCGCCACCGAGCGCGCCGCGGACGCCGAGGTGACGGCGGCCGTCGACCGGGCGGTCTGGTACGCGGGCTGGGCCGACAAGCTCACGACCGTCCTCGGGAGCCTGAACCCCGTCGCGGCGCCCTACTTCAACTTCAGCGCGATCGAGCCGACGGGCGTCGTCGGAGTCGTCGCACCGGACGGGTGTCCGCTCCTCGGGCTCGTGTCGACGCTCTTCCCCGTGATCGTCTCGGGGAACGCCGCGGTCGCGATCGTGTCGGGGACCGCGCCGCTCCCGGCGCTGACGTTCGGCGAGGTGCTCGCGACCAGCGACTTTCCGGGCGGGGTCGCGAACCTCCTCGCGGGCGACCGCGCGGAGCTCCTGCCGCACCTCGCGAAGCACATGGACGTCGACGGCCTCCTCGTCGGGACGGGCGATCCGGCCGAGTCGAAGCTCGCGTCGTTCGAGGGCGCCGAGAGCTTGAAGCGCGTCCGCGCGTTACGGCCGAAGGACGGCGACTGGTTCTCGCACGCGGCGCAGTCGCCGCTCTGGATCGAGCCGTTCGTCGAGGTGAAGACCATCTGGCACCCGATCGGGGTGTGAGCCGAGAGAGAAGAGGCGCGTCATGGCGGTCCGTGTCGACGTCGTCTACGAGGGCGGGCTTCACTGCGTCGCGAGGCACGAGCCGTCCGGTCACGAGATCCCGACCGACGCGCCCGCCGACAACCACGGGAAGGGCGAGGCGTTCTCGCCGACGGACCTCCTCGCCGCGGCGATCGGCACTTGCACGGTGACGATCATGGGGATCGCGGCGGAAAAACACGGAATCGACATCGCGGGGACGAAAGTGTCGGTCCTGAAGTCGATGGTGGCCGACCCGGCGCGGCGCATCGGCCGGCTCGACGTCACGATCACGCTCCCGCGGGCGCTCCCGCCGGAGAAGCGCCAGCTCCTCGAGAACGCCGCGCGGACGTGCCCGATCCACAAGAGCCTCCACCCGAGCGTCGAGGCGCCCGTGACGTTCGTGTGGCCGGAGAGATGAGTCTCGTGCCGGGCCTCGTGTCGGGGGCGGCGGCGGCGGCGGCGGTGGCGGCGCTCGTTTTCGCCGCGACCGCGGCGATCCCGCGCGCGACGGAGGAGGCGCCGCGCGAGGCGGTCGTCCTCGTCCACGGGCTCGGCCGGACGACGCGCTGCTTCTCCTCGCTCGAGAAGGCGCTCGGGGACGCGGGATTCCGGGCGATCTCCTGGGGCTACGAGAGCTTTTCCGGGACGTTCGAGACTCACGCGCGGAGGCTCGCCGCGGATCTCGCGAAGCTCGACGCCGACGAGTCGGTGTCGCGCGTCCACTGCGTGGGGCACAGCCTCGGCGCGATCGTCGTCCGCGCGGCGCTCCTCGAGAAGAAGCCCGCAAAGATGGGGCGCTGCGTGCAGCTCGCGCCGCCGAACCGGGGCTCGGTGGCGGCGCGGCGGCTCGCGCCGCTCTTCGGGCGGCTCGTGCCGGTCCTGCCGGAACTCTCGGACGAGGCCGGGAGCGCCGTCCGGGATCTCGGAGTCCCGGAGGGCGTCGAGATCGGCGTCGTCGTTGCGAGGTACGACCACCTCGTCCGCGAGGAAGGGACTCGGCTTCCGGGGGAGGGTGCGGGTGCGGCGGACACGCTGGTCGTGGATGGCACGCACACGTTCCTCATGAACCGCCCCGACGTGATCGCGGCGACCATCCGGTTTCTCCGGACGGGGCGGTTCAGGCCGTCCTAGAGTCTTCGACCCCGACCGATCCCGTCTTGATCTTGCGAAGAGGTCGGGACGCTTCCTCGGCCTCCGATGACACCCGCCGGGCGTCGCGTTGAGGCGCGGCGTCCGAGCTCGGTTGCGGCCGGACGGCGCCAGGAAATTCCCGACGGGCGCAACCTCTTGCCCGGGGGGACATCGAATGCGGGTCCTCGACAACGATCCCCTTTCCATACATGACATGGAGGCCCGTCCCGTGAACCGCAAGAAGAAGCTCCTCCTCTTCGGAGGCGTTCCCGCCGCGATCGTCCTCTGGTGGCTCTTCAGGCCCGAGCTGATCTTCTTGAACGAGACCGTCAACGAGGCGTTCCCGCTCTCGAGCGCCATGGCGTCGCACCCGCCGTCCTTCGCCGGCGACTTCCACGACGGCGCCCACAAGACCGTCGGACGCGCCGAGATCCACGAGTTCGAAGGAGGAAAGCGCGTGCTCCGGCTCTCGGGCTTCGAGACCTCGAACGGCCCCGACGTGCGCGTCCTCCTCGTCGCCGCGGGCGACGTGACGGACAGCGACGGCGTGAAGAAGGCCGGCTTCGTCGAGGTCGCGAAGCTGAAGGGCAACGTCGGCGACCAGAACTACGACATCCCGGCCGAGGCCGACTTCTCGAAACACCGCGCGGTGACGATCTGGTGCAACCGCTTCGGCGTCAACTTCGGCACGGCGCCGCTCCGGCCCTATTCGATGGCCGGGGCGTCCGCGCTCGCCTCCGGGACCTTCCACAGCGTCGCGCACGAGACGACCGGCGACGCGACGATCTACCGGGTCGAGGGCGGGAAGCGCGTCCTCAGGCTCACGAACTTCAAGACTTCGAACGGTCCCGACGTCCGCGTGTTTCTCGTCGCGGCCGGCGACGCGAGCGACGCCGACACAGTGAAAAAGGCGGGCTACGTCGAGGTCGGGAAGCTGAAGGGCAACGTGGGCGACCAGAACTACGACATACCCGCGGACGTCGACCTCGCGAAATACCGCGCGGTCACGATCTGGTGCAACCGGTTCGGCGTCAACTTCGCCACGGCGCCGCTCGCGCGGCCGTCGACGGGCTCGTGACCCTGACATGGAGCCCGTCAAGGTCCTGATCCTGGGCGGCGGCTTCGGCGGGCTCTACGCGGCGCTCGCCTTCGAGAAGGGGCTCGCGCGCGACGAGGACGTCGAGGTGACGCTCGTCAACCGCGAGAACTTCCATCTCTTCACGCCGATGCTGCACGAGGTCGCGGCGAGCGACCTCGACGTGACGCACATCGTGAACCCGCTGCGGAAGCTCCTGCGCCGGGTGCGGTTCGTCGAGGGGACGGTCGAGTCGATCGACCTCGTCTCGCGCCGGGTCCGCGTCGTCCACGGCGACGAGGACCATCCGCACGACCTCGAGTTCGACCACCTCGTCCTCGCGCTGGGCTCGGTGACGAACTTCTATGGGCTCCCCGGGCTCGAGGAGCGCGCGCTCACGATGAAGTCGCTCGCCGACGCGATCGCCGTGCGAAACCGGATGATCCGCCACCTCGAGCAGGCGGACTTCGAGTGCTGCGCCCCGATCCGGAGGAACCTCCTCACGTTCGTCGTCGCGGGCGGCGGCTTCGCGGGCGTCGAGACCGCCGCGGCGATGCACGACTTCCTTCACGAGGCGCTCGAGTTCTACCCGCATCTTGGGCCGAAGGACGTCCGCGTGGTGCTCGCGCACGCGGGCGACCCGATCCTCCCGGAGCTTTCGCCCAAGCTCGGCCGCTACGCGCAGAAGAAGCTCGCCGGCCGCGGGCTCGACGTGCGGCTCATGACGAAGGTGACGGCGGTCGACGGGCGGTCGGTCGAGCTGAACGGGCACGAGCGGGTGGAGGCGGCGACGATCGTCTGGACCGCCGGCACCGCGCCGCACCCGCTCCTCGCGACGCTCCCGTGCGCTCTCGAGCGCGGGCGCGTCGTCGTGGACGAGACGCTCGCCGTGCCCGGCTGGCCCGGCGTGTGGGCGCTCGGCGACTGCGCTGTCGTGCCGAACAAGGCGACGGGGAAGCCGCACCCGCCGACCGCGCAGCACGCGATCCGCGAGGGGCGGACGCTCGCGCGCAACGTCCGGGCCGCGGTGCGTGGCGGGACTCCGGAGCCGTTCCGATTCCGGACGCTGGGGCAGCTCGCGGCGATCGGCCGGAGGACGGGCGTCGCGAACGTCTTCGGAATGAACTTCTCGGGCTTCGTCGCATGGTGGCTCTGGCGCTCGATCTACCTCGCGAAGCTCCCGCGCTTCGAGCGGAAGTGCCGCGTCATGCTCGACTGGACGCTCGACCTCGTCTTCACGAAAGACATCGTGCAGCTCTCGACAGGAAACGGTACCAGGTACCGTTTCCCGGCCGAGCGGCGGCCGGACACGAGGGAGCGATCCCGAGAAACGGTACCTGGTACCGTTTCTTCTTTCATGGCCACCGGTGCTTCGGGTAGCGGCGGCTGAGTTCGCCTCTCACCTTCGGGTAGACGTTTTTCCAGAAGCTCGCGAGGTCGCTCGTCACCTGCACGGGGCGCATGTTCGGCGCGAGGAGGTGAAGCACGACCGGCACCGCGCCGCCCGCGACCGTGGGCGTGGTCTTTTCGCCGATGAATTCCTGCAAGCGCGCGGCGAGGACCGGCGCCTCGCCCGGGCGATACTCGAGCCGAGCCGATCGCCCGCTCGCAAGAGTCATGCGGGCAGGCGCGAGCAGATCGAGCTCTTTCCGCGGCCTCGGCTCGAGAAGCCCGAGCGCGATCGGCGCGAGCGGCGTCGCGCGAAGATCCTGAAAGCTCCGCTTCCCGGCCGCGGCCGCGCGGATCGCCGCCGGCAATAGCTCCGACTCGGGATCGGGGAGCGCGATCTCGGGGCGCCAGCGCCGGAGCGACGCGATCCGCGCGAAGAGCTCCACGAGATCGCGGTCGTCGCGCGATACGGCGCGCTGCGGCTCCCGGATCGCCGCCTCCGCGAGGAGGCTCGCCGCTACGTCGGTGTCGACCTGCCCCGTCTCGCGCACGTCGAGCGGCAGATCGCGGAAGTACGTCACGCGCCGCGCAACCACGCGCTCTTTCGCCGGGTCGAACGCCGCCTCGTCCGCCGTCCGGAACGCGGCCGGAAAGAGCTCGCGCAGCCACGCCTCGTCGACCGCGCTCGCCGCGCGGACGCGGACGCGCCGCCCGTCGCGATCGGAAGCGTCGCGCGCGTCGAGCGCCACGAAGAGATCGGCGTCGCGCACGACGGACGAGCCTTCGAGCCGCGCCCCCGTCCCTCCGGTCATAAGCCCGTCGTCCGATCGCGGCGCGCGGCGCTTCACGACGCGGTCGGGGTATCCGGCCGCAATCGCGCGGAGGAGACCGCCCGCCGCGGCGCGACGGTCGCTCGGGGGCGGCCCGATCCGCCGGAGCTGCGCGGCCGCGAGCGCCACCCGCCGCGCGACGCGCGCGTCGAGCCCGAGCTTCTCCGTCTCCCGCGCGTCGAAGCGCTGCCGCCGCGCGGCCTCGAACTCGCGCGCCGCCTGGACGAGGTCGGACTCGGCCCTCTCGTCCTTCGCCGGCGCCGGACCTTTGCGCCCGAACGCCCGCGCGGCGAGCCGCATGTCGCGCTCGCCCGCGATCGCGGCGACGAGCGCGGCCTCGTCGAAGACGCCCGCGCGGCCCGCCTCGACGAGGACGCGCGCGAGCCGCGGCGGCAGCGGATAGCGGAGCATCGCGCGGCCCGTCGCCGTCGTCCGGAACGGGCGCCCCTCGATCGCGCCCAGGTCTTCGAGAAGTTGCGTCGCGCGCTCGACCGCCGCGTTCTCTGGCGGCGTCGGCCACGAAAAGCGCGCCGGGTCGCCCGCGCCCCACCCGACGAGGTGGAGGACCGCCTCGGCGAGATCGACGCGGAGCGCCTCGGGCTCGTCCGTCGCAGGCATGGCGAGGTACTCGGCCGCGCTGTAGAGGCGGACGCAGCGGCCCGGCCCCGTCCGCCCGGCGCGTCCCGCGCGCTGGTCGGCCGAGGAGCGGCTGACGCGCTCGACCTCGAGCGAGTCGAGGCCGCGCCACGGGTCGTAGCGCGCGATCCGCGCGAGCCCCGAGTCGATCACGGCCGCGACGCCCTCGACCGTAATCGACGCCTCGGCGACGTTGGTCGCGACGATGACGCGGTGCCTCGACGGCTCGACCGCGCGGCGCTGCTCGGCCGCGGGGAGATCGCCGTGGAGCGGCAGCGTCTCGTAGCCGCGCGCGCGGGCAATCGCGTCCGCAGCCGCGATCGTCCGCCGGATTCCCGCCGCGCCTGGCATGAAGACGAGGACGCTTCCGTCGAGCCCTTCGCGGAAGAGCCGCTCCAGCGCCTCGGCCGCGAGCGACTCGACCGGCTCGGCCGCGGGCCTCGTGAGGTGCTCGATCGCGACCGGATGAGCGCGGCCCTCGGAGACGACGACCGGGCAGTTCCCGAGGTAGCGCGCGATGGGCTCCGGATCGAGCGTCGCCGACATGACGACGATCGCGAGATCGGGCCTGAGCGCCTCGCCCGCCTCGCGCAGGAGGGCGAGCGAGAGGTCGGCGTCGAGGCTCCTCTCGTGGAACTCGTCGAGGACGACCGCGGCGACGCCTTTCAGCTCGGGGTCCCGCTGCAGCCGACGCACGAGGATCCCCTCGGTGACGAAGAGGATGCGGGTCTTTGGACTCGCCGCCTTCTCGAAGCGGACCTGGTAGCCCACCTCGCCGCCCACGCGTCCAGCGCCGCGCTCCTTCGCGACGCGCTCGGCGGCCATGCGCGCGGCGATCCTCCGCGGCTCGAGAACGACGATTTCCCCCGAGTCTCCGGCGAGGCCCGCGTCAAGGATCGCGGGCGGAAGCCGCGTCGTCTTCCCCGCGCCGGGCGGCGCCCTGAGCACGAGACGCGGCGTGTTTCTCAGCGAGGCGACGATCTCGGGAATCCGCTCGTCGATCGGGAGCGGCGCTTTTTTCGTCACGCCGTCCCGTCGGAGACGATCGCGTCGAACTCGATCTCGATCAGCATCGCGGGGTCGATGAGCGCCCTCACCTCGACCATCGTGGTCACGGGCGGGTGAGGGCCAAACGCCTCCGCGTGAGCGCGGCCGAACTCCGCCCAGCGCTTCGCGTCGGTGACGAACATCCGCGTGCGGACGACGTCGCCGAGAGACGCGCCGAGCTTCTCGAGGGCTTCCGCCGCGATCTCGATGCAGCGCTTCGCCTGGCCGTAGGCGTCGCCCGGCGCCGCGACGCCGCCCGAGGGCGCGACCGGCGCGGTCCCGGAGACCGCGATGGTGTTCCCGGCCCGCACGGCCCGGCAGTAGCCGACCTGGCGCTCCCACGGGGCGCCCGAGAACGCGCGTTCGAAACGGGTCATGACGGCGGCGCTCCTTTCCTGCGGGGCGGGGGGAACCCCGCGGCGACGATCGAGGTCGATCGTGTAAAGAGCCACATCGTGCCATGCCCCGAGCTTCCGCCCGATCGCGGGGAGGACGCCGCGGCGCTCGTAGCCCAGGCGCTCGTGGAGTGCGACGCTCGCGGCGTTGGGGAGGGCGATCGCGGCGACCGCGGTCCGGTAGCCGCGCTCGCGGAGCGCATCGAGGAGCGCCGCGCAAAGCCGCGCGCCCACGCCGCGCCCGCGCGCGTCCTCGCGCACGTAGACGCTCGTCTCGGCGGTCGGGGCGTACGCGGGCTTCGGCCGGTAGGGGCCCGACGCCGCGTAGCCCAGGACCTCGCCCGACTCGTCGAAGACGAGCCACGGGTAGCGCGCGGCTCCGGCGGCGAGCCGCTCGCGGAACTCTTCGAGCGACGGCGGATCGATCTCGAACGAGATAAAGGTGTCGCGCACGATCGGCGCGAGGATCGCGTGCATCGCGGCGGCGTCGTCCGCGCGCGCGGGCCGCACGCTCACGCGCCGCGCTCCGGGACGCGTCCGGCCGTGACCGTCTCGCGATACTCGAGCCAGAGGGGCGCGACGTCGGTGAATCCCGCGCGCGCGAGGAGGTCGAGGTCGCCGCGGAGGGTGAGCGGCTGGTCGCCGTCGCGCCGCTCGACCTCGGCGATCGCGGCCCGCGTCGAGGCCGCGTCCCGGAATCGCGGATCGTCGCGTCCGGCCGAGCGCTCGACGATCCCCCCGACGCGGAGGAACTGGACTCGGTCGTCCACGGCGCGGCCTTCCGGCGCGAGGATGTCCGCGTTCACGAACCAGGCGCCCGGGCGGAGCGCGCGCCGCGCGGCTTCGAGGAGCGCGAGCTTCTCCGCGGGCGCGAGGTGGTGGAGCGCGAAGGAACTCACGACGGCGTCGAGGGGCGGCTCGGACGCGAAGACCTCGTCCGGCCGCCGGAAGTCGGCCCGGACGAACGCGACGCGGCCGGCGTGAGCGGCGAGGCGCGCGCGGGCGAGCTTCAGCATCTCCTCCGCCGAGTCGACGGCGGCGAGCCTCGCGAGCGGAAAGCGCTCGAGGAGGCGGAGCGCGAGATAACCGGTGCCGACGCCGAGGTCGGCGATGCGCGCCTCCTTTTCGGGATCGAGCGGAAGCCACTCGCCTACGATGCGCGCCATGTGCGCGCGATTCGGGTGCATCACGTCCATGTCGGCGTTGTAGCGAGCGACGCGCGCGGCGTCGTCGTACGCGAAGGCGGCGTCGCCGGTCATCGCCTCTTCCTCCTCGGGCGAGAGGAGCGCTTCTCCTTTCCGTCGGCCTCGATCGGGAGGACGGACGAGTCCTTCACCGTCGACAGGACGAGCGTCGTCCGCGTGACGACGGACGGGATCGTCCCCTTCAATTCCTCGGACAGGATCGTCTCCAGCCGGCGGACGCCGGAGCAGCGGATCTTGAGCAGGTAGTCGTCGTCGCCCGTCACGTGGTGGCACTCCTGGACCTCCGGACGCTCCGCCGCGTATGAGAGGAGCTTCGGGCGGTCCTCGGGCCTCCCGACGCGGACGGCCACGTAGACCGTGAGCCCGAGGCCCACGCGCTCGGGGTCGACTTTCGCCGTGAAGCCCGAGATGACGCCGTCCGAGCGGAGCCTCCGGACTCGCTCGGCCGCCGCGGGGGCCGAGAGGCCGAGTGCTTCGCCGAGATCCGCCCACGAGAGGCGGCCGTCCCGCATCAAGCGGAGGAGCGCGTTTCGATCGGTTTCGTCGAGACTTGGCATTGGATTCGTAAGTGATTGCCGATTCTACCGGCGAGTTCAAAGGTGATTATGCGGCATCGGGCGCGAGAAATCGAGAGCCCGGCGGACCGGTGGGGCGGCCGGCCGCTCCGTGATATGGTGGCCCCCCCAACCGCCCGCCCTCCAGAAGGAGACGACCCTGAAATGACGCTCACGAAGATGAAACGACGCGTTTCGCCGCGCGTGGTCACGGCTCTCGCCGGCCTCGCGCTCGTCGCCGCTCCCGCCCGCTCGTCGGCGCAGCCCGCCGACCTCGACAAGCTCATCCCGACGGACGCTCTCGTCTACGTCGCGATCGACGGGCTCACTCCTCTCCAGGGAGCGGTGACGCAGCTCCTCGACGCCGTGATGCCGGGGCAAGGCGGCGCGATGGCGGGGATGATGTTCATGTCGATGCAGTCGCAGCCCGGCATGAGCGAGATCGACGCGCAGAAGCCCATCTACTTCTCGTTTCTCGCGAGCGAGAAGCCCCTCTTTGCGCTGCCGCTCGCGAACCCCGCCGACTTCGAGGCTCTCCTCAAGACGCAGCCGGGCGCCCAGGATGCGACGGTCCTCGCCGGCCAGGGATACTCACTTCTCTCGTACGGCCCGATCGACCTCGACGCGCTGAAAGCGGGGAGCGCACCGAAAGCGCCGGCGCTGAAGGGCGCGATGCGCGGGTTCGTCGACCTGCCGCGCCTCCTCGAGAAGTACGGCCCGATGATCGAGCCGATGATGGCGATGGGCGCCGCGTCCGCGGGCGGCTCGGCGCAGGTGCTCCAGGCGATGAACGAGCTCAAGGCGTCGGGAAGCCGCGTCGACTTCGCGCTCACGCCGTCGGCCGCGGGCCTCGACTTCGCGTTCTCGGCGGCGCCGAATGGCGACGGCCTTCTCGCGACCATCGCGCGGTCGTCGGCGCCGCCCGCGACCGGCAGTTTCCTCGCCGCCGTGCCAGGCGACGCTGCCATGGCCGCGTCGATTTCGCTTTCGCCGGACGCGCTCGCCCGGCTCGCGACGTCGAAGCTCACGGACGCCGCGGCGCGGAAGGAGATCGAGAGCTGGAGCTCGAGGTTTGCCGGCGTCCTCACCGGCTCGCAGGCGTTCGGACTCTCGGCCAGCGCGAGCGGGACTCCGGTCTTCACGCAAGTGATGGGCGTGAGCGACGTCCAGAAAGCGCGCTCGATCATGAAGGAGATGCTCGACGATTCGGCGCTCGTGTCGCGGCTCTTCGCCGCGTCGATGCCGGGCGTATCCGCCAAGTGCTCGATCTCGGCCGGGACGCCCGTCGCGGGGGCCGAGACCGACGAGATCAAGGTCGACCTGACCGTCGCCGCGGACGCGGACACGATGACGAAGACGTCGGCGGAGACGATGAAGAAGCTCTTCGCCGAGCCGGTCCGCGTGGCGTACGCCGCGGGCGCGATCGTGAGCGTCGCCGGTCCGGGCGCGGCCGAAAAGCTCGAGCAGGCCTTAAAAGGCCTCGCGGCGGCGACGCCGTCGTCGGCCGCGGCGAAGAGCGTGCCCGCGGGCCACGCGATCGCCGGCGCCGCAAACATCGGCGGGATCCTGAAGGCGATGTCCGGCTCGATGCCGGCCGGCGCGATGGGCCCGATGGCGATGCTCGCCGCCATGCCGCCGGGCAAGGAGCACTTCACTTTCACCGTGAGCCCGAGCGGCGGAGCCGCCGAGGTCCACGTCAACCTGCCGTCCGGCGCGATCCGCGAGCTCGTCCAGCCGATGATGGGCGGGATGGGGCCGCGCTGAGCCCGGGGAGGCCGGACTTCACGGGCCGGGGCGCCACGCGCGCGCCGGCCCGTTTCCGTGGCGTCAGCCCGCGGCGGCTTCCTTGCTTCCGACGACGGTCAGGTTCATCCCGACCTGCACGTTGACGGGCGTGTCGCCGACCTTGATCGGCACCTTGCCGGTCAGGTACCAGCCGAACGAGCCGGTCGAGAACTCCTTCACGTCGGCCACGAGCGGCACGCCGTTGATCACGACCTCGATCGGCTTCGCGTGCTTGCGAAACTCCTCCTTGGTGACGGGACACGTCTTCGCCATCGTCGAAGCTCCTCCTGCTCCGTCCGGACCGGTCGATCGCGTCGATTCCCGGCGGCGTCGCCGGGGCTTCCATTATGGCTTCGTCGTAATATGGCGGCTCGGATGGCGGCCCGGAACGAGGAGCGCTGGCGGGCGACGGGCCGGTGGGACTTCGGCCTCTCGCCCGAGGAATCGGCGGCGCTCGCCCGCGCCCGGACGGGAGAGGTGCTCCACGCCGACCGGTTCACGACGGTGCTGAGGCGGGGCGACGTCGTCCTGAAGCACCGCGCCGAGCCCCTCTTCCTCCGCTTGCGGAGGATCGGCCGCGGGTCCTCGCTCGTGCGGGAGCACGACGCGCTCCTCCTTCTCGCGGGGCTCGGGCTCAAGACCGTCGAGCCGCGGGGCGCGGCGGCGCGCCTCTCCGGGGCGCTCGTCTCGGAGGAGATCCTCGTGACGACGTTTCGCGACGGCCTCGCGAGCCTGGGGTACGCCCGGCGCGAGAAGCGGCCGGTGCCACGCGGCGTCGCGCTCCCCGCGCTCCGCGCGCTGGCCGCGGACCTGCGTCGCGTTCACGACGCCGGCGTCCGCGTGGGGACGCTCGCCGACCGGAACGTCCTCGTCGGACCGGGCGGCGAGTACGCGCTCGTCGACGTCGGCCGCGCGGGCCGGCGCGGGAGCGTCGCGGGCGATCTCGGGCTCCTCGACAGGGGGCTCTCGCGCGCGCTCACGCGGACGGACCGGCTCCGGCTCCTCGCCGCGTACGCGGGGGGGATCGAGGCCGCGCGGCCGCTCGTCGCGCCCGTAACCGCGGCGCGCGAGCGGTTCGAGAAGCGGGGGCCGCTCCGCGCTCTTTCGCGCCAACTCAACCGCTGGCTCCGGACTCGGAGTATCCTGAAGAATCAGCTCAGGTGACGATGCGCATGAAGACGAGCACCGAAGACGATGCGCCGCGGCAGGTCGCCGCGACGCTCGCGCACTACGCGAGCGCCGCCGGCGCGAAGAGCTACTCGACGAAGTACCACGAGATCCCCCACAAGCGGCTCTCGATGCGGACCGAAGGGCGGCTCCTCGACAGGGCGCTCGCCGCGATGGGCCGGCGGCACGCGACGCTCCTCGACATGCCGTCGGGCCCCGGGCGGCTCTACCCCGTGATCGCGCCGCACGCCGACTTCACGGTCGAGTGCGACTATTCGGTCGAGATGCTGAAGCTCCTCCGCGGCGTGGCGCTCGAATTGGGGCGGAAGCCCGGGCTCGTGTCGGCCGACTGCTTCGAGCTGCCGTTCGTCGACCGCGCGTTCGAGGCGGTCGTGTCGATCCGGCTCTCGCACCACGTTCCTGCCGAGGAGAACCGCGAGCGGTACCTCCGCGAGATCCTGCGCGTCTGCGAGCGCGACTGCCTCTTCACGTTCTTCGACCACGCGTCGGTCAAGAACCGAGTCCGGCGGCTGCGCTCGCTCCTCGGCTCCTCGAAGCGCGCGAAGTACACGATGCGGCGCGAGCGCGTCGAGGCGGTGGCGAGCGAGTGCGGGTTTTCGTGGCGCGAGTCGTGGCCGCTGTCGCGCCTCTTCTCCGGGCACCGGTTCACCTGGCTTCGCCGGCGGGAGCCGACGCCGCCGCGGCTTTCCGGCGGGCCCAAGCCGGAGGGGCTGGACGAGCGGCTCTTCGCGCGCCTCGCGGACCCGGGGCGGTCGCAGGGCCCGCTCCGGGCCGGAGGCGGGCGGCTCGTCCGCGCGGACGGCGCGGCGTATCCGGTCGAGGACGGGATCCCGGTGCTGCACGTCGCGCGCCTCATGGCGGACGGGTCGCGATGAGCGACCCGCGCGTGACGCCCGTCGACATCCGCATGCTCGAGGGGAGCCGCTTCGAGATCGAGTGGGCGGACGGAGAGAAGAGCGTCTTCGGGTTCCGGGAGCTCCGGCTCGAGTGCCCGTGCGCCGGGTGCGTCAACGAGCTGACCGGCGAGCGGACGGTGAGCGCGGCGGAAGTCCCTTCCGACGTGCGGCCGCTCGGCGCCGAACCCGTGGGCCGGTACGCGCTCAAATTTCAATGGAGCGACGGCCACTCGACCGGCATCTACACGTTCGAGCACCTCCGAAACCGCTGAGCGGCCGTCGAAAACGGTGCCTGGCACCGTTTTTTACGCCGCGGTCCTTTATAGCCGGGCGAGGAGGGCTGCGAAGCGGGGGGAGGAGCGCAAGGAATCGAGGTCGGGATCGGCGCAAAGGAGGGCCCTTTTCTTGAAGCCCGCGCCGATCGCCTTCTCGAGCCAGTCGATCGCCGCGTCCGTCTCCCGCTTCCGCGCGTGGCTGCACGCGGCGTTGTAGGCGGCGGTTTCCTTCGAGTAGCCCGCCTCGTACTGCCTGCGGAAGGCGTCGATCGCGAGATCGTGGCGCCCGGTCTTCAGGGCGCACATCCCGAGCTGGTCGAGCGCGAGGCCGTCGTCCGGCTTCGCCCGGAGCCGCTCCTCGCAGCGCTTTTCGAGGCGCTCCCAGCTCGTCGCCTTGTAGCGCACCAGGGTCGACGCCGCGCTCGTCTCGTAGACGACCGCGTCGAGGCGCGGGTCGCCGCGGAGGGAGTCGAGGCTCTTCTCCGTGAAGATGCGTCCCGAATCGGTGAACCCCGCCTCGACCGCGAGGCCGAGGTACGCGAGCGCCGCGTCTTTTTCTCCGAGCCGCGCGAGGCACGCCGACATGCCGAAGAGCCCGCAGGGGACGGCTGTCCCCGCGAGCACGGCGCAGCGGTACGTGTCGAGCGCCCTGTCCACGTCGCCCGCCGCGAGCAGCTCGGCCGCGCGCGCGATCGTCTCCGTCGCCTCGTACGGAGGGGGCGAAGTCTCCGCCGGCTCGGCGATCCGCGCCATCGCCGAGGCGAGGCGCGCGTCGAGCGCCTCGTCGGCGCGGATCGCCGCGAGGCGTGCGTCCGTCCGGAGGACCTTCGCGTCGCCGAAGCCGCGTCCGGCGGCGCGCTCGATCGCGCCGATCGCGTCCGCCGCGCGCCCGAGCTCCGCGAGGGCGATCCCGAGGTCGAACTCGCCCTTGCCGGGCTCGAAGCCGAGGGCGATCTGACGCTCGAAGGCCCGGACGGCCTCCTCGGACCGCCCGCTTTCGAGGAGCGACCGGCCGAGGCAGCTCCACGCCCGACCGTCGCCCGGAGCGATCTTTAGCCGCTCGCTCGCGAGGGCCGCGGCCTCGCCCGTCTCCGAGGCCTCGAGATGCCGCTCCGCGCGGACCCGCGCGATCTCCGCGCGAATGGCGCCGACGAGCGCCGGGTCGATCCGGCTCCACGGGCCGCTCGCCCCGGCGCGGCCCGCGCCCGCCCAGGAGAGGAGCGTCAGCGCGGCGAGAACCGTCGCGGCGAGAGACGGCAGGACCCGGCGCGAATTCCGTCCGGAGTCGCGGGAGAAGATGACCCTGAGCCGCTCCTCGAAGTCGCGCCGCGTGCTGTCCACCGCGCCGAGCGCGGGCGCCGGCGAGGGCCAGCGCGACATCCGCTCCGCCGCGTCGATCAGGGCCTCGGCGTAGAAACGGCGCTCGGCCGGGTAGGCCTTGACCGCCCAGGCATCGCACGCGACCTCGGCGTGGAACCGGAGCCGCCGCCGCACGAGCCAGAGGAGCGGGTTCCACCAGTGGAGGAGGATCGCCGCCGACTCGAGCCAGGCGGTCCAGTGGTCTCGCCGGCGGAGGTGCGCGAGCTCGTGCGCGACGAGCCCGCCGCGGCACCGGGGCTCCTTCGCGATGCCGCCGCCGTCGGACGGCCACGCCAGGACGGGGCTCGAGAGCGCCCACACGAAGGGCGAGTCGAGGCCGGGCACGAGCCGGATCGCCGGCGCCTTCACTCCGAGCCGGCTTCCGACCCTCCGGACCAGGCGCTTCAAGTCGCGCGGGGCGGCGGGCGACCGGCGCACGACACGGTCGAGCCGGATCGCGCGGCGGGCCTCGCGCGACAGCATGACGAGCGCCCCGATCGCCCAGAGCGCGATCACGCCGAGACGCGCCGCGGCGCCGCCGCCCGCCTCTTTTCCCCCTTCGGGGAAGACGATCAAATGGCCCCCGGACGACGTCGCCGACGATTCGCCGTATTCGCTCGGTTTCCGGACGTCTTCCGGTTCCGGCGCGCGCGCAAGCCCGGCGCCGACGTCGCGACTCGACACGGATCGCGGAAGTTCGCTGTGGGACGAGGCGGCGCCCTCCGGGGCGAGCCGATGCCACGCGCGCGCGGCGGCCTCGGCGACCCGCTCGCGCAGCGGGGCGATCGAGATCGAGATCGCGGGAACCGGCGGCGCGACGAGGCGGACGAGGACGAGGAGCCACAGGAAATGGCACAGAGCCGGCCGGGATCGATTCAGGCGGCAGACCGCCGCGACCAGGACGGCGAGGACGGCGGCGGCGACGGCGTTTTCCAAGAGCCAGACGAGCATGGGTGGATGACTCGCTGAGGGGGTCCCGGCGATGGCGGGCCCGTCGCCGCTACCTTCGTTTCTTCGGCGGCCTTCCCTGGTTCCGGGCTATGTACGGCTCCGAGCCCGCGTCCGTTGCGAGGCGGTCGAGCATCTCGCGGAAATCCTCGAGCTCCTCGGGGGTGAACTTCCGCCCCCGGACGAGGCTCAGGACGAGGGGGCTCGCGGCCCCTCCGCAGACGCGGTCCGCGAGCTCGCCCAGCTCGCGGGCGATGAGGTCGTCGCGCGACACCTTCGCCCGGAAGACGTGGGCTCTCGCGCTCCTGTCGCTCGCCACGAAGCCCTTCTCGTGGAGGCGCATGAGGAGCGTCTGGACGGTCGTGTAAGCCCACGACCGTCCGACCCGCTTCAGCCGGTGAAGGACGTCCCGCGGCGTGGCGGGGCCGTCCGTCCAGAGAGTCTTCAATACGTCGAGCTCGGCGTCGGTGATGCCTTTCGGGCCGGGTGACAAGGGGGAACTCCGCTCCTTCCGGGCCGGCCTCGGCCGGCCTTCCTACGAATTGTAGTAGAGATCGCGCCGCGGGGAAAGAGGCGGCGTGGAGGAGGAAGGGGGGGTCAGAACGGCTTTTCGAGGTTCTCGACGGCGCGGCGAGCGAGGCTCGAGAACGCCTCCCGGGCGCCGGTCTCGCTGTCCTCGCCGGCCGAAGCGAAGAACCGGCCGGAATCGGCGAGCGTGAACTCCTTGCGGAGGGCGCCGGTCCGCCGCTCGACCACGCGGAACGTCACCCAGACGGTGACGTGCGACTCGAAGACGTCGTCGCGGCGCGTCTCGGAGACGACCCGCTCGCGGACGTCGACGATCCGGCCCGTCATCACGAGATCGGCCGCGTCGCGCGACGCGATGCGGAGTCCGCTCCGGCTCTGGATCTCCTCGTGGAGGCGCTGAGTGAGGAAGAACTCGAGCTCGCGGCGAAACGTGTCGTTCTCGATGACGTCGACCGCGATCGTCCGGCCGCCGTCCGGGCGGATCCAGCCCGCCTCGTACCCGCAGCCGGGCGCGAATGCCGCGGCGGCGAGCAGCAGGGCAGGGCCGAGGGCGCGGCTCACGGCGGGTTCCCGCCGGCGGGCTCGGCCTTGAGCGGCTCATCCTGCCCGCGCTCCCGCGCGAGGCGCTCGTCCAGCCGCGCGATCTCGATTCGCGCCCGCTCCGCCCACTCGGTGCCGGGGTAGGTGCGCGCGACGTCCTCGAGGAAGATCCGCGCCGACGTCCACTGCTCCCAGAAGAGGTAGAGCGACGCCCTCCTGTAGTCCTTCTCGGCCAGCGTCTCCGTGATCTCGGCGGCGTACCGCTTCGCGTCCTCGATGTTCGCGCCTTCGGGGAAGTCGTGGACGTAGCCCTCGAACGTGGCCCTCGCCTTCGTGAGGAGGTCGCGGTCGTACTCCCATCCGCGGCTCTGCTCGAGGTAGCAGAGCCCGATCCTGAAGTCGGAGACCGGCTTCCACTCGCTCCGCGGGTAGTTCTTCGAGAGCTGCTGGTACTCGGCGAGCGCGCCGATCCAGTCGCCGTCCTGGAAATAGTAGTGCGCGAGGATCCGCTGCGCGTCGATGCCGCGGCGCCCGCGGGGAAACGTGGTGAGGACGTACTCCATCACCTCGACGCCCTTTCCCTCGGCCGAGAAGATCCCGAGGAACCCCTTCGCGCGGCCGTCGAGGAAGTCGAGCCCGATCTGGAAGAGCGTCTCCTCCACCTCGGGGAGGTGCGCGGAGACGGGGTAGTCGGTCGCGAAGTTCTTGAAGAGCTTGAACGCGTCGGAGGGGTCGCCGTCCCGGTATTCCGAGAGCGCGCTGTAGAAGCGGCTGTCCTCGGCGCGCGGGGACTTGGGGAACTTCGCCGCCACCGCGTCGAACGCGTCCACGGCATCGTCGTAGTCGCCCGCGTCGTAGACGGCCTTCGCTGCCGCGAAGGACGCGTCGGGGTCGAGGCCGGTGAGGTCGACCGGCGTCGACGCGCACGACCCGGCGTGGACCCAAAGACACGCGACGGCGAGGAGCGGGAGAGCGGAACGCATTCGGGCGAAGAGTATAGATCGAGACGGCCTCAAGCGACGCTGCGGGGAGCCGCGTAGAATGAGCGTGGAGGGTCCGCGCCATGCTGGCCCCGCTCCTCTATCTCGTCGCATTGGCCGCTCAGGTTACGGCGTCCCAGGCGGAGGTCCGGACCGACGTGCCGATCGAGGTCGCGCGCGAGATCCGCCTCCGGCGCGCCAGCGCCTTCCCGGAGAGCGCGTGGGACACCCAGCGCGAGTGGCTTGAGCCCGGATCGAAGATCCGAGTCGAGAGACCCCGCCTCCTCTCCGTCGAGCCCGGATCGATCCTCGATCGTCTCGGACTGAAGTCCGGGGACGTGATCCTCGAGATGAACGGGCATCAGGTCGTGCCGCATTACTCGAGACCGGCGATTCTCCCGGAGCTCGGTCCCAGCGAGACCCGGCTCTCGATCGGCATCCGGCGCGGCGGCGAGACCCTGACGATCGCCCTCGACCTTCCCGCGATCCCCGAAGGGAGCGCGGCGATGGTCGCCCACGCGGCGCGCGTCGCCCCGGTCACGTTCGAGCCGGAGGAGCTCGCGTCGCTCGCCGCGGCGGACCTCCCGGCGATCGCCGAGCTGGACGGAAAGATCATCATCGAGCGAGCGGAAGACGGAGGCGTCGCCGCGCGGCACGCTCTCGCTGCCGGAGACGAGGTCGTCTCGATCGACGGGACGCCGGTCGCCCGGCGCGAGGACGTCGAGCGCGCGCTGGCGCGGATCGCCGCGGAGCGCCTGGACTTCGCCGGCCTCCTCCTGCGCCGCGACGGCGTCCTCGTCCGGCACGAGTACCGCCTGTACTGGACGCCGCCCGCATCGCGGATTGTCGAGTCGCGCTCGGGAAACACCGACGTTCCGGCCGCCGAGATCGCGATCGCGGAGAAGCGTCGGGCGGCGGCCGGTCCGGACTGCTCGTTTCTCGAGGTGCAGAGCGATGCCTTCGGGCAGCGCCAGTTCGAAGTTCGCGATCTCACGCTCGGCTCCCTTCACTGGCGTCTTGGACTCGTTGAAGGGGACAGGATCTTGTTGCATCGCAGGCTCGCGGTGGCCGGCGGTCCCGAACTGGATCTTTGGATCCGGAGCCCGCGTCCGATCGCGCATCTCGACATCATCCGGGACGGCCGTCTCCGGGCCATCGTCTGGCGGACGCGCTAGCGCCGGGGCAGGAAACGCGCCGTCTTCAAGTCCTTCTCGATCGTCGCGCGGACGTGCGCGTCCATGAGCGACCGGAGCGGCGGGATCGCGCCGTCGGGGAGCTTCGGCGCCGTCATCCTCTCGCCCGCGCGCGTCTCGCGGCGCGAGAGGCTTTCGAGGATCTTGAGCGCCGCGCGCGCCACGGGAGCCGCGAGCGCGGGCTTCGGCCCTCGCGCCGCGAAGCAGTCGCGGCAGAGGAACCCGCCCTCGCCCGGCGAGAACCGGAAGGGCTCGGGCGCGCGCCCGACGTCCTTTCCGCACGAAAGGCACGAGCCCGCGCGCGGCGCGAAGCCCCCGAGCGAGAGGAACTCGAGCTCGAAGGAGAGGACGAGCGCGGGGGCCGACGCGGGGGCCTCCGCCTCGAGGCCGCGGAGCCCCGAAAGGAGCGTGTCGAACGCGGCGGCGTTCGGCTCGCCCTCAGGCACGATCTCGATCGCGAGCTCGAGGAAGTAGAGCGCGGCGTGGAGGCGGGGGAGGCTCGCCCGGATCGCGGGGAACGTCGCGATCGCGTCGTACTCGGTGACGAGCTGGAGCTGGCCCGAAGGCCGCGGGAGGAACGTCAATCGCCCGTGCGAGAAGAGGTCGAAGATCGCGGCGCGCTTCGAGCGCTTGATCCCTTTCGCGAGCGCGTTCAACCGGCCCGACGAGCGCGTGAGGAGGTGCGCGACCTGCGACGTGTCGCTGAAGTCGAAGCGCCTGAGCGTCAGCGACTCGGTCGTGACGGGTGACGCCACGCGCTTTCGTCAGCCGCCCGGTCGGCCCGGGATTGCCTCGTCCGGCGCCTTCGGCGCGATCCGGATCCGGTTGACGCGCCGCTCGTCGGCGTCGAGGATCCGGAACTCGAGGCCGTCGTACGAAAAAGTCTCTCCCGCGGCCGGGATCCTCCCGAGGCGCGCGTAGACGAACCCGCCGATCGTCTCGTAGCCGTCCGACTCCGGGATGTCGATCGTCAAGACCTCGTTCACCGCCGCGATGGGCGCGCGGCCGTCCACCTCGGCGACGCCCTCGGCGACCTTCCGAACGGGCTGCGGCGCCGCCGTGTCGTACTCGTCCTGGATCTCGCCCACGATCTCCTCGAGCACGTCCTCGATGGTGATGACGCCCGCGGTGCCGCCGAACTCGTCGGTGACGATCGCGAAGTGCGTCTTCCCGGCCTTGAACGTGGGCAGGATGTCTCGGATCCGCTGGCTCTCGGGGACGAAGGTCACGGGCCGGACGATCTCTCGCAGCGTGATGCCCGCGCTCGGGCGATCCCAGCACTTGAGGAGGTCTTTCACGTAGAGGACGCCCACGACGTGGTCGAGCGTGCCGTCGTACACGGGGATTCGCGAATGGCCCCACTCGACCGCGCGCGCCGCGGCCGTGCGGATCGGGGTCGACGCCTCGAGCGCCATGACGTCGGTCCGCGGCGTCATGACCTCGCGCGCGGTCCAGTCGCGGAACTCGATGATCCGGTCGATCATGTCGGCGCTCGCGTCGTCGATCACTCCCTCTCGCTCGCCCTCCTCGGTCGCCTCGCGGATCTCCTCGACGATCCCCTCGGCTTCCTCCTCCTCCGGGTTGACGCCGCGCGCCCGCGTCACCGCGCGGACGAGCGCGTTGCAGGTCCGGATGACGGGGAACGAGACGCGGTGGATGCGGGTCAGGATCGGAAGGCTCGCGAGGAGGATCCCCTCGGGCCGGAACTGCGCGAGCGCGCGCGGCCCCACCTCGTTCACCAGAAGAAGCCCGATCGCCGCGAACCCGAACGCGAGCGCGTCCACCCAGAACGGCGTCGCCGCGAGGCCGAGCCCGGTCGCGGCGAAGAGCCCCGCCACGAAGAGGAGGTTCGAGAGGACCTTCAGGATCGCGGCCGTGAAGGCGATGTCCTCGGACATCTCGAGCGTCCGCTCGAGCTTCTCCCGGCCCTTCTGCTCCGGTCGCCTGTCGAGGAGCCTCTGGAGCGAGAACTGCGTGAGGGCCTCACGGGCCGTCGCGAAGAAGAAGGAGAGGACCCCGCCTGCGAACGCGACCGCTGCGGACGGCAACGCCTCTTCGACCAAGATGTCCTCGGCGCAAGGGGGACCCGGCGCGCAGGGCGTCGCGCGACAGCCCCCGGGATCTGGCTGGCTGGATGGGAGAGCCCCCAGTATATGTCCGCCCGGGGCCTTCCGATGGGGCTTCCCGGCGCGGGCCGAAGCGCCGGGAAGACCGCCTCACGCCGGCCGCTTCACACTATTAAATGTGTGGAATTCTCTCTGAAGAACCACGGGCTGTGGCTCCCCCTCAGGCGGAGGCCGCGCGCTCGTACGCGACGAGAGTCTCCCTCACCTGCTCGATCGTGAACGGCTTCCGGAGGACGCGGACCCCCTCGGACGCGACGGCCTCCTGGACGTGCGGCGCGTCGGGGTCGCCGGTCGTGAGGATCATGGCCGTCCGGAGCTCGGGCCGACTCCGGAGGGCCTCGTGGAGGAAGTCGATCCCCGAAAGCTCCCCCAGCACGACGTCCACGAACACGACGTCGTACGGCCGGCGCTCGCAGGCGACCAGGGCCTCGGCGGCCGACGTCGCCGACTGGACGGAGTGCCCCTCGGTCTTGACGACGTCTTCGAGGAGCGTCCGGATCGACTCCTCGTCGTCCACGACGAGGACGTGCAGGACGGCCCGCGGCAGGGCGGCCGGGGCGCCGCCCGTCTCGTCCTCGTCCAGGGCCGCGCCCTCCTCGGGCGGCACGATCCCCGGGGCTCGAGGCGCGATCGCGAGGGGGAGGGGCCGCCCCGAGCTGGCGCCGTCCGTCCGCGCGTCCCTCGCGGGCGCCGCCTTCGTTTCGGGCTCCGGCCGCGAGTCGGGGAGGATGAGCGGGAGCGTCGCGGTGAAGACCGCGCCCTGTCCCGGCTGGCTCTCGACCCGGAGCCCTCCCTGATGCTCCTTGACGATCGCCTCGGCCACCGAGAGGCCGAGGCCGGAACCGCGGCTCCCGTCGCCGCTCGTGAAGAACGGCTCGAAGAGGTGCGGCGCCACTTCGGGGTCGATGCCCGGGCCCGTGTCGGAGACCGCGATCTCGATCCCCTTCGCGCTGAACGTCGTCGCGATCCGGATGCGCTTCTCGCCCTCGGCCGCTGCGGCGAGCGTCTCCTCGGCGTTCTTCACGAGATTGAGGATCGCCTGCTGGAGGAGGTTCCGGTCGGCGACGATGCGCGGGAGCGCCGGGTCGAGCCTCTTCTCGATCGTGATGCCCTGCGACGTGATCGGATGGCGCCTGAGCTCGATCGTCGACTCGATGACCTCGTTGACGTCGACGCTCGTCTTCTCGGCGTCGGCCTTCCTCGAGAACGAGAGGAAGTTCTGGACGATCGTCCGGCAGCGCTCGGTCTCCTCGTGGATCACGCGGAGATAGCCCTTCAGCTCCTCGTCCTTCCCGATCCCGAGGATGAGCTGGCAGTAGCCCAGGATCGCGGTGAGCGGGTTGTTGAGCTCGTGCGCGACGCCCGAGACCATCTCGCGGATCGCGCTCAGGCGCTCGACCTGCACGAGCTGCTGCTGCGCGCGCTGCTGGTACGCCATCGAGAGCTTGAGCTTCTCGTTCTGGTCGACGATCCGGTGATAGAGGCGCGAGTTGTGGATCGCCGCGCCGGCGGAGTGCGCGAACACGGCGAGGAGGTCGCGGTCGTACTCGGTGAACTGCGGCCGGCCGTCGCGTCCCTCCATGACGTTCACGTTGAGCGCGCCGATCGTCTTGCCTTCGACTCTCATCGGCACCGCGAGCGCCGAGACGATGCCGGCCTCGAGCTCGTCCGAGCCGCGGCCGTTCTTCCCGGGAAGAAGGAGCGGCTGGCCGGTGGCGAGGACCTCGCCCACGATCCGCTGGCCGAACTGCCCCTGGTCGCGGAACGTGAACTCGGCCCCCGGGCCCGGGGCGCCCTTCGCGATCACCACCGTGCGGTCGCCGTCCTTGAGGAGGAGCGTGCACTGGTCCGCCTGCAAGCGCTCGAGCGCCCCGCGCACGACGAGGTCGAGCGTCTCGTCGAGCTCCGCGAGGGCGGTGAGGCGCGACGAGACCTCGAGGATCGAGCCCACCTCCTCGATGCGGAACTTGAGCGACTCGATCCGGACCGCCTTCTGGATGAGGCGCTTCCTCAGAGTCCGGATCTCGCGGTGCTTCAGGACGACGTACACGAAGAGAACGCCGAGGAAGAAGAGGAGCTCGGTCGAGACGTTATTGGTCTCGGCGGCCTTCGCGGGCTCGATGCCGAAGATCTGCGGGAAGTTGTCGACGATGACGCCCGAGGCGAGGACGACGATGACGACGAACGACAGAAGGAGAAGGTGCCAGTCGCGCCGGTCGAGGCGCTGGAGATTGTCGTTCGACTGGGGGAGAGCGGCGTCGCCGTCGCCCGCGGCTCCGCTCCGCCGCGCGCCCGTCAGGAGGCTGTAGAGCGTCATTTCGTTTCGGCCCCGATCTCCGCCGCTATCCGACGCACACGCGGTTCCGCCCGCGGTCCTTCGCCGCGTAGAGCGCCTTGTCCACCTTTGCGATCAACTCGTCGAGGCCCTCCGCGTCGACGTCGAGCGAGCCGACCCCGAGGCTGATCGCGAGACGGACGGGGGGCGCGTCCTCGGCCGCTTTCACGTCGAGCTTCTGCACTTCCGTCCGCATCCGCTCCGCGTAGACGAGTGCCTGGTCGGCCGGGATCGCGGGCAGGCACACGAGGAACTCGTCGCCGCCGTAGCGCCCGATGACGTCGCTCCGGCGCGTGTTGCGCTCGATGAGACGCGCCACCTCGCGCAGGACGGCGTCTCCCGCCCCGTGGCCGAACCGGTCGTTCAGCTCCTTGAAGTTGTCGATGTCGAACATGACGAGCGAGAGCGGCGTGCGGTATCGCCTCGCGCGCTCGACCTCCTTGCGGCAGAGCTCGACGCAGTAGCGGCGGTTGTTGATGCCCGTGAGCTCGTCCTTCTCGGCGAAGCGCTTCAGCTTTCGGCTCGCCTGCGACAGCGTGCGGTTCTCGAGCACGAGGCCCGCCTCGGCGCAGAGGATCTCGAGCGCGGCGAAGGAGTCCTTGGGGATCGCCCCGCCGCGGTAGAAGCGGTCGACGACGATCGCCGCGGCCGAGCGGCCTCCGACGACGAGCGGCACGATCCCGACCTCGTCGCAGCCGAAGAGGTCGAGGACGAACGCGTCCGAGGGGTCGCTCCGCGACACGATCCGCGCGGCGCCGTCCTTCAGCACCGCGTCGAGCGAGGCGCCCCGCTGGGCGTGAGGGAGCTTGAGCGAGACGGGCTTCGGCGCGGCCTCGCCGTCGTCGAACATCTTCCGGCAAAGGAGCGTCTTCCCGCGCTTCTCCTTCTCGAAGAGGACAAACCGGTCGAAGTCGAGCGAACCGTGCGCGGCGGAGAGGACGGCCTCGAGGAGGAGGTCTCCGTCCTCCACCGCGCGGAGGCGCCGGATCGTCCGGTGGAGGAACGCGATGTCGGGCGCCGCGCGGTCGAGGCCGTTCACGGAGGGCGCCGTCCTCGCGCGGGTCTTGGCCGCGGCCGCGGCCGACTCGATCGCGCTCGAGAAGCCCGGGATTCCCGCGGACGCCTCGACCTCGGCGCCCAGCCAGCGCGCGACGCCGGCGAGCCGCTCCGCGGCGTCGCGCGCGGCGCCGGCGGCCGACTCGGTCGAGAGCGACTCCATGCGCCTGGGGTCGGCCGACGCGAGCGCCTTCTCGATCGAGGCCCCGTCCGCGATCGATCGGGCGAGCGCGACGAGCGCCGTGAGCTCCCGCGCCCGGTCGGAGGTTTCGCCGGTCGCGCCCGACGACTGCGCCGCGGAGAGCGCCTCCAAGAGCAGCGCCGGAAGATGCGCGCGGAGCAAGGACGCGTCGAGACCGGCGACGAGGGCCGCGACGCCCGCCTCCTCCGGGAGGTCGTAGCGCGCCGCTTCCGCGAGCCGGATCGCGAGCGCGGACGCCGCGAGCCGGCGCGAGAACTCGCGCGCGGCGCCCCGCGACGGCAGGGCGGCGTCCCTCGCGCTCGAGACCGCGAGGCGCCGGACGGCGCCGGGGCCCAGGACCGCGATCGCGTGGCTCACGGTCGCGATCCGTCGCGAGAGGCCGTAGAGCGGGAGGTTCGCGGCCGCGAGCGCGCGGGAGGCGAGGTAGGGGTCCGCCGACACGAGGAGCTTCAAGTCGGTCGGCGTCTGGCGATCCCACTCCTCGATCTCGAGCACGCGCCGCGCGACGAGGGCGAAGACGCCGCCCGAGCCGCGGGACGGTTCTTCCGCGGGAGAGGGCGTTTTCTTTCGGCCACGGCTCTGTCGCGGCATCGCTGTCTCGACCGGCCCGGAGCGACACGGGGAGCTGCGCACCGCGGGGTCCGCCCGCGCGGCGTCCGCGCAAACCCGTTCTCGAGCGTCGGATGCCGCTCTATCGGGTTTCGGGGGGCGCCGACTTGACGAGGGGGACGGGGGGCGCGACCCGGATCGGGTTCGTGAGGATCCAGGGGGTCGCGCGGCCGAGGACCGGGAGGAAGACCTCGAAGCGGTAGTCGCCGGAGGTCTCGAGCGGGAAATCGAGAGATCGGCCCTCGGCAACCCGGTAGGCCTCGCCGTCCCGGACGAGGCGGATCGTTGCCGAGGCCGGCAGCTCCGCGCGGATCCGCATCCCCGGCGAGAACGGAACGGCCGCGCCGAGGGCGGAGCTCAAGCCCCGCGGGCCCTCCGTCCAGAAGCGGGAGCCGGTCGAGTCCGCGAGGAAGTCGAACGCGATGAACCCGCGGCCGGCTCGGATCGCCTCCTTCAATGCCACGGCGCTCTCCTCGGAGGCGGAGGCGAAGAAGTGGTTCCGGCAGAATCCGAGCGACTTCTCGTACGGATCGAGCCTCATCCCGAGGACGGAGACGTTCTGGTGCGCGTCGGCCTCGGCGACGCCCGGAAGCCGGTAGAGGTCCCAGGCGGCGAGATTCGCGGTCCGGACGCGGACGAGCGGGAGCCACTCGAGCCCGCCGCGGTAGAAAAGATGGGTGAAGATGAGGGGCGGCGCGAGCGCCACCGGGCCCGTCTCCTTCACGGCCGCGTGAAGGTTGAAGACTCCGATCGCGTCCACGGGAGAGAGGTCGAGCTTCGGGTCGTGCTCTTCGACGTGGCCCGCCACGACGAGCCCGCCGCGCGAGCGCACGTCGCGGACGACGTCGGCGAGCGGCGTGTTCCGCGCTTCCGTCACGAGGACGTCGTCGAGCACGAGGAGGGAGCCGCCGCGGGCCTTCATCTCGAGGCCGGGGAAGAAGTCGACGCCGTTTTTCCTCCCGCGGAAGCCCTCGGTCTGTCGGGGCGAGGGATGCTCGGTCGTGAAGACGAAGTCGAGCCCGGCCGCGCGCGCCCCCGCCGCCAGCTCGTCGAGAGTCCCCTCGCTGTCGTGCGAGAGCTCCGTGTGGACGTGGATTGCGCCCACGCGCTCGACGAGCCCGAGGTAGGCCGCGGGCGGGCTCGGGGCGAGGACGGCGGAGAAGCGGTCGGCCTGCGCGCGACGCTCGGCCGTGTCCGCCGGGAGCACGCACGACGGCGCGAGCGCGGCGAGCGCGGGCGCGAGGCCGAGACGGATCCACCGGCGCGTCATGTTGCCAGCATAGATCGGCCGAAGGGGCGATCGGGCTAGAGCGGGGCCGGCGGTACTCCCGTCACTCCGACGCCTTCGTGAACCTCGCCGCGAGATCGGCCTCGCGCGCCGAGAGGAGGTCGCCTGCGAGGCGGGCCGCGAGGAGGAGGAGCGCGCCCGCGGTCGCGACCGCGAGGAGCGCGAACGCGGCGGCGACGGCCGGCCCGAGGCCGAGCACCTTCGGCAGGAAGACGAGCGCGGCGATCGGGGCCGACGCCACCGCCGCGCCGAGGAGGATGCCGAGGCGGAGGACCGCGTGAAGGCAGCCGGCGCGCTCGGCCGGCTTCTGCGACGAGACGCGCTTCCCGCGCGGGAGGGTTCGGATCGGCGCCACGATCGACGAGAAGAAGCCCGCCGACGCGAGCACGGCGAGGAAGAGCGCGTGGAAGAGCGCGTGGCGGACGAAGTCGGGGACGAGCGGAGCCAACTCCGCGCCGCGGAGCGCCGCCGTGAGCGCGGCTCCGGCGCCGAGGAGAAAGACGTTGATCGGCGCGAACACGAGGAGCGCCGCGGCGGCCTTCCCGAGGAGGACGCGCGGCCGCGGCGCGGGGCAGAGGAGCAGATGAGGAAGACCCGTTCCCTCGAGCGCGAAGAGGTTCGTCAGGAACCCGCTCGCCATGAGGGCGAGGATCATGGAAAGGAACGGAAGAGGGTCGGCCGCGAACCCGGCCGACGCGCCTCCGGTCCCGGGAGCGCCCACGCGCGATACGCCGAAGAACGCCGGCACGAGGAGGAAGCCCGCGAGCGAAAGGATCTGCGCCTTCATCGCGGGCTCGCGCTTGAAGATGGTGAGATCCTTCACGGCCACCGCCGCCGCCTCGGCGGGGAGGGCCGCGTCGAGGAGACGCGCGAGGAGCGGCGTCCGCCGCTTCGCACCGACTTCCCGGGCCCTCGGCCCGATGTCCACCTCCGCGTGGAACGCGCGCTTCTCGAGGGCGGTGCCGAGCTTCACGAGAAGAACGAGCGAGCTCGCGAAGAGGGCGAGAAAGCCCGCCTTCGTGAGGAAGGGCGCCTCGATGCCCGGCAGCGCGTGCGAGATCCACCCGCTCGGGAGGGCGAGGAGCGCGGGCGACCGTCCGGCGGCGATCGCCGCCTCGAGCCAGCGCGCGTCGGCCGAGGATAGGCCCCTCCACGACGCGTAGATCCCGACCGCGACGAGCGGCGAGAGGATCGCGATCGCGTCGCGGAACCGCCGGCTCCTGAGAGTGTGCAGGAGCGCGAGCGTGAGGCAGCGGCCCGCGGCGAGCGCCTGGAGAAGAAGCAGGAGCGCGAGGAGCGCCGCGGCCGCGACCTCGGCCGGGCCGCGCGCCGTCGCGGTCGCGGCGGCGGCGAAGCTCGGGCCGAGGAAGAGGACGGATCGCGAGAGGATCGCGCCGAAGAGCCCCGCGGCGAAGACCGTCTCGTGGCGCACGGGGAGGAGCGCGAGCTTCTGCGGGTCGAAGAACTCCGCCTCCCGGAACCCGAGGAGCGGCGAGAGCGCCCACGCGCCCCACGCCACCGCGAGGACGAGGTGCACGACCGCCTCGCGCGTTCCGGGGTCGGCCGGCGAGAGCGCGAGCCCGAGGAGGACGGCCGAGCCGAGCGCGGGGAGGGCGAGCGCCAGGGCCACGACGAGCGTGAGGACGAGCCGGGCCCGGCTCGTGGTGAGGTCGCGCTTGAGGAGCGTCGCCCGGAGCGAGAGAAGGGCGAGGAAGGGGTTCGAAGGGCGCTCCGCGGCGCCGATTCTCATCCGATCCAAGAGAGGTCGGTCTCGCCCGGCTCGCGGGCGCCGGCGACGCTCACGAACGCGTCCTCGAGCGAGGCGTCGGGCGAGAGCGAGAGCGCCGCGCGGATGTCGGCGAGCGAGCCCTGCGCGCAAAGGACGCCCCGGTTGAGGATCGCGATCTCGGTGCAGAGCTTCTCGACGAGCTCGAGCACGTGCGAGGAGAAGAGGATCGTGACGCCCTTCTGGGTCAGGTCCTGGAGCGCCTTTCGGATCGAGCGGGCGGTCACCGCGTCGATGCCGTTGAACGGCTCGTCGAGGAAGAGGACGCGCGGGTTCCCGACGAGGGCGGTCGCGAGCGCGATCTTCTTCTTCATGCCGGTCGAGAAGTCGACGACGAGCTTGTCTCGGTCGGACTCGGCGAACTCCATGAGGTCGAGGAGTCCCTTCGAGCGGCGCTCCACCTCGGCCCGCGGCAGCGCCCGCATCCGGCCAGTGAACGTCAAGAGCTCGCGCGCGGTGAGGCGCTCGTAGGTCGACGCGTCCTCGGGGAGGACGCCGATCGACGCCTTGACGAGGAGCGGCTCCGCGACGACGTCGTGCCCGGCGACGATCGCCCGGCCCGACGTCGGGAGGACGAGGCCCGAGAGCATCTTGATCGTCGTCGACTTCCCCGCGCCGTTCGGGCCGAGGAACCCGAAAAAAGTCCCGCGCCGGACGCGGAGGTCGAGGTTCGAGACGGCGGCCGTCCGGCCGTAGAGCTTCGTCAGCCCGAACGTCTCGACCGCGAAGGGGAGCGCGCTCTCGGAGAAGGAGTCGGCACCGGGCATGGACGCGCATGATAGATGAAGCGATGCGTCTATAATCGTCCCCCCCATGCCCGAAAAAGCGGATCTCCTCGTCGTCGGTGCGGGCGAGCTCGCGACCTGCGCCGGTCCGGCGCCGCGCCGAAAGACGGCGCTCGCCGACGCGGGCGTCGTGAAGCGCGGCGCGGTCGCGGTGAAAGAGGGAAGAGTCCTCGCGGTCGGCTCGACCGACGACATCGAGGCCCGGTTCCGCGCGCCGGAGACGATCGACGCGCGCGGGCGCCTCGTCACGCCGGGCCTCGTCGACGCGCACACCCACGCTCTCTTCGCCGGCTCGCGCGAGGACGAGTTCGAGATGCGCTGCCTCGGCACGCCGTACAGGGAGATCGCGAGGATGGGCGGCGGCATCCTCTCGAGCGTGCGCGCCTTCCGCGCCGCCTCGGAGGAGACGCTCGAGGCGCTGACGCGGGAGCGTCTCGACGCGTGCCTCCGCGCCGGCACGACCACCGTCGAGGTGAAGACCGGCTACGGGCTCGACCTCGACTCCGAACTGAAGGGCCTCCGCGTCCTCGACCGCCTCGCGCGATCGCACCCGATCGGGATCGTGCCGACCTTCATGGGAGCGCACGAGGTCCCCGCGGAGTTCCGTGACGGGCGGCGCGCCGAGTACGTCCGGCTCGTGGCCGAAGAGATGATCCCCAAGGTGAAGGAGCAGGGAATCGCCGAGTACTGCGACGTCTTCTGCGAGAAGGGCGTCTTCGAGATCGAGGAGGCGCGGGCGGTCCTCGAGGCGGCGCGGGAAAACGGCCTCGCGATCAAGGCGCACGCCGAGGAGTTCGAGTGCATCGGCGGCGCCGCGCTCGCCGCGAGCCTCGGCGCCGCGTCGGCGGACCACCTCGGCGCGATCGACGAGGCGGGCATCCGCGCGCTCGCGGGCTCGAGCACCGTCGGGGTGCTCCTCCCCGGGACCGCGTTTTTCCTCGACCTCGAGAAGCGGGCTCCGGCGCGCCGCATGATCGACGCGGGCGTCGCGATCGCGCTCGCGACCGACTTCAACCCGGGATCGTGCGCGACCGAGTCGATGCCCATGATCCTCACGCTCGCGTGCGTCACGCTCAAGATGCGGCCCTCGGAGGCGCTCGTCGCGGCGACCCTCAACGCCGCGTGCGCCGTCGGCCGCGCGGGAGAGGCGGGGAGCCTCGAGCCCGGGAAGTCCGCGGACCTCGTCGTCTGGGACGTGCCGAACCTCAAGTCGCTCCCCTACCGGTTCGGGGCCCCGAGGACCGCGGTCGTCCTGAAGGCCGGCAACGTCGTGTTCGAAAGCGAGAACGAATGACCGAGAGAGGCGCGGCCGGCCGCGGGAACGGGACTCCCGCAAGCGGCGCGGGCATCGTCGAGTGCGTGCCGAACTTCAGCGAAGGCCGGAACCCCGCGGTCGTCGGCGCGATCGCCGACGCGATCGAGCGCGTGCCGGGCGTCGCGCTCCTCGGCCGCGAGAGCGACGCCGACCACAACCGGAGCGTGCTCACGTTCGTGGGCGAGCCCGAGTCGGTGCTCGCGGCGGCGTTCCTCGCGGCGGCGGAGGCCGCGCGGCGCATCGACCTCACGAAGCACGCCGGCGCGCACCCGCGCATGGGAGCGACCGACGTCGTCCCGTTCGTTCCGGTGCACGGGGTGACGACCGCGGAGTGCGTCGTCCTCGCGGAGCGCCTCGGCGAGCGGATCGGCGACGAGCTTTCGATCCCCGTCTTCCTCTACGGCGACGCCGCGCGCCTTCCCGAGCGGCAGAACCTCGCGAACGTGAGGAAGGGGCAGTTCGAGGCGCTCCGCGACCTCATCGGGAAGGACCCGGCGAAAAAGCCGGACTTCGGTCCCGAGAAGATCCACCCGACCGCGGGGGCGACGGCGGTCGGCGCGCGGTTCTTCCTCATCGCGTACAACGTGAACCTCGCGACGCACGACGTGCCGCTCGCAAAGGCGATCGCGAAGGCGATCCGCGAGAAGGACGGCGGGCTTCCCGGAGTCAAGGCGCTCGGGCTCGACCTCGCCGACCGGAAGCTCGCGCAGGTCTCGATGAACCTCGTCGACTACCGGAAGACGTCGATCGTCACCGTCTTCCGCGAGATCGAGAGGCGGGCGGCCGAGGCCGGCGCGAGCGTGCTCGAGAGCGAGATCGTGGGCCTCGTGCCCGAGGACGCGATGAAGGGGTTCGAGACGAAGGACGTGAAGCTCGCTCGATTCGACGAGAACGACCAGGTGATCGAGCGGCGGCTCTGAGGCCGGACCGCGGGTTTCGCAGCACGGAGGTCACGTCATGGTTTCGCCGGCCAGTCGAGCGCACCGCCGTCCCGTTCTCGCCGCCGCCGCGGCCGCCGCCGCGCTCGCGGCCCTCTCGTTCCCCGGATGCCACGGGGGCGGCGGAGGCGGCGGCCGGCTCCGCCTCGAAGCCGTTCTGTCGGGAGGCCAGGAGGTCCCGGCGGTGGCGACCGCGGCGACCGGCACGGCCGTCCTCTCGTTCGAGCTGAACGAGACCCAACTCGCGCTGACGCTCGTGACGAGCGGCATCGCGAACGTCAACGCCGCGCACGTCCACGCCGGACCGGCCGGCGTGAACGGGCCGGTCATCTTCTCGCTCTACGCCCCGGCGGACGGCCCGTTCCCGGCCACGCTCAGGAAACGGCTCTCGGCCGCCGACCTCGTGCCGGCTCCCGCGTCCGGCGTCGCCACGTTCGCGGACGCGATCGCGGCCCTGAAGCGCGGCGACTGCTACGTCAACGTCCACACGAGATCGCACTTCGGCGGCGAGATCCGTGGCCAGATCGGCCCCGCGCGCCTCGTGGCACTCCTCTCCGGCGGCCAGGAGTCCCCGCCGGTCGCGACGGTCGCGCGCGGGCGGGCGACGATCACGCTCGGCGAGCGGCTCACGTCCCTCCGCGTCGACGTGGAGACGGAGAGCCTCGCGGGCGTCGTCGCGGGACACATCCACGTGGGCGCGCCCGGAACGAACGGACCGGTCGTGCTCGACCTCCTCGGGTCGGGGTTCTCGCCCGCGTTCTCCGCGACGGTCGGGCCGGCCGAACTCGAGCCGCGCCCCGAGATCGGCGTGACGAGCTTCGCGGACGTCGTCCTCGCGATTCTCGAGGGCCGCGCCTACGTGAACCTCCACACGTCGGACAACCCGGGCGGCGAGATCCGCGGGCACGTCGGCCGGGCGGATCTCGCGGTCGTCCTCGGCGGCCGGCAGGAAGTGCCTCCGGTCGAGACTCTGGCTCGGGGCGGCGCCTCGGTGCGCGTCGGCGGGACCGGCGAGCGGATCGACGTCTCGATCGGCGCGTCCGGGCTCGTCGACGTCGTGGCGGCGCACATCCACGTCGGGCCCCCGGGGGTGAACGGTCCCGTGATCCTCGACCTCCTCGCGGCCGCGACCGGCCCGTTCGACGGCACGCTCGCAGCGACGCTCACGGCGTCCCACCTCGTGCCGCGGCCGGCCGACGGCATCGAGACGTTCGCGGACGCCGTCGAGGCGGTCCTTTCCGGCCGCGCCTACGTGAACGTCCACACCGCCGCGAACCCGGGGGGGGAGATCCGCGGGCAGGTGGGCCGGGTCATCCTCTCGTCCGTCCTCTCGGGCGACCAGGAATCCCCGCCGGTCGCGAGCACGGGCTTCGGCCTCGCGCGGCTTTCCTTCGACGGCCGCCTCTCCTCGGTCGTCGTCGCCCTCGACACGCTCGGCCTCGCGGACGTGACGCGCGCGCACGTTCACTTCGGCCGTCAGGGCCAGATCGGCCCGGTCATACTCCCGCTCTACGAATCGGCGGAGGACGGTCCTTTCACGGGGGCGCTCGAGGTCACGCTCGGCCCGGGCGATCTTCTCCCTTCGACCGAGAACCTGATCGAGACGTTCGAGGATGCCGTGAACGCGATCCTCGGCGGCGAGACCTACGTCAACGTCCACACGACGCCGAACCCGGGCGGCGAGATCCGCGGCCACGTCGGCTCCGCGACGCACACGGCCGAGTTGAACGGCGCGCAGGAGACGCCGCCGGTCGACACGGGCGCGTCCGGAGCGGGCTCGGCCTCGCTCGACGGGAGCCAGCGCCGCCTCCTCGTGACCGTCGAGACGGCGGGTCTCGTCGACGTCGTCGCGGCGCACGTCCATTTCGGAGACCCGGGCGTGCCTGGGCCCGTCATCTTCCCGCTCTACGACGCCGCGGCCGACGGCCCGTTCACGGGCGGCCTCCTCGTCGCGCTCGACGAGGCCGATTTTCAACCGGCGCCGGGCTTCGGGATCGACACCTTCGACGAGGCGATTGCGGCCTTTCTGGCGGGCCGCACGTATCTCAACGTGCACACGCTCGCGAATGCCGCGGGCGAGATCCGGGGGCAGCTCGTGGCGCCGTGAGCGGAGCGCCGGGGCGCCCCGGGAGAAAAGCGCGTCCCGAACCGCTATCATGTCGCGTTTCCGCTCGCGCCCGCGCCGGATCGAGCGCCGGGTGCGGGAGGAAAAACTCCCGTCAGGATCCCCATGTCCGCCACCGGCACAGACGTCAAGATCCGACCCGTGACCGAGCTCGACATCTCGTCCATTGTCCGCATCGACGAAAAAGTGTCCGGAAAGTACCGTCCGGAAGAGTGGGAGCGCCGCATTGCCTACTATCTTCGGCGCGACCCCGAGTCGTCTCAGGCGGCCGAGGTGAAGGGGCGCGTGGTGGGATTCATGCTGGGCGAGGTCCGCTCGGGCGAGTTCGGGCTCGAGGAGCCGACCGGCTGGATCGAGGTCCTGGGAGTCGACCCGGCCGAGCGGAAGCGCGGCCTCGGCCGCCTCCTCGCGGAGGCGATGACCGCGCACTTCAAGGCGAAGGGCGCCCGGACCGTGCGAACGCTCGTCGACACGCGCATGGCCGAGATCGGGAAGTTCTTCGAGTCGATGGGCCTCAAGTCCTCGAGCATCCGCGTCTACGAGATGCCGCTCTGACCGAATCGAAAGGCCGTTTTCCGTGAGCACGAGAACGACGACGCTCCCGAAGAAGTTCCACGACGCCGTCTGCCGGTGGGGCGAGACGTTCCTCCCCGACTTCGGCCTCCTCATTGAGAACTGGGACAAGCACTTCCCGAAGGACCCGACGTTCAGGCTCTGCGCCTATCGCGAGTGCGGGATGTGCGGCGTCATCGAGTGCGGCGCCGACGAGGGGAAGCCGAAGTACCAGAAGGTCTCGGACATGAATCCCGAGCAGGCGCACCACCTGCTCGGCGCCATCCGCGCGCAGGCGTCGACCGAGTTCGGCTCGATCCAGCAGCACCAGCTCACCCTCGCCCGAGCGCAGACGGAGGCGGACCAGTTCTGGGTCCTGCGCATGATGGCGGAGGAGCTCCGTCACGGCTACCAGATGCTGCACCTCCTCCTTGAGGACGACTGGTCGAAGGTCGCGAACCAGAAGAGCGAGGACGCCGTCGAGGAGATCCTCGAGATGCGGACGGGGACGCACGTCCTCGGCGCGTTCAACGTCGACTTCGACTCGTTCGTCGACAACATCGTCTTCTGCGCGCTCATCGACCGCGTGGGCAAGTTCCAGCTCGCGATGCAGCGCATCAGCGCCTATCAGCCGATGGCCGAGAGCATGCCGCAGATGCTCCGCGAGGAGGCGTTCCACCTCGCGACCGGCGTCGTGCCGATGCGCCGCTGGGCGAGCGAGGCCGCGGCGGGCTCCGTCTACGTGACGATGGACATGCTGCAGAAGGGGGTCAACAAGTGGCTCCCGCGCGGGCTCGAGATGTTCGGCGACGAGCGCGGCGGCGGAACCAACGTCAAGTTCGGCCTGAAGCCGATGAAGAACGCCGAAGCGCAGCGCGACTACTACGAAGAGGTCTCGCGCCTCCTCGACGACGTCAACGTGCGCTACATCCGCGCGAAGGCCCCGAAGCTCTCCGAGGACGAGGCCGAGTCCGTCCGGAAGCGCGTGATCGAGGAGGGCGAGTCGCTCCACGGCGTCGGGCCCGGCGACCTCATCCGCATCCCGCACCGTGAGTTCTTCCGGCGCCGCGGGGTGCCGGCCTTCAAGATGGTCGGGTTCGCCGGCGAGGCGTTCGAGGACGCCGAATCGTACCTCCGCCATCTCATCGCGCACCTCCCGGAGGCCTACCGCTCGCAGCGCGACTTCAAGTTCTACGCCGACACGCTCCGCGAGGTGGGGGAGGGGAAGCTCACGGCCGAGGATGCGGCGTCGAAGATGCCCGTCCTCTCGCGCGTGGGCGGCGTCTGCCCGTGCTCGCGCTCGGTCCGCTGGGTGCAGGACTGACGAACGTCGCGCTCCGCGTCGCCTAGCCCCTCATTCCGCCCAGACGTGAACCGACAGGGCTAGTAGGATCGGTCATGACGCCGCCCTCCCAGCGAAACGCGCGCTTCGAGTGGTCGTCGTTCTCGTTGTATCCGACAACGACTCCGGATTCGTTGAGCCCGGTGGCGAAGCTCCGCACGGCGCCCGGCAATCGGCCGAGCCGCGTCAGCGTCCCATCGGCCCAGAAAAAAGCCTGCGTGTCCGGACTGACCCAGCCGGCCACCTGCCCGGACTCGTTGACGGCGGTCGGCGCGGTGAAGCTCGCCGGGTCGAGCGCGCCGATCGGCCGCGCGGTGAAGGTCTGAGCGGCGCCGGAGGCGGCAGGGCCGAGGACGGCGAGGGCGAAAGCGACGAGAGTCCCGAGAGGCGTCATGGCCCTACCTCCGATGACGGATTACGGGAACCCAGAGTCCGACGCTTCGACGACGGGAGCCATTGTATTCAGATTCTCTCGATGTTCGTGAGCGTCCTTTCGTTCGTCACGTTTCCGGTGTTGAGCGTCGACGCGGGCTCGAAGAGGAGGACGCTCGCGCCGTTCTCCGCCACCGGCTTGTGCTCGACGCCTTTCGGCACGACGAGCATCTGGCCCTTTTCGAGCGTCACGGTGGGCCGGTCGCGGAACTCCATGACGAGCCGCCCCTCGAGCACGAGGAAGAGCTCGTCCTCGGCGTCGTGACGATGCCAGATGAACTCGCCCTCGAGCTTCGCGAGCTTCACGTGCTGCCCGTTCAGCTCGGCGACGATCTTCGGCGTCCAGGGCTTGTCGATCTTCCCGAGCTTCTCCGCGAGGTCGATGGGCTGCACGGCCGCCGTCACCTCGCGCCCGACCGCGCCGGGACGAAGCGGCACGTGGCCCCGCGCGCGATCTCGACCGGGCCCGCGACGCCGTCGTCCACGGTGACGAAGTACGCGTCGAACCCCGTCTCGCCCGAGGGCGCCGTGATCGGCGCGCCGTAGATCCCCGGAAGGGCCTCGACGAACGCGCCGAGAGTGCCCGGGCCTAAGTGCGTCGCGGCGACGGCGAGGCCCGACCCGATCCTTTTGCCCTCCCGGTTCCGCGGGACGACGACGAGCCAGCCGAGCGTGCGCCCGTCGGCGAGCCGGACGGGCGGCCGCACCGAGACGCTCGTCCGGTAGGGGTCGACGCGGTTCTCGAGCCCGGCCTTCCACTCGCCGTAGCGCGTGCGGAGGAGCTCGATCGGCTCGATCCGCGAGTTCGAGGACGTGAGGCTGAGATAAGGGGTCGCGCCGTCGCCGACGCGGACGACCTTGATGAACGCCGAGAGGGACGACGTGAAGCCGCAGCGCCGGTCGGCGGCGCGGAACGCCGCGGCCGCGAGCGCGGCCATGAGGCGGTCCGAGAGCGGCTGCCCCTCGGTCGCGAGGAACGCCGCCTCCATCCGGTCGACGACCTGAGCTCCGATCAGGATGTTGCCCTGGATCGAGTAGTTGGGACCCAAGCGGTGGCCCTTCCACTCGCCGTTGAGCGTCCCGGTGAGCGCCGCGGACCGGCCGCCGAAGCCGCCCAAATCGACGACGCCGTACTGGCGCTCCTCGGGCGATTGGGAGGCGTCGTTCGCGCGGAGCCACGCGACGATCATCTCGGGGGAGTCTCCCGCCAGCATGCGGACGCGCGCGTTGATCTGGTTCGTCTCGAGGTAGAGCGCCTGCGTGTTGATCGCGCCGACGCCCTCGACCGGATCCCCGATGATCCAGACGCCGCCGATGCACGACGCGCCCGCGCAGCCGACTTCGCCGGTCGTCCGGTCGACGGCGACGATCGAAAACGTGGCCGACGCGGGCGTCGCCGCGGCGGCGGCGAGGACGACGGACGAAAGGACGGAGGACAGCGCTTTCATGCTCGATCACCTCTTCAAGCGGCCGCCCCGATTGTAAAAGGCCTTCGAATGGGGACCTCCCCCTTTTTCGCGCGCTCGGGCTCGAGCCCGGTCCTCGCCGCTCTCGTCTTCCTCTTCGGGCTTGCGCTCTTTCTCCCGGGGGCGGGGGCGCGGAGCTTCTGGGGCAACGACGAGAACCGCTACGCGGTCGTCGCGCGCCACATGGCGGAGGACGGCGGCTCCTTCTCGCTCCTCGAGCTCCACGGCGAGCCCTACGCCGAGAAGCCGCCGTTCCTCTTCTGGTGCGTGACCGCGTCGAGCCGCCTCCTCGGCGGGCTCGACGAGCGCTCGGCGCGCCTCCCGGTCGCGGTCTTCGGCGCCCTGACGCTCGTCGTCACGCATCTTTTCGCCGGGGCGGCGATCGGCGCGCGCGCGGCGCTCGTGGCGCCCGTCCTCCTCGGCGGCGCGGGGGAGTTCTTCTGGCTCTCGCGCCGCCTCGCCTTCGACCCGATCCTCGCGTTCTTCGAGACGGCGGCGGCGTTCTCGTTCTTCCTCGGCTTCGAGAGGGGGAGCCGCCGGGCGTTTTTCGCCGCGTTCGCCGCGATGGCGCTCGGGATCCTGACGAAGGGGCCCGTCGGGCTCGTCGTTCCGCTCCTCGGCGCGGTCGCGTTCGCGGTCGTCTCCGGGCCGCGCTCGCTCCTGAAGGAGGTTCCGTGGATCCGGGGCTCCGTCATCGTCGTCGCCGTTCTCGCCGTCTGGCTCGTCCCCGCGGCGCTCGAGGGAGGCGCCGGGTTCCTCAAGCGGCTCGTCGTCGACCAGCAGGTGGGGCGGACGACCGGGGAGCTCGGCCACACGAAGCCGCTCACCTTCTACCTGGAGGCGTTCCCCGCCGGCTTCCTGCCGTGGACTCCGCTCCTCGCCGCGGCGCCGTTTCTCGCCCGCGCGTTCCGGGCGGGGCCCGAGCGGCGCGGGGTTGCGTTCGCGGCCGCGTGGTTCGTCGCGGGGTTCGTCTTCTTCTCGCTCGTGAAGACGAAGCGGAACCTCTACCTGATCCCGCTCTACCCGGCGGCGGCGCTCCTCGCGGCGGCGGCGCTCGACGCAGGGATGCGCGGCGCCGCGGGAAGACGCCTCTCGGCCCTGGTCGCGAGCTATCCCGCGGCGCTCCTCGCGGCGTGCGGGGCGGGCGGCATCGCGGCTCCGTTCGTCCTGCCGCGGCTCCTCCCGGTCTCTGCCGGCCAGGCGCTCCTCGCGTTCGCGCTCGCGGGCGTCCCCGCGCTCGCGGGATTTGCGCTCTTCCTCAGGCGCCGCGGGGGCGACCTCGTCGCGCTCGCGGCGACCGTGCTCGGATGCGGGCTCTTCTCGGGGCTCGTCCTCCTCCCGGCGCGGGACGGCGCCGAGTCGAACGCGGGCCTCGCGCGCGCGGTCGCCGCGATGATGGCGCCCGGGGACCGCCTCGTCGCGTACCGGATTCAACCGGACGAGTTGCTCTTCTACACTGGTCTCCGCGAGGTCGTGAAGGCGGACGGCCCGGAGGCGCTCGAGAGGCTCCGCGGCGCGCCGGAACGCCTCGTCGTGGTCGCCGAGGACCGGCACGAGGCCGAGGTGCGGGCGGCGTTCGGCGACGAGGCGGCCGAGGTCGCGCGGACGCCCGGCGACTTGGGCGGAGTCGCCTCCGCCAAGGACATCCTCCATGTCTTCGTCACCCGCTGACGTGATGACGGACGGCTCTCCCCGCACCGGAACGCGCGTCGAGGCGCCCGCCGTGTCCTTCGTCGTTCCCGTCTTCAACGAGGTCGAGAGCCTTCCGCACCTCGTCGCGGAGATCCGGGGGATCGCGTCGCGGCTCGGCGCGGGCTACGAGATCGTCTTCGTCGACGACGGGTCGCGGGACGGGAGCCTCGAAGTCATCCGGGCCCTCGCGCGCGACGATCGCACGATCCGGTGGGTCAAGTTCCGCGAGAACCAGGGCCAGACCGCGGCGATGGACGCGGGCTTCAAGCGCGCGCGCGGCGGGGTCGTGGTGACGCTCGACGCCGACCTCCAGAACGACCCGGCCGACGTGCCAAAGCTCCTCGAGGCGATTGGCGAGGGCTTCGACGTCGTCTGCGGCGTGCGGATGAAGCGGCGCGACACGTGGCTCCGGCGATTCTCCTCGCGGTTCGCGAACGGCGTCCGGAACTGGCTCACCGACGAGAGGATCGCGGACGTCGGATGCTCGCTCAAGGCCTACCGCCGCGAGTGCCTCTCGCGCCTCAAGCTCTACGAGGGCCTTCATCGTTTCCTCCCCACCCTCCTCAAGATGGAGGGGTTCAAAGTGCGCGAGATCGAGGTGAACCACCGGCCGCGCGAGCGGGGCGTGAGCAAGTACGGCGTCTGGAACCGGGCCTTCAAGGCGCTGAAGGACTGTCTCGCCGTGCGCTGGATGAAGCGGCGCGCTCTCCGGTACGTGATCGAGGAGGAGACTTGACGGCCGCCGTCGCGCTGCAGGAGGGCGGGCGGACGCTCTCGGCGCTCTTCGAGAAAGTGCGGAATCCGTTCGCGCTCTTAGGCCTCCTCGGCCAGGCGATCTTCTTCACGCGGTTCCTCGTCCAGTGGATCGCGTCCGAGCGCGCGGGGAGAAGCCTCATCCCCATCGGGTTTTGGTACCTCTCGATCACGGGCGGACTCATGGTGCTCTTCTACGGGATCTACATCTGGGACCCGGTCGTGATCCTCGGGCAGTTGACGGGCGTCCTCGTCTACGGGCGGAATCTCCGGCTCATCCACCGCGAGCGGCGGCGCGGCTCGGCGACGGAGCGGGGCGCGCTCGAGGGCGCGCGGGCTTCGGATTGACGATGCGGCTCAGCGTCCTCGTCAACGCGTACAACCGCGCGTACCATCTCGACCGCGTGCTCCACGCCTACCGGCGCCAGACGCACCGCGACTTCGAGGTGGTCGTCGCCGACGACGGCTCGACCGACGGGACGCGCGAGGTCGCCGAGCGCCACGCGCGCGAGTCCTTCTTCCCGGTGCGCTTCGTCACCCAGCCGCATGAAGGCCATCGCCGCGCGGCGATCCTGAACGCGGGGATCCTCGGGTGCGAGGCGAGGGTCGTCCTCTTCACCGACTGCGACGCGCTGCCCGCGGCGGATCTTCTCGAGGTCCACGTCCGCGAGTTCACGCCGCGCCGGATGCTGATCGGCGGGCGCGTCCGACTCGACGCGGGCGAGACATTCGCGATCACGGCCGAATCCGCGGCGCGCGGCGACTTCGAGCGCCTCAAGACCCCCGCGCGGCGGTCGCGGCTCCGCCGCGAGCACTGGAAGAACCTCCTCCAGATCGCGCTCCGCCGCCGGCGCCGGCCTCACAACCTCGGCCTCAACTTCTCGGTCGAGAAGGAGGCGCTCTTCTCGGTCAACGGCTACGACGAGAACTTCAGGGGCTGGGGAAACGCCGACGGCGACCTCCGGGAGCGGCTGAAGCGGATCGGCGTCCGGCCGAAGTCGATCTGGACGAAGGCGGTCGTCTACCACATGCACCACGAGGAAGACCCGTCGCGGAGGGAGCGGCGGAACGCCGAGTACAGCCGCCGGTCGGACATCCCGGTCTTCTGCGAGAACGGCCTCTTCCGGCCGCCGCGGCGTGGCGGTTCAGCGCGAGAGCCCGCGCAGGTGCGCGGCGAAGTCGCGTTCGAGTGAAGCGAAGTCGACGCTTTCGAAAGCCGCGTCGAGCGCCGCGCGGTTCGGGTCGCCGGCCGCGAGCTTCTCGAAGAGCGAGTCGAAGATCCTCTTCGGCCCGGCTCCCCCGTTCCGGAGGAAGTGGACGAGCGCCCACGCCTGCGCGTAGGACGCCGCGCCGCGGGCGTAGAAGTCCGACCGCGCGATCCGGACGAAGCTCGCGATGGGGACGGCCTCGAACGCGCCCGAAGTGAGGATCCGGACGTTCAACGGGTGAGGCTGGCCCTCGGCCCATTTCCCGTCCTCGACGGACGCGATCTCGTAGTACTCCGCGAGCCCCTCGTCGAGCCAGATCGGCGGCCGGCCCGCGATCCGGTCGAAGTACTGGTGGAAGCCCTCGTGGCGGATCGTCTGCCGGAACTCTTCTCTGTCCGGGAGGTTCCAGATGAGGAGCTGGCGGAGCGCCGGGCTGTAGATGCCGGCCGTGTTCTCGAGCGCCGAGCCGATCCCCTTCGAGTAGGACTCGTAGCCCGCGCGGCTCGAGAAGAGGAAGACACGGAACCGCTCCGTCTCCGCGTCGGCCGGGCGCTTCAACCGATACGTGTACGAGAAGAATGCCTCCTCGAGGACCTTCGAGGCCTCGAACGCGGTCTTCCAGTCCATGTCGGTCACGACGTGGTAGTGCTTCGACTTGTACTCGGTCGGCGCGGTCCAGGGCGGTCCGTTCTCGGCCTTCACGAGGAGCTCGTTCACGTCGTCGATGTCGCGCGAGCGGACTCCCGCCGCGAGCGCGCGGCGGGTCGCGGCCTTCGCGTCGGCGTACCGGCCGGAGCCGAGGTGAAGCGCGGCCAGGCGGGCGTAGCCCTCCGGCCGGGAGGGGAACGCGGCGATGATCGCCTCGCAGGCCTCGAGCGCCTCCTCCCCGCGGTCGAGGTCCTCGAGGAGCTTCGCGCGGAGCGTGAGGCCGAAGACGTAGCCCGGGGCGGCGCCGACGACGCGCTCCGCGAGGACGAGGGCTTCGCTCGCCCGCCCGCTGCCGGCGTCGATCATCGCGGCGAGCATGTCGCGCGTGGCGGGAGGCACCTCTTCCTTGCCGAGCCGCTCGAGCGCCACGAGCGCCTCGTCGTGGCGTCCCTCGCGGAGTGGCGCGAGCAGCGGCTCGATCGACTTCCGCTGCGAGGCCGAGAGCGCGTCCGGGAGGGCGAAGTCGTCGCGGTCCGCCGTCTCCGCCTCGGGCGCCTTCGCCGCGAGCCGCGCGGGCAGCTCCGCCCACGGATCGAACGACTTCTCGAACTCGGCGAACGCCCTCGTCTCGGCGGCGTCGACGAGGCCCTTGAGCCACGCGGGATCGCTCTTGCCCTCGACCAGGATCTCCTCGAACACGTCGTCGTTCGTGACTATTCCGAACCCGCCGTAGAGGCCCGCGGGCTTCTTCGAGGAGAGGACCTTCCGGCTTCCGACCGTGCACGCGATGCCCGCGTACGAGACGGTCACCTTGATCGGGACGGCCGACGCCGGGATCGGCACCTTCGCCGTGTCGATCGTCTCGTTCTTTCCTCCGTCGAAGCGGACGATGACCGCCTCGTACCGGGAGGCGCCGCCCTCCTTGAGCGCGACGGAGTACGCGCGGTCGCCTTCCATCGCGACGAGGAACGCGAGCGCTCCCGGCCAGTTCGGCGTCCGGGGCGTGACCTGGACGGAGTACTCGCCCCGAAAGGTCATCGGATGGCGCCAGACGAGGACGCGCTCCCCGCCGCCGTTCGGCGGCCGCTCGACGCCCGAGAGGAAGTCGCCGAGCTCTCCCTTCCCGTACCGGATCTTCACGTTCCCGCTCGAGGCGTTGAATGCGAGGACGTCTCCGCTCGATAGGGCGCGCGGCCCGGGCGGCCTGTAGCCCGCCCGGAACGCCGCGCGCTTCAGGATCTCGACGATCTCGTTCCGCCGCGCGAGAAGGATCTCGGCGTCCCTTTCCTCGCGCGCGAGGGCGATCACCGCCACCTTGGCCTCGGCCCACTTCTCCGCCTTGAGGAGGGTCCGGCAGCGCTCGAGACCGCGCTCGACGTCGTCCGGGGGCCCTTCGGGAGCGAAGGCGATCGCGAACGCGCCGGCGATTCGAGCGAGGAGAAGCGTCGTCATGTCGGTCGTCCCCGGAGACGAGTGTACCGCCGGGCGGGACCTGCGGCGGCCGCTTCCCGCCCGCGACGTCCCGCTTGACAGGACCCGCGCCCTCGGATAGTTTCGAAGTCATCGCGGGCGGAACGCCCGCCGCTCTTTCGACGATCGACCACGAACCATCCGGTTCTTTCATCCAGAGCAGCCGAGGGAACAGGCCCTGCGAAGCTGCAGCATCCTGCCAGGCCAACGTGGCCCGGTAAGGTGCTAACTCCTGCCCGTGCGGGGCAGATGAGAGTGAAGCCGGAACGAATCTCCTGATTCAGGAAGGCCGTTCCAGACCTCTACTTCTCCCCGAAGAGGTCTTTTTTTTTGTCGGGAGACCGACCTCTTCGAGGCTCCGGCGGGCGCTTTCCATCCCATTCGCGCCGCACGCGGCGCGCCTGTGCGACCGAAGGAAACGCCGTCATGCCGCTCGCCGAAGCCGCGCCGATCGTCTCCGTCTCTTCCCCCGCGAGGCCGGTGCGCGTCGGGCTCGCCGGGCTCGGTCGCGTGGGCCGCGCCCTCGTCGACCTCCTCGGCCGGAAGTCCGCCGCGATCGGGGAGCGGCACGCGATCCGCTTCCGCGTCGACGTCGCGCTCGTCCGCGACGCCGGGCGCGCGCGCTCGGCGGGCGGGGTCGCCGCGGTGACCGACGACCTCGCGCGCTTCGCTGCCGCGGACATCGACGTCGCCGTCGAGGCGACGACGGGCGCCGAGCCGGCCGCCACCCTCGCCCGCTCGTTCCTCTCGCGCGGCGTGCCGTTCGTCACTGCGAACAAGGCGCTCGTCGCCGAGCACGGGGAGGCGCTCGAAGGGATCGCCGCGCGGGCCGGCGCCGCTTTCCGGTTCGAGGCGAGCGTCGCGGCCGGGATCCCGCTCCTCTCGGTCTTCGAGCGGTCGCTCCAGACGATCGCGCCGGCGCGCGTGGAGGCGATCCTCAACGGCACGTCGAACTTCGTCCTCACGCGAATCGAGGAGGGCGGAGCGACGCTCGAGACCGCGCTCGCCGAGGCGCGCGGCCGCGGGCTCGCCGAGGCCGATTCCGACCTCGACGTCTCCGGGACGGACGCGGCGCGAAAGCTCCTCATCCTCGTCCGCGCGGCCGTCCGCCGCCCCGTCGTCCTCTCGCTCGAGGTCGAGGGGATCGCGGGGGTCCGGGCCGCGGACGCCGATCGCGCGCGGCGGATCGGCCACCGGCTGAAGCCGCTAGCGTGCGCGGAGATCGCGCCGTCCTCTCCCGGCCTCGCTCGGGGCTTCGTCGCTCCGGCGCTCGTCCCCGAGGACGATCCGCTCGCTTCGATCGCGGGCGCGCTGAACGGCGTCCGCATCGAGGGCGACCCGGTCGGCGAGGTCACCTTCGCCGGACCGGGCGCGGGCCCGACGGCGACGGCGGCCTCGATCGTCGACGACCTCCTCGCGGTCGCGGCCGGATCGCCCCGCTCGGCCGCGCTCCTTCCGGCGTGCGGGCCGCCCGGCCGGGCGGGGGGCTCGGACGGGATCGCGACGCGATGGTTCCTCTCAATCGATCCCGGGGCGCAGGAGCCTTCGGGCGGCCGCCTCGCGATCGAGAGGATCTTCCGGTTCGGCGACGGCTCGCGGGGGATTCTCGCGCGGCGGGCCACGCGTCGCGACGTCGAAAGCGTGCTGCCGCCGGGCGGGATCCGGGCGTACCGCGTCGCCGGCAGGGACGGGAGGACCGCGCCATGAGGCCGATTTCGGTTCACAAGTACGGCGGCAGCGTTCTCCGCGGGCGGAATTCGTTCGGCGGCGTGATCGCCGACGTCGCGCGCGCGGTCGCCGCGGGCCGCTCCGTCGTGGCCGTCGTCTCCGCGTTCGAGGGAACCACCGACTCCCTCGTCTCGCGGGCGCGGGCCGTCGCGTCGCGGCCGGAGGTCGAGGCTCTCGATCTCGTCCTCTCGACGGGCGAGGTGGAGAGCGCCGCTCTCCTCGCTCTCGCGCTCAACGAGGCGGACTGCCCGGCGCGGGTCCTGAACCCGTTCCAGATCGGGATCGAGACCGACGGGGCGCACGGCGCGGCGCGAGTGACCCGCATCGATCCGGCGACGATCTTCACGCGGCTCTCGTCCGCGCCGGTCGTCGTCGTGCCGGGGTTCCTGGGACGCGGGCCGAACGGCGCGCTCACGACCCTCGGCCGCGGGGGATCTGATCTCTCCGCGATCGCGCTCGCCGCGGCGCTCGGCGCCGAGCGCCTGGATCTCGTGAAGGACGTGCCGGGCTACTTCTCCGCCGATCCCGCCATCGTGCCGGACGCCGTTCACCGCCCTCGCCTCGATCTCGGCGACGCGCTCGAGCTTGCTCGCCGCGGGAACGACCTCGTGCAGGCGCGGGCGCTCGAGCGGGCGTCCCGCTTCGTCGTCCGCTCGGTCGCGGACGGGCGGGGCCTTGAGACCCTCGTCGACCGGAGCGGGCTCGATGGTCCGGCCGGAGTCGCCTCTCTGTCCCTCCGCCGCGGCGGGGAGGCGGGCGACGACGAGGTGTCGGCGGTGGGCCCGGACCCGGGCGGGGAGAGGGAGGCGCGCGCGGAGCTCCTGGCCGCGGGGCTCTCCATCCGCGGGACGGAGCGAACGGAGCGGCGGCTCACGGTCGCGGTCGCGGCGGGCGAGGGCGAGCGCGCGCTCGCCGTGCTCCACCGCGTTTTCGTCAGGGAAGCGGCCGGAGCCGCGGTCTGAACTCCACCCCCAATTTCCAGGGATCCAATCCGATCCGATCTGAAACGGAAATCGAAAAGGACACTCGCATGCGATTCGACACCCGCGCCGTCCACTTCGCCCAGGACCGCGATCCGGCGACCGGCGCCCTCTCGACGCCCATCTGCCAGACGTCGACGTTCGTCCAGGACGCGCCCGGAGTCCACCGGGGCTACGACTACTCGCGCACGAACAACCCGACGCGCGAGACGCTCGAGCGCGTGCTCGCCTCGCTCGAGGGAGCGGAGCACGCAGCGGTGTTCTCGAGCGGGCTCGCCGCCGAGCACGCCGTGCTCGAGGCGCTCCTCTCCCCCGGCGACCACGTCGTCACGTCCGGAGACGTCTACGGGGGGACCTTCCGGCTCCTGTCCGCCGTTCACGCGAAGCGGGGGATCGCGTTCACTCCGGCCGACCTCGCCCACGACGCCGTGCTCGAGGCCGCGTTCCGGCCGTCCACGCGCGTCGTGTGGATGGAAACGCCGACGAATCCGAGGCTTCGCGTGTACGACGTCGCGCGCGTCGCGGCAGCCGCGCGGCGGCGGGGCGCGGTGCTCGTCGTCGACAACACGTTCGCGTCCCCGGTGAACCAGCGGCCCTTCGAGCTCGGGGCGGACCTCGTGGTCCACTCGGTGACGAAGTACCTGGCGGGGCACTCCGACCTCATCCAAGGCGCGGTGCTCGCCCGGAGCGAAGCGCTCTTCGCGGGCGTCCGGTTCCTCCAGAACGCGACCGGGGCCGTGCCGTCGCCGTTCGACTGCTGGCTCACGCTCCGGGGGCTCAAGACCCTCTCGCTCCGCGTGTCGCGCCACAACTCGAACGCGCTCGCGGTGGCGCGCTTCCTCGAGAGCCATCCGCGCGTCACGCGCGTCCACTACCCGGGGCTTGAGTCGCACCCCGGGCACGACGTCGCCTGTCGCCAGATGAGCGGCTTCGGCGGCGTCGTGTCGGTCGAGCTCGACGCGCCGGTCGAGGAGGCCGTCCGCTTCGCGAGCGGACGGCGCTACTTCAAGCTCGGCGAGTCGCTCGGCGGCGTGAAGTCCCTCGTCTGCCATCCGGCGACGATGACCCACGCGTCGATCCCGCCCGAGGAGCGGCGGCGGCTCGGACTCCCCGACGGGCTCGTCCGGCTCTCGGTCGGCATCGAAGACCCCCTCGATCTCGTCGAGGATCTCGGCGACGGCCTCGAGGCGGTCCGGCACCCCGCCGCGGCGGTGGCGGCGGCGGCGGCGGCCGGGGCGGAGTAGACTTCGGGTATCATGGGGCGCCGCGAGATCGCCGAGCACTACGACCGGGCCAACTCGCTCTACCTCGACCTGTGGGGCGAGCACATCCACCACGGGCTCTTCGACGGCAATCCCCGGGCGCCGCGCGACGCCGCGCGCGCGCAGTCCCGGCTCGTCGAGGAGCTGGCGCGGCCGCTCGCGCTCGCGCGGGGCGAGCGGCTCCTCGACCTCGGCTGCGGCGTCGGCGGCTCGTCGCGGCTCCTCGCGCGGTCGGCGGGGGTCGAGGTCGTGGGCGTGACGCTGAGCGCGGTGCAGGCGGAGGAGGCGACGCGCCGGCGCGAGGCCGGACAGAGCTTCGCGGTCGCGGACATGGAGAATCTCCCGTTCGCGAGCGGCTCGTTCGACGCCGCGTGGGCGGTCGAGTCGCTGAGCCACGTCGAGAACCGCGCCGGGGCGATCGCCGAGGTCGCGCGCGTCCTGAAGCCCGGCGGCCGGCTCGCGATCGCGGACTGGTTCCGCGGACGGGAGGCGGACAACCACGAGAGCCTCCTCCGCCGGGTCGAGCGGGGGTTCCTCGTTCCGCCGCTCGCGCCCGTCGAGGGCTACGAGGGGCTCCTGGTCCGCGCGGGCCTCATGCCCGCGCGCGCGCGGATCATCTCGTCCCAGGTGGCGCCCACGTGGGACGTCTGCCTCGAGCGGGTTCGCGCGCGCCACATTCTCGAGACGGCGCGGGCGATGGGCGCGCGCTTCCTCTCTTTCGTTCGCGGCTTCCGGGCGATCCGGGCGGCCCTCAAGGCGGACGTGACGGCCTACGCCCTCGTGTGGGCGCGAAAGGGCGGCCCGGCGGCCGGCGTGGCCGAGAAGTAAGTGGTATTATATTTTTCCGGCGGGCGCTTGAGTGCCCGGCCCCGCCCGGCCGAGTGTTATCCTCGGTTCGATATCCGTTCCCGTCTCGCGCCGACGGGCGCGAGTGTCAAGAAGCCCGTGGCGGCGGCGGCCGCGTCCTCTCCGGGTCTCGTCCGCCCCTCACGGGGAGGCTTCTTGTGGAAAGGAGGTGGTCCAATGACGTATGACCGGAGGTGGCTGTACCTGTAAGGGCGCCGACGGGCCCCGGTTCGTGACAGGGGCAGTCATTGGAAAACGGTGCCAGGCACCACTTTCTACCCCCTCTCTCCGCGGGGGTAGACAAAGGTGCCTGGCACCGATTTATACACCGCCTGGCACGGGGGGCCGGGGGCGTAGAGGAAGCGGACGCGCGGGCGCGGGGGGCTCCCCACGAGGACGAGGCTCGACGACACCGTTCCGCGTCCGTCGAAGTGCTTGCAGATCGCGTGGTCTCCGGGCGCCCGGACCGTGTGATCTTTCGCCACGTCCGCGAGCGCCGCGAGGAGCGCCTCCTCGTGGTGCTCCGCCGCCCGCCCGAGGGACTTGAACCGCTCGGGGATCTCCTTCACGAAGAGCCGGTCCACGTCGTGGTGATTCGTGAGGACGTGGAGCCCGGGCGCGAGATCGATCGGCTCCGCGCGCCGCCGCGCGTCGTAGTGGATGACGATCGCGTCCTCCGCGTCCGCGAGCGCGAGGTTGAACGCGTTCGTCGGCCGCTTCGAGACGCTCTCGATCACTCTCGCCGCCGCGCTCCGCGCGCTCGCTTCGCCGAGCGCCGCGCCGCAGATCTCCCCTCGCGACGGCCGCTTGGCGTCGAGCGGCGTCCCGCTCCGGTTCGTGATTCCGGCGAAGACGCCGTCCCGGTTCACGCCGATCCACGTCCCGCCCGCGCGCAGGTCGCGCGGCGCGAGCACGCGACCGTCCTTCGAGAACGCGGGCGGCGCCGACGGACGGTCGAAGTACTCGTCCCGGTTCGCGGCCACGACGATCGGCAGGTCGCCTCGGACGCGGTGCAGCAGGAGAAGGAGGCACATCAGCTTCCGCGGGCCCGCGGCGCGGCCGCCGACGCGGCCCCCCCTTCGCCGTCCTCTTCGCCGTCGCCGCGGGGCGTCTTGGCCGGATCGAGCCTCTTCATCTTGACCGGGCCCTTCACGTCCGCCGCGAGGAGGCGCTCCTCGATCTCGAAGAGCATCCGCTCGTCGATCTCCTCGAGCGAGCCGAGGACGAAGAAGCCGTCGTCGCCGAATTCCTCGACGACCGTCGTGACCGCGACGACGATCCCGTCCTTCCCCGGCCGCACGACGCCGGTCGCCTTCCATCGCACGAACGAGGTCCCGCGCCGCTCCTCGACGTAGCGGGATTCGACGATCCCGCTGCCGAGGTCCCTCACCGCGACGGGGAAGCGCCGGCCGATCACGTAGGCGACGGTCTCGAAGACGTGCTCCGCGTCGCCCGACTCGACGAGGAGGCGCTGGTAGGTCGGCCCGGCCGACGCGCACGAGGACGCGAGGAGGGCCGCGAGCACGAGGGAGGGGGTCGCGAGTCGCCGCATCCTGGACTATTCTAGGTCTCGAACGATGAACGGAAGGCAGCTCGCGCTCCTCGGGATTCCGGCGGCGCTCGCCGTGGCGGCGATCGTCGTCCTCGCGATCCTCGTCGGCCGGGACGGGGCCCGGGAGTCCTCCCGGCCCGACGGCGACTCCGCGTCCTCCTCCCACGCGCGGACCGAGCCCGCGCCGCGCGCGATGCCGGCCGCGCCGCGCGCCCCGGAGCGCCGGGAGCCCCCGCCCGCGCCCGCGCGTCCGGCAGGGCCCGCGATGCCCGAGTCCTACGCGCGGGCGCTGTCGGGCGTCGCCGGCCGGGTCGTGGAGGCCGACGGGCGGCCGATCGGGGGCCTCGAGGTGACGCTCGTAGAACTCCGCCTCGCGTCCTTCTTCCCGAGCCTCTCGGAGTCGTTCGAGGACTCGATCCCGAAGGCGATCGTCGAGATCGACGGGACGACGACCGGCGACGACGGCCGCTTCCTCCTCAAGCGCGCGCTGCCGACGGCGCCGCACGGCGTCGGGATCAACCTCGGCGGCCCGCGCGCCACGCTCCGCGTCGTCGAGCGATCGCTCGCGTCGGGCGGCGTCGTCGACCTCGGCGACATCGTTCTGCCGCCGAGCCTCGCCTTCACGGGCCGCGTCGTGAACGAGGGGGGAGCCCCGATCGCGGGCGCGCGCGTCAGAGGCACGACGCTCCCCGGGATCGTCTTCCAGGCCGGCGCCGAGCACCTCCGGCCCACGAGCCGCGTCATCGGCATCGGCGGCTCCGACCGGAAGATGGTCGTCGAGATCCCCGAGTGGCTCCTCGCGTACGAGAAGCGGCTCCCGATCCCGACCGCGACGACCGGCGAGGACGGGCGCTACCGGCTCGAGGGCCTCGCTCGCGGGCTCGTCACGGTCGTCGCCGACCGCGAGGGCTACGTCGCGCGCGCGACCGCGCCGATCCCGACCGGCGACGGGCCCGAGCGCGAGATCGAGACGATCGCTCTCTCGGCGGGCCAATCGATCTCGGGCCGCGTCGTGGACAAGGCCGGCCTCCCGGTCGAGGGCGCGCTCGTCGTCGGCGGGGCGGTCTCGCCGATGGGCTACGTCGCGATCGCGCGCGAGGCCGAGGCGCGGAGCGGCCGCGACGGCGCGTTCGTCGTGACGCACGTGCCGGCCGCGGTCGGCGGCGTCGCGGCCGCGGCGCGCGCGTCGGCGCACGCGCCTTGGTCCGTCGTCGGCCCCGTCTTCGACGAGGAAAACCTGACGATCGAGCTCGAGGAGCCGCGCACTCTGACGCTCCTCCTCCGAGGCGAGTCGGGCGAGGTCGTGCCCGAGGCCGACGTTCGGCTCCGCCCGCTCGGCGGGGCGGCGGACGAGATGCCGCTCGGGTTCGCGCCGTACCTCGACCTCGGGCCGGCGGTCCGTCGGACGGAGCCGGGACGATACGTCGTGGAAGGGCTCTCGCGCGGCTCTTACGGGATCCTCGCCCGCGCCGCCGGCCGCGGGTTCGTCGAGGAAGAGGCGTCGATCGGCGACGCCGACGACGTCGTGACGCTCGTCTTCCCGCCCGGCAGGTCGCTCGCCGTGCGCGTCGTGGACGACGCGACCGGACTCCCGGTCGAGTGGGCTTCGGTCTCGGTGCGGCGATGGGACACGAACGAGTGCGCGCTCGACGCGCGCCGGACCGACGCGCGCGGGCTCGCGACCGTGGGGCCGGTGCCGGCCGCGGACGGCGAAGGGTCGCGCGTGGCCGTCGTCGTCGAGCACCCCGCCTTCGCCACGTCGTCGATCGAGGCCGACCCTCTCGTCTCCGGCGAGGTCGAAGCGCGCCTCGTCGCCGGCGGGACGCTCTCGGGCGCCGTGCGCGAGGACGGCGTCTTGCCCTCGCGGCCCGCGATGATCGTCCTTGTGGCGAAGAACCCCGGGAACAGAGGCCACGACGCCGAGATGCCGCGGTTCTCCGTCTCCGACCTCGCGGGCGAGTTCCGGATCGCTCACCTCGAGCCGGGCGAATACCGTTACAACGTCACCGACCGTTTTCTGGACGGGAACCCGATCGACCTCTTCGGAAAGTCGATCGCCGGGGATTTCCGGCCGGCCGACCGGACGTCGGGCGAGGTCACGATCGTCGCGGGGGAGACGACGCGGATCGAGATCGAGATCGGCCTCTCCGCGCACGGACCGACCGCTTTCCTGAAGGGCGTCGTCCGCCTGAACGGCCAGCCGCTCGCCCGCGCGGACGTGAGCGTCTGGCGGCAGGACTACCCGGCGCGCCGCGCCACGACCGACGCCAACGGCGAGTTCGACTGCGGCGAGGTGCCCGCGGGCGAGGTGTCGATCTCGGTCAACCGGCGCCGCAGTGACGTTACGCTCGGCGACACGACGTGGGAGTCCGTCCACGACGCGCGCCTCGAGCTTGCCGCGCATGAACAGCGGTATCTCGAGATCGACGCCGTCCGAATCGAGGTTGGCGTCGTCGTGACCTCGCCGGAGGGGAGCCCCGTCGAGGACGCGGCCGTGCGCGCCAACGGGATCGCGAAGGAGACGTCCGGCAGCCACGGGTTCGCGACGACCGGGCCCGACGGCCGCGCGGCGTTCGGCGTCCGTGCCGCGGGCGAGTACCAGATCGTCGCGGAGCGCTCGGGCGTGGGCCGCGGCTTCACCGTGGCCGAAATCGGCCCCGGCGGCTCGCCGGTGATCGCGCTCGTCCTCGATCCCGGCGCGACCGTGGCCGGCACGCTCGTCGTCGAGGGCGTGACCGAGCGTCCGGAGCCGGGGGCGACGACGATGCTCGTCCTGCAGCGCCTCGACGACCGCGGCCGCCCGATCGAGCCGCTCATCACGCAGCTCGACGAGGACGGCTCCACGTTCCGGTTCGAGCACGTTTCCGCGGGGAGGCACCGGCTGTCGGTGTATGACCCGCTCGGGAAGCGAACGTCGATCGAGGTCGACGTGCCGCCCGAGGGCCTCTCCGACTGGATCGCGACGGTTCGCCCTATCGCGAGCGAGTAGGGCGGCCCCCACAGAGCCGCTCGACGATCGCGCGGTTCGCCTCCGGCATCTGAAACCGCGCAAGGTCGGCGCGGCGCACCCACCTCGCCTCGGCCTCCCGCGGCGCCCTCGCCCGGCCGCTCGGCGCGGCGCACCGGAAGAAATAGAGTCGCACGGTTCTTTCGCCGTAGTCGTGCTCCACGATGCCGAGCGGGGCGATCGGCGTCACGTCGAGCCCCGTCTCCTCCCGCGCCTCGCGCCGAGCCGCGGCCTCGGGCGACTCGCCGCGCTCGATCTTCCCCCCCGGGAACTCCCAGACGAGGGGAAGGTGCGCGTCCGCGGCCCTCCGCGTGACGAGGACCCGGCCGCGCCGCTCGATGACCGCCACCGCGACCTCGACGGCGCGCCTCTTCTTACCCCGCGCGGCCATGTCCGCCGCCGCCCGGCGTCGCTATGACGAGGATGTCGCCCGGAGCGAGCCGCCCGCGCCATTTGCCGGGGAGCCTCGTCGCGCCGGTCCGGTTCGTTTTCTCGTTCTTTCGCACGAGCGCGTTCTCGCCGCGCTTTCCCGGGCGCCCGCCGCGAAGTCCGTACGGGGCGAGCCGCCGCCGCTCGGAGAGGATCGCCGCCTCGACCGGCGCGAGCGCCTCGATGGCGCGGACGAGCCCGTCCCCGCCGCGCGCCTTTCCTCGCCCGCCCGAGCCGCGGCGGATCGCGTACGCGCGGACGCGCACGGGGAAGTACGTCTCGAGCGCCTCGATCGGCGTGTTGAGCGTGTTGGTCATGTGCGTCTGCACGGCCGGGAGCCCGTCGAGGCCGGGCCGCGCGCCCATCCCTCCCGCGATCGTCTCGTAGTACGTAAACGCGGCGCCCGTCCTCGGGTCGGCCCCGCCGAGCGTCAAGTTGCTCATCGACCCGGCGCTCGCGGCCGGGACGACGCGCGGCAGCGCGCGCGCGAGCGCGCGGAAGACGACGTCGACGATCCGCTGCGACGTCTCGACGTTCCCGCCAGCGACCGAGGCCGGGAAGAGCGCGTTGACGACCGTGCCTCTCGGCGCCACGAGCCGGATCGGCCGGAAGCAGCCGTCGTTCACCGGCACGTCGCGGTCGGCCGCGCAGCGGATGGCGTAGAGGACGGCCGAGAGCGTCACCGCCTCGTTCGCGTTGAGGCCGCCGCGCACCTGCGGCGCGGTTCCGCCGAAGTCGACGATGACCGAGCCGCCGCGCGAGACGGTGACCGAGACGCGGATCGGGACCGGGTCCGAGCCGAGCCCGTCGTCGTCGAGCGCGTCCTCCGCGCGGAACGTCCCGCGCGGCCACGTCGCGATCGCGCCGCGGAGGAGGCGCTCGCTGTAGTCGAGGATCGCGCCGGACGCGCCGAGGAGCGCTTCCTTCCCGACGCGCTCCGCGAGCGCCGTGAGCCGCCGTGCGCCGATCGCGTTCGCCGCGATCTGCGCCCGGAGATCGCCCTCGCGCTCGAGCGGCGTCCGGACGTTCGCGAGAACGAGATCGAGAAGATCGCGCTCGACCTCGCCCTTCCGGACGAACCGGACGGGCGGGATCCGGAGCCCTTCCTGGAAGATCTCGGTCGCGAGCGCCATCGAGCCCGGGGCCATGCCCCCAACGTCGGCGTGGTGCGCGCGGTTCGCGACGAAGAGCGAGGGCCGCCGCTCCGTCCCGAGGAAGACGGGCGCCACGAGCGTCAAGTCCGGAAGGTGAGTCCCGCCGCGGAACGGGTCGTTGAGCAGCACCATGTCGCCGCGCTCGAGCGGGCCGGACTCGATCGCGGCGCGGACCGAGAGCGGCGTCGAGCCGAGGTGCACGGGAATGTGCGCGGCCTGCGCGATCATCGCGGCGCCGCCGTCGAAGATCGCGCACGAGTAGTCGCGGCGCTCCTTCACGTTCGGGGAAAACGCCGTCTTCTTGAGCGCCGCGCCCATCTCCTCGGGGACCGAGGCGAGGAGGTGGCGCATCACCTCGAGCCGCGCCGCGTCGAGAGCTCTTGCCATGTCAGCGGGCCGCGGGCGGTCTTAAGACCCCTCGAGCGCGCGGGAGAAGTCGGCGACGAGGTCGTCCGCGTCCTCGATGCCGAGCGCGACGCGCACGAGCCCGTCCGGGATCCCCCGGCGCCGGCGCTCGTCGGGAGAGAGCCTCGCGTGCGACGTGTAGATCGGGTGGGAGACGAGCGTGTCGACGCCGCCGAGACTCGGGGCGAGCTTCGCGGTCGTGAGGCGGTCCGCGAAGCGCTTCGCGGCCGTGAGCCCGCCCTTCGCCTCGAACGCGACCACGCCGCCGAAGCCCTTCATCTGCCGCTTCGCGATCGCGTGGCCGGGATGATTCGGGAGGCCGGGGTAGTGAACGGCCGCGACGGCGGGATGCTCGGAGAGGAACTCGGCGACGATCTGGCCGTTCCGGTTGTGCCGCTCCATTCGCAAGGGGAGCGTCTTCAAGCTCCGCTCGAGGAGCCACGCGTCGTGGGGCGCGAGGATCCCGCCCAGGAGCTTCCGCGTCCGGGCGATCGGCTCGACCACCGCGCGCGGTCCGGCGATCGCACCGCCGGTCAAGTCCGCGTGGCCGCCCAAGTACTTCGTCGCGGAGTGGATCGCGAGGTCGAGCCCGAGCGCGATCGGCCTCACGTTGACCGGCGTCGCGAACGTGATGTCGACGAACGAAAGGGCGCCCGCCTTCTTCGCGAGCCGAGCCACTTTCTCGAGGTCGACGATCTTCAGGACCGGGTTGGTCGGCGTCTCGGTGAGGACGATCTTCGCGGGCCGCGCGAGCGCCTTCGCGAGCGCTGCGTCGTCGCCCACGTCCACCCAGTCGACCTCGACCCCGAACGGCACGAGGACGTCGCGGATGAGTCCGATCGTCCCGCCGTAGAGGTCCCGGAACGCGACGAGGCGGTCTCCCGCGCGGAGGTGCGCGACGAGCGCCGACGAGATCGCCGCCATCCCCGACGAGAAGACGAGCGCCGCCTCGGTCTCCTCGAGCGCGGCGAGCTTTTTCTCGGCCGCGCGGTGGTTCGGCGACTCGTAGCGCGTGTAGAAGTTGCCTTCGCGCGCGCCGCTCGAGACCTCCGCCAGCGCGTCGGTCGTCTCGAACGCGAACGTCGACGTCATGTAGATCGGCGTCATGGCCGAGCCGGACGCGTCGGTCGTTCCCCCGGCGTGGACGGCCCGCGTCGACTCGCCCGCCCGGCCCGGCCCTTTCGGCGTGCTCATGCTCGCGCCTCCGTCTCGATGACGAGATGTCCGTCGCGCTCGACCTCGGCCCGCGCGCCCGGCGGGACGAGCGTCGTGGCGCTCATCTCCGTGACGACCGCGGGGCCCGAGATCCGGTCCCCCGGAACGAGGGCGTCGCGGCGGTAGATCCTCGCTTTTCGCGGGCCCTCCGCGAAGGCGACATCGCGCGTCAAGGACGGCGCGCGCCCGCGCCGCCGCCCCCCGCGCGGGGCCCGCGGCGCTTCAAGCCGCACGTCTCGGAGCCGTCCTTCCGCGCGGAGCCTGACGGCGACCACTTCGACCCCGAACCGCGCGTTCGACGTCCCGAACGCCTTCTCGTGCGCCGCGTGGAACGCCGCCTCGTACTCCGAGCGGCCGTCCCACGGGACGTTCACCTCGAACGACTGCCCGGCGTACCGGAGGTCGAGCGAAGGCCTGAAACGGATCGCCCCCGCGGGCACGCCCTCCGCGCGGAGCGCGCGCCGCGCCGCGGAGACGAGGGGACGGAGCCTTTTCCGGAGCCGCGCGGGCGGGGCGTCCTCGGCGCGCGCGAGCACGGTCGACGACGACTCGCGCGCCGCGTCCGCGAGAAGGAGTCCCAGCGCGGAGAGGAGCCCGGGGTCGCGCGGCACGAGAACGCGCCGGATCGAGAGCGAGCGCGCGAGGTCGACCGCGTGAAGCCCGCCCGCGCCCCCGAAGGCGACCAGCGTGAAGAGCGCCGGGTCGTGGCCGCGGTTCACCGAGATGACCTGGAGAGCGCGCCCCATCGCGGCGTTCGCGACGTCGATCACGCCCTCTGCCGCGCGGCGGGGCGAGAGGCCGCCCTCGCGCGCGAGCCGCGCGATCGCCGCCCTCGCGCGCGCGGGGTCGAGCGGCATGCGTCCGCCGAGGAACGCCTCCGGGTCGATCCGGCCGAGCGCGACGTGCGCGTCGGTCACGGTCGCGGCGTCGCCCTTCCCATATGCGGCCGGCCCCGGGTCCGCACCCGCGCTCGAAGGCCCGACGCGGAGCGCGCCGGCCGCGTCGATCCGCGCGATCGACCCGCCGCCCGCGCCGACCGTGTGGATGTCGACGACCGGCACGCGGATCGGCAGGCCTCCGATTGAGAAGTCGGTCGTGAGGCGCGGCTCGCCGTCGACGAGCGCGACGTCGGTGGACGTGCCGCCCATGTCGAACGTGATGATCCGGTCGAACCCGGCGGCGCGCGCGACCCGGGTCGCGCCGATGACGCCGCCCGCGGGCCCCGAGAAGACCGTGTGCACCGGGTACCGCGCCGCGGCCGCCGCCGAGAAGAGGCCGCCGTTCGACTGGAGGATCCGGAGTCGGGTCTTGCCCCCGAGCTTCCGGGCGAGCGCGCGGACGTAGCGCTCGAGAACGGGCCTGAGCGCCGCGTTGGCGACCGTGGTCGACGTGCGCTCGAATTCGCGGTACTCGGGGAGGACGTCGGAGGAGCGGGTCACGGGGACGCCCATGCGTCCGAGCGCGCGCTCGATCGCGATCTCGTGCGCGGGGTTCGCGAAGGAAAAGAGAAGCGAGATCGCGACCGCCTCGGGCCGCGAGGCCTCGACTCGGCGGCGGAGCGCCTCGAGTCCGCGGAGCGGCGCGATCACGCTGCCCCCGCGCCCGACCCGCTCGTTGGCTTCGAATCGGCGCGCGGCGGGAACGAGGGGCTCCGGCCGCACGACCCTGAGATCGTAGAGCGCCGGGCGGTCCTGCCGCCCGATCTCGAGCACGTCGCGGAAGCCCGCGGTCGTGACGAGGGCCGTCCTCGCGACCTTCCGCTCGAGGAGCGCGTTCGTGCCGACGGTCGTCCCGTGGACGACCGAGGGTCGGCCGCCGCCCGCGGAGATCTCGCGCAGGCCGAGGACGACCGCCCGCGACGGGTCGCCGGGCGTCGACGGGACCTTCGCTGTGACGAGCGCGCCGCGCTCGTCGAGGCCGACGAGGTCGGTGAACGTGCCGCCGGTGTCGACGCCGACGATGACGACGTGCGGAGAGCGCGCGGGCCGTCCCACGGGCCGCGTATCCTACCCTCGAACGACCGGCGATTCGCTCCGGCGCCCGCGGCGGCGGTTATCTTACTGGGCATGGTCGGGCTCCTCCTCGTCGCCGCGGCGTATCTTCTGGGCAGCGCCTCGTTCGCGCTTCTCGCCGGAAGGCTCGCGCGCGGGATCGACCTCCGCCGGCACGGAAGCGGAAACCTCGGCGCGACCAACGTCGCGCGCGTGCTCGGCCGGCCCGTCGGCCTCGCGGTGTTCGCGCTCGACGTCGCGAAGGGGTTCGTTCCCGCGTTCTTCTTCCCGGCGCTGTCGCAGCCGCTCCCGGGCGAGAGCGCAGTCCACCCAGGAATCTATTTCGGCGTCGCCGCGATCCTCGGGCACGTGTTCCCCTTCTACCTCGGCTTCCGCGGAGGGAAGGGCGTCGCGACGACGACGGGGGTCCTCCTCGCGCTCGCTCCGGCGGCGTTCGGGATCGGCATCGCCGTCTGGCTCCTCTTCCTTCTCCTCTTCCGCTGGGTGTCGCTCGCGTCGGTCGCGATGGCGTTCGCGTTCACGGCGAGCGTCGTTTTCCTCGACCCCGGACGCGCGTTCGGCGAGGATCTCTCGGTCACGATCGCGGTCGCCGCCATGTCGGCTCTCCTCGTCGCGCGGCACCGCGGGAATCTCGCCCGCATCGTCGCGGGCACGGAGCCGAAGGTCTTCTCGTCCTCCGGCGCGTTAGGCGCGGAGAAACGGGAGAAGGAGGTCACGGCGGGGTGAATTTCCGGCGCGTGGCGGTCGTCGGCGACGGAGGCTGGGGCACGGCGCTCGCGCTCCTCCTCCACGGGAAGGGGATCGACGTCCGGCTTCTCGGGCGCGATCCGGCGTACGTCGCGGACGTCAAGAGAAGGCGGGAGAACGAGCGCTATCTTCCGGGCGTGCGGCTCCCCTCGAGTCTCGTCCTCACGAGCGATCCCGGCCTTGCTCTCGCGGGGGTCGAGTGCGTCGTGAGCGCGGTCCCGGCGCAGTTCGTCGGGGCGACGCTCGCCGGCGCGGTCGCGGGCCGGATCCCCAAGAGGACCCCGATCGTCTCCGTCTCGAAGGGGATCGAGATCGGGACGTTCCGCCGCCCGTCTCAGGTCGTCTCCTCCGTCCTTCCGCGTCATCCGATCGCGGTCCTCTCGGGCCCGAGCCACGCCGAGGAGGTCGCGCGCGGGCTCCCGACCTCGGTCGTCGTCGCGTCGAGCGACTCGAAGCTCGCGCTCGGCGCGCAGCGGCTTTTCAGCACGGACCGGTTCCGCGTTTACACGAGCGCGGACGCGACGGGCGTCGAGATCGCGGGAGCGCTGAAAAACGTCATCGCGATCGCCGCGGGGTTGAGCGACGGGCTCGGCTTCGGCGACAACAGCAAGGCGGCGCTCCTCACTCGCGGGCTCGTCGAGATGTCGCGGCTCGGCTTCGCCCTCGGCGCCCGGAAGGCGACCTTCAGCGGGCTCTCGGGCATCGGCGATCTCATCACGACATGCACGAGCCCCTTCGGCCGGAACCGCGAGGTGGGCGAACGGATCGGGAAGGGCGAGACGCTCGACGCGATCCTCGACAGCATGGTGCAGGTCGCCGAGGGCGTGTGGACGACGAAAGCGGTGCGGGCTCTCGCGCGAAAGCTCGGCGTCGACGTGCCGATCACGGACCAGGTGTATCGGATCCTCTTCGGCGGGAAGGACCCGCGGAGGGCGGTGCGCGACCTCATGACCCGCGGCCGGAAGGCCGAGGCGGAGAATCTCAGATGACGGCTACTCCCGTCCCGAAGGGCAGAACCGCCGGGCGGGGGTCGCTCGTCGCGGCCGCCGCGATCGGCGCCGTCGGGATCGTCTTCGCGTCCGTGCAGGCCGTGCAGCACCTGACGCTCACGAGCCTCAAGGCGAAGGGGCACTCGAAATGCGCGATCGGCGGGCCGTTCGACTGCGACGCGGTGTATGCGAGCCGCTACTCGGAGATCTTCGGGGTCCCGCTCGCCTCGATCGGCGCGATCTCGTTCGCGGTCGTCGTCGCGACGGCGCTCTTCGCGCTCGTGGCGGGAGGCGAGATCCGCCGCCGCGCGGCGGGAGCGCTCTTCGCCTGGAGCGCGCTCGCGAGCGTCCTCTCCGTCGTCCTCCTCGGCATCTCGATCGGCGCGCTCGGCACGATCTGCCCGCTCTGCACGGTCGCTCACGCGCTCAACTTCGCGCTCGTCGCCGTTCTCTGGCGTGGGCGGAGAGGGCTCCTCGGCGGCGTGACGTTGACGAGCGCGGAGCGTCTCGCGCTACTCACGCACGGAGCGTTCCTCGGCGCGGTCACCCTCTTCGGCGTGACGCTGACCGAGACCGTCTACTTCCGGATGATGGTGCCGTTCGCGAACGTCGAGCGCGACCTCGAGGCCTTCTTCGCCGTACCGGTCCACGATCTCGACCTCTCGACCGCTCCGAGTCTCGGGCGCGACGACGCGCCGGTCACGATCGTCGAGTTCGGCGACCTCGAGTGCCCCGTCTGCCGGAGCGCGTTCTTCCTCTACAAGTCGGTCCTCCGCGAGTACGGCGACCGGGTGCGCCTCGTCTTCCGGCACTATCCGCTCGACAAGCGTTGCAACGCGAACGTCGGCTCGACACCGCATCCGAGCGCCTGCGTCGCGGCGAAAGCGTCGGTCTTCGCGCACCGGAACGGGAAGTTTTGGGAGTACGCCGAGGCGCTCTACTCTCGCGGGGAGGGCGTCGCGCTCAAGTCCGACTTCATGCGCTCGGAGGCGGTCAAGGTGGGGCTCGACGGAGGCGCGTGGGATGCGTTCATGTCCGACCCGAAGACCGGGGGCGACGTGATCATGAAAGACATCGCCGACGCTCGAAAGGCGGGCGTCAGCTCGACGCCGGCCTTCTTTTTCAACGGGCGGCGAGCGGAAGGGGTCCTCGTTCCGAAGATGCTGCGCGCCGTCGTGGACGAGCTGTTGGCGGGGCGTAAATAGTTAATATGTAAATGCTTATACGCAAATTGACCTCTCCTTTGAGTTAGTTATTAGTTAGCACTATCAAGAACCTAACCGAGTGAGGGGGTGTCCAACATGTCCAGCGCATCCACCGTGCCGTCTTCGTCCGTCCTCCTCGTCCGCGGGCTCCCGTCGAAGCGCCTGCGGTAGTCGATCTCCCGGGCCAGCCGCCGGACGGCCGTCGGCCTCCGCGAGCTCGCCTTCCGTCTCCACGACATGCAGGCGCGCGGGGTCCATCAGGAGACGGGCCACTCGTCGGCCGTTCACTACGCGGCCGCGCGGGAGGGGCTCTCTCGGCGCGAGGCCCGAGATCTCGTCGCAGTCGGCGCGGCGCTCGACGAGCTTCCGGCGATCGACGCGGCGTTTCGCGACGGGCGGCTCCTCTGGACGAAGCTCCGGACGCACGTCCGCGTCGCGACGCTCGAAACCGAGGCCGAGTGGCTCGAGAAGGCCCTGACGATGACGTGCGCCGAGCTCGAGCGCGCCGTCGCCGGCGTGAAGAAAGGCGATCGCCCGCGCGACGGAAGGCTTGCGATACCGAAGGCGCGGTACACGATCACTGCGAGGGTCGACGGCGCCCTCTACGCCGAGTGGGAGCGGGCGAAGGAGAAGCTCGCGGCCGAGGCGTGGGAGACGCTCGGCGACGCAGATCTGCTCACTCAGTTCGCGCGGTTCGTGCTCGCGGACGAGTTCTCGTTCGCCGGCGCCGAGGCGCGGCTTTCCGGACGGCCCGCCGCGCGGGTCGTCGTGCACCGCTGCGAGGGGTGCCAGGCGTCCTAGGTGAAGACCGCCGACGGCCCGGTCGCGATCGACGAGACGGCGGCCGAGACGCTCGCCTGCGACGCGGCGTGCGAGGAGGGCGCCCTCCGCGAGCGGGTCCTCGCGCGCGACGGACGGCGGGGCGTCGCGTGCGGGCGCCCGGTCGACCTCCACGCGCATCACGTCGCGCCGAGAGCCGAGGGCGGCCCCGACGCCGACTGGAACCTCGTCACGCTCTGCCGTCCGTGCCACGGGCTTCTCCACGACGGGCGGCTTTTCTTTACGGGCCGGGCGCCGCACGGCGTCACGATGAAAGACTCCGCCGGGAACCCGATCGAGGCGCGGACGGGCTCCGGAGCGCACGGGATCGAGGTGGCGCTCGGTGGCGCTCAAGCGCCTCGGCCGGATTCACAAGTCGTTGAATTGCAAGATGTTCCAAGTCTGGTGGGGCGCGAAGTCTACGAGTCGCACGCGCACCTCTTCCCGTTCGACGTCGCCGCCCGACGTCGCCGCCGCCTTCACGCCCGGATCGAAGGCCGGGACGCCCCGCGCGAAGCCCGCCCCGCCCGCGCCCCCCGAGCCCGCGCCGCGGCGCCTCGCCGACCTCATCGGCCAGTCGCGCGTCGTCGCGAACCTCTCGCTCGCCGTGCGCCGGGCGCGGAAAAAGAAAAGAGCGCTGGGACACGTCCATCTCACCGGGGCGTCCGGCCTCGGCAAGACGACGCTCGCGCACGCGCTCGCCGGGGAGATGGGGAGGCGGACGCGGGTCGTGCAGGGGCCGCAGGTGAAAGAGGCGTGCGAGATCCTGTCGCCCCTCCTCGACCTCGAGCCGGGCGACGTCCTCTTCGTGGACGAGATCCACGCGCTCAAGAGGGCCGTCGTGGAGTCGCTCTACGAGGCGCTCGCGGAGGGGCGGATGACGGTCCCGGTGCGCTCGCGGGGTCGGGTGCGGAACCTCGCGTTCGAGCTGCCGCCCTTCACGCTCGTCGCCGCGACGACCGAGCCCGAGGAGCTGCCGGACGCGCTCGAGTCGCGGTTCTCGATCCGGGAGACGCTTTCCCATTACAAAGAGGAAGAGCTGGCGGAGATCGTGAAGCGGTCGGCGCGGCGCGAAGGGTGCCGGATCAAGGAGGACGCGGCCGCGCTCGTCCTCGCGCGGGCGTCGCGCGGGCTCCCTTCCGGCGCGGGAGGCGATCCGGCTCACGCAGCGCGTGATCCCGGTCGTGGAAGGCGCGCTCGTCGGGCCGTTCGACGCCGTCAACGCCCGAGCGGCGCTCGAGTTTTTGGGGATCGACGAGCGGAGGCTCGGGGAGGACGATCGGCGCGTCCGCGACGCGCTCGTGGCGTCGCAGGCGCCGGTGTCGCTCGCGACGCTCTCGGCGACGACGGGGATCGCGATGGAGACGATCCGGAAGAGGCACGAGCCGATCCTCATCCGGCAGGGGCTCGTCGCGGTGACTCCGTTCGGGCGGGTGGCGACAACGCGGCCGACACCCGCCCCGACTCCGTGACGAATATGGAGCGGCGTCAGCCGGCTACCACTTCATCTCCGCGGCCATCTGTCCCTGGAAGTGCATTTCGTGTCCGGCGACGAAATCGACGCGGACCGCCTGCATGAAGACGCCGAGGAGGCCGGGTTTCCCGGACACCGGACGTCCCGCGAGGTCGGTGATGCGCCGGCCGCGGAATCGGGCCCAGCCCGTCTCGCGCGGGAACTCGTTCGGGTCGCCTTTCAGGTTGCGCGCGACCTCCGAGATCGCCGAGAGCGGCACCGACGTCCAGCAGGTGAACTTGAAGTTCCGCGAGAAGCGGTCTTCCTTGTTGTTCCAGATGAGGACGTCGACCTCGCTGACGTAGTCCGAGCCCGCGGTGCTCATGAGCGTCACGCGGTTGTCGAAGAGGCCCGCGGCCTCCTGGAAGAAGGAGTCGACGTAGAGGAACTCGGGAAGGAACGCGTACTCGCCGCCGAAAATCATGTCGTAGCTCGAGAGCTCCGGATGGCCGCACGCCTCGAGGGAGTCTTCGGCCTTCGCCTCGATCGAGAACGGAAGGTAGCACCAGAGGATGTCGAGGTTCGAGTTCGCGACGTAGGCCGAGCCGAGAAGGAAGTTGAACTCGAGCGAGTTGAACGAAACCGGCGAGACCGCGTGGACGGTGAGGAAGCCCATCTCGCCCTCCGGGTTGTGCTGGCTCGCGAGGACCGTGAGCGTGTCCCCGGGGGTGAGGTCCTCGAGGCGGTCGAACTCCCGCCACCGGACGCGGCCGCCCGCGTCGAGCTCCGCCTGCGTGGCGCCCTGGTAGATGTAGTAGAGGCGCACGTCGCCGACCCGGACGTTGTCGTCCTCGGGGCAACGGTTCCGGTCCGTGTTCGTGTTCGTGACGTTGATGATCGTCGCGGACTGGGGCCTCGAATCGAAGTGCGGGAAGATGAGTAGACTTGCCGGCTCGGCCACCTTCGGCCCAAGCGGCGTTGGTTGAGCCTGCACGACGGGCGCGAGCGCGAGGGCCACAGCCGTCGCGGCGATCGCGATGATGAGCTTCCGCATGGTGGGAACCTTCCTCCGGGGACGGAATCGTCCCGTGCCGGGAAACTCTTCAAACGGCGTTCCCACGACCGGACCGAGCGCGGAGAAATGCCGAGTCCCGCGTGCGGCCTGGGCTTGCGCCGAACCGCGCGGATCGGCGCCGATTGCGGCCCGTCGCGCGGGCGCGACATTCCGGCGATCTCCCGATCGGCTTGAAAAGGGGGCCTCCGGTGCGATAATCCGCGTCCCCCCATCCGGCCGTTCATCCTCATCACGTCGGGGCGTGGCGCAGCCTGGCTTAGCGCGCTTGCTTGGGGTGCAAGAGGTCGGAGGTTCAAATCCTCTCGCCCCGACCACTTATAAGTTTCGCCGAACGCTGGACTTAGCGTACCTGTCCGATGTCGGACAGAGCGGCTCGGAGGCCCGCGGAATCCGGTAACTACCGGAATCGGGCCCTGGAGGTCACCCGCTCATGTCCGCGTCACCGAAGTCGAAGCGCATCCCGTCCTACCGGCTCCATAGCCCTTCCGGCCAGGCCGTCGTCACCATCCACGGCCGGGACCACTACCTCGGCCCGTACGGATCTCCCGAGAGCCGCGCCGAGTACGATCGCCGCGTCGCCGAGTGGCTCGCGAGCGGTCGGCTCCGGGTCGCGAGCGCCGATCCCCGCCCTGGTACGTCCCTCTCCGTGGTCGAGCTGATCCTCGCCTACATGGCGCACGCCGAGACCTACTACCGCCGCCCCGACGGCTCGCTCTCGCCCGAGGTCGACGACATCAAGGCCGCGATGCGCCCGCTGAAGCGTCTCTACGGCGCGACGCTCGCCGCGGAGTTCGGCCCGCTCGCGCTCCGCGCCTACCGCGACGGGGTGATCCGCGCCGGCCTCGCGCGGCCGACGGTCAACGCGTACGTCTCGAGGATCCGCCGCCTCTTCAAGTGGGCGGTCGCGAACGAACTGGTCCCGCCCTCGGTCCACCACGCGCTCTCGGCGGTCGACGGCCTCCGCCGCGGCCGGTCGATCGCGCCCGAGCCTGCGCCGATCCGCCCCGTGGCCGAGGACGTGGTCGAGGCGACGCTCCCATTCCTCGCGCCTCCCGTCGTCGCGATGGTGCGGCTCCAGCTCTTGACCGGGATGCGCCCGGGCGAAGTGACCGCGATGCGGACGCGCGATCTCGATCGGACCGGCGCCGTCTGGTCCTACCGCCCCGAGCACCACAAGACCGCGCACCACGGAATCGCCCGGACGATCTTCCTCGGGCCGAAGGCCCAGGAGATCCTCCGCCCAGCTCTGAAGGTCGACCCGGACGCGTTCCTCTTCTCGCCCGCCGAGGCGATGGAGTGGCGGAGCGAGGAGCGCCGCCGCGCCCGAAAGTCACCGATGACGCCGTCGCAGGCTGCCCGCCGGCCGAAGGCCTCGCCGGACCGGGCGCCGGGCGAGCGCTATACGACCTCGAGCTACGGCCGCGCGATCGCGTACGCCGCGACGAAGGCCGGCGTCGAGCAGTGGGGCCCGAATCGCCTCCGCCACACCGCAGCGACCCGCCTCCGCCGCGAGTACGGCCTCGACGCCGCGAAGGCGATCCTCGGCCACCGCCTCGTCGAGACGACCCAGGTCTACGCGGAGATCGACGCCGCGAAGGCCGCGGAGATCATGGCGCTGGTCGGATAGCGCTTCTCGTCAGGGATTCCGTGTGGCGCCAATTGTGGGATCGGAGGTGGATGGGGCCAGTTGAGTGAGCCAATCGACAGCTGGTCGGACATCGCATCTGATCCGCAACGTTGCCGATCTCGCGCTTGCCAGAACGAAAGCACATTTCCATGTCAGACGTTCGAAACGCCCGCGAGGGTAAACGCGTCGCCGCGAAGTCTCGGCGCCCCGCCGCGGCGACGATGGTCGCAGTCACTTGCGGGTTCCAACAACCGCGAGGCGTCCGAATCAAGTCAGATTGAGTCGGCTTCGGAAGTCGCTTTCGTCGGCCCGCCACTCGGCCACTCGACTTAACATGAACAGCCACGCGGACTCTGCCCACACTCTTACCTTTTGGAGATGATCCGTGAGGACCTTGCTTTCGTCCACGAGGTGAGGCTTGTACTCACCGTTGCCTAACATAGTGACACGTGATACGTATATGGCTGCATGAACACGATGGCGGAGCGACGTGATGCGCGGACCTTGGATCACAAGACTCTTGAGGAGATGCGCCGGCTGGCTGTGAAGCGCGTTCTGGCTGGGGAGAAGCAGCGAGCCGTCGCGCGTGCACTCGAGGTTCATCACTGCACGGTTAGCAAGTGGATGGCCTGCTATCGTAGCGAGGGGGAGAATGGACTCGCAAGCACGAAGGCCTCGGGGCGACGTCGTGAACTCTCCCCCAATCAGGAGGAGCGGCTCCGTCGCATCATCGTTGGGAAAGATCCCAGGCAGCTCAACTTCGGTGTCGCACTTTGGAGCCTCGCCATCATCACGCAACTCGTCGAGAATCTCTTCGGGATCGTCCTTCACAAGACGACCGTCATGCGGTATTTGCATCGACTGGGTCTCTCTGCTCAGCAACCCACACGCCAGGCCTTTCGTCGCGATGAAGATGAGTGTCGTCGGTGGATGATGGAGGAGTTTCCCCGCATCGTACGAGAAGCCAAGAGGCGCCAGGCCACGATTCTCTTCGAAGACGAAGCTGGCGTCCATGAGGATGGCCCGCTTGACAGGACATGGGGCGAAAAGGGAAAGAGACCTGTGGTGAAGGTAACCGGACTTCGGCGGAAAACCAATGTCCTCTCCGTCATTAGTCCGCGCGGTCGGCTGTGGTTCAGGTGCTACAACGCTCGACTCAACGCGGAGCGGTTCATCGACTTCCTGAAGGCACTGCTCCACGACTTCACCAAGCCGATCGACCTCATCCTCGATCGGCACCCGGCGCACGGGGCCGCCTCGGTGAGACGTTTCGTTCATGAGCACCGTCGCCGACTGCGACTTCACTTCCTTCCGAGCTACGCTCCCGACCTCAATCCGGACGAGCACGTCTGGACGTACCTCAAAGGTTTGTTTCGTCGCGATCCAATCGAGCAGGGAGAGGACCTCTCGAAAGCCGTCTACAACACGATGCACGCCATCCGAAAGGACACTGCATTGGTGAAGAGTTTCTTCGAGAATCCGGAAGTCGCGTACGTTCGCAAAGCGCTCAAGTGGTAGTGTGTTAATCTATGCTATGCAATGGCGAGTAAAGCTCACCCGCGAGTCCGAATACGGTCGACCATCGTTCCAAGTCGTCGACCTTGTCGTGCTTCACGATCAATTGGCGATACTCCCCATTCGGCGCCGTTGTCCAGATTCGTGCGGTCGCTGGCTTGTGGGTCAGCGACCGGTAGGCCTTGATCTGGGCGCGCCAAGAGAAGAACTGATCTCTAAAGGTGGTGAGATCGTAGGCCTGGAGCATTGACTTGAGAGAATCGTCGCGTTTCTCGTTTGTGTCCGGGAATGGCGCTTGGCCTAGCTCGATGCCAATCTGATCCAACATCATGGTGACCATGTCCGCGAGGCGGCCAGCGTGGATGTAGAAGTACAAGAAGCGATCTCGCTGGTAGCACATATCGAACCGCTTGCCGATAGTGCATTCACGTGCGTAGGGAACCGTCGGGACCTGTGCGATGGCCGCCATCGAAACGTAACTACTCAAGAAAGTGTAGTGCGCTTCGGCCAACGCCTGAAAGTGGGCCGGACAATCGGGGCGAATACTGAGTTCGGCCGATTTTCCGCGCTCAATGTCGCGTCCGGTTATGTCCCAGATTAGTTGCTTCCAGAGTTCCTCGTACCACGGGAGAGATGCCCGGATGAAAGGCAGCGTCTGAATCTCGAACCCATCCCCTCCTGGAGATCCCTCGATCGACCTTTGGCTTACGGGAGTGAGCTGGACCATGGAATTCTCGCTCTTCCGGCCGACGTGTACAGACATCGGCATGGATCAATCAAATGTGGAGCTGGCGTTGATTGGAGCCTTCGTCGGATGCTAGGAGCCCTGAGAAACGATTTCAAGATCGCATCCGATCAGCGCGTCGCGCCGTTAGCGCTTTTCGGTCAAGCTCGCGGCGGTCTCGGAGAGGTGGTTCCGGAGAAACGTGCCCCCGGAACTGCGGCGGGGTCCCGCCTCGCCGACGCTTCGGCCCGTACCTCGCGACCGTTGACTCAGCGACGTCGTGGCCTAGGAGCTTCAGTTCGAGCCGAATCCCCTGCGCTCCCCAGCCGAGGTTCCCGGCCGGAATCCGTCAAGTCAGCGCGATGACGTGCGCCGAGATCGGAAATCGGCCGCGCCGAGGAGAACTCCATCGCCAGAAGAGCCGAAACCCGCTCGGTTCCAGGCGACGTCGGTCTCGGGCTTGAACCCGAGGAGGCACGAGATCCAACCGGGCCAGAGGCGGCAGAGGAGGGCCCAGAATTCGCGCTCTGAACGGGGGAGACGTGGTCTGCGCCCTGCCCGCTTCATCGCGGCCAGCTGCTGCCTGAGCGCGGGGTTCTCGAGGACGAACGCGGCGCCGGGCCGGAAGTGGGCACTGAGCCCGGGCAAGAGAGATCTGAAGATGAAGCACTTTGATCCAGCCTACCGCGCTCCACGGCTTTCGTGCAGGAATGCCCGAGTGCGGTACGATCTTGCTTGTGGGAAGGAAGTTACAACGAAAGGCCGGATTCGCCCGAAGGGCCGAACAGTGGCGAGCGCGGCGCGTTCAATCCTCTTGGTGCGGAGTGTTCGAGAGGGACACGCAAGAGATAGGCGGAGGTTCGACCGCCGCTCGCCTGTCGGGCTGGCCTCGGCCTTGGCTAGAATACGAGGCGCGGCAAGAAAGCCGGCGGACCCCGGGCGCGGGATTCGGATTCGCGGCCATTGCCGCGTCAGGTGAGGATTCGCAACGTGCGAGAGGATCACGTGACTTAGGGCTAGTTCACGGAGACACACGACAGATGACCCAGAGCGAGGCGTACGAAAAGGGATGGGACGATTACGAATCGTGCGGAGGTCAAGCCGACCTCAATCTGATCGTAGAGTTCGTGCATCCGAATTATGATCCGCCCTCGGGCTATGAAATGGCGTACAGAAAGGGTTGGAAGGACGCAGCCAGGGATGACTGGGATCCGCCTGACGACGATGACTAGACTGCGTCCCGCCTGCGCCTCCTGCTTGGGGATTCCGCGACCGCGGCGGTTCTCGCGCCGATCTGCTGGGTCCTTGATCTGACAGCTGGTCGGGTGTCACTGCATACCCAGCTGCGCGTCAAGACCATGTGTACGTTTTGTTTGAACTCCCGGCAGGTCCCGTCTTCACCGACCGGAGGCCACGCAACCGTTCTCCCGCGAATCGCGCCGCACTGAGGGCGCCGGGTCGCATGGATCGACCGCATGGCGGTATCTCGTTTCCCCCAAGACTCGGCCTCGTTTCACGGCTAGCGAGATCCTTGGTCGCTATCAATCGCCACTCTAATTGAGCCACCTATCTGCAGGCCACGCGGAGCCATTCGGGCTCTCGTAGAATCTCCGCATCCTCCGACGGCACCGCGCGGGCGCCGCGTTCTCGCAGCTCTTCTGAGAGCACGTCGCTGACCTCCTCGCATCGAGGCCGGATGCAACCGGGGCGACTGGTCGGCACTGCTCATCGCCCGCGCCCTCGGAGCGGAACCGATAACGAGCCTGCCAGCTTGCGGCGAGAGATCGTTCTCCTGGGAGGGAGACGTCGAACGTGTCCCCGTAGGCAACTCGTGATGCGAGCCACTCCAGAATTCGCGTTGCCGCCAGTTCTGAATCACGAGAGAATGCCGATCCTCGGAGGACCGCGCGGGGGCTCGTACCCTGACCGCGGGCTGCCGCGAGAGTGAAGGAGAACGAGTGATCGGGTGGCTCATCCTCGCCGCTACGGTTGTCGGCGCAGGGTTTCGGATCGGATTCGAATCGAGCGCTCCGAGGCGGGTGCGGCGCAGGCTCGGGCGGCTCCGCGAGACGCTGTCGGGAGTCCTCCGGAGAGGTGAGGAAGCGCGGACCGAACAGGAGGATTCGCTTAAGCGAGCCGCACGAGAGTACACCGCGGCCGTCCTCCAGGAGCGGAGGCAAACGATCCCCATCGAATCGCTTCGTGAAGCGGGCGCAACCAACGTGCGCTGGTCGACCCTTCGAGATGCGGGCCTTCGAACTGCCGCGGATCTTCACGGTTGGACGAGGGGCCGACTCGAGGAGCTCTCCGGCGTCGGACCGACGACGGCCGACCGAATCCTCGCCGCCATGGGGAACATCGATCGCCGACTCGAATCGCAGCCCATTCCGCTGCCGACTCCACAGCTATCGGACGCCCGATCGCGTCGAATCGCTGAGGCCGCGCTCCGAGTTCTCGCGGTAAAGGACGCACAAGGCTCCGCTCCAACCCAGGTGCGCGATGCCCTCGAAGAGGTCAATGAGGGCATCGAGGCCATCTCCTCGGCGTGGACGTTTCACCGGTGGCTCTTTGGAAGCAGGGACGGAGGGCGGGGACTCCCCGAAGTGCATGAGGCGAAGGACATTTCAGCTCGAGTTGGCGATCTCCTCGAGAGCGATCTTCCTGGCCGACTGCAGCGCCGCGGTTCCTCGGAGTCGGGAACAGGAGTTCAAGGTGCCGAGCTGGAGTCCCGATTCCGCGATCGATTTGCGGACGCCTCCGCTCTGATCGAGTGGTTCCTTCCATCTGCGACAGTCCCAGTCGAACGGAGCGCTCTGCGCCTGGGGGCCATCCCGGAGACGATTGCTCGTCGAGTCGAAGCCCACCCGTTGGACGTTTCGGGGATGCGCGTGACCCTCCGGAGATACCAAGCGTTCGGCGCGCGCTACCTTCTCGCGCAGCATCGAACGATCCTCGGGGACGAGATGGGGCTCGGGAAGACGATCGAGGCGCTCGCTGCGATGGTCCATCGCAGCCGATGCGATGGCGCCCGATACTTCCTCGTGGTCGCTCCGGCCAGCGTCACGCGAAACTGGATGCGGGAAATCGAGAATCGGACGGATCTCTCAGCCCGACTCCTCCACGGCGGGAACCGCTCCGCGGCGGCGGCGAAGTGGCTTCGAGACGGCGGAGTCGGCGTGACCTCCTACGAGACATTGAAGACACTCGACTTGGGGACGCAGCTTCAGCGGTCGGGCACCCGGCTCGACTTTCTAGTCGTGAATGAGGCCCACTACGCGAAGAACCCAGAGGCGGGGCGCAGCCAGCGTGTCCGCGGACTCGTCGATCTGTCCGATCATGTTTGCCTGATGACGGGGACTCCCATGGAAAACCGTCCAGGCGAGTTCCTGAACCTCGTTGCGATCATCCGGGCCGACCTCGCGCCCAAGCTCCGATCCGGCTCGTTCGTTCTCGGAAACGTCGTCGTCGACCCCGAGCGGTTTCACCGCACGGTCTCCGAGGTGTACCTTCGCCGGAACCAATCCGAGGTGCTTCGCGAACTCCCGCCGCGCGTCGACATCGAGGAGTGGACCGACCTCACCGCCGGCTCGGAGGCTGCCTATCGAGATGCCGTCGCGAGCGGGAACATGATGGCGATGAGAAGAGCCGTGACCTTGAGCAAGTCCGAAGAGCCGTCGTCGAAGTTCTCGCGCTTGGCCGAGATTCTCGAGGAGCATCGGGAGAGTGGAAGAAAGGTCCTCGTCTACTCGTTCTTTCTGGACGTGCTTGCCGAGGTGGCAAACCGTTTCCGACCGCTTGGCGTCATCACCGGCTCGATTTCGCCTCCGCGGCGGATGGAACTCGTGGACCGGTTTCAGTCGGCGACGGGGCACGCGCTGCTGGTGGCGCAGATTCAGGCTGGCGGGGTGGGCGTAAATCTCCACGCGGCATCCGTCGTGGTACTCATGGAGCCCCAGTGGAAGCCGTCGTCGGAGGACCAGGCGATTGCCCGAGCCCATCGAATGGGTCAGACGGACACGGTGCTCGTGCATCGCATGCTCGCGCGCGACACGGTGGACGAACGAATGATGGCCATCCTCGCGGGAAAGACCGAACTCTTCGAAGCCTACGCCCGGGAGAGCCTCGTGAAGCGCGCGAGCGAGGAAGCGATGGAGACAACCTGGTCCGAGGCGATCGTGTCCTTCGAGCAGGCGCGCATGACCAGAGTCGGGTAGTGCGCCGTCTGCGCCGCGGAACTTCAAGGTCTACCGGGCTCGGAAGACGCGGACGCGCGGAGAATACGGGATGCGAAGTTTATTCCGTCACTTGACGCTGCGGAGCCAGGGGTGTCGGACCGAGCTGAGTTGCCATCACGATAGTCAGCGGCATCGCGTCCTCGCCGCCGGTTGCTAGAATCCCACGCGCGATGGGGACGAAAGTGGCGCTCTACCGCTCCTCTTGGCCGGTGGACTCGATCCTCGGCCTCCACGAGCGCGACGAGCACGATCTCTCGGCCGCCCCTCGCGAGCCGTCGCGTCCGACCTCGCGCCGCCCGACTCGCGCAGCCGGCAACGCGAACCGAGCGATCGCGAGCGGCCCGTCCCCCGTCCGCCGCGCCCGCGGCCGGCCGTCGAGCGAGCATCGAGGCGTCCGAAGAATCGCGCCCGTGGGCCTGAGCGTCATGCACCACTTCGAGTTCCGCGGCTCGCGGCGCGACGTCGCCGGCAAGCTCGCCTCTCTCCGGGCGCGCTTCCTCGACCTCCCCGTCCGCTCCGTCTCGGACGTCCTCGAGATCGAGAGCGCCGCGAACCCGTTCGACCGGGGAACCGGAGTGGCCCGCTTCGAACAGAAGCAGTTCGCCCTCGCGATGCTCTTCGCCCGGTTGGACTCGCAGACTGCCTGGGCGACCACGGATTCGTGGGCCGGGCGCATCGACCGGATCGCTCGCTCCGGCAACGGCCTATCGCTCCGGGTCGACGTGGGCGAGGGATGCGAGCCCTTCCACGTCCTCCTCGGCCGGATCGGGAAGGGCCGCGTCTGGCGCGGCATCCGGTTCACGAAGACGCAGTACGCAGTGCACTTCGTCGACGCCCACCTCCTCGTCGTCCGGATGCTCGACATCTGCCGGGAGGAAGGGATCCTGCGGCGCGTGAAGGACGACGGCGGGTACTGGGAGAAGCGGGACCTTGCCGTGTTGGCGCGGAACCTGAATTCGTCGACGGCGATGCTCGGGGCGGTGGCGAAGACGCTCGGGGCGGCGGGCCGGCGGCGCGGGATGAGAGTCGAGGCAGCGATCGATCGGTGCCGGAACCGGATCCGCGTGAAGGGCAGGGATCGCGGGCCCCCGGCGTCGTGAGGGTAGATTACTGCGGCCGGTCGGCGGCGGACTCGCTGCCCGAGTTTCGCGATCCGCACGCACAGACTCGCCGGCGACGGATCGAGTTCGGTTGCGCCCGTCACAAGCGTCGCCGCCTTCCTCCGGATCCATCCAGCGGCCGTCGACCGCGGCACTCCGAGCTGCGTGGCGATGGAGATGTCGCTCTAGTCCTGCACACGAGCTGGACGAGGCGGTGGTCGTACCTGCGGTGCGGGCGCTTCGGCGCCATGACCCGAGGATCAGGCACGTCGCCGAAAAAGAGAAGACGGCAACCAAGTCCTGGCGTACCATCGCTGCCGGGTATCCGACAGAGACGTCTGGAAGGACGTGACGCGCAGCTCGGTAATGAAGCTCGGTGAGCCGTGACGTCCGATCACGTGGCAACGCAGAACGCCGGCCGTCGCCGCGGACAACGCGTCGGCTCTCATGTCCGAGCCGACCGGCAGCGGCTCGATCGGATGCGTGCAACTAGAGCATCCGATGGCCGCGTGTTCAAAGGCGACGCCGGCGCCCTCCTTCCCGGGCTCGCGCGCTCCACCTAGAATCTCTTCCCTTAGAACCAGAGCTGCCCCGAGGTCTCTCCGCTGAAGAACCCGAATACTCGTACGCTCCTACGTCGCCTCTCGAAGGCTGGCTTCCCCGCTGACTTCGTTCGCCGTGCGATTCTTCCTGATTGGTGGGATGAGTCGTCCGAAATCGATCCATCGCTCCTCCCTGAGGTCGAGTTGAGGGTGGCGCGTTTCCTGGGAGTGACGGTGTCTGCGCTCCACGCGAGCGAGGCTCCCCTCAAACCCGTCGCCGCGAAGGGCGCGCGGCTCCGGAAGGTCAGGAACGTAGACCGGGATCGGCTCTCCCCTGCGATTCACGCCGGCGTCCGCATCGCTGAAGCCGTCGTTCGGAATCTCCGAAGATCGAAGGGCGACGTGAAGGTCCCCCCTCGAGAAGCGCTGGCTTGGGCCGCGTTCCTGCGCAGGCGATACGGCAAGATCGACCTCGGAGCAATCGCCGCCGACCTGTGGGCACGCGGCATCGCAGTCGTCCTCGCTGAGCAGCTACCTTCACCGAAGTTCCAGGGCTTGGCCTGCATCGCGGCGGATCGGCCGGTGATCGTGCTGGGCCACTCCCATGACGCGCCCGCGCGAATCGCATTCTTTATCGCTCACGAATCCGCTCACGTCGCTTTCGGCGATTGCGAGCCTGAAGCTCCAATCGTTGATGAAGATGATGAGCTGCCGGACACCTCGGAAATGGAGCGGCGCGCTGACGCGTACGGATGGGCGTCACTCGCCGCGGGAACCGAGTTGCCGGACCTCGGCGGAAAGACCCACTGGAAGGACGTCGCTCACCGTGCAGAAGTGCTCGGCGCCGAGCTGAAGGTCGATGCCGGTGTCCTCGTGTGGTCGTGGGCAAACCGTACCCGCCGCTTCGACGACGGTCAGATGGCGCTCAGGGCGCTTTACCTCGCGCGCGGTGGCCGACAGGTTCTCCGAGACCTTCTCCTGGAGCACGTGAACGTCGAGGGGGCGAGCGAAACGGACCGGGCACTACTGGCGTGCGCTCGCGGCGACGCGGGACAAGATGCTCCTGCTAATTGACACCGACGCCTTCTGCAAGCTCGCGACCGTAGGACTCCTCGAGAAGGCGGTTAGTGTGCTTGGAGTCGATATAAAGGCATGTCGGCGCCTTCCGGCGCTCCTTCCGATGTTGCGACGAGGCCGGCTTCATAAGGCGTACGGCGACGAGTGCGCCGAAGCCCTGATCTCGCTTGCCGAGACGATACCTGCGGCGCCGGAGGCGCCGAGGACTTGGCTTGACAGAATGGTCAGCATCCATGATGTCGATCCCGGAGAGGCGCATCTCCTCGCTGTAGCTGCCAGCAGCGACGCACTCCTGCTCACGGGCGACAAGAGAGCGCTAAGCGCCATTCGGCTACTCCCGGGCTTCGCGGCGGCGCTCCGCGGAAAGCTGGTCTTGCTCGAAATCGTGCTCCTTATCCTCTGCGACAGGCTCGGCGACGAGGCAGTCCGAGCCGCAGTCGGCGGCGCGAATGTGTCCGACGTCATGCTCCAGGTCTGCTTTTCGTCCGCAAACTCATCGCCTAGAGATGGCCTGCAGAGCTACGTCTCGGACAGCCGCGGAGATCTCGCGCCGCTCGACTTATGGACACCGGCCCCAAGTCCTGGAGGGCCGCCATGAAGTTTGGCCCGAATCACTACGTGCCCGTACTGAAGATCAAACGCGGCGAGAAAAAGGCGCTTGAAATGCTGGCGCCCGCTATCGTCAGGTACGTGACTCCGCTGCTGGAGATCGTCGAGCACAAACCAGAGAAGCAGATCGCGAAACATCTCGACACGGCATTCAAAGGTATGGCACCGGCGGTAGCGCCCTTCGGTCGCTATTTTCTGGACACTCGAGAAATCGCCACTGATGGCGCTGCTGTCGCTTCGGAGGCTTTCCGGCGGGCGCTCGCGCTCGGGCATCCTTTCACGCCCATCACCGGAATCACGAGAACGGTTGATGTCGCCGCGGCCCTCCGGGTGGCGTCGAATGGAATCGCGTTGCGCATCACGCGTCAGGAGTTCGAGAACGGCGTCGTGCCGAGCCATCTTCCGGCATTCATGACGGACCATGGCCTCGCGTGCGAAAGTACGGACTTGCTCGTCGACCTCGGGCCGGTGGAAGACATGATCCCCACCGGAATCTCGCGTATGTCGGAGCAGTTCCTTCGCGCGATACCGGACATCGGCCGATGGAGGACATTGACGCTTCTGGCGTCGACATTCCCGCTCAGCATGAAAGGCGTGGCGCGGAATTCTCATGCTTTCGAGGACCGGTCGGAATGGCTTTCGTGGCGCGACGGCCCTTACTCACGACGTCGAGCCCTCGCGCGTCTTCCGACCTTCGGAGACTGCGCCATCCAACACCCGCGGGGAGTCGAGGGCTTCGATCCGACGAAGATGCAGATGTCCGCCGCCATCCGTTACACGGTGGACGACAAATGGCTTCTCGTGAAAGGCGAGAGCACGAACACAACTCCAGCGCGCGTGCAGTTTCCAAGACTCGCCGCGCGCCTCACCACCGGCTCGCTGGCAACGCACTTTTCCAGCCAGGACCATTGCGCCGGGTGTCGCGACATGGTTCGGGCCTCAAGCGGAGCGAGAGGTTTCGGGTCGCCGGAGGCGTGGCGGCGGCTCGGGACGGCGCACCACATCACGCGCGCGTCGCAGCTGATCCGGGCGCTGACCTGGCCTTGAGCGCCTTTCGAACCTCTGCGGCGATTTCGTCGAGGGAGTAAATCTCGCAGAGGCGGTCCCAGACTTCAGATCTTGGTCGCGATCGGAAACCCTTCGCAGCCCCCCGAGACTCTAGGAGTCTGATCGATGTTTCGAGCCACAGGAGTTGGACGAGAGCGCGCGCGGAACGCGACCTGTTAGGCGATCCGGATCGATGGGTCTTGAAGACGACTCCGGAATGATTGCCCCTGGCCTCGAGGATCTCCCACCACCGAGGGATCAGTCGCTCGATACCATCGATGTGCCGCGTGCCGACGACGATCGTGACTTTGTCGAAGACGCCGCCGTAGACGACGACCTGATGGCCGAGCCGCTCCAGGTTGTCTCGGTCGGACTTGATCTCGTAGCCATGAAGGAGACCGTTCACGACAGCAACGTCGGCCCGCGAGGAGCGCCGAAGAAGGCCGAGTTCCTCGAAGATTACGGTCTCCGGTTCACCGGCATAGCGGTGCGCCAGGAAGTCTCGGAGCCGGGTCTTGATCTCGGCTTCGCCGCGCGGAGCAAGAGGGCGGCAGCTAGAACCCCTGCTCGGGCGACGCGATGTTGGCGCCATATCGGATCTCCTGCCCAGGCTACCAGCTCCTCACCTTGCCGATCCAGATGACCACGTGTCGTCGGGCGTTCGTTCGTCCACGTTGTCGATTCTCGGGCTCTTCGACTCGACTGTACCGGCCCATCACCGACGGATCCACGCTCACGGCCGAATGCTCTCCGGATTCCGCCATGGCCGCAGCTCCGGATCCCGCCACCGTCCGCGGTTGCCTCGCCCGCCCGATTCTCCCGCGAATCAGGGTCTTGCGACCGCGGGAGCTTCAACCTACTTTCCGCACTTGCCATACCTGATATCCTCGAATTAGTTTCCCCGTTCCTCCGCGACGACTCGAGCAGGCGTCGATCGGCTCCCGCTTGATATCGGGCGAAGTCCGCAAGGCCTTCATT
>Ga0187892_10000430_pt1 | contig 109503 bp, 143 predicted proteins | sample MA1701073metaG_FD_139345 | JGI IMG/M metagenome (GOLD analysis project Ga0187892, IMG submission 139345) | Bio-ooze microbial communities from a basaltic lava cave in the Kipuka Kanohina Cave System on the Island of Hawaii, USA - MA170107-3 metaG ... | reverse complement strand
TGGCTCTGGCTCTTACACGACTCTAATATCAAACACACAAAGCACCTCAACTACATACTCGCACACCGGCCTTACGTCTGGCCAGCTTTATGTTTATCGTGTTTCGGCAGTGAATTCAATTGGAGCTGGTAGTACATCATCAGAATCATCTGCAACTCCGACGTCTTCCTCATCAGCTAGTACCCCAGGCACACCAACAAGTTTTACCGCAACAACTGCCTCTCCAACACAAATCAACCTTTCATGGAATGCCCCATCAAATAATGGCGGTTCTGCAATCACAGGTTACAAAATCGAAGTCAAATCTGGCTCTGGCTCTTACACGACTCTAATATCAAACACACAAAGCACCTCAACATGGTTTTCACACACGGGACTAACGACAGGTACTACGTACTATTATCTCGTTTCCGCAATCAACGCAATTGGAACAGGTCCTTCAACTGAAGCCTCCGCAAAACCACAAGAAACAACAGCTCCAACACTAACTGCCACAGACGTCTCGCCAACATCTATTACTTTATCATGGATACCACCATCACAAACGTACAAACAAGCAATAAATGGCTACAAAATACAAGAAAAAATAGCTCAGGACACTTTTATTACCATAGAGGAAAAAACCAGCTCAACTGTAACTACTTACACGATTACTGGATTGACAACTGGAAATACTTACACATATGTGGTTTCAGCTTATTTTACCTTAGGAGCAAGTCCAAATTCAAATGAGGCATCAGCAACCCCAACAACAACTTCGGCGCCACAATCCTCTCAGCCAACGTCGAGCCCACCTAGTGCGCCGACAAGTCTTACCGCAACGCCAGCATCATCCACTCAGATCAACCTTTCATGGAATGCCCCCACAAACAGTGGGGGGTCTTCTATCACAGGATACAAAATAGAGGTAAAAAGTGGTACAGGCTCTTATTCGACATTGATTAGCACACAAAATTCTACTACCAAACATTCTCATACAAATCTTACAACTGGAACAACCTACTCGTACAGAGTCTCTGCAATAAATTCTGTTGGTGTAAGTTTGCCATCATCTGAATCATCCGCAACCCCAACAACAACTTCGGCACCAACATCCTCTCAAACAACTCTCCCTTCATCTCCAACACTATCTGCTACCTTGATTTCTCCAACACAAATCAACCTCTCATGGACTGACTCAAACACCGGGGCTTCTGCTGTAACTAGCTACAAAATAGAGTACAAAATAGGTTCTGATCAATATCGCACTTTGACTAACAAAGCGACCACTACCACGTATTCGCACACTGGTTTGTTAGCAAATACATACTCGTACAGGGTTTCAGCAATAAATTCTGCCGGCACCAGTTCGCCATCAAATGAGGTTTCAATCAAAACATCAGAACAAACATCGACGCAACCAGAACCAGAAACACTGGCATGTGGTCCTGGAACTATTCCCAATGAGCAAGGAGTTTGTGTTTTACAAGAATTCGAACCAGAACCTGAACCCGAACAACCAGGACCAAAGGAGACGCACATTCCAGGCTTTCCAGATCCAGACAAGGATCCACAATACTATATCAACAGATACAACAGCGAATCTGCTTACAAAGAATGGTTTGACAAAAACTTTCCAGATCAGACCATCTATGAGGTAGTAGGCATACCGGAGCCTGAACCACAAGAGAACAAATGTGGTCCAGGAACACATTTAGAAAATGGAATCTGTGTTTTGGATAAAACGAAAAACCCATCTCAATTAAGTGGCTGCCTTATCGCCACTGCTACCTATGGAACAGAGTTTGCTCCACAAGTGCAGCAGCTCCGCGAGATACGTGAGTACACGCTACTTTCAACAAATTCTGGTACTGCATTTTTGGGCACATTTAACTATGTGTATTATTCATTCTCGCCTACAATTGCAGACTGGGAACGAGAAAATCCAACATTTAAGGAGCTAGTCAAGATAGCAATAACGCCTATGCTTTCTACCTTGTCACTTCTAAACAATATTGAAGTTGATTCGGAATCGGAGGTTTTAGGGTATGGTGTGGGAATAATCCTGCTCAATATTGGCATGTATTTTGGCATTCCAACCATGCTTATCTTGCTCATCAGAAATAAAACAAAATGCAAATTCTAAATGTAACGCGGAAAAAATCATAAATTATAATTTCGCTAATAGTACATGTGAAAATAATTGGGCTGATTTTTGGCATCTCTCTTCTCTTATCATTGCTCACCACTAGTTTTTCTGTAGAAGCAAAAACCGATGAACATAAACTAATAACTATAAAAAAAGACATAAAGGAAATTAAAAAACCAAGTCAAGACAAATCAGCAAAAATAATTACAATAATAAAATCTAGAATGCTTGCAATCTTGTATGTGGTTGAAATAGAGGTTTGTGCAGGAAAAGACAAGCTTTATTCGCCTGAGCTTGACCTGAGATCAGATATGGATTCCATAACTGTCAAGCTTGCAGGACTAATCATGTCAAACACCTGCAAAACGGCCGACTTTTTTATACGTGCCAATAATCCAAATTCTATCTCTGTAAACTTTTCATATACTACTTATCATGATCCTAAAAGGTGACAATGATTGTCGCAAGTTACAAAACATGTTGTGTGAAAAAAAGTCAGACCTTATCTAAGGTCACTTTGATTTCTTTTTAGCTTTTGACTTTGAAGGTTTCTTTGCACTTTTTTTTGCCATACCGATACATTTTCTATGTACTATTAAGGATATGCTTTCGCAGTTTTTTCCATAAAAATTATTTTTGACAACTATTGGATCAAATAATGTGTTCTGATCCAAAAAAATTTAACAAAACAAAAATCATCAAATACTGCGCTTGATCGACTTTACACAAGCTTTTGGCATCATAATATAGAACTAAACTAGGTGTCTTGTTTTTGATTGTATATGCCGTTTTGGAATTGAAAAAATTGACAAAATTCCAAAGATCCTATATGTTTTAGGTTTTTGTGTTAAATAGTGAGAAGGAACTATACAATTACATGCGCCATAATAGGGCAGGCGGATTTGTTTGTACTTTAAAATTACTGTTCTTACAGCATTTGCATCTGTCCTGATTTTGTCCGGTCTCAGTTCATTGGTATCGTACGCCGAAGCTCAAACCTTTAATGTATATGAACAAAAAATGCCTCTACATTGGGAAAATCAGTTTGGCGATATTCTATTAAACGCAACCCAATATTGGGAACAGAAAATGCCTGGACTAAAGTTTGAAACAGTAAAGTTTGTGGATGACTCCGATTTTGTAGTGGAGTGGGCAAGCCAATATGGGGAAGGAAAGCTAGGTTACTATTCCACCAATACGGTAAATGCGTATGGGAAACCCAAGCTTACAATATCGCTTGGGTTCTTCAAAGACAAAAAGTGGAATTTGGTGTCCACTGAATATGCATTGGAAATAACGAAGCACGAGCTTGGCCACGCAATAGGTCTTCCACACAGCAGCAATCCAGATGACATCATGTATCCGACGATTGAGAATTACGAATCATGGCAGCAGTCACACACAGAAAAACCCCAAGCCAAAGCCAAAACATCAGAACAAAATCTTCAAGCTTCGACCCAAAAACAGACAGCCGTTGATTGGCAAAGCAAATCAGAAAAATACCAAAAGCTTGCAAGCGACAAAATTTACAAACTGGAACCAAAAATTGGTGATGCAAAATTATTGCTTGATTCTGTAAATTATGAAAACATGGCAGCCAAAGTAGAAATTGAAAGGGCATGGACTGCGTTTTGGTGGGCCAAAAAATATCATGCTGAAGCAGAAAAAATGCACACGGATGGCGGTGCATTCTTCCTACAATCCGAATACCAGGATTCGTATGAAAAATTTAAGCAGTCATATGATTATGCAAAAAAGCTGGAAAAGAAGATAGCTGATATAACAAAATACCATAAAAAAGCCCATGAATTAGAATATGGCACAAATAATACGTAATGCCATAAACTCGAATGAAAAAGGCAGAACTACGTAAGCTAGTTGAAGAATACAAAATGCTAAAATCAAAATTACCCAGCGACACTCAAAAAAACTCTGAAATATCAAAAAAGATTAAAGAAATTGAGCGCAAATATTTTCACGAAACGGGGCGAGACGTATCTTTATCATAAATAATTTCAATACTAAGGTTTTTTAATAAAGCATCGTTGGTGGGTATGCTTGCTAGCAAGGAAGTCGCTTGGAGTAATAATTGGGAGTAGTGTATCAGCTGCAATCATTTTGATGGTTGTAGCTTCTGGTCAAATAGGACCGCAGACTGCCCCAAATCAAATAACTGAAGAATCGAATACTCAGATTGTAGAAAAACATGAACAAATACAAACATACAGGATCAATACCGAATGTGAGCTAATCTACGGTCTTGCATCTGGTAACTATCCAAATGGTGAAGATCTGCCGGCATTGAAGATATTGGCTCTAGTAGATGAATATCCGGAATTCGGTCCATGGGAAACAATTCTGAGGAATAATCAGACACGAGAAGAGTTTTTCAAGCAACCACTACCAGAAGACTTTCGCGACGTGTTGGTAACTGCAGTAATGTCAGAGTCCTCGATAAATCCAGATCTAGAAGAGATTGCATCTTTGGTGGCAGATCCGCAGGGACGCATGAAACTACAGCAGGCTTTTCAAGAATTCAACTGCAAGTCTTTTTTTGATGAAAGAACAGAATAGTTTGAAAATACATAACTTTCAAAATCTGGAAAATGGTTTTAATTGAAGGTCAACTAGTTTATTTTATGAAAGCAACATTTGGGGCAGGGTGTTTTTGGTGCGTAGAAGACGTCTTTAGAAAAACAAAGGGCGTAACATCTACTATGGTTGGATATAGTGGTGGAAGCACAAAAAACCCAACTTATAATGATGTCTGTACCGACCTCACGGGACACGCCGAAGTAGTTCAAGTGGAGTACGATCCAAACGTGTTGTCATACGAGAATCTTCTGGCTGTCTTTTGGAATTCTCACGACCCAACTCAACTTAACAGGCAAGGCCCAGACGTTGGAACGCAATATCGATCCGTCATTTTTTACCATGATCCACAGCAAGAGGCAATAGCCAGAAAATCAAAGGAAATGTTAGATGTGTCTGGTAGGTTTGGCAAAAAAATCATGACTGAGATCCAACCTGCAACAGACTTTTACAAGGCAGAAGAATATCACCAGCAGTATTATGCAAAATGTGGTCTAGCTAAATACTAGCTAATTTGTCAATGAATAATTTCTTCGTGAGTCTTTTATAGAAATTGTAAGATTGATTAGTTGATAGATGGGATCCAGTGCCGGAGTCTGACGAATTTTCGCCAGCCATCTATCCTAAAGATCTTATTAATATGACTCGTAGGCATGCAAAATCATGACTCATGCTTGCAAATATTATGACGCATATTCAGAAACTAGCTAGTATTCCCAACTTTGGGATTCTATAGTTAATTTATTATTTCAAATCGAAATGCACAAACCTATTGAAATGCAAAAACTGTGGAAAGCAGTACCATAACAGGGCATCAAACTACTGCTCCACCGAATGTGCACTTGAGTTTATGGAAAAACACTCAGAACCATGTTAGTATAAATTTATCAAAGCCTATCTGAATTCTTAATTGTTGTATTTCAAGTACATGCCCTTGGTGTTTTTTGCATTTTTGATATTGCAAAATGTGCATGCACAAGATCTCCCAATCAAATTAGCAGAAAATTCTAAAAAGACAGTTGAAGTTGGCAAACAGATACAAATTGCAGCCGATCTGAAAAACAATCAAGACATCAAACAAAACTTTGCATATATAGTTCAGATTCAAAACGAGAATGGGGTTACAGTATCGCTTGCGTGGATCACAGGAATACTAGAGCCTGCACAGTCGTTTACGCCAGCCCTTTCTTGGATACCAAACGTGGAAGGAAGATATGAAGCCACCATTTTTGTTTGGGAAAATATCAACAATCCATCTGCACTATCACCAACACTTTCTCTAGATATTAGTGTGGGCCAATTTACCTAGGTATGAAATTTAATTTAAAAAATTTAATTGAAATTTGACTTGTTAAAATACTAGTGGTGTGTACCAAAGTGGACTGGCATGGCGACCTTAACTACGGATGAAACCATAGCTTTTGTTGAAAAATTAATTGATTCGGGGAAGGGAGACTTGGGACGACTAAACCATGTTTTAATTATGCTTAAGCAAGGTCGCAATCTCTATAATACTGATCAAAAATATCTTGATACCAAACTTGCACAAGAAATCGGCCTTGAGCAGAAACCAAAAATAGAAGAAACTCTTCTGACCCAGATTCACAAACTAATATCCGAAAGACGAGGTGATGTAGGAAGACTACAATTCATCTTAGAATCGCTTAAGCAAGGAAAAATCATTTATCACACTGATCAGAAATATCTCGAGAGTAAACTCGGACATAAGATAGACCAGCAAGACATCCAACCAAAACATGATGACGCCAAAACAATTGAGGGTTTAAAATCTCAAGTCATGCTGGCAAATCAAAAGATAATGCACCTAGAATCTGTATTGGGTGGTAAGGTATTACAGCTTCAAAAAATCCAGGATGCTCAGACACAAAAAATGGTAATGCGTACATCTGGCGCAATGCCAAAGGGGTGGAAGCAACCATCTGTCACAGAAGAAATAAACAAAATTCAAAAGCAAATTAGTGTGGAACAAGTAAAATTTGATAAAGAAAAAAATGAAGCAGAGCAGCTACGGATAGAACAATCAAAATTAATGCAGATAATTTTGGCTAGGAAGGAATTTGAAAAACAGGTGAAAATAGAACAAGAACAGCTTACGAAACAAATTGAACAAGAACGACAAAGTGTTTTACAACAAACAAAGCTAATTGAGCAAATAAAGTCAAAAGAAGCAGAATTAGAGGACGCAAAAAAAGAACGCAACAGAATCAATGAACAGCTACAAAAAGAGCAAATTCGTCTTACTGAGAATATTACTGCCCAAAAGGTGACCCTTTCTGAGGTTAAAGATGAATATGAAAGGATAACTGCAGAAATAAACCGACAGGAGCAAGAGGTAGCAAAACAAGTAGCGCAGGAACGAATTAGACTTGCTGAGCAGTTAAACGCAGCAAAAAAAATTCAAGCACAAAAAGAACACCTACAAACCATTCGAAACGAGCATCAAAAAATAATACAACAAACAAAATCACAGGAGCACGTTCTTGCAGAACAGCTAAAAAGGGAAAAAGACAAAATCACTCAAAAAGAAAAATTACTAAAGACAATTTCTGATTATGAAAAATATCTGTCATCCTCAAAACAAAAGCAAATAATTCTTACTGCAAAAATTGATGAACAAAAGAAAAAACTTCATGATGCCTCACCATCAATTTCAAAAATCAAAGAGGATCATGTGCTTTTGGATCAGATTACTGCAGAAAGATTACAATTGGAAAAACAAATCAATCTTGCCGAATCGGAGCTACAATATATCAAAAAAGAAAAATCAAAGATCGAAAGACAATTGAAGAATCAAAAATCATTAGTAACCAAGACAAAAAAACAAGAGATACAAATAATCAAACAATTAAAACAAAAAAAGAAGCATCTGGTTAATGAATTGAAAACTGAAACAGCTAAAATAAAGAAAATTTCAAAAAAAATTTAGTCAATTGGTTTTAATTGAGATCTCTTGTCCATTGCCAATTGGTAGCGTAACTGTCCAAACGTTTTTCTTTTTTGCAATGAATTTAGAATAATTACTCATAATTTTGCGATATTTTTCTGGGTATAGCATATTGTCTGTTGCGATTATGCCGCCAACCTTTAGGAGTGGTAATACAAGATCAAAGTATTCTTTGGCATTTTCTTTGTCGGCATCAATTAAGACAAAATCAAACACGGGTTTTTTATGCATGCCTTTTAGGACATCAAGTATGTGACCTGGGATTATTTTGATACAGTTTGAAACACCAGCACGCCTAAAGTTGCGTCTTGCCCTTGCTATTTTGGAAGGATTTTTTTCCACTGTCAGAATAACCGGGGTTTTATGACATGAAAGAAGTGCATCTGCTAGATACAAAGTAGAATACCCAGTCGAAGTTCCAAGCTCGAGTGCCTTTTTTGCTTTAATAGTAACTAGCAAAGTATGAAAGAATTCGCCGGTATCTTTTGTAATTGCGAGCATTCTGTCTTCTGGTTTTACATTCACTTTTCTTGATTTTTCCAAACATGATCGTTTTTCCAGTTTTGCAAGAACTGAACTAATCTTCATGGATTTTGTTGTGTTTGTTCTATTATATTATGTTCGAGAAATCTATTGGAGAATTTTTGTGAGATCGATCTCACAAATGATCGATTAAATAAATTATATTTAGCTATTTTTTAGTTGCAACGAATTGAATGCATACAAAAACGCCTCGCTAGTGGAAATAGTGGAAGATATCGTCGATATTAATTCTGGTATGCGGTTTGCTGCAATAATTGATCTCAAAGGGAATATACTGGAGTCAATCATGAAAAAAGGCAAAACTTCGCTTAAGACCCAAAAAGAAGAAGAGCATTTTTGTAAGCAAATTGCACAAAGACGCAAAATGAGAAAGGAATTCGACAAGAGTCTTGGTAAGGTACGGTATATTCAAGTTGAACGAGAAAAGGTTACTCAATTCGTCGTCTATCCAAAAAGAAAAACGGTCTATTTTACGATGGAGCCTGAGGTGAGCATTACTAAAAAAATGGCTATAATAAATCGAGTAAAAAAACTAACTATGCATCTTTAGAAGTCATCTGTTTGTTCTAAACACACGCTACATTACAAAACATGGAATACATCAACTTGCATGGATTCCAATAATCTAGTCCTAATACTTGGTACGGCAGTAGCATTGGCCGTTTTACTACCTCTTGTCATTGGCGCTCTCATGGGCTGATTCTACAAAATAAATACATGCGATAGGAGTCCTAGTTCATCACATGAAAATACTTGTTGATGAAATGGACGACGGTTGGGATGAAAAGCTCCGTACTCTGGGTTATGAGGCATACTCGGTTAAAAAACTACTAACTGAAGGAAAAAAACTACACACTGACTATTCTGTGATAAACTTTGCAAAAGAAAACAAAATGGTCCTAATTACGCGTGACACAGAATCAGGTCAAGCGTGTACTGAAAACAACTTACCATGCATCCTGCTAGATAACAACGAGATATTCAAGATCGTGCTTGAAAAACTAAAAGACTTTGCTTAATACTAGAATTTTTATTCAACAATTAGGTTAGTAATCCATGGAAAGCTGTGATAGAAGAACTAGGGCATACAAAAACGGTAAGACCTTTGATCAATGCGTACAGATTGCAGAGGCACTAAATCCAGAATTCAAAAAAATAATTGAAACGAATGGCAAGGTTCTATGGACAGAAATTCTCTCCAAGGTGGATCACGACGAGCTTGTCTACAAGCTTACACTAAAATATCTAAGACGGGACGGATATGATATTGGGAACTGGCTGATTCCAGAAGTCAAAAAATTTTCAAGTTAGGATTCTACTTTACAACTCCAGCCGCTGTTTTTGATCTTTTTTGCCATAATTATCGGCGTGAACACAAGCAACGGAATTGAAATCGCAATCAGTATTGTCTGAATCTGCGTTATTGCCAAAGTAAATGCGACAGCGCTAGATGCAGAAACAAATAGTGAAAGAAACGTACCAGCACATGTAGGACATGCAATGAATAATCCTGTTGTTGCAGCTATGCTACCGATACCTGTACCTTTTTTGAGAATTGAAAAGGCGTTTGTAGCAATTGCCACGTTTAGTCCCACCAGATAAGAGACAGTAATCTGCAAAATTAGATTAATTGGGATTATCTGAAGGCCTATGTGCTCTGTCATGTAAACAATGAGTTTTGGCACATATCCTACATCGCCGCAGCATGGGGCAATCTCTGCCGATGGCACAATAACCCCATAATGCATTGAGAAAATAACATCGGGTTGATACACTAGAATACCGGATGTTAGGGCAAAGAAAATACCATAGCCAATACTTGTTGCGACAAAAATTCTCCTTGATTTTTTGTTCCAAGTTACCTGTGCTATGATGGAAAACACATCGTCTTGGCCAGCCTGAACCTTTTGGCGGTGGTATTGAAAAAATCCGTATGTGATTGCACCAAGTGCCAAAATAAGCATTAAATAAAATGCGATGCCGAGCCTCTCTATTGAAGAGATTGCAGCCGGGGTGATCTCAGAGTTTCCTAGACGTGCATAAATTAAAAGCAAAATTGCGACGCTGACAAATCCTATTGCAATAAGTAACCTACCATCACGGGGCGCTGTCATTTAGAATTTAGTTGAAAGGAACTATCATTAAATCGTATCCACGACTACTGTACTTCGTTGTTTTCAAACATTAGAACGCAATCTCTTTTAAATTGTAACACATACAGGATCATATGAGAAACAGTACAAAAACAAAAAAACATGCATCTGCCAAAGCAGACATGCCTATTTCAGTCTGCGACATCATGAAAGATAACACCTCAAAAATAATCAAAAAATTAGAATCACAAATTCCATTTTCGACACAGCATTATTTTGATCTTTATGCTGCATTTCTTCATTCTATTGATGATGCTTTTGGCACGTGTTATATTGCAGAAAAACAGTTTTTTGACAAAATCGGATTTGATCAAAACATGCTAAACTCATTCAAGCACGTATCTGATCAGTTTACCAATACAGTTCTGACCCAAATTGAGACGATAAACAATTTACAGAAATCACATCTACAATTTCAAAAGAGCTTTTTGGACATGTATGAACAGTATAATCATTCATTTATCGACTCGTACTGGAAGTCATTAACAGAATTTAACAGATTTTTGGAAAATACAAAAAAAACATACAAACTTGAGCCACAAAACTAACATTACGACCATAAATCCTGCAACAGCAGAACCGATCTCAACTTTTGATTCGATCACAAAAGAACAAGTTCAAAACCGCGTAGCAAAAGCAAAGACTGCATTTGACAGCTGGAAAAACAATCTAGAAAAACGAAAAAGTTGCCTTTATAATCTTACAGACTATTTGCGAAAAAACAAAATCAGACTTGCCGAGGCTGCTACGCGAGAAATGGGTAAGGTCATAAAAGAATCAATTTCTGAGGTTGAAAAATGTGCATGGGCACTAGAATTCTATGCCGATAATGGGGCTAACTTTCTTTCAGACGAAGTGCTCAATACTGATGCGCGAAAAAGCTTCATCACATTTGAACCACTTGGTGTCGTCGGCTCAATTATGCCGTGGAACTTTCCTTACTGGCAGGCATTACGATTTACCGCTCCGAGTTTGATTGCAGGAAATACAATTATCATGAAGCCATCAAGCGTTACAATTCAATGCGGCTTAGAGATGGAAATGGCGTGTAAAGAAGCAGGTTTTCCAGATGGTGTGTTTCAAATATTAGTTGGAAGCTCTGATGTTGCTACGCATCTAATCGAATCTAATGTTAATGCAGTGACCTTTACTGGTAGCACCAAGGTGGGGGCAATGGTTGGTCAAAAAGCTGCCTCGCTTTTGAAGAAATGTGTTTTGGAGCTTGGAGGGAGTGATCCATTTATAGTTCTTGAAGATGCAAATGTAGAAAAAGCTGCAAATGGAGCAGTTAAAGGCAGGTTCATAAACTGTGGTCAAAGCTGCATCGCATCAAAAAGATTTCTTGTCTCAAAGAAACTAGCCAATGAATTTATAGAAAAATTTGTCCACAACACATCACGTCTACAAGTAGGCGATCCTATGATGATAGAAAATGATGTTGGCCCACTTGTCAACAAAGAGGCGCTAGAAAATATTTCATCCATAGTAGATGACGCAAAAAAGAAGGGAGCTCAAGTTCTACTTGGGGGAGAAAGAATGGGTGACAAGGGATATTATTACAAGCCTACAATTCTGACTGGCATTAACGTTGATATGAGAATTGCCAAGGAAGAAACATTTGGACCAGTTGCACCTATAACGGTTTTTGAGGATGAACGAGAGGCAATTCGACTCGCAAATGATAGCGAATATGGACTTGGTGCAAGCATTTGGACTGAGGATCTAAACAAAGCGGAGATGCTCTCAAAGCGAGTCGAATCTGGGATTGTTACAGTAAACAACGTGGTGATCTCTGATCCAAGAATACCGTTTGGAGGAATCAAAAACAGTGGATATGGTAGAGAACTTTCAAAGTATGGAATGCTAGAGTTTGTTAATATCAAGTCTGTTAGGTTTTACGATCAGCTGATTCATCATCATTATGTAGAGTAAAATTAAGGAAAAACAAAACTGTGTGCAGTAATAAAAAAGAAATCTTCTCTACTACTACGTGCAGCAGAGTGATCTTTTGAAATCGTCGACACTACGTGTGAACTTACATTCTTTGCACACATGCCAAGTTCGAGCTTTTAATATTTTCAAAGGTGCGTCGTAACCTATTGAGTACATTTTCCCGCCACAAGCTGGACATGGTAATGGTATGTTAATTTGCATCAAAATGGTTTTGTGTTTTATAGATTTAAGAGCCGCGTAGGACTGATAAGTCATCCATGTTTTTCATTAAAACAGTGATTTCTTTATAAGAAATCAAATCCATAGAAAACATAGTGAACATAAATCAAAAAGAAGAACCCGATTATGCTACTGCAAAAATTGCTTATGTTGGTTTCATCGATCCATACGCCCTGGAAGGAATAATCATTCTACAGTCAGATGACAAAAAAGAGTTTCATATGAGGGCTTTTTCCGGTGAGGTTGCAAGACACATCAAAAGCTTTGTTGAGGGAAAACGTGACACACTTCCAACCATTTACAACATGATTGAGCAGCTCTGCGAAGAAAACGAACTATATTTAGTCAAAGTAAAGGTGTATGAGAGCGGGAGCGTACTACGGGCAAACCTATACTTTACTGGAAAAAAGGACGTTGTCTTGCGAAACTATAGAGCATCTGACGCAGTGGCGCTTGGCTCATTTTACAACATCCCTATTTTGGTAAGAAAATCGCTGCTAAAAGAAAGAGTAGAAGCCTAGCTAAGTACTTCGCCAAGGCGACCTTGTTCTTGTGCTGATTTGAGTTCCATTGCTATTCTCCTACCAACACCGAACGTCTGACCATACTGGTATTTTGTATATGGTGAGGTGGTAGCAACAATCGGATTTCCTGGGACTCGTAATGACACATCGTATACTACTAGTTCCAAGTCTTTTGTTATGACACTTTGAAGCGAGAAAGGTCCGATAATCCCAGGAGGATAAACTTTTTTGACGCCAGCAACAAACTTGTCACCAATTGCTATTACTTTTTCAAGCAGTGATTCACGTATGCTTGCAGGAGTATGACCAACTTCGATGTTTTGTATATCAATATCGATGTCAAGCTGCTGTTTTGCGGGAATTGCATTATAGTCGTGTAGGTTTGTCTGGAGGCGCCTTTCAATTCCAATAAAGTCGACTTGTTCCGAAATGGGTGTATAAAAATAATTAAAGTTCATGTATGTGCCAATTACCAACTCTTCAATACTAGCTACCCTGAGATCCTCCTTTCGGATTATCCCTTTTTTGATTCGATCTTGGGATTTTTTGAGAAAATCGTCATATGATGACACCGTAAAAAATGCACGTTCTAACCTTCTTGTTTTTTCTTGAACCTTGACGATTACTGGTCTGTCGATTTTGTGTGGATTTTTGAAAAGTTTGGGGTGTCGAATTTTGGATTTTTCCAAAAGATAATACTGATTTTTTGCAAAACTTCGCTCCTCTGCTTGGAACAATGTTCTATTGCCAAAAATTGGTACTTTGAATTTATTTTCTATGGTATCGTATCCTAAATATGCAGTAAGTGCTCGATGTGGAACAATTATTGTGTTTGTGTCCCTGAATAATTTTTGCATCCTGGCAGACGCCATATCTCTAAAACTATTTACTAGAATTATCTCATCTGCAATTCTTTTAAATCTGCGATATGGAATGTCACGCCCTTTTTGACAGATTACAACTGTCTGAATTCCCTCGTCTTTTGCACCATCCATGATTTCAAGGGCAGAATGGCTTCCAAGAACGCCAATTCTAAAGTCAGAATAATTATTGGCAATTCTTTGAATCTCGGATGTCTTTATCATCAGCAATTTGACTGCATGGGATGGTAATATAATTAAAGAGACGTGCACATATAAAAAAACACTTTATTTCAAGAACTCAAATTATGGTGGTTCCAAAAAGATAGAGATTATTCACGGAGGCCATGGTCATAAAGATCCGTTAAGTAGAGATTAATGTTGCTGAATTTCTCAATCTAAAGTTACATCACTACAGTGTACAACTTTTGGGCAAATTCACCAACATTTTGACTAGAATGATGTTTGAATCCTTATCGACGGTAACAAGATATGGTACTTGGGGTTCCTAACTTCTCTGACGTGGAATCTTTCTAAGGTATGATCTATGAAAATTCTCCGTTCACTCCATACTTGTTATAAAAAATCTCATATCATACATCAATAAATGAAAATACTGGAAACAAATTGGTTTCTATATAGTGTATATGGTTTTACCTAAAGTCCATAATCTATGGTGGAACTACAGAAATAACTTCGATAAACAGGTCAGAACATGAAAATCATGGCATCTATAATAATGACAATTTTAATTGCGTCAATATTTTCTCAAGTTGCATTAGCACAAAATCCATTTACAATTACTGGTGCAGGTGCTACATTTCCGTTTCCGCTAATTGATTTGTGGAGAGTAAAATACAATGAAGTACATCCAAACATCTCTTTGAACTATCAATCAATTGGCAGCGGTGGTGGAATTAAACAACACGTTGAAAAGACAGTTAACTTTGCAGCTACTGATGCTCCATTAACTGCAAGTGAGGCAGATCTTGCGCCTAATTCATTACACATCCCAGAAGCAATAGGCGGCGTCACAATATCGTATAACATTCCAGAAATTCCCCAAAAAGGCCTAAAGTTAACTGGACAACAAGTTGCTGACATTTTTCTTGGCAAAATTACAAAGTGGAATGATCCTTCAATCCAACAAACCAATCCGGACATAATCCCTCCTAACGCAAATATTCTTACTGCTCACCGCTCAGATGGTTCAGGTACCACTTTTGTTTTTACAGAATATCTTAGTATGGTAAGCCCAGAATGGGAAGCCCAAATTGGCTTTGGAAAAAGCGTTCCTTGGGCTGGCGGTGTTGGCGCAGCAGGAAACGAAGGTGTTGCTACAACAATCAGAACTACTCCCTACGCCGTAGGTTATGTAGAGTTGGCATATGCAGTGCAAAACAATATGTCATTTGCGTTTATTGAGAACGCTGATGGTACTGCGTTTATTGAACCCTCGCTAGATAGTATGTCAGCTGCAGCAGCAGGTGCTGCACCCACCTTACCTAAAGCGCACGAAAGCTGGACAGGCGTTAGCATTAACAATGCTCCAGGACCAAATTCATACCCAATAACAAGCTTCACGTACCTCCTTTTGTATCAAAACTTGGATATGGCTACACCTAGCAAGGTGCATGCACAGGAAACTGTCAACATAATAAAATGGATGATAACTGAGGGGCAAAAATATTCTCCTAGTTTACTATATGTTCCAATTCCAGCCGAAGTAACACAGCTTGGCTTGAACGGATTAGATAGAGTTACCTATAATGGCGATCCACTTTTTGCTAAGGATGCGATGGAACAACCACAAGCTACGCAAGACACTGGTGGCGGGGGATGCTTAATTGCAACAGCCGCGTTCGGCTCTGAGATTGCGCCACAGGTGCAATTACTTAGAGAAGTTAGAGACAACGTACTGTTCAGTACGACCTCTGGAACAAATTTCATGACTGGCTTTAACTCAATCTACTACTTATTTAGCTCAACAGTGGCAGACTGGGAAAGAAACAACCCAATATTCAAAGAGGTAGTCAAGACGGCAATTACACCAATGCTTTCGACTCTGTCAATACTCAACTATGTAGATATCGACTCTGAGCAAGAAATGCTTGGATATGGAGTAGGAATAATCTTGCTTAACTTAGGAATGTACTTTGTGGCACCAGCAGTTGTAATTGTGAAGCTAAGATCAAAATTTAACTCAAAATTAACTTCATAAAAAGAATTTAGTTTTAAGTTATAACTAGCAATTAATTATGAATAGTGATCTCAACTGGTTCACGAATATAGAGATAGAATTTACATCAGAAAGGATGTTCTCTTAAAGTTGTACGAGCATGGTGAGCTTAACCAGAGCAAATTGATGAGTTACTGTGGTTTAAACAATGTAAAACACAAGAGCATATTGGATGATATGGTTAAAAAAGGAATGATAATCAGGACTGAGGAACCCTGGGGAAATAAGAACATCATAAAATACAAAGTATCAGAAAAAGGAAAATCTATTCTTGATGAAGTTCTTGAACCATATGAGGAATTGTTTCCAAGAGGAGAAAAAGAAGATGAGTAACAAAGTTACCACTGTGTTTTTAAGCAAAAATCAGAAGGGTAATCAGTCATGAAAGATTCTGAAAAAAACGACAGCAACATTTTCAAAACCATGGATGAGATAATCTTTCAGCTAAACAGGACAAAAAAAATGTTCATAATCATGATTCTCACGGTTATGATTATCCCACCAATCACGTTCTTGATTTTTACCGCAATATATGATCCTCCATTTGACTCGAAAGAAAAGACAGAGCGTGAAGGACCAAGATCAAAATTCACAATATTTCGAATCATTCCGCTAATAATATCTGGAGTTTGGCTTGGAATTGGAATACGACAGTGGATCGTCCTTTCCAAGTGGACCAAAAAATACGACCGCTACAAAGAACTGCAAGAAAAAATCGACAAGGAACTAGACGACGAACAAAAAGATGATGAAAAAGATTCTCCCACTCGCTAGTATTTACGTTGTGCGTAGAATTCACCATTAGGTAATTTTGTTACGTAATGCTTTATTTAGAGAAGTAAATAACGCTACGTGGGATGAACCAGGGAAAAGTACGGGGATATAAGATGTATTTTTCTAGTTATGCTCTTCTTGGTCTTGCAGTGTCGTTTGCATTAGTTTTACTCTCACCAACCCAGGTGCTGGCGCAAGAAGTTCAAGTAACTAAAATAAATTCTGACTTTACTGTTGTTGCAGGTGATGAACTAAAGAAAAACCCTACCGCCGTTCAAATTCTTCAAAATATTGAGATTGCTAAAAAAAGATTAGCGGAGATGATGAATGAAGAAAAACAGAAGACAGAGCATGAAAAATTCATTGACGAACAACGAAGAATTGCCAAAGAATTACTGGACAAAGACCTTGCTAGAATGAATAAAGACTATGAGGATTTTACACCAAAAAATGCATTTGCCAAGTTTGTTTCAGGTCTCAATTCAACTCATCAGGCAATATACTGGGATCAATTTGAGTACATGAATCAAAAAATCAAAATTGCAACTCAGGCAAAAGAATCTGTTTTAGCAAAGGGTGGCTCATACATGCAGGCACAGGCGGAATTTATCAAATATGCATCAATGCCACGAGTTGAGATGATACAGTTCGTTTCAGATTTGAACATAAAATATGGATTCACTGATGCAGCATTACAAGAATATTTTGATGAGAACGGAAAACTCCCCAGATATGAAAATGACGATGTTGCCACTTGCTATGCGTGTGACAAGTATGAACAGATCAAAGGAAAAATGCTTGCAGAACATGAGCGGTCCAAAAACGAATCACTCTGACAAAACATTTTGCTAAAATCTCAAACAATGTTTTTAGTATGACAAATTAGTCTCGTAATGCTAGTAATGTCAACATACAACTAATCATCCAGCTTAAAATAATCAGGCATTTCTAATAATATCAATGAGGCTGGTAATTGGAATGACTGGAAGCACCGGTGTAATTTACGGTGTTCGTGCACTTGAAGTTCTAAGAGAGTGCAAAATAGAAACACATCTAGTAATTACAGAATGGGCAAAAAAATGCCTTACAATGGAGACTGACTACAAAATTGATTACGTAAAGGTGCTTGCAACAAGTTACTCTGATGATTCAAACCTAGCAGCTGGGATATCTAGCGGCACATACAAGACAGATGGTATGATTGTTGTTCCATGTAGTATGAAAACACTATCCAGTATTGCAAATGGATATGATGAAACTCTGGTAGCAAGAGCAGCTGGAGTCACACTAAAAGAATCGCGGAAACTAGTTCTAGTTCCAAGAGAAACCCCGTTGACTGCCATAAATTTGGAAAATATGCTCAAGCTTGCAAGACTCGGCGTTGTAATTCTTCCACCAGTTCCAGGATTTTACACTAAGCCAAAGTCCATAGAGCAAATCATTGATCACACAGTTGGTAAATGTCTTGACCAGTTTGGCATTGAACATAATTTATACAAACGTTGGGGAACCTAATCTGTATTGCCAAGGATCAGGATAGAAAAAATAATCAAAGCAGAAAGACAACACGTTTTCGATATTGTGGCAAACTATGAGAATTTTGAGAAAATCATGCCACAACATTTCCCATCAATACGAATACGATCAGTTAGAGAAAACACTGCTATAGTTGAAGAACATCTAAGACTTGGAAGTAGGGAGCTAGTCATGATGACTAAACATGTCACAAAATATCCGGAGCTTCACGAAGTCTTTGTAATTGGTGGTGATGCAAAAGGAAGCCATTTTGTTGAAAAATATGAAAAAATTCCTGAAGGAACAAAAATGACAGCTGAGGCAAACATTAAGCTAGGAGGGATGCTGGCAATTGCTGGGGTTTTGAGTAGAAATAAGTTATCTTTGGAATTTGGCAAAATAATTGACGAGTTTGCTAAAGTTGCTGAAAGGCCCTAGTCTTTATTCTCTTTGAGGTCTTTGAGTTCTTTTTCGGCCTCAGTTTTGCCTTTTTCATACTCCAATTTCGATTTACCGAGTGTTCTTGCAAGCTCTGGAATCTTTTTTGCGCCAAATATCAGAATGCCTGCTATTATGATGATGAAGATCCATTCTTGGCCCGCAATAAAGTTGGCAATGTTTCCGAGCATTTCTGGTTAATCTCTTGTAGGTTCAGATTGAGATTTAAGTCTTTGAATTTTGTGCTCGCGTCGTTCCAAAATTATCATGCCTACTACGTATAGTCCAATCATAGGGCCTGCGATAAACCACATCGTCACTCCACTCCCATCGGGGGTGACAGCTGCTCCAATTACTACTAGCGCAACAATAGCATATCTGACGTTTCGGCGCCAAAACTTCACGTCTGTCAGACCAGAAACAGTTGCAGCATACATGATTAGCGGAAGCTGAAACGCAATTCCAAATGCCAGCAAAAACTGCAAAACAAACGTTACAAAATCTACTACATTAAGAAACGTTACAAGACCTGCAGACTCGCCATACTGATACAAAAAGTTCAGCATGAACGGTATTACCACAACATATGAGAAGATCAACCCGCCGACAAACAGGGCAATGGCTGGAAGTGCAATTGAGCGTACTGCGTTTACCTCGCTTTCAGACAATGCTGGTTTGATAAACGATGTGAGTTCCCGTACAATTATTGGCATAGATGCAACAATTCCAGCTAATGCTGCAATGTAAACTTGGGCATAAAATGCCTGACCGGGGGCAGTCTGTATGAGTTCCACGTCGGCTGGTACAAGTGTTGTCTTCATGTGGTTTGTTATTTGTGCTGCAATGTTGTGTAGAGGATCTGGTATTGGATAGTATAATGTCATTCCATTCAAAACTATCTGCTCTGCTCTGAACGTGAGGATGAAAACTATGATGATTCCTGCTGCAATTAGAATTTTTGTAAACCTTGAGCGGAGCTCAGCTAAATGAGCATAGATTCCTTGAAACTCTGACATGTGTGATATTATGGCGTGAAACCCTATTTAGTTTGCGAAAATTAAGGCTAATTTTTGCCAGGAATTGGAAGCAATTTGGCATCTGCAAGGCCTGATCTTTTTCGTTCTTCTTCTGTAAAGCCCTGAAATTCTATTGAGATTACTGCCTTTAGCTTGAATCTAGCCTCGAGTTCCTTTGCAAGCAGGCCAATTTCTTTACCACTGTAGATTTCTTTGGAGTCAACCAAAAACATACGATCACCTTTTTCTTTTTCGGTTCCTCCGAACTTGTCTTTGAGAAATTTGGTTACTTCGCCTACCTCATTTTTTGTCACATTGTTATGATAAAAAACAATACCCTTAGTAGACACATAATCAATTGGTGTTCCGTTTCTATACAAAAATACACCAATAAAGATTGCCGCATCCTCTGGTTCTTTTACTCCTTTTATTTCCCAGTTTAGGACCTTGGCTTGATCGTAATCTGCTTTTGAAATTTCATCAGATGTTATCTTCCAGTATCTGTGTCGAGTCACTTCAGTCTTTGACCAGCCGTTGGATATAAATTCAATACGATTTACGATTTTCAATTTTTCCTGTCGCAGAATATATTATAGACCAAAATCAACTTTGGACATGCCACTTTTTGAAGTCCAAGTTACAATAGAAAACAAGCCTGGAATGAGTGACCCAGAAGGCCAAACAATTCTAAATGACTTGGTGTTAAAGGGCAGCTATTCATCGGTTAAAAAAATACGCTCAGCTAAAATGCTTAAATTCCAGGTAAATGCGGCAACAAAACAAGCTGCACAAAACACAGTCAAAAAATTATGTGACGATCTTAGAATATACAATCCAATAGCGAGTAAGGTTACTTTTTTGGCAACATCAAGCTAGTCTTGATCCCCAATCGATTTTACGGTTTCATCAATTAGCAGTTTGCTTCTTAAATATGCTGCAAGGTCTGTTTGTGTGATTACGCCTGCTAGCTTTCCGTTTTCTAGTACAACCAGTCTACGGATGTGATTGTTTAACATCTTTTGAACGGCGTCTTCGATTGTAGTTGTTGGTTCAACCCATCTGAACTTTGGGGACATTATCTCGGCCACTTTGGTTTGTGAGGCGATCTTATTGGCAGCAACTAATTTTCGCACAAAGTCAGCCTCGCTTACGACGCCGATTGGATTTTGCCCTTCGGTTACAACTAAGAAGCTTATGTCTTTTTCATGTAGTATGGCAGATGCATCAAGACAGGTGCTATCTTTTGATATTGTAACCACTTGCTTGTTCATGATGTCTCTTACATATCCCATTATTGGTCTTGGTTTTTTTGTAGATAAAAAAGATTTGCCGCGCTTTGATTTAATAACGACATTGCTCAACTTTACTTGTGAAGGTTGGAGTCATAGTATTTCCTGGCAGTAATTGCGATCGAGACATGCACCACGTCCTCCAAGATGTCTTCAAACTCGATGTCAAGTATTTTTGGCATGAGGACAAGCTTCCAAAAAATTTGGATGCAGTTGTCCTGCCTGGGGGGTTTTCTTATGGTGACAGATTAAGGGCAGGTCTAATTGCAGCACATAGCCCAGTCATTTCTGATGTGAGAAGAATAGCCGATAAAGGAATGCCAATTCTTGGAGTCTGCAACGGATTTCAGATACTTGTGGAGGCCCAGCTTTTACCAGGGGTCTTGCTTAGAAACACATCTCTAAGCTACATGTGCAAATGGACTGAGCTAATAGTGGAAAACAACAAGACCCCGTTTACAAACCAATTCAAACTCAAGCAGAAAATTCCAATTCCAATTGCAAATGGCGAAGGGCGATACTATGTGGATAAAAAAACGTTAACTCAACTAAAGAAAAACAACCAAATCGTATTTCGTTACAATGAAAACATAAACGACTCCGTCTTTGATGTTGCTGGAATCTGTAACAAGGAAGGAAACGTGCTTGGGATGATGCCACACCCTGAGCGTGCTGTGGAAGCAGAAATAAACCCAAAAGACCACAAACCATCAACCCTTATTTTTGAATCGCTAATTGCCACGGTTGGTGCAAAAAGATGAGCCTGCAACCACAAGAGCTGCATTACCTATCAAAAAAAATCGGCCGCAAGCCAAATGAAACTGAGGCACACATTGTAGCGGCGGAATGGTCCGAGCATTGTTCCTACAAATCATCAAAAAAACATCTCAAAATGCTTCCAACATCAGGTCCGCGTGTAATACATGAAAAAGGATTTGATTCTGGCGTGTTGGATGTCGGAGATGGATATGTTGTAACAGTGCATATTGAAAGTCACAATCATCCCTCAGCTGTTGAGCCGTATGGTGGAGCAGCTACTGGTGTAGGTGGGGTAATTCGAGACATTCTTTCTGCCGGAACGAGACCAATTGCAATTTTGAATGGATTGCGCTTTGGGGATATTGAAAAAGATTCTCATGCACGGTGGCTTTTCAAAAACGCAGTTACTGGAATTGCTGACTATGGAAACTGTCTTGGTATTCCAACTATTGGTGGTGAAGTAGAGTTTGACAAATGCTACACAAACTACGCGCTTGTAGACGTTGCATCGATTGGGTTTGGAAAAAAAGAACGACTGATCAAAAACCACGCCATAAAGGATGATGTTGTTGTATTGATTGGTGGTTCGACAGGCCGAGATGGAATTGGCGGCTCGCAGTTTGCATCTGACTCGCTAGAGACAGAGGATCGTTCTGCAGTACAAATTCCTGATCCTTTTATTGAGAAATTAATAATTGAAGCAACACTTGAGGCGCGAAACCAAGGATGCATCAAGGCAATCAAGGATTTGGGTGGTGGTGGCCTATCGTGTGCAATATCTGAAACAGCAGATGCGCTGGGAGTTGGAATCGAGCTTGATGTAAACCAAATCCATACAAGGGAGTCAAACATGAATCCGACCGAAATTATGACATCAGAATCGCAGGAAAGAATGTTGATCATAACAGACAAACAAAAGCTTGCCAAACTAGAACAAATCTGCAAAAAATTTCGTGTTAGCTGTTCTGTGATTGGAAAGGTTACAAGCGACAAATTGATGAAGGTAAAAACAAGTAAGATAGTTGTTGCTTCGATGCCAGCCGAAGTGGTAGCAAATGCACCACTTCTTGATAGACCATCAAAAGAACCCGCATATCTGAGGGAGCTACAAAAAAGACAAGAACCAAAACCAGTAAAGGACTTGTCAAAAACCCTTCTGAATCTTCTCTCGAGCCCAAACATTGCCTCTAAAATTTGGGTTTACAATCAGTATGATCACGAGGTGGGAATCCGAACGGTAGTAAAACCAGGTTCTGATGCCGCGGTGTTAAGGCTAGATAATGGCAAGTACTTGGCAGCCAAAATTGACGGAAGCCCAAAACACTGCTACTTGGATCCAAAAAATGGTGCAATTGGATGCTTTGAGGAAGCATGCAGAAACGTCGTATGCGTTGGCGCAACACCAATTGGAATGGTTGATCATCTTCAGTTCGGTAACCCAGAAGATCCAGAAATCTTTTGGACATTTTTAGAGTCACTAAAGGGAATAACAGAATTTTCAAAGTTCACTAATATTCCGTGTGTTGGGGGAAAGGTGAGTCTCTACAATGAAACTCCACAGGGACCAATAAAACCAACACCTATGATTGGCGTGTTGGGCCTAATTGAAAAAAATCCACTAAAACCAAGAACAATCGCGACCGGTGATCTCTTGATTATCGTTGGAAAAACAAAGGACGAGCTTGGAGGGTCTGAATATTATGAATACATTCATGATTTCATTGGTGGCAAATGCCCAGTAGTTGATTTAGAGGAATCAAAGAAAAACATGAATGCAGTATTGTATTTGATTCAAAATGGACAGATAAGCGCTGCACATGATTGCTCAAAAGGCGGCCTTGCCATTGCAACATGTGAGCTTGCAGTAACAAGTAACATTGGGTGCAACATTATTCTGGAAAATGTGCCACAAGAAAAAACAAGTACAAGCAAACTGTTGTTTTCTGAAAGCCATTCGAGATATCTGCTGGTAATTAACAAATCAAATCTTGACGTGGTTGCCAACTATCTAAAAAGGAACAAAGTCGAATTTGGTCTGATCGGTAAATTTGGAGGAAGCAGTATTACATTTTTGGAAAATGACAAGCCAGTTGCAAAACTAAGGGTTGATAAGGCACATGACAAGTGGTTTAATTCACTGAGGGAACTGGTATTGCATGGTTAAGGAAAACTGCGGCGTTGTGGGGATTTTTAGCCGTGACGGCGTGAATGTAATTCCTATGGTAATTGATGCGCTAAGGGCGCTTCAACACAGGGGTCAAGAAGCATGGGGGATTGCAATTCCTCAAAAACCACCACTCAAACGTCTAGGTTTGGTTTCTGCAGCATCTTCTGAACTTCAAAAAATTACCGAAGAATATGCAGCACCTGCAGCAATTGGCCATGTAAGATATTCAACTGTTGGAAGAAGCAACCTCGATAATGCACAACCGCTCAAAGTAAAAGATCTCTGTATTGCACACAACGGAACGATCGCAAATGTATCTGAACTTGCAAACATGGTTGGAGGATGTACTTTTACCCCACAAAATGCAAGTGACACTTTGATTGCAGCGCAACGGTTAGTATCATTAATGTCTACAAACGGTAATCTTGGAAATGCACTATCAATTCTAAAAAATGAGATGGCTGGCTCGTACTGCTTTACGTTTGTCTCGGACGACAACTCTGTATATGCAGCACGCGATCCTAGGGGTTTTAGGCCAATGGTACTTGGTTCAAAAGATGAGGGGCAAGTAAGTGTAGTTGCATCAGAATCGTCTGCACTTACAGCAGTTGGGGCAAAGCTTGTCCGTGATGTTTTACCGGGCGAGCTCTTAAAGTTCAGCGAAAAAGGAATCGAGTCTGAGATGTTTTCTGAAGAAAAAAAACATGCACATTGTTCATTTGAATTCACATACTTTGCACACCCGACAAGCAAAATGGAGGGAACAAACATCTACGTTGCAAGAAAAAGAATCGGGCAGTTCCTGGCTAAAAAATTCCCAATAAAGGAAGCGGACCTAGTGATTCCTGTGCCTGACTCTGCAAGGCCTGCGGCACTAGGATATGCGCAGGAGCTTGGTTTGCCATTTGATGAGGGGCTACTCAAAGATAGGTACAGCAAGAAAGGGCCGCTCCGAAGCTTCATCGAGCCGCATCAAAGCGACCGTGTTGAAATAAATCGATGGATAATACCAATCACTGAGATAATTGATGGGAAGCATGTAGTCGTAATAGACGATAGTCTTGTGCGTGGTACGAGCTCAAAGGCAATAATCAAGGCATTAAGACGAGCTGGTGCAAGAAAAATTAGCATGCTGATTACATACCCTCCAATCAAATATCCTTGTTATGCAGGAATTGATTTTCCATCGCAAGACGAGCTTGCAACTGGAGCAAATCAGAGTATGACAGATCAGGAAATAATTGAGAAAATAAAAAATGATATCGGTGCAGACTTTTTGGGTTATAATGATGCACAAAATCTTGCTAATGCTATTGGCATTCCAGTAGACTCACTTTGCTTTACTTGCACAACAGGAGATTATACTACACTGGGAATAAAACCAACATTCAAAACACGTCAGGAAATGAAGGGCGAATAGAATGGAAATAGCATTTGTTTTAGTCAAGTGTCAAGTAGCACATGAAATGGAGGTAATGCGTGACCTCCTTAAAATAGACGGAATAAAGGAAGCTCACGGCACATATGGAATGTATGATGTTTTTGTCAAAGTTGTAGGCTCAACACACAAAGACGTCTCAGACATCATAACAAAAAAAATTCGTAAAATACCAAACGTAGTTTCCACTACAACCCTTTCGACAATTCCAGAACAAGGCAAATAACTCAAAGCTATTCTTAAAAGAGGTTCTGTTCGAAAGCCAGAATTTTAATTCCAACTTTCTCCCTTCGACACATCGACTATTTGGATTACCAAATCATCATAGTTTGATAGTTTGGGTTCCGACATTACTGGCTCAAAAGTGCCAGACTGCGCTTCACATGTGTCGCCTCGAGGATGGGTAAATCTAGACCACCCCTTGTATGCAATGTTCAAAGACGCTACTACATCCCTGTCCATCGACTTCATACAATTATTGCACCATAGTTTACGTCTGTTCTGCTTGTCCTCTTGGATTCTCTTTCCGCATACCGGACAGAGCTTGCTGGTGCGTTTTGGATCCTCAAACCATACCGGCACGCCCTCCCAAGCAGCCTTGTACTATACTTGGTGTTGTAACTCATAGTATTGCCAGCCGTTGAGTCTTCGTCGATACTTGTTGCCTTGACCGTTTCCCTTTCTGTATAACTTTCTGATACCTTTGAGGTTCTCAAAGACGATTGCAGATTTGTTCTGTTTTGCCTTCTCAACTATTTGCATTGATATCTTGTGGATGAATTTTTTGGTTCTATGCTGCATCCTCTGATTGAATTTCTGAAAGAATCTTCTTTTCATTTTGTGATCGCTTCTTTTGAAGCCAGCCCTTGCACGAATAGTATTTTCCTTTATTGAGAGTAACTTGTTTGTCTTAAAGAATACTACTTTGTCATTGTTTCCTACAGTGACGTTTCTTAGATTCATATCTATTCCCACTACGTTTTCTGGTTTGATTGATTCTACTTGCTTTGAGATGCAGAGGCCCAAGCTATTCTGGCTCATTGAGAATGAGTTTACCTTCAAGGCAGGATCTGACAGTGTTTTTTGCGTGTGTTCATTGAGCAGAATATGGACTGGCTGCCTTGGCTTGTATGGTATCGACAACAGGCAACCGTTGATTTTGAACCCATAACAGTTCACCAAAAACGGTTTTTGCACAAACGGTGATTTTGTCTTTATTCCTCTTTTGACTGATTGTTTTCTTTGCTGTAATCTTCCGGCAGCCTGCGAAATTGCATTTAGCTTGTAATACGACATGATGTTGTATTTGGCAAGCTTTTGGTATGAAAGGAGTGATAGTTTTTTCATAGTTGAGCAGTTGTTGCATAGTCCTATTTTGATGCAGTCGTTGACCATCTGGGTGAACGTTTCCATCATTTGTAGTTGTTCGCTGTTTGGTGTATGGTTCTGCCTTATGGATTTGACAGGCAACACACTATTTTTGAAATTTATGTATTAAACGGATCTGATTTGGCAGGTGTTGACCAACAACGCATGCAATTTACATCAACAACGAAACCCGCTTTTGAACAGAACTTTAAAAGACAGAAATCATAATCATCATTATTGGCAACGTACAGGCTTTTCATAATTGCTGCAGTTGCCGCAATCGTGGCAATAGGTGTAGTTATTGCATTTTCTTTGGCAAAGGGAACAATTTCGACACAAGAATACGAAGTTGATGTCGATCCGTTCATGGATCCACAAAGCCTCTTTGTTACGGCTCGGGTAATGGTGCAAAATACCGGTGGAAAGCCACTGACAAATGTGATGGTGAACTTTGGGGATGGCCACGTTTTGGCACTTGGGACACTAACACCTGGCCAAAAGGTAATTCTCTCGCCACCATCTGAGAACTCGTTGCAGCAGGTTACTGTGACGGCAGACAATGGGATTTCAGTGACAAAACCATACCGAGTCCCTCCAAAGATGCCAGGAATGATGGGATCCTAGGTCCAGGTTTTTTTGTCCTTTTTTGCAACTCTAACATCGTCGACATAAACGTGGTCATCAAAGTCAAAAACTGTGTGCCAGCGTTTATCGTGCGGCAGCATTGTATCCAAATCTTTTACGTTTTTGTTTGTCGGATACTTGTTTGTCAGCGCCCCCCACTTCATATTGGGTATTCTTGGCATGATTTCGTTTATGTCACGCATGTTTGTTATCAGAAAACTCCGTTGATAAGTTTTTGTTTTAGTGTATCAAAAATAGTTGATTTAAGATTAGACTCTGGGCAAAAACTTGTTCTTTAATTTTACTATGGCAAAAAAGGGTAAAACGAAATAGATTCCCATGTTTAACAGAATGATTACGACTCCATAACCAAACATCTCTTGCTCTGAATCGATTTCAACATAATTGAGCAATGACAGAGTTGAAAGCATCGGCGTGATCATGATCTTGATTGTTTCTTTAAGCATTGGGTATTGCCTTTCCCAATCAGAAACAATTGGCGAAAATGAATAATAAAATTGGTTTAAACTAGTCATGAACGCAGCACCAGAATTGGTATTAAAGACTTCATTATCTCTTATCTCTCTGAGCAACTGCACTTGTGTGGATAGTTCGGTTCCATATGTAGCAGTTGTAATAAGACAACCACCGTCAACGTCTGACCTTTGCTCGTTGGTAATCTTGGCAATCGCTTTTGGTATCAATCTATAGATTTTTTCTTCAGAAAGAGAAACGATGTATAAAAATCCATCAGGACCTAACTCAATATCCGTTACACAACCAAATCCACTTCCAAAAATGATCTCATCATTTGGGTCACTAAGATTCAGAACCTTGTCGGATAATTCGGGGGTTTCAAATACAAATCCGGTTCTGTCAGAATTTAACTTGAATCTGTACAAATTTCCTGTATTGCAATCACCAACAAAGACGCTGTCTTGGTAGTCTGACAGTTCTTCAGAGTTTACAAAAGAAATCCCAGTTGGCGCGACAGGCTTTTGCCAGGTGAATTCTGGGTCACTGTAAACAAAATTTTCATATTTTGGCAAAGAGTCAATCTGTGATTGATTTTTTGCAGGACCCATTATCTCAATCCATCCACTATTGAAATTTTCTGGGACCAAATTGATCTCATCAAAATCATCATCACCATTTTCAGTATCCCACATGTTTCCAGTAAGTGGGTCAAAAGTGATTCCAAAACTATTACGTATTCCCATAGCATAGTATGATCCTGACGGATCAACTCTTAATATGACACTAGTATCGTTCTTCCAATTGGATTGTCTGTTCTGTAGCTTTCCATAATTGCCGTTATCGCCAATTACTGCGTAAACTTGACCATCAAAATTTGTCATGGCACCACCATTATGATAATAGTTATCGCTTGGCAGTGTTTTTAGCAGGATCGGGTTGACAAGTTCCTCTCCATTCCATTCATATTTGTAAATTCGATTCTCAATCGCTTTTCCGCCATCTGTGTTGGCTGCGGTAAAGTAAAGATAAACAGTAGAATCAATCGAAGTGACCCCAAGCAATCCTCTTTCACCGTCTTTGGCGACTGAGACATCTAAGACCGGTTTGTCTTGCAAAATTCCGTCCCTTATGAGGCGAACATGGCCATCATATCGTTGCAATATCAAAATATCGTCTCCAACAAAAGTCATTGTTGTTGGATTGTTTGGAATATCACTTACGTATGTCTCTACAACCATTTTTTCATCTTTGATTTGGGTTTCTGCAAAGACAGGAAAAATGACTACTGATAAGACTACAATCAAAAACAGAGCGTACAACATACTTACTATTAACTACTAGATTAAAAGTACATTCAAAAATTGTTATAATAGCTAATTCATTATGCAAATTATAAATTGAAATTTCTCGGCTCAGGCAAGGTAAAGGATGTCTATGATCTTGAGGACGGAAACCTACTCTTCAGATTCAGTGATAGGGTTTCTGCATATGACGTCAAGTTTCATGATCCAATACCTTACAAGGGCGAAGTTTTAGCAAAATTTGCAGAATTTTGGTTCCAGAAAACTCAGGTAAAAAATCATTTTGTAAAGTCAGTATCAAAAAATGAAATTATTGTAAAAAAAATGAAAATGATTCCGGTAGAATGTGTAGTACGTGGTTATTTTTATGGAAGTTTGATCACACGTTGGAAGGCAGGCCAAGTGGCTTTGCCTAATGGAACACAAACAGAGATTGCTGCAAAACTACCATTTCCAATTTTCGATCCAACCACAAAGGCAGAACATGACGAACCAATTGACAAACAAACTGCAATAAAAAAAGGCCTAATTACAGAAACCGAATACAACTGGCTCGAATCAAAATCAATTGAAATTTACAACCAAATGTATGTTGTTGCCGACGTAGCAGGGTTCATCCTAGCAGACTTGAAGCTAGAGTTCGGCAAGATTGATGGGGAAATAATTCTTGGCGACTCGATTGGACCTGATGAGTACAGAATGTGGCCAAAGGAAAACTATGCAATCGGAAAGATACAGGAAGCGTATGATAAGCAAATACTTCGTGACTGGCTTACTGCCAATGGATATCAACAGCAATTCGAGGATGCAAGAAAACAAGGGAAAGAGCCAGTAGCACCTCCTATCCCTCAAGAAATAATTCGGAAAATGTCAGAGCGATACATTGGTTCTTATGAGCGCATAACTGGCAAGCCACTTTAGTCTCAAACTATTTACTTCGACTCTAATTCTAAATTTTTCAAACCATGTTTTTGGTACTTGTACCCTTGTTTTCCACCATATCTCCCCGACCTTGCCAAAATTTTGTATTTTTTTAAATTATTAGTATTGTTACCAATTCATTCAGAGTGGTACGAAATTTTTCTTTTCACAATGACATTGTTAGTAGCATAAGGTGATTTTGACCAATTGCTCCGAAATTTGTTGGAGCATAAAAAAATTGATGCGAATGGACAAAAAATTATGATGCTAGGATCTTTTAGCTGAACCCATGACTTGCAGATATCATGTCTACATTGCTTGAAAAACAAATCAGAATCAACAGGGTGATGACGATTTCTGTTGAACAGGCTCGTGCCCTTGAAGATCCAGCCAGATCAAAAATTGTGGAAATATTATATCACAAGCAACTCACGACGGATCAAATCACAAAAGAACTACAAAAAAACGGTTACAACAAAGCAGTGACTACAATACGTCATCATCTGGAAATCCTAAAGGAATCTGGCCTAATAGAGATTGTCAAAATCCAAGAAATCCGAGGTGCGATTGCAAAGTTTTATGGCACATCGATTAAACTGATTGCAAACACATCATCAAAGGATTTTGATACAAAATATTCTTCAATGATAAAATCCACGTCAGCTAAGATAGAAAAAATACTTGATGGGATTGCAAAAAAACCAGCACTCCAAAAAAAATCAGAATCAACTCATAACGAGTTCGTCTTGATGGAAATAGTTAACAGGGCGATGGCCAACGTCCTAGAAAATAAGGACTTTACATCTCAGAAAAGAATCAAGTAACCTCTATTACAAACAATCCTCTTGTTTTTGGATCTTGCAGTAACTTTATCATCTGGCGCGGCATGTCGTTTGATGCCAAATCGCACCCAACAGCCAGAGTTCTAGGACACAAAAAATTGCTTTTTCTAATTACAATGTCGTGCGGGTTTTCTAGCTTCAAGTCAGGGTGACCGCTTCCAGTAACTTTGAATGTTTTACCCTTGACTAGAATTGTAATTGTTATTTTAGAGTCAGCTTGCTTAAGTTTCTGTTTGAGTTTTTTTGGGATCTCTTCGCATCCACAGTCTGCACTGACCCCAATTATACAGTCTCCATCCAGCGTGAGATCAGACTCAGTTGTGATCTCAATTGTTCTTGGATGAAGCGCTCTGACATTTTTATGACCATAAAATGGAATCTCAAATCGCACAAGTGCAGCATAACTAGACTTAAATTAAACTTTCAAAGCATTCAAAATTGAATTGCTTCCTTCTCAGCAAGGCTATGATAGAGCCATCACAATATTCTCTCCTGATGGCAGATTATACCAAGTAGAGTACGCAATAGAAACAGTCAGACGTGGTGCAATTGCAGTTGGAGTCAAATGCAAGGATGGTGTTGTCATTGCAGTAGAAGAGAAACCACGCAAATTACAAATTTCAGAATCTGCACATAAGATTTTTCAAATAGATGAACACATAGGATTTGCAGCAGCAGGATATATTCCAGATGCACGAAGCCAAGCAGATACTGCAAGATTTTTCTCACAAAGTAACAGGATTGTCTATGATGAGGCAGTAGATGTGGAAACTGTCGCAAAACACCTAGCCGACCAATGTCAGCAATTTACGCAATTTGGAGGTGCACGACCATTTGGGGTCGCACTAATTATTGGCGGAGTAGATTCTTCTGGCAACTCGTTATTTCTGACAGACCCAAGTGGAACTTACATCGCATATGACGCCGTAGCAATAGGAGCAAACTCTGAACAAGCAAACGACTTTCTTGAGAAAAACTACAAACCTGACATGTCACTTGAGGATGCATCGGCACTGGCAACTGCATGCATTTACATTGCAAGCGACCAAAAAGAAGGAACCGATCACATCAAGATGTCTCACATCAAAACCTCGACAAAGCAGTTTGAAAAAGTAACAATAGAACAAATTGCAAACTATGCAAAGATCGGCAAACAAAAATTCCCAATCCCAAGTGTTTAGACTTTTTCAATATTGAATATCTCAGTCGCAATCCCGGATTCTTCTCTTAAGGACGAGGCAACCAAGCTAGACAAATCACGCAAAATCTCATCTATTGCCAGAGCATGCGCAATATTTGGCGTGAATACAATTTTTGTCTACGAGGAAAGCGGGGGAAATTATTCGGATCGGTTTCTCCTATCTACGGTTCTCAAATATTTAGAAACACCACAATATCTCAGAAGAACACTATTCCCAAAAATTGATGAGCTCAAATATGCAGGAATACTGCATCCACTGCAAATACCACATCACTCGCTATCATCAAATCTAAAAAGTCTCAAAGAAGGCGATATCAGAGAAGGAGCAATAGTACACTACAAGGGAAAGAAATTCATCGACATTGGAGTCCACAAACTAATTCCATATTTTGGTAAAGAACACGAAAAGAAACGAATCACAGTACAAATCAAAACTGTAGAACCAGAACTGACAGCAAAAGAGATTTCAGAATTCCACATAAAGCAATATTGGGGCTACAAGGTAAAGGAAAGGCCAAGCCTAGTAAACATTCTTGAAGAATGGAATGGAAACATTATTCTTACGTCACGAAAAGGAAAGGAAGCGACAACGCAACAAATTCAGGAATATGTAAAGTCAGATAAATCACTCTTGCTTGTGTTTGGCGCACCAGATCGAGGCCTTTACGATATCTTGGGAAGAAAAATAAATGAAATTCATAATGCACGAGTGCTGAACTTTTTTGCAAATCAGGCAACTGAAACAGTCCGACTTGAAGAGGCAGTGCTTGGAATTCTATCTATTTTGAATTTTGGAAACTCAAATTAATGCAAGATTTGTTCTAAAATCATGTCAAAACAAAAAAATATTTTATTGCTTGCCATTTTGGTAGGAATTGCCGGAGTGATAATCGGTGGGATTACTCTTTATCTTTCGCTTATCAAGGCAAGTCCATAACTTTCGTTATCCCTAGGTATAGGCTCTGCCAAATTTACTATTGGTAAACTTGACTCCCCCACAATCTGCTTTGCATCTTTTAACTGCTTCATTGCTTCACCTTGTGGCGCGTCGGGCCTTAGCCGAAGGCCTCGTAGCTGCACGACGGGCACACCCTTGTACAGGGTATTTCGTGCAGCGTTGATATCGCGGTCTTCTGCATGACCGCATTGACATCTTATCTGTCGGTTCTCTTCGGGGATTGTTTTTGCCCCACATATCGAACACTTCGATGATGTCTGATTTGGTTTTGATATGATTACTGGAATGCCGTTGTACCATTTTGATTTGTATTCTGACTGTCTTCGAAACTCATGGAATGGCCAGCCGTTGAGCCTTGAGCGGTATTTTCTGCCCTGCCTATTGCCGCGTCTATACATCTTTCTGATACCTTTGAGGTCTTCTAGGATCAGCTGTTTTTTCTGTAATGCCAGCTTTTTTGAAATAGTGTGAAGGATTTGTTTGGTTTTGCGTTGTTGCTTTACGCCATATTTTTGGAAAATTTTCTTTTTTATTCTAACATCATTTCTTTTAAAATGTGATTTTACTATACGGTATTTTTCCTTGAATTTTGTAATCTTCGATACTTCCGAAAATACATCGATTGTGCCATCGGAATGAACCGCTGTAATGTTGTTTAGATTGGTATCAATACCAATAATTTCAATTGGCCTGATAGGTTCGATATTTTTTATGATTGAAATCGAAACAGAATTTGATGTGATGGTAATTGTTCCAGTCTTGATATTTTGTTCCGATAGTTGTTGCATGGTATAGTGATTTAATGGAATGCCCACATAGGATCTTTCGGGTTTGACTCCGATGAGAAGAGTGTTACCTATTATTCTGTAAGATTGTTTGTCAACAATAATGTAGGGTCTGTTACAGGTCGGTGGTTTTGCGTTTGGGTTCTTTTTTCTTGCCTTTCTGAAACGTTCGAGCATCGATTTGGATACTCTCATTGCTCTTGCCACATACATTTTCAGAAAATCGGTGTTTGCAGAAAGATATGGATAAACGTTATCGTTAAAGGATTTCTGTGAACTAAGATCATATTTTAACCCAATTCTTAGGGATTCTCTTACCATCCATCGAAATTCTTCCATTAACGATATCAGCTCAGGACTGTTATGATGTTGGATGATGGATTTTGTAGATTTCAGTGCAACAGAATCAAATCAAAACTATATGAATACGTGGTTATTATACAATAACCAATCAACCAGAGATTGGTTAACGCCTAGGTATATAATGGGGTTAACGAGTTTTTTCGATTATCTATGGGTCATAGAAAACATAGTCAGCCACGTAGAGGTAGTCTTGCATACTCGCCTAGAGGACGTGCCAAAAGCATGGAAGCAAGAATTAGAACTTGGCCAGAAATAAATTCTGAGCAACCAAAATTGTTAGGCTATGCGGGATTCAAAGTTGGCTGCATCCAAATCGTCAGCATCGATGACAGAGAAAAAACACCGAACCATGGAAAACAGCTTGTAAGTCTTGGAACCGTTGTCGCCACTCCTCCAGTGGCTGTGATTGGAATCCGAGGTTATTATGAAAACACTGATGGCACTCATGCTTTATTTGATGTTTACAGTAATGACATGCCAAAAGAAGTAGCACGATTAATTACTATAAAACCAAAAGAAGGAAGTTTGGAAAAAGCAGAAAAACTCCTTAACCGAATAAGTGATCTTTTTGCAGTTGTTGCAGTATCGCCAAATAATATAGGATTGTCACAAAAGAAACCATATGTCTTTGAGGTTGCAGTAAAAGGCGGAGACATCAAAAAACAATTTGACTTTCTAAAAGGCATTTTCGGAAAACAAGTTAAAGTCGAAGATGTTTTTGAGCTTGGCTCAAATGTAGATGTTGCATCTATAACAAAAGGTAAGGGCTGGGAAGGTCCAATCACCAGGTGGGGTGTCAAGAAAAAACAACATAAGTCAAGAAAAAGTGTTAGGGCGCTTGGTACACTGGGACCAATCTCGCCATCAAGCATAATGTATACTGTACCTAGAGCAGGACAACGTGGTTTTCATCAACGTGTTGAATACAACAAAAGAATCATGATAATGAGTAACACTGACAAAAATGAATTCAAAATAAATCCAACAGGCGGATACAAGCATTATGGTTTTGTAAATGGTGACTTTGTTGTTCTTAAAGGATCAATTCCTGGGACATACAGACGACTTGTAAAACTCAGAACTCAAATCCGCAACATTCAGTCAAAGATTCTCAAACCTAACATATTGGAGATTGTGGTATGAAAGCTCAAACATTGTCATTAAGCGGAACAAAACAGGAGGAAATTGATCTTCCAAAAGTTTTCTCAACGCCGTTCAGAAAAGATCTTATTCATAAAGCCTATGTTAACTTGGATTCTCATCATTATCAAAGACAGGGAAGACATCCAACAGCGGGTATGGATGTGGTCGCAACGTCAAATGATCCACCAACTGGACACGGCCAAGCAAGAGTGGCAAGAATTCGAGGTGGTGGACCAAGACGCGGTGAGGCAGCAGGAGTCGCAATGGTTAGAGGAGGACGACAGGCACATCCACCAACTTCTGAGAAGGTAATTTACAAAAAACTAAATAAAAAAGAGAAAAGACTCGCACTATGTTCTGCAATTGCAGCTACGACGTCAAAAGACATTGTAGCATCACGTGGGCATATAGTTGACAACATCGCATCATTTCCAATCATTGTATCTGATGATATTGAAAAAGTAACAAAAGCAAAGGAAATCTCTAAAATTTTCGACGCATTAAATTTGGCAAAAGACATTCAAAGACTGCAGAAAAGAAAGGCACGTTCTGGCAGATCAGCGATTAGGGGACGAAAAACAAAGATCGGAAAAAGTATTCTATTTGTAGTAAAAGATGCAAAGAGTCTTGCAAAAGCATGTGGTTCCTTTTTGGGTGTTGATGTTAGAGAGGCAAAGAATCTGTCCGTTCTTGACTTGGCACCTGGCTCTCAACCAATCAGATTGACTGTGTACACAAAGTCTGCAATAAGCGAACTTGCAAATATCAAATCATCACATCTTCAATTAATGGAGGTATTGAAATGAATACGACTCAAGCAACAAAAATAATTCTCAGGCCGCACATTACTGAAAAAACATTTGCGTTAGTAGAAAAAGACAGCAGAATCTGTTTCATTGTTGATCCTCAAGCAAGCAAGAAAACAATAAAGGAAGCAATCAAAACGCTTTACGAAGAAAATGTGATCGAAATAAACACAGCAAGGACAATCTCCGGCAAAAAGGCCTTTGTCAAGTTCGAATCCATAGAAAAAGCCAGAGACTTGGCAACAAAGATAGGAATGCTATAATATGGACTTGCAAATCTCAATCCTAAAGGTGTCAAAGAATGGTTAAGGAATTTGATTACAGGGGAATACCACTAGAGCAGCTACAGAACATGTCGCTAGAAAAGCTATTTGAGATATTCCCAGCAAGGGCGCGAAGATCACTGACAAGAGGAATAACTGATGGGAAGCGAAAGCTAATTGAGGAAATAAAGCTAGAAAAGGCAGGCAAGTCCAAAAACCCGATAAAGACACACATTAGAGATCTTATCGTTCTGCCCTACATGGTTGGCGTCACAATTAACGTATTTTCAGGTAAAGAGTTTCTGCCGGTCACAATCACTCCACAAATGATTGGACATTATATCGGCGAATATGTTAGAACTAACAAACGAGTTGTTCACGGTGCCCCGGGTGTCGGCGCATCAAGATCAAGTCTGTACGTACCACTAAAGTGATTATGTTATGCCGCAATTTGGTTACGCTTTTCAAAATTTTGACCCGACAAAACACGTTCGAGCTGCAGTCAGAGAAAAAAGTGTTTCACACAAGCATGCACGAGAGATTGCAAAAATGATAAAAGGACTCTCCATCGAAAAAGCACGAGACTATCTGCAAGAGGTCATCGCACTAAAACGTGCAGTTCCATTTAGAAGGTACAAAAATGAGGTTGGCCACAGATCTGATACTGGTGTAATGTCTGGCCGTTATCCGCGTAAGGCAGCTACAGAATTCATCAAACTCTTGGATAATCTAGAAGCTAACGCAGAATACAAGGGAATGGATCTTGATAGATTAAAGATCGTTGCAGCAAATGCTCACCGAGGTGTACTCATCAAACGATTCACACCACGTGCGATGGGAAGGGCAACTCCAAAAAACAACGTCTTGACACATATTGAGCTTGTGGCTCAGGAGAAGTAAATTTGTCATCACTCAAAAACGTAATCAAAGACAACTATAACATGATGCTTCTCAAAGAATATCTAAGAGCAGCAATCAAAGAGTCTGGGTTTTCACATGTTGATATCTCCAAGACTCCTACTGGAACAAGAGTTGTTTTACATGTAACAAGACCAGGAATAGTCATCGGAAGAAAAGGAACAGGAATTAGAGAATTAACTGAAAAACTTGAAAAAGACTTTGGATTAAAGAATCCACAAATTGCAGTAAATGAGATTACAGAACCAGAACTTACTGCAAGCGTGATGTGTAATCGACTTGCATCATTAATTGAGCGAGGGACAGCGTTTAGAAGGGCAACGATGTGGACGCTACAACAAATTATGAATGCCGGCGCGTTGGGTGTTCAGATTACGGTTTCTGGAAAGCTGAGGGGTGACCGTTCAACATTTGAAAAACATTCTGCAGGGATTCTTCCACGCGCAGGACACAAAGCAACGCTTGCAGTTGACGAAGATATTGCCCACGTTCCAACTCCAATGGGTTACATCGGAGTGCGAATAAGAATTGCAAGAAAGGAACGATACATACCTGACTTTGAACTAAAAGGAAAAGAAGAGTTGGCTGCTCAAGAAAGAAGATTGGCAAAAGAACGCGAAGAAGAGGCTGAATTCAAAGCTAGAACAGAAAGCGAGCAAATCAAAATGGACGCAGAAAAAATTGAAAAGTTTGATCTTATGGAGGAAATAGAGGAGGAATTCAAGTAATGGCTCGACTAAAAATGAAATCAATTAGAGAATTTAATGAAACAGACCTAAAAGAGAGATTAGAACAATCACGAATTGAGCTTGCAAAACTTAGAACCGATGCCGCAAAAGGAACACTACGTAAAGAAAGCGGAAAGATAAGAGCATTGCGAAAAGAAGTCGCGCGAATGTTGACGAGATTAAATGAGTTGAAAAGAAAATGATAACACAACAAAACATTGTCAATCACGAATTAGTAGGGCTTGATGTACAAATTCTAGAATCTAAAAACAAGACCATAGTTGGATTATCAGGCAAAGTAATCGATGAAACAAAATCAATGTTACTCATCGATACAAAACGTGGAACAAAAATGGTTGCAAAACAACATAGCAAGTGGAAATTTACACTAGATAATCAAGACTTTGCAGTTGATGGAACAGCAATATCGAAACGACCTGAAGATAGAATTAAGGTGAAAGCATGAGTAAAGAGGCACAAAAACACTCGTATAAGGGAATTGTAATGGATAATGGAAAACCTCTTAGCGTCAGAGGTAAACTGTTTGAAGGCAAAGTGATAAGTGCAAAGAACAAAAACACAGTTGTAATTCGAAGAGAAAATCCACTTTACATCACAAAGACCAAGCGATACGCACGAAGTACAAGTACGATTCACGCTTACAAATCTGCTAGTCTAGATCTTAAAGAAGGAGACATTGTTGTTGCAGCAGAATGCAGACCAATTGCAAAATCAGTAGCGTTTGTTGTAATGGAGGTCAGATCATAAATGTCAGCAGGAAAAAGTCGTGCAGTATCTGCAAAAGGCGTTCAAGAATTCAGACCATATATAACAAGAGCACTTCCACTAGGTGCAAGAATCAACTGTGCTGATAACACTGGCGCAAAAATCTTGGAAATAATTATGGTGAAAAGAGCAAAGACAAGAACATCAAGAATGCCTTCTGCGGCCGTAGGTGACTTTGTCAATGTTGTGGTAAAAAAGGGACCAGCAGAACTCAGAAAGCAAATCTTTGGTGCAGTAATAATTAGACAGAAATATCCAATTAGACGGTTAAACGGCGTTCGAGTAGCCTTTGAGGACAACGCAGCAATTCTTGTGACACCAGAAGGAGAAATCAAAGGAACCGACATTAAAGGACCGGTTGCTGCAGAAGCATCAGAAAAATGGCCAAGGGTAGCAAATTTGGCATCAATGGTGGTATAAAATGAAACCATCGATAATTCGAAACAGGACAATTTACAAGGCATCACTAGGTGTTAAGAGCAAACTTCTTTGCAGCCATCTCTCAAAAGATCTTCAGAGTAAATACGGCAGAAGGAGTGTTCGCGTAACTGAGGGAGATACTGTACGAGTAGTGCGAGGGGAATACAAAGGAGTAAGTGGGAAAATTACTAGGGTTTCATCAGAAAAAAACGGTATTGCAGTTGAGGGAATAAAGAGAGAAAAACTCAAGGGTGGGAATGTCGATGTTTTCATACATCCATCTAATCTTTTGGTAACTGATCTCAACACAGAAGACAAATGGCGTCAAAACAAACTTGGCAAAAGTCAAAAACCAGCAAAGGAAACCAAAGAGGAAACGCCAAAACCAACTCCGCAAAAAGAAGCAACACAAGAAACAAAACAAGAAAAACCAAAAGAGACTAAATCTAAACCAAAAGTGGACAAAGAATCAAAAACAACTAAAACCACCAAAAAGGAGGACAAGAAATGACGCGAATAGCAGGAAGTAAGAAGCTCAAAAGACAAATGGCTCCAATGTTTTGGGGCATTTCAAGAAAAACGCCACGATTTGTAACTACTGTTAGGCCAGGACCACACCAAAAACACTTTTCGATCCCAACCGCGGTGTTTTTGCGTGATACGTTAAAACTTGTAACTACTGCGCGAGAGGCATATTATGCAATCTATAACGGCAAAGTAAAAATTGACGGTGTCAAAAGAAAATCAATTCACCACGGTATTGGATTAATGGATGTTGTAGAACTTGATGGTGTTTCTGATATTTACCGCCTAGTGCCAAAGCAAGGTCATCTCTTAGAACCAATCAAAATTAACAACTCAGAAAAATCAATAAAACTAGTCAAGGTGACAAGCAAGACTACAATCAAAAAGGGCAAAACTCAGCTTGGATTTCATGATGGGCGCTCACTGATTTCAGATATTGATGCTAGTGTGGGAGATTCATGCGTTATGCAAGTGCCTGAGCAAAAAATTAACGACGTACTAAATCTGAAAGAAGGTGTGAGGGTAATTATAACAAAAGGAATTAACGCAGGACAGATTGGTGAAGTAAAAGAGATCAAAGAAGGTACGTTTGTTCTTCCAAAACGCGTTCTGCTCTTACTTGGACAAAAAGAAATCGAAATACCTGCAGATTTGGTAATGGTTGTGGGCAAAAAGGAACCTGTTATTCAAATAGCGTGATACTATGGCAGAAAACAAAGAAAATCCAATGAGAAAAATCAGACTTGAGAAATTAGTTCTAAACATGGGCGTAGGCAAGTCTGGTGATGCCATTGTGATAGCAAAAAAGGCACTTGATTCAATTACTGGTAAAAAATCATGTGAGCGTGACGCCAAAGCCACGCAAAGAGATTGGGGAGTAAGAAAAGGAGAACCAATCGGTGTGGCAGTCACTGTACGCGGTCATGATGCTGCAACTATTCTCAAGCGATTATTTGATGCGATAGGAAACAAAATCAAGGCAAGATCCTTTGATGACTTTGGGAATGTTTCATTTGGGATCAAAGAACACATCGATATTCCAGGAATAAAATACGACCCACAAATTGGCATCTTGGGTCTTGAAGCAGCAGTAACACTGACAAGGCCTGGTTTTAGCATCAGGGTCAGAAGCAGACACAAAGCGAGCGTTGGGAAGAAACATAGAATTTCAAAAGAAGAAGCAACTGAGTTTTTATCTAGAGAGTTTGGGGTTTCGGTAGTATGAAAGATAGGACATACAAATACACTGGAAGGAAAGAGCACAAGTTCGGCAAAGGCTCACGTTGGTGCAAACGATGTGGCGATTATACAGCAGTGATTCAAAAATACAATCTTATGATTTGCAGACGATGTTTCAGAGAGGTAGCAGATTCCTTGGGATTTATAAAATACAGGTGAGATAATGCCGGCAACTAACATAATTTCAAACATATTCAATACCTTGTACAACAACGAAGCAAGAAGGAGAACCGAATGTGTAATCTTACCAACCTCAAAACTAGCAATAGAGATTCTTAAAACGCTACAAAAACACAATTACATTGGAGAGTTTGAACATGTTGAGGACAACAGAGGTGGAAAATTCAAGATAAAACTTTTGGCACACATCACAAAATGTGGTGCAATTACGCCTAGATTTAGGGTAAAAAAGACCGAATATGCAGATTGGGAACAGCAATATCTCCCAGCATATAATCGTGGAATGCTACTTGTTACTACAAATAAGGGAGTAATGTCACACCACGAGGCCGAAAACAAAGGAATTGGAGGATTTTTGATAGGATATGTCTACTAAACAAGAGGAGATTTTCGAGTCTACATACGAAATCCCACAAAAAGTCAAGGTTTCTTTAAAAAAACACATGTTGCATGTGGAAGGACCATTAGGCAAAACCTACAAAAACTTCAAAAAAATTCCAGTCGAGTTAGAAGTAAAAGACAACAAAGTTTCAATAAAGGCAGTTAGTACCAGAAAGAAATACTCTGCAATAGCAAACACGGCTTCTTCCATAATTAGAAATCTATGTGAGGGGGTAATTGACGGCTATACAGTAAAAATGAAGATAGTCTATGCACATTTTCCAATTACTGTTAAGACTAAAGACGATAAAGTTCTAATTGAGAACTTTCAGGGAGAGCGAGCGCCTCGAGTTGCAAGAATTCACGGTTCAACAAAAGTAGTGTCTAAAGGAGATGATGTCATGGTTACAGGTCCAGTACTAAACGACGTGACTCAAACAGCTGCCGAAATTCAAACAAAAACGAAGGTAAAGGGCAAAGACCACCGAGTTTTTCTTGATGGCATTTACCTGTATTACAAAGGTAAAGGAATACAAAAATAATTTTCAATTTTTCAGCGCCAAACTCGTAAGGATTAAATCGCATAGATCAAGGTACAAACGTGTTGCCGCCCTAGCTCAGCGTGGTAGAGCGCCTGACTGTTAATCAGGGGGTCGTCAGTTCAAGTCTGACGGGCGGCGCATATTGTTTCTAAATTCGAATTCTGAAAGATTTTATTTTGCATGCGTGGATTAATGGGCGCTGACCGCACTGTTTAATTTCAGATATTTCAAAATTCGAATTTAGAAATATTGATCGTTGCAACCGTTTGGGTTCATACTCTTAGACCAGAGGGATCTAATATCTGATCGCAGATTAGGAATAATGCAGGAGGTTTACATTGGCCAGAATTAGAAGGGCCAATCGTTATTGTATTGACTGTGGTGGTAGATTGACCTACTATCCACGTCTTTCAAACCCGAAAGCACCTAATGAACACAGGGTTTTGGTATATGCATGCCCTGATTGTACAGACGACTTTGAAAAACCAAAACTTTTGTCAATTAGACGAAATCAGGTAGAAGATCCACTGGAGACTGTAGAAATAGAGATAATCGAACCAAGGCAAAAAATATCGCTGTCTAATTAGTTAATTTTCAGTTTACTTGATCTAACAAATAAGACTTTATTCAACCCCCTCAAAAATTACGTGTGGGAGAAGCTAAAAGCACCTGGGGAAGCAGGTTCATAATAGCTGCAATAGTCCAGGGCGGCATTATCACATTTTTAGCATTAAGCATGGTTGGCATCCAGATGATTTTTGCCAAAGATGTCAACATGATTCAATTTCTATCACTGTCTTTTGAAGGCCCAGCCAAATGGTTCTTTATTGGACTTATGTTATACCTAATTCTAACCGTTGCTATTGCTGTGACTGCCGTATTTTACAATCATCTTGAACTAAATCTAAAAAAGAGAATATCTGGTAAAATCCGGATTCTTGTGTGGGTACATCTTTTTGGTATGAATATTGGGGGAATTGGTACGACTTTGGCCATGATATTTGCAGGACTTGCAGGATCTGGAGCACTTTCCTTGGTTACCGAGGGGAAATTAGGTAGAGAAAATTTTGCTGTAATGGATTCCTTTATTCCACCAATTGCGACATTTATTGGCATTCTTGCTATTGGCGTATTATGTGGTGGCTTAGCATACACCATGGTATATCTGAAAAAATCATACACCATTTCTGAGTGAAAAACACCATTTTTGTGGGGGTTTAGCTTTCATTCGTATGAAAAATAATTCGACTATGTTTTACCCAGATATCTTGGTGGTTTTGTGGTTGCCTACCATATCTAGGCATAAACGTTCAACCCCCCACAAAAACAGGCATTTTTGAAAAAATCACATCCTTCGTAAAATAGGGTTCGATACTAGGGGGTTTAGCTTTTACGAGTAAATATCAAAAAGACACAAAATTTTCAACGAGCTAAAAAACTGGGTCTGTTGTGTTTTTGAGTAAGTCATGTATTTGTATCCTAATTTTGATAGGGGATGGGGGGGGGGGGTCTTTGGGGATAAGTTTGTCCAAAATACAACTTACGACTCTTTATTTGTTCCAATCAAATCCCAAGTGCTTCCATCATCCGAGCTTTTGTACACTTCCTGAAAACCGTCAGGAACGTATCCTGCAATATACAGAATTTTGTTTTGGGCATCTACTGCAATACTCATTATGGTAAGATTTGGTGATCTGACTTTTTCCCAAGTTTGTCCAAGATCAAAAGACCTTGAAAGGCCGAGTTGTTCAGTAGAGGCATACAGAATCCCCTCTTCATCAAAGGTCAAAGCGAGTATCAAACTCTTTTTGAGTGGTTCAATATGCGTCCAAGTGTTTGCGCCGTCATTAGACAGATATACTCCATTTCCAGCTCCAGCAAACATCACATTAGGATCAATTGGAGAAATTGCAAGTGAGGAAACATAATCTGGGGGATCCAGTTTCTGCCAGTTCAGTCCTGCATCGATAGTTTTGAATAAGCCCCTATTGGCACTATCAAATCCAATTATGACTTCAGGATTGGATTTACTCACACTCATTGCATGAAAATCGACTGGAGGATCGAGTATGGTTGCCACTTGCTCCCACGTCCTACCACCATCGGTGCTTTTGATTAATCCAGTGTTTCCTCCAGTTGCTGGATGGCCACTTGCGTAAAGAGGTATTCCTTGGGCATATGGGGCATTAAATGCCATATAGTCGGCCCTTTTTTCATCTACTTTGATTGGAGGGCCTCCATCAACGCTGTGGTAAAAGTCACCATGCGTAGCAATATACAGAACGTTTCTGTTAGCAGGTTCTATTCCAAGACCGTGAATATGTCTCCAAAATACTGTTCTTGGACTATTTTGTGTGTCTGTAGTATTTTGAGCTGCAAAATTTGCTAAAACCACTGCAGCACCAATTCCTATTGCTATTGCAGATGCGATAACAATGATGAAGAGCCTTGTCTTCTTCATGCCTTCTGATTTTAATTCATCATCTTTCATAAAACAAATCCCATTTTTTCAAAATCTATTTGAATATTTTACCAGATTATTTTGCAATTACACCAATGTCCATGTGATTACTCATCATTGCCATCATTGACTTGCCTTTCGGTATGACATGTATATGGACAGTATAGACACCTTCTTTGTCCGGTGTAAATTTGACTTGGTATTTTCCATAACCTGTCTCCTGTGCCAAAACCATTGATCCCACCATGTCCATTGTAGACATCGGTGAGCCACGCTCTATCATGACTGAAACTTGGGCATCAAGGATGGGCTTGTTAGTTGTTTTATCTTTGATTAAAAAAATTATAGGTGCTTCTTGGCCCGCCTTTACTAGTTGTGAAGAAGCCGGTCTTACTGTTACGTCTTTTGGAGCTGTATTCGTCATCATGCCGCACATTTGCATCATGGATTGCGCCTCGGTTTTTTGCAAAACTGAAAATGAAAGCATGGCAATAGATAAGCTAATAATTGCAAATAGTCCAACAGCATAAACTTTTTTCAACAATATTTCTTCAATTTAATAGATATATGAAATGATACCTTTACAATTGTAAAGATCTGTTCTTAAATCTGTATCCGACTAAATTTCGGCATGCCAAAAGACCGTTTTACGAAGAAAATCTAGTGCAAAATCTGCAATTCAACAGTCTCTCCACAAAACATGTAGAATATTTTTTGAATTAAATCTGTTAGGTAACGCATAATGAATTGTCTAATGAATGCATATTCATTACGTGTGTATTACGTGCAAACTAATTTTCATACGCTGTGTTACTGTATGTTAATTCTCAGGCATGAAAATTTAATATTTCAAAATTCGAATTTAGAAATATTGTTTTTTATGAAGGGAAATACTAAGAGTTTTTTCTAATGCTTGCTGAGTATTTGGTCCAGCGCATTTGATATTTTCTCGATTCCGTATTTGTTTATCATGGTGGATAATTCTCTAATTATCAATACTGATTCAACATCGACAGACTGGGATGGTTTTTCTGAGTCTTGGTCAGATTCCTGGGAATTGACTTTAAACATGTCCACTTCTTGTTCAAACTTTCTTTGTGCCTGCTTGATTCTCTCAAGTGTGGACACTTTGTTTTGTATGTGAGCGTTGACTAGTTTTACATACTGGTTGGTATTTCGCGTGTCATTGCCTGCCTCCATGAACCTGTCTTTGACTTTTTCTGCACTATCTTTTGCAACTTCTTCGGTGGCATCCTCAAAATACAGCTCCCTTGGGGGCTTGTCCAAGAGGGGATCAAAGTCTTCTACTCCCTCTCTTCGCTCTAGGCGTCGGTCTTTCATGCCTAGATGTTGGGTATTTTACGTAATATGGGGTATTCTGTCGTTATCGAACAAACAAATGCATGCTTATGCCTGTCAAATACAACATCTTGTAAAATCTAGTTTATCGCGACTCTATTAAGAAATGATTGGGTTGGCTTTGCCGTGGAAGAACTTCAAATAAAGTTACAAGTAGCAAAAAAGCCAACTGATGCGCAGCTGAGGGCAATTGAAGACTGTTTTAGGGAAATGCCAATTGAGGAAATCCTTACCGGCCTAAAATTTGCAAAAAATCGCTGGTCTGCCAAGGACGCAGGGATTCTCAAAGTCGGAAGAAAAAGCATAATCCAAAAAGAGGTTCACTCCGTTACAAGCGAACAGGCGCAGTGGAGGCTAAAAAACTGGAAGATGATGATCTCAAATTATAGGCGTAGGGGATACAGCTATCCTACTATTTCTAGAATTAAAAAAATTCTGATAGAAAAAAGCAAAAAAAAGTCTAGATGAGCGTTTCTCTTTTCTGCACCACACTGCTCGGTGTTCCAGCTGGGGGTTCTGGGATATTTGCTCTGGCTTGGCCCTCGATTACTGCCTGTGCCTCTTCGAGAATTGCCAGTGTGTCTGCACTTGGATTGTATGCCGTCATTGTCGAGTCGGCAGCATTCATTGATGAACCAGTCAACACGTCGCCTAGTATTTGCGATAGATTTTGCATCGACGATGTAGCTTCTGGCATTATTCCGCTCAATGAGGCGCCAAGTCCTTTGATTACGGACATGCATGGGCTAAGGGTTACGACAATGTCACCTAGCTCTGATACTGTATTGAGTCTAAGCTGAATCTGCTCGAGGGATAATTTTGCACCATTTACCATGTTGTGCATTTTTCTAATTTCTAAAAGCTCTGTCGCATATGCTTTAGCGTGAAGATGATTGTTTGATTTTTGGGCACTTACTATCTTGTTGAAAATATAGTCATGTTTTTGTTTTATTTTTATTCCAATTTCATCTAATTTGATAATTTGCAGCTGAAGATTTTTTTGTGCCACGTCGATTTTGTTTTTGAGTGGCACATCTGGCTTTACTTTATCTAGTATTCTCTGTGAGAGATTGTCCGTTCTCCCACTATCACTCCATTTGTCACTTATTGACCCCATTTTCCTGTAGGTGTTAGAAAAATTGGTTTTAAAGAAAGATGTAACCCCAACATGTGTCACTCTGGTAACAAGACACTGTGGTTACATCTATCCAAACGTGAATGTATAGATTTCAAAACCTGGCTTGTTTACTTGGATCTCTAGTACATGTTTTGATGGTTCTGGCGTATTGACCAAATTGTATAGTGTTGCCCCAGAGATGATCACTTCACCGTCCTGATTCACATCATCTCCTACGTATGATTGTGAGATGGGCTTTCCGTCAAGAAGTATGGTGAGCTCTGAGTTACCATCTGCCACAATGTTGACTTGTTTTGCAAAATATGGGAGCTTGATTGTACCAGACTCTGATACTAGGATCATCCTATCTTCCAAGTTTTTCCATGTGCCATCCAGATAAAAGAAATTATCTTTCAGATTTTGCGGGATGATATACTTGACATCTTGGCGTGGTTTGAATCCCTCAGGGTTACCAAGCTGGTTTCTTCCAAATGAAAAATCATAGCCAAAATACAGCTCAGGCGTCCTAGAACCGTGTTTGAATTCTTCTAGATCAACGAGCGGTTGTGCCGATGCGACATTTAGCCCAAGTCTTGCAGCTCGCTCTTTTAGCAAATCCTGGATTACTTTTTCTGTTTCGTCATATGCACCTTCACCAATGTGATCATATCTGATGTATCCTTCGTCATCTGCAATGTATTTTCTTGGCCAGTACCTGTTCTCAAACGACTGCCAAATCACTTTGTCGTTATCAAGTACTACTGGATAGTCGATTCCAAATTTTTCTACAGCTAGCTCCACATTGTTGATGTCTTTTTCAAACTCAAACTCTGGTGAGTGGATTCCAATTATGAGAAGGCCTTTGTCTGAGTATTTTTCATCCCATGCCGTCAAATACGGAAGTGTTCGCTGGCAGTTAATGCAGCTGTATGTCCAGATATCGTACAAGACAACTTTGCCTTTGATCTGTTCTTTAAATTCCTCAGAATTTGTGTTGATGTAACCGTTAATCCCCTTGAGTTCTGGTGCTTTTTTGAAGCGGCTTTTGTCAATGTTTGGGAGGGCCGGATTTTCTTGCGTTGTCTGTGTTTTGAGACTGTCTGTCTTGTCAGCTAGGATTGATTGATCAAGCGAGGTAAAGTAAACACTCAGGCCTCCAACTGCGCCGGCAACTATTGCCACCATAATTATTGCTGTTTTGAACTCGGATCTCATGCTAATCAACTCAATAGCAACAAATCATTTAGGAATGGGAAGCTTGCGATGGATGCAAGTTGGTTTGTTAGTACCAATATGCCAAGTAGTATTATGAATGCGCCCATTATCACGGAATAATATTTTAGGTGCTTGCTTAGCGCCCTGATGAGTCTTGTCATTCTTGAGAAAAAGACCCCCATCAAAATAAACGGGATTCCAAGACCGAGTGAGTATACAAGCAACAATGTGAATGCATGGCTTGGTGTTGTTGCAGCCAATGTAAGGATGCTGCCCAAAATTGGACCAATGCATGGAGTCCACGCAGTCGCAAAAGCAAGTCCAAAAACAAAAGACATTGGATAGCTTGCCTTTCCTACCTTTGGGAAAAACTTTTTTTCAAAATTCATTCTAGTAATTTTTGTAGACAATAACATGAATGTGCCAAATCCAATTATGATTACTCCGCCAGCTTGATTAAACCCAGAAGTTAGGCTTGATGCGCTGCCTGCAAGAACACCGTTCAAAATTACTCCGAAAACAGAAAACACCACTGAAAATCCTAGGACAAAAAATATTGTATTCATCAAAACATTCAGCCTGTTTGAGACAATGTTGACTGTACCGTTGTTTCGTTGAAGATCAGTAATTGTCGTGCCAGAAATGTACGCCAAAAAGGCAGGTATTACGGGCAGTATGCACGGTGCAAGAAACGATCCAAGTCCAGCTAGTGCTGCCACCGCTATTGTGATGTCTGGCATGCTCAATTAGTATTCAATTTTTTATTAAAGCATTCTTCCAAATTTCATCCAATTGGTATTGCTTTTTATCTGGCTAATTTGGGCAATAATTCATGAATAAGCGATTTATCATAATCGGTGCTATACTGGCTGCAATAGTTTTAATTGCAATTTACGTCGGCTCGCCTGCATTTCTTGGGTATGATTTGCGCAGGTAGTTAGAGGATCTGAAACTTTTTCCCAGCTTTTTCAAATGTATCTAGAGCGCACTCGATTTGTTTTTTTGAAAGCCAAGCGGTAACTGAGACTCGTATTCTTGCGCTATTTTTTGCAACCGTGGGGTATCTTATTGGCTGAGCAAAAATTCCGCTATCATACAGGTATTTGCCAAATTCCAGCGTGGTTTTTTCAGAACCAATTACGATTGGAATGATGTGAGTATCTGATCTTATATCGTATCCAATCTTTTTTAGCCCAGAGCAAAGCATCGATACGTTGTATTCAAGTTTTTTTCTTCTTTTTTCGCGGTTTTGTGTGATTCTTTGTAATGACAAATCTACAAGAAAAGAAGGAAGGGCAGATGTGTAAATAAAAGACCTGGCCTTGTTTATGCATAAATCAATAATTGGTTTGTCAGAAGCCACATAGCCGCCAAATGAGCCAAGCCCTTTGCTCAGACTGCTTATGTAAACGTCGATTTTTTTTTCGACTCCAAAATAATTTGCAGAGCCCCGCCCATCATCACCTACGGTAAAATCTCCGTGGGCATCGTCTATGACCAATACGGCATCGTGTTTTTCAGAAACATCTGCAATCTTGTCTAGTTTAGCAAAATCTCCATCCATGCTGAAAATACCCTCCGTGATAATGAGTTTTTTTGATCTTTTGTTGCCTTGAAGCTTTTTTTCCAGATCGTTTACGTCATTGTGTTTGTAAACTAGCGTTTTTGCGCCAGATAACCTGCATGCTTCAATGATGCTTGCGTGATTCAACTCATCACTTAGAATTAGATCGTTTTTTACAGCTAAAGCGGAAATTGCACCAATGTTTGCCATGTATCCGGTCGGAAAAACCAAAGATGCACCTTGCGATTTGTGTCCTGCAAGGATTTTTTCTAATTTTTTAAATGAGGTGTCATTGCCTGAAACGAGTCTTGAGCTTGACTGTAGCTGGTTAGCTGAGATCTTTGTTGCAGACAGTCCCAAATAGTCATTTGAGCAGAAATTTACGAGTTTTTTTGAGCCTATCGTGATGTATGGTCCATTTACCTTACCGTAGCGTAATATGCGATACAGGTTTTTTCTTTTTAGTTCATCAAGGGTTTGATCTACAAACCGCAGCTTAGGCTTCAAGATTGATTTTTTTGATCATTTCGAGGTCTCGCTTCATCTCATTTCCCCCAATTGTCAGATAGCCTGAGCTGATGATTCCGTTTGCACCGCTTAGTAGCAGTTCCTCGCCTGCATCTTGCAGGTGTATCTCTCGTCCGCCTGAAATTTTGATGATTGATTTTGGTACTGCAAATCTGGTGACTGCAAAGGTTCGTAAAATCTCCTCAAAGGAAAGTGGAGCTTGAATTTCAAGCGGGGTTCCAGGGATTGGAACAAGAAGATTTATCGTTACTTCCTCTGGTTCGAGTTTTGCCAAATCCAAAATTAGCTCCAGTCTTTGCTTTCTTGTTTCGCCCATTCCGATTATTCCACCCGTACAAAGTTCGAGTCCTGCCCTTCGCGCAATGTGAAGCGTGTCTAATCTGTCTTGGTATGTGTGAGTGGTGCAAATCTCTGCGAATTTGGATCTTGCAGTTTCCAAGTTGTGGTTGTACCTGCGAACTCCGAGTGCCTTGAGCCGTTTTGCTTGTTCAAATGTAAGAAACCCAAGGCTGCATTCTATGCTTATTCCCACCTGTTCGTTTATCTGGTTAATTATTTCACAAACCTTTTCAAAATCCGAGTTCGATGGCTCTCTCCACGCAGCAACAAGGCAGTACGATTCTGCACCTTCATCCTTTGCTTTTTTTGCCATCTTTACTATCTGTTCTGCAGGCAACAACTGGTAGCTGTCAACTCCAGTGTTAAAAAACGCCGACTGGCCACAAAATGTGCAGTCCTCACTACAATAATTCTTTTTGATGTTTGCTAGCTGCTCTACGTCCACCTTGTTTCCTTGAAAAGTGCGCGTAATTTTATTTGCCGAATCTGAAAGTGTTGAAAGTTCCTTGCCTGAAACATTGATCAATCCTACAAGTTCTTCTTCAGTTAGCTTGATTCCAGCGAGGGCCTTTTTCTGACAATCTAAAATGAGTTGATGTTCAGAATCCAACATTTCGTAACGAGTTTTTACGGTTAATTAAGATTTTCAAATTGTTAACCTTGGTTGTTACATATGGTTAACAATCAGACAGTTTATGAGGAAAAATTGCTGTAGTGGACCGAATGGGATGCAGGTAAAAATTTACCTAGACCGCAATAGCTTTTGCTGATTACCAATGCAGGGATGCTGAGATATCTTAAATAAGAAAAACCTCATTTCTAAGTTAGATGAAATACAGAATAACACTGCAGAAAGACGAAGACGGCATGTATGTTGTAAAATGCCCATCATTACCAGGCTGCATTTCACAAGGAAAAACACGTGACGAAGCACTGGGCAACATCAAAGATGCAATAGAAGGCTATCTCCAGAGTCTAAAAAAACATAATGAACCAATCCCGCCCATCGACGAGGAATTGGTTGAAATCAATGTCTAAGCTTCCAGTTCTATCCGCAACAAAGCTGGTCAAAATTTTATCCAAGTTAGATTATTACACTGATCACCAAACTGGAAGCCACATAATACTGAGAAACAGCAAACCGCCTTTTCGCAGACTCACCATCCCAAACCACAAAGAAATTGCCAAGGGCACATTGATCGGAATAATCGAGGATACTGGTTTAACGAGAGAGGAGTTTTTGTCATTATTATAAAAAATCAATGGACCGAATGGGGTCCGAACGGAACGTTGGGTTCGAATCCCTAGACCGGCAGAAGCCTATTGGAGTGGCTGCTAAACTCCTACCTTGATTTTTTCTTTTTCTGACTAATTTTCACTGTTGGGTTTGATTCTAAGGTTTCTCGTATTCTTCTTGTAGCAATTTCGTTTATGAGCTTGTCAATATAGTGTGCTTGCTTCGATTCCATGTCGAACTGGTACATTATAGCATTGCCAACAATTCTTGTTTGTACTATGACGTCTTGCGCCTCTAGCTTTTTTACTTCTGCCAAAGCAGTCTTAAATGAGACTCCGGAATATTTTGCAATATCAGATACAGAGTAATCCCATCGTTTATGCGTAGAAAGAAAGTCCAATATCTTTGAGCTTGCAACTGGAAACATGCTTTCAAGTGGGCCGTCGGACATGGCTTTAGTACTTGGTTTTGTGCGTATCATGATTCTTGGTAAGATGAAATATTATATTAAACTTGCTAGATCTATGTAATTTAGTACATAATTGATAAATACGCCTCGCACGTAAATTGAACATGGGCAGGCAGAGCATATCGAGATTCATTTTGGAGAAAATGTACAGAAACAGAATCATTGGTGGTAGACATATTTCACTTGAGGACCTAAGGACTGGCTGCCCATCGCACGAGCGAGGAAACATCGAAAAAACTCTCAAAAAACTAGCAAAACAGAACCTAGTTCTGCAACACCCTACCTCATATGGAATGCAGTATGCACTGAACCCTCAGCGAATAGATGAGATTATGAAAATTCTAAGCATTGAATAAAGAAGCGAATTGGGACGCTTAGAGTATCCCTAGTTATTTTTTATTAATTTGATGTTATTGAACCACATTTTTCATTAATTGATAATCTCGTGTTAATTGACAGAACATTTGTTGTCATTAGATTTGCTAAATATAAAAATACAAGTCTCAATACCAGGGAGCATGGTAAATCCACTGGATATGACACGCTTGAAGCACTGCAATATGCACAGGATGCTATCAATGAGATAAAAGTTAGAAAAAACATCACCGCAGAGAAAGAAAAGCTTCAAGATTATGACAAGATCATAAAACACCTTGAAGAGTCCATATCAGATATGCTTAATGCTGTTGTAATATTTCAGAAGTATGAAAAGGCTTTGTGAACGATTCTATTGTACCAAAATAATTACAGTTTTTGCATCTGTAAAAGATGGTACTATTTGAGTGTCTTGCAACTGCCTCAGGTTCGTTCTTTGGGCAATCCTGTTTGAAATAGTCGTGTTTGCTTTGCATGATTATCCTATACAAAATTTGTATAAAAGGATGAACACTTGTCGTGAACAAAGCCGTAGCAAAATTTCTAAAAACGAGATTAATGGACAGATGGGATTCGCAACTAAATTTTTGTTAATTTGCCTGTTTTGATACGTTTTTTATTGTACTGATTGTTCCATCGATAAGCAGGTTCAACTCATTTTCAGAAATTGCAAGAGGTGGAACTAGCATCACAATGTTTCCAAGCGAGCGAAGGTAGATCTTGTGTCTTTTTGCCTCATCAAAGATTACCTTGTTTGTGGATTTTTTAAAAGAAATAGGAATCTTACTTTTTTTGTTCTTTACTAGCTCTATTCCCATGAGCATTCCTTTGAAACGTATGTCCCCAACAAGACCAAGCTTATTGATCTCGTCTAGTCTTTTTTCAAAGACACGAGATGTTTTCTGGATTTTTTTGATGAGGTGTGATTTTTCGTATAATTGCAGGTTTTCGTTTGCTACTGCACAAGCAAGGGGGTTTCCTGTAAACGTGTGACCATGAAAAAAATGCCTCATTTCAGAGTAATCTCCCAAAAACGCATCGTAGATCTTCTTTGTGACTAGTGTTGAAGCCAAAGTTAGGTATCCACCAGTTAGCATTTTTCCATACGATACTATATCTGGCCTGCTTTTTTGTGACACATACTCAACAAATGAGCCTAATCTGCCAAACCCTGTAGCTATCTCATCTAAAATAAACAAGATTCCATATTTTTTGCAAAGATTACTGATCCTCATTTGAAGTTTACCAGAATAGATGTTGACTCCGCCTGCCATCTGCGCACCACTTTCCATCACAAATGCAGCAATCTTATCGTCAGTTGCAAAAGTTTTTTCTATTTTTTCTAAAACTTGGCCATAGTAATCATCGATTTTCATACCATGCGGTATTCTGTAGCTGTTCAAAAACGGAATCTGTATTGTTTTGTATAGCTGGCTTTTGAAACGAGAGAAAAAGCCAGGAACATATCCAACCGACATTGCTCCAAATGTGTCTCCATGATAACCATTTTGCAGTGTAACAAACCTTGTCTTGTTTTTCTCACCGACATTTTGCCAGTATTGCAGTGCGATTTTAAATGAAACCTCCATCCCTGTTGAGCCGTCATCAGAATAGAACACTCGGTACATGCCAGGAGAAATCTTGACAAGCTTTTCAGCAAGTGCTTCTGCCTGCTCGTTTGTCAAATTAAAAAGAGATGTGTGTGTTATTTTTTCTGACTGTTTGCGTATTGCAGATATTATCTCTTTTTTTGAATGGCCCCAAACGTTGCACCACATGCTTGCCACTCCATCAAGCAGCTTGTTTCCATCAGAGTCAATAAGCCACATGCCTTCCCCCCTTACAATTTTTGGAAACCCTGCCCATTCCTTCATCTGTGTGTATGGCTGCCAAACAAAGCTGTTATCTTGCATTATCTGATTTTCCAAACTGATTTTAATAATTAATCGATGAAAGATTAATCAAGTGATCTGGCTGAATTGTTGCATTGAGGTCTTATTTTATAACTGCGACAGATACTGGTGTCGGAAAGACAACAATGACTGCCGCACTGGCTTTTGCACTAAAAAGCATTGGCGTGAGCGTGGGTGTAATGAAGCCATTTGCCACAGGCACACAACAAAAAACAGGCTACAAATCTGAAGATGTCGCAATTTTAGCAAATTCTATCCAAACAAAGGATCCTGAGGAATTGATAAACCCGTATTTCTTCCCAGTTCCCGCCTCTCCATATACTGCTGCAAACAAGCTCAAAACAATCATCGACGTAGATCTTGTTGTGGACAGATTTGAAAAACTGCAAACCATGCATGATGTTATGCTAGTTGAAGGAATTGGTGGGATTCTAACTCCAATTTTGAAGAATTATTGTGTTGCAGATCTCATAAAAGACATGAATCTTGATACCATCGTTGTTACAAGCTCAAAGATTGGAACCGTAAACCACACTCTTATGACTTTGAATGCTGCTCAGAGATACGGCTTGAAGATACACGGTTTAATTATAAACAACATTGATCCAGCTGGTTATGATCTTGATGAACTTGCAGATGATCTGAAGAATTTGAGCGGAGTTGATGTTCTATGTACTATTCCTCATTTGAAGAATGTCAAAGTAAGTGAAGTTGCACAAGTTCTAAAGGGCAGCAGCTTGATCACAAACTAACATAGTTATGTCTTAAAAATTCTGAATTTTGATTGTGATCTTGACAAAAGAAAGTCATTAACGTCATCAAGTATTGTTGCAAAATTTTCAATTTCATAAGTTTTGTATGATGTATTGATCTTGGATTTGGATATTATCCAAATGTTTTCTTTTATTGGCTGAATTTTTTGCAGTTTTTTAAGATGCATTGTGACGATGCTTTGCTCTGATGTTTTTGCAAAAAACAGTATTATTGCGTCTTTTGGTGATGCATCAAGCGTTCCTGAATCTGGAATTACCACGTCTATCTCTGTGTTTTTGATTGCAATTTTTCGCTGGCTTGGAATCAGTGCGTTAGTCAAAAGATAATGCAGCATGCTTTCCGCAAACGTTCCAAAAATCTCAAAATCGTCACCATCTAGTTTTGATATGGCTGGAATGCACCTAGTAAGGATCTCGCTGATTATCTTGCTGTAATTTTTGTTTGAAATTTCTTGCAGAATCTTTGACTCTGTTATCTGACTTAGCTGGTCATACAATATGTCCTTAATTGGAGTGCTTTCCACGGCTGAAGACCTACAAAAACTGAATTTTTTGCTTATCCGCAAAAGGCGTACTTGCGTTCGCCCCTGCTTTCTGGGGTGTTTTCAACACTGATTAGAACGAATTCTTTTTTTGCATCAAGGAGGCTTTGGTGTGGGCCTAGCTTGTTTTCATGTATTTCCTCATATTCTTGCAGTGAAAGTTTTTTGCGTTCGCCAATTTCCATTTCAAGGTTCATGTTCTTGACTAATTCCTTGTAGCTAGGTTGGACTACGCCACTGAAAATCATGGCACTGCTTCCACTGCCGTATGAGCCAAACCCAAAGTGTTTTCCTTCAAGGTCTACTCCTTTTTGGAATTCAAATTCAAGGCAGCTTCTAAATCCCAAGTACAGCGACGCAGTATACAGGTTTCCAATCATTGCCGATGCAATTAGTGAGCTTGCAAGCTTGTCTTCGTAGAATTGTTGGTATTCTTTTGTTTTTGTAAATAATTTGGTAAACTCGTGATCCTTTCCCATGTATTCATCGTCTGCCAAGATTGATTCTATTGTTCCGTATTTGTCCTTTGGAACCGGTTCTTCAATTCCTGTCTGCTGTGTAATGTTTTTCCATCTTGGGAGGTGTCGCCATTCGTGTCGTAGGAGATAGGCAAGTGCCTTTTTCCCCATGTTGCTGTATGGTAGGTGCATACAGAGATAGTCGATGTGATCTAAGATTGTCTCTCCTTCCTTTAGCTTAATTAAGCCAGTGTCTAGTGCCTTTTTCTTGTAAATCTCAAATGCTTTTTTGACTTGGATCATATACAACAAGTTAGAGTATTGACCGTGAACAATCGGCGTCTCCTTGCCAAAAGGCCTGTAGAAATCATACTCGTTTTTAATTGACGTCGAAGTAACCTTGGTGTCAAACTGCAACAATCTAGGGTTGTCATTTAGAAGCATTGCGATTGCTCCAGCACCCTGTGTGTATTCCCCAGCAGAACCCATGTCATACTTGGCAATATCGGATACTACTACTATTGCAGACTTGCCTTCCGCCTCCCCAGCTCTAATCCAGTTACAATTATCATAAAGTGCATAAGAACCAGAAACGCATGCAAACTTACACTCGATTCCTCCACAGTGCTCAAAAGAGTCTGGTCCGTAGACCTGCTCGAGCATGCCAATGACGTACGAGTTTAACGCCTTTGATTCATCAAGTGCAGACTCTGTGGCCACATAAAGTCTTCCTACGTCTTTTGGCGAAATGTTGTTTCTCTGCATTACCTTGAGGCAGGCATTTGCAGCCAGGCATGCTGGGTCCTGGTTGGCATCCACTATTGCCATCTTGGATATGCCTAATCCGCGTTTTAGTTTGGCCGGATCCAAGCCTCTTGCTACGGCAAAGTCAGCCGAGTCCACAAATAGCCTTGGTATGTAAATGGCAATATCGTCTATGCCTGCTGCCATGAGCTTCCCTTTCCAGTTTTCAATATAAGGTTTATCAGCTAATTCTCTTCTACTACGGTGTGATTATTTGTAAATTCATGATTCTGCGTGATCTGCTAGATCTGGTTTTTATTGAAATTAGTAATTGATGTAAACTGTTACGTATTGGTAAATACTTGGTACATCAGATCTGTTTAATACACGTATGCGAAAGATAGCCAATGCCTTTCAAATGTATGAGGCAAAGTCATGCACCAAACTCTGAGCAGACATGCATGATGGAAACATTCCGCCAGATGGTCAATGAATGCATCAGAATAGGACTTGAAAACAACTGCTCCACACTCAAAAAATTATCACTACTATCATACCACAAATTGCAAAACTATGACATCATGTCGTATTACAAACTAAACGCAATATCACAGGCCTGTGGAAGACTGGCTCAGAAAAAAAGATATCAAAAAGGGCAAAAACCCAAAGCCTCCATATGTAAGAAAACCATATCTTGTTTCCTGTTATGGATTCAAAATTAACTGCATGCTGTTATCATTTCCAGTTAGAAAAAGAGAATTTGCAAACATACTGCTAAATGATCATATTGCAAAAACCATTTCAGATACATCTCTCAAAGTAAGATCTTTTACAATGACCCCAGAATCATTATCACTAGCAATACAAAAAGAAACCGAGTCAATCAAACCAGAAAAAATAATCGGAATAGACAGAAATCTCAGAAATGTTACCTTTGGGAATTATGAAAAGATAATTCTAGTCAACACGTCAGAGATTCTTAAAATAAAAGAAAACTATTCCCACGTGGCATCAAGTGTCACGCGAGACGATTGGAGGATTAGAAAGAAAATCAGAGGCAGACTTGGAATTAGGCAAGCACGAAGAGTACAGCAACGAATACATAAAATCTCAAAATCATTAGTGGAATATTCTAAAAAACAAAAGGCAATGATTGTTTTTGAAGATCTTAAAGGAATAAGAAAACTCTACAGAAAGGGAAATGGGCAGGGAAGAAAATTCAGAAGGAAGCTAAATTCGTTGCCTAATTACGAACTTGAAAGACAGACAACATACAAGGCAAACTGGGAAGGAGTCCCAATAGGCCACATAGATCCAAGAGGCACCAGCAAGCTTTGTCCAAGATGCGGAGGGAAACTCCAAGAGGACTGGCAAAGACGTCGTGATTTGTGGTGCGGTATTTGTGAGAAATGGCAGGACAGGGATGTAGTTGCCGCGATGAATATTTCTCGCAAGGGGTTGGTGAGGTTGGCCAATCCTCAAGGCGGTACAGATGAAACGATGAAGGGGAACCTGATTTCTGATTTAAATCAGGAACCAGTAATCCTAAGAGTCGATGTATCGAAGTTGATCATGGAGCTGGTTTTATGATCATGGCTCGCAGATCAACATGGAACCGATATAAGGGTTGTCAGCTAATTGTATTGGATTAGTAACCACATGTGAATTTAAAATTTATAGAATTGTAAATCAATAAGATTGATTGTTTTTTGATTTTTTAATACAGTTCTAGATTTCTCTGATCCAGCCTTTGTGAATCTGTGATCTGTCTTCTTTATCACCAGTACCTGTGGCGTATCGCCAAACGATTGGAGCGTCAGTAGACATTTTTGATTGAATTTTTATCAAGGATTCCGTCTCGCCATCGAGATTGCCGTCGGCAGTGTCATTGTACTGGCAGAACTTGCATTTGGAGTCTAAAATGACTGGCTTTGATTGTATCAGCGGATATGCCCTGCACGCAAGAGGCCGCTCATCATATATCTTGCAAACAAATCCGCCATGAGGTGATCTTTTGTCCGACTCGATGTCTAAAAACGGGCAGGTGTTGCCGTTTTCTTCTTTTCCCATCATCTGGTATGCGATTATCTGGTCTGGTGATTCTTGGTTTTGATATGATATGCCAATTCTCGGAAGGATTGTCAGTGGGACGTGGTGTTTTTCAGCTAGCGACTCGATTTTTTTCTTTTCTTCTGGGAGGATCAAAACCCCAACTTTGCCAAATTTTTTTTCAGGATAATACTGTCTCTCAATGCAGCACTGCGAGCAGTCCTTTACACAATTAAATTCCATGCTATATCTTGATTTTGCAGAATAAAACTAGTTTCCTTGGAGCTCTTCTGATTCTAAGACCTTGACAAAGACATCAAACGGCTGTGCCCCAGGAACTCTGATTACGTTATTGTTTGGCCCAATTATGAAAAAGCCGGGCGTTCCTGTAAGGCCAAGTGTCTGTGCATCATTTGTGCTGGCCTGAATTTTCTGCTTGTATTTTTCACTTGACATGCAATCTGAAAATGCATCCATGTCAAGCCCCAGGCCTTGTGCAAATTTGAGCTGGTTTTCAGCTGATGCCCACCCGTTGTTTTCACCATTCCAGTTGTTATACAGGGTATCGTGGTATTCCCAGAACTTTCCTTGTTCGTCTGCGCAGTGTGCGGCGTGTGCAGCAGTTACCGAGTCGGGGCCTATTATGGTAAAGTCCTTGAAGACCATTTTTGCCTTGCCAGTCTTTATGTAATTTTCATAAACCTGATCTTCTGTCTCATGGAAAAACTTGTTGCAGTAAAAGCACTGATAGTCGCCAAACTCTACTATTGTGATTGGGGCACTGGCTTCTCCCAGATATGGCGACGCGTTATCAGAAAAGATTGACAGCTTGACTGCCTCTCCTGCCTGGTTTTCTGCCTCTGATGGCTTGATGTCTTCTGCCTTAAAGGCAGTGTCTGTTGGCATGCCATTCATTGCATAAAATATGCCAATTATTGCAACTGCAGCTATTGCAGCGCCGATTCCAAGCGAGGGTGCATGTATCACACGCCTCCTCAAATTCAGATTAATTTAGCCTTTTAGTTTGTATGCGCGAATTGAACATAATCAAGCTAATCTAAACTCGAAATGACAAGAAGCATTGGTAAACGATAAGCTCTGGATGATCACAGTTGCCATTGGTTTTTCACTGCTTTTGACTCTGTCGTATTTTGTTTTGGTGCCAATGGCAAGCGAGCAGGGCATGATGGTTCGCACGGATGCAGGCCTTAACAATGCCATAGAAAGATTCGAGGAGCTAAAAGAGCAAAGGCAAGGCTCAGATAAATCAGAGCTGAACCCATAGTTCGGGTGCAATCTAAATAAGTCCCACAGGATGGGAAGATATATGAAGAAAGTTTTTGTAAATGGCTATGGCTCAATTGGGAGCCGAGTTGCGCAGTTTATCAAAGATGATCCTGAAATCAAGGTGCTTGGCGTTGGAAAATACTCGCCAGACGATAAGGTAAACGATGCAGTGTCAAGAGGCTTTGATGTTTACGTTCCTGCAAAAAGCATTAGTTCTTTTAAAAATTACAAGATCAAAGGTACAATAGAAGACGTACTAGGTGAATGCGATATTGTAATTGATGCATCGCCAGGAGGGGTAGGGTACACCAACAAAAAAGAATTCTACGAGCCAAAGGGAGTGATGGCAATCTACCAAGGTGGGGAATCAGTTTTTGGAGATGAGTGCGTCTCTGATCTGTTGTTCAACTCACGTGTAAACTATACCGAAGCGTTTGGGAAAAAACATGTCATGCAGGGAAGCTGCAATGTGACTGGAATGGGAAGAATTCTGCAACCACTACGAGAAAAATACGGCTCACAAATTACAAGATTTGACGCAATACTTGTCCGACGCTGGGCAGACTTGGAACAGACAAACAAAACCGTACCAGACACAATAGAGTGGACCTCGCAGCCACATCACCAAGATGACGTAAAACATTACATGGGAAAAGATACGCCGCTCTTTATTCAGGCAATAAAGGTTCCAACAAGGCAAATGCATGTGCATCTGATGAACATCAGGTTCAAAGATGTAGCGCCAAAACCATCTGAAATACTGGAAGTTTTCAAAGATGAATATGGTGTAGCTACCCTTTGGACTGCCAAGGGAACAAAGCAGGTACGTGATGCAGCAGAATCAATGAAGTTCAGCTTCAAGGACACCAACATGATTCACATCCATGCAAACATGCTAGAATCAATTGGCGATACGATCAAGATAGCATATTCTGATGACCAGACGGGAATAGTAATTCCAGAAAACCACATCCTGATGCAGGCAATGCTTTTTCAAAAACCATATTCGGAGGCATTTATGCACACCGAAAGTCTCTTTCACATGGATGAAAAGAAAAAAGCCTTGGAAGAGTTTTTTTCAAAGAAAGACTAGTTCTTTGCTCTCTGGATTCTAACCTTTTCTGGCATGTTTTTTGTAACTTTCTCTACTGTTATTAGCAACGAATCGATCTCAACCTTGTCTCCTTCTTGTGGGATGTCGCGAAGTTTTTCATGGAGTAGCCCGCTAAGGGACGCATAGTCGTCTCCTACCGGTATGTTTGATTTGAAAATACTGTTTATCTTGTTGATTTCAATGTCTCCTGTTGTTATGATGGTGTCTTCGTCTATTTTTTGATATTCGTATAATGGTATGTCTGATTCATCTTCAATTTCTCCTACGATTTCCTCAAGCAGGTCCTCAAGTGTTACTAGGCCTTCTATACCACCAAACTCATCGACTACTATTGCCATGTGTGTCTTTCGAGTCTTCATTTCCTTAAGAAGCGTGCTGACCATCTTTTCTTGTGATACAAAAACCGGTTCTCTTGAAATTTTTTGTAGTGGGACCATCTTGTTGTCTTTTTCCAGTTCTATTAGGACGTCTCTGACATGTACAAACCCGACAATGTCGTCTTTTCCCGTACCATAAATAGGAACACGCGAGTGACCATTCTGATTAATTAAAGGCAATGCCTCAAAGAGCATCATTTTTGCAGGCAGAGTGAGCATTTTAGTTCTGGGTGTCATCACTGCCCTGACCACCGTATCATCAAACCTTAGCGCTCCGTGTATCAGCTCTCGCTCGTCATGTTCAATAGCTTTGTCCAGCAGACCCTGATCGATTACGCCTTTGATTTCTTCTTCGGTTATGGGAGGCGGCAAATAGCTGCTTCCAGTTAGCCTAACGATTCCTTTTGTAATTGCCTCTAGCATCTTGACTATTGGATAAAACGCATAGCTGAACACTAGGAGAACCGGTGAGAATCTTAGCGCAATTTTGGTGGCATTTGCGTTACAGTACGTCTTTGGCGTAATCTCACCAAATACCAAAATCAAAAATGTCATGATTCCTATGGCTATACCCAGTCCATCATCTCCAAAGATCCTAATGGCAACACTTGTCGCAAATGCGGATGCGCCCACGTTTACCATGTTGTTTCCAAGATTTACACTTGACATCATCCATCCAGGATTAGACTTTAGTCTGAGTAACGCCTTTGCTCCTTTTGCCTTCTCGTTGAACAGTTTTACAACGGTGGATTTTCTTATGCTGACTAGTGCAACTTCAAGGCCACTAAAAAAACCAGAAAGGCCGATTAAAGCCGCAAGTGCGACTATCTCAACTATCAAATCTGCTATCTATAACCCCCCCAAAATAGTTGAATAACAAATTCCGTTATTCATCTAGCCTTGTAACCACCACATTTCTAGGTACTCTCTTTCCATCGGACTGGCTTTTAAGGCTTGGTATCGTTTGGCAACTATTTTCCGTTCTGTGGGTAACTATGCCACAGCTCAACTTTTGGGTGGGATCGCAAACCTATTCGCAGGGTTGTTGTGGTAGTCAACAGGCAAACTTGCGTCTTTTTGCCTGCCGGTAAGTATTCCTACGACGACATCATCTTTTTTGATGACTTCCTTCTCAACTAGCTTTTTTATTCCAGCTGGTGTTCCGCCTGATGCCATCTCACAATCAAAACCGTTCAGTCCAACTATGGACATGCCATCGAGCATCTCAGAGTCTGAGACCTTTTCCACTATACCATTCGTGAACTCCAGTGCCCTTAGACCCTTTAGAATATTTGCAGGTCTGCCAATTTGAATTGCAGTAGCTTTTGTCTTTGGCCTGATTCCTTTTTGATCCAAATCTTTGTAATAACGGCTGATAATCTCTGTGTCAGGATTTCCTTTATTCCATCGAAGCTTTGTACCCTCAAAATTTCCATTATACAAATCATAAAGCGTGCTTGCGCCTTCTGCATTGATGACTGCAATTCTTGGAATTTTTTTAATCCATCCCCATTCATACAACTCCATTATTGCTTTGCCACAGCTCGAGATGTTTCCAAGGGCGCCTCCAGGATACACAATCCAGTCGGGAGCCTCCCAGTTGAGGTACTCAATTGCCCGATATGGGATGGTTTTTTGGCCCTCTATTCTAAACGGATTTATCGAATTTACAGTGTATCCGTCGTATTCTTTTGCATCCTGTAACGATTTTGTCAGAGCGTCATCAAAATTTCCCTCTACTTGGATTATCTGGGCGCCAAACTGGTATGCTTGGCTGAGCTTGCCTGGGGCAATCTGTCCTGATGGGATGTATACGTCGCATTCCATGTCCTCATTTGCTGCAAACATGGCAGCAGCAGCAGACGTATTTCCAGTTGAGGCACAAACGATTTTTTTTGCACCAATCAATTTTGCATGAGTGATGGCAGTAGACATTCCGTTGTCTTTGAATGAGCCGCTTGGGTTGTAGCCTTCGGGCTGCAGCCACAAATTGTGATGGTCGATTCCAATAAAGTTTGCAACCTTTGACATCTGATATGGCTTTGATTGTCTTCCCTCTGCACCATCTAATGACACTAGATACTTGGAGCATTCTTGTATGCTCGATGTATCTATTTGGCAGAAGTTGATGAGCTCACGAAACCTCCAAACCCCGCTCTCATTGAAAATGCTGCCCTCTGGGTTTCGTCTAGTGGAAAATAATTCTTTTAGTTTTTGCGAAGGGGTGTCATTGTACTTGACATCAAGTAGGTGGCCTCTTTCGCACTCGATATTTTTTGATGCGATTGGGTATTCCAAACCGCACGAGGGGTTTATGCACTTAAGAAACGCACTGTCTTTCAAGGCTCTGTGTAATCTACAAAACGTGGTTATTATATAATTACCAGCTGCTTTAGTAGCATGAGTTCACCTACGACACATTGAAAGCTACACTCACCATAACACAACATGCCATTTTGAGCCAAGCTTTTTGAATGGTATTTGTTTCAAAGAAATAAAATGGCAACGTTTGATGAGTACCTAAAAAACATCTTGCGCCAAGTAGATGATTCACACACTCTTTTGCAAAATCTTAGAGACAAGCCAGGAGATCTGGATATCATAAGGCGTGAGGTTGCCAAAATTACTGGACTCTTTCAAGCAACAATAAACAAGCTCAAGACAAACAAAATGGAGCTTTCAGATTACCAACATCTTTTATCGCCAATGAAGTATTTTTTGGAAAATCATGATTTTTTTAGGGAAATGGATACGATGTCATTATTATATTCTGATGATCCAATGCGGCTCAAACACCTAAGGCTCACCATACTGGATGCGCTAGACGAGAAAAACCTAATAGAGAACGTCAAAAACATACTAAAGAGCGAATAGGCTTTGGATGGGAAGAAATGTGTTATTTGTGGTTGTAAAGACCACAAGCTGTTTGGCTGCTCAAGACACTGGTCAAAAAACTGCAGCTGCTACAAAAATCAATAACAATCATTCTGGCCTGCAAGATTTACACGGAGTTACAATAAATGATTTTTCTGCCAGGGCAATTGTTGAAAACCAGTGCAGGGAGTTCCCGTCTTGGTTTGAGAACATGTCGTTAGTTAGGTTTGTACATCTACTCTGATGTAGCATGTTTGCTGCACCGTCAAATATCACAATAAACCCAAAATCAGACTCCGTTATGCTTTTGAACTCGTCAATATTTTGTATCTTTGACAACTGAAAATTATTGTGGTAAAACGGTATTTTAATGGGATTTTTTTGCACCCGAACGAACATGAAAATTCATGCAGCATTTACATTCTTTGTCAATACACTCAGTCTCAGTGTAATGACCACATATTCCACATTCACAGTGTGTTTGCATATTATACATTAGTTCATTGTATAATATAACTAAAACTGCATGTTTTTTGCTGATTTTCAGCTAAAATGATATTATTTTTTTGATTTAGAACCCTTTGAAGATTTTGAGGACTGTTTTGGCTCTTTTTTAGGTTTGACTGTCTTTCCCTGTAGCTCTTCTTGCATCTCTTCTGCCTTTTTATCCACCGTTTTGATTATCTCCTGAATGAATCCGTCTAGATCATCGTCAGCTACTGGAGGTTCTGCTTGAGCGGCAATGTCATTTATTGCACTAGATATCTCAGAACTGACCTGCTCAAAGCTCTCAGGATCCTCATAGGCAACATTGTATAGTGATTTTAGGTTGTTTACTTGGTTTACTAGCTGGTCAGTTAATGTCAGCCGGTATTCTGTACCGTTAATCATAATCTCCTTTGTTAACATGATCTGGTCTTTTTTGAATACTTTCTTATAGTTTTCCTTTCGGTTTGCTAAAAAACAGCTGATCTTGTTTTATTTAGAAGGTTATGTATTCAAGTGCAGTGGCATCTGAGATCAGCGAAAAGTGTTTTGTGTTTACAACAAAGCCGTTTTTGATGTCATTGACAGAAACCCACCTGTTTGTTGAGGTGTAGTGGCTTCTTTCCCTTAGTTCTTTTTCAATCGCTTCTATGTCGAATTCGCCTTCCTCGATTTGTTGGGTAGTGAGGTGTTTTATTGTGATGAGAATTTTGTTGACTTTGACCCTGTCTCCGAACTTCCACTGTACTGGAGGATGTTCGTCAGATACTTCCAAAACCTTGATCTTCATTTCTTTGTCGCCAAACACATTATGGCTTACAAGCATTCGTTCATCTACAAACTCCTCGAAGCTCATGATCTTAGTATTGCCTCTATATGATTTAAAGAATTATTCTAGATCATCTGCATTGGAAATCTGATCGAATGTTTTGGCATTTCTGCTCACAAAAGGCATCTGGTAATCATCCAAAGTCAGTTTTTGACGCTTTCCATCAATTATGGAATATGTGCTGCCATCGTAATTACAGGCAATGTCTGAAATCATGTTTTCCTTATTCCAGATTTTGTAGTACTCTCTAAGCTCACGTTTTTCGTACAGGCTAAGACCGATTCGTTTTTTTGAGAGGAATTTGAAAGCAAAAACCACCTTTCTTGTGTCGTATAGCTCAAAGGTATCTGTCCATCTTAGGCATCGTAATATTTGATCAAAGGGCACCACAAGTGAGTTAGTGGTCCCAGACTTGGCTTCAATTGTGAAGATGGCGCTATTTTTCGTGCTCACGGCAAGAATGTCTGGCAGGCCAACACTTGGAGAGCCAAGTCTAAACGCCTTCCAACCTTCAAGTGAGTTGAATCGCTTTACTAGCGTATCCTCCCAGTGATATCCACGACTTCTTCTGGTTCTTGCGATTTTTTTGTTGTCTTTTTTTGATCGAATTTTAGTTTCTTGCTTTTTATTGGCTAGTACTTGTTCTAGCTGAAGTTTTTTCAATACCTAGTTGTAGGTTTTTGAGTTATAGAAGACGTGGTTATTATATTATAACCACATTGCCTTTAAGATCTGACTATTCAGACGCAAACGTAATTTTTGGGTACTCGTCGAAGCTACAGCTAGCAATTCGAATTTTTTGTCCCGGGTTCAGATCTGCATTACCCGAAATGGTACCCATGACTCGTATGGCACCTTCAAATTCTGCCATACAAAAGATCCTACCATCTTTGGATGAATACTCGACAACAATGCCAGGCTCTTTGACGCTTCGCCATGAAAGGCTGCCAAAACAATTACTGCAAAAATCATTTGGGGGCCAAGTTATTTTTTGGCATTTTGAGCACTCGCCTACAACGAATTTTCCCTTTTTTAGTTCAGACTCAAAGACACTCATGTTCTCATGACCAGTACAGTAGATGATGTCGCAGCTGCGGACATGTTTTGAACAAGGCCAATTTTTGCACCGTCAACTTGCCTTTTTTTGGCATTGCCTTTAAGCTGGCATGCAATTTCAGCTACTTGTGCAACCCCTGTGGCGCCAAGTGGGTGGCCTGAACCAATCAAGCCTCCACGCGGGTTGATTTTTTTGTTGTTCGTATTGTAAAGATCCATCACATATTTTCCTGCATGTCCTTTCTGCACTATTCCAAGGTCTTCTAAAACCATCAGCTCACATATGGTAAAAGCATCATGAATCTCAGCCACATCTATCTGTGCTGGCTTGATCTTTGACATCGCATATGCCTGAGATGCAGCCTCTATTGTTGATTCTAGTGTGACCAAGTCATTTTTTGTAAAACTTGCAGAGGTGGTTTTTTGTCCAATTCCTGCTATCCAGACTGGGGAATCGGTAAACTTTTTGACAACATCGTCAGATGCTAACAAAATTGCAGAGCTTCCAGTACAAGGCCTTGAGCAATCAAGCAGCCTAAGATCATCAGTCAGCCTTTTCGAGCTCATTACTTCGTCAATAGAATAGTGTTTTGTGTAGGCAGTTGGGTTGTCTTGGGCGTTTTTGTGATTTTTTGCAGAAACATACGCTAGGTGTTCATCTGTTGTTCCGAACTTGCGTTTGTGTGCCTTTGTAAACATTGATCCCCAAAAAATTGGGTGCTTGAATTCGCCACGTGAAACATCCCAATTCAATACCTGACCTGGACTATTGATTCGTTCTGCACCAACAACTAGGGCCACATCTGCCAATCCGGCCTGAATGTACGAGTATGCAGAAACTATTGAATTTGTACCGGAATTGCAAAGACTTTCCACACTGTGAGAGATTCTAGGAGTTATGCCGGACATTTCTGCAACAACCGATGAGAGATATTTTTTGTTTTCATTTGTAGACACCAAAACTGCGTCAATGTCTTTTTGATCGAGATTTTTTGTTTGCTCAAACAAAAGTTTTGTCGCGGAAAGAAGCAGGCTTTCTATTGAAATGTCGTCAACAGAAAATTTTGTTGTACAATGATTGGCAATTGCAATCTTCTTCAAGATGTCTCACTAAATGTTTTTGTTAGCAAATCAAATGATTCTTGCACGTTACCGATTGGGTTGAATTGAATTATTGGATGGGCAATGCCGGAATCGTAAATGCGTCTTAGCTGCTTTTTGCATTGCTCAGGGGTCCCACAAATTACAAGCGAATCCAACATCGCATCTGTCACAAACTCATAGTTTGATTTGAGCCCAGATTTTAGATACTGTGCGTAAATGTCGTCAGTTTCACCTTTAAAACCATTTTCAGCCAAAAATCTTCTATAGATGTCTCCAACTGAAATGTAAAATGCCAAAGTTTTACGCGCTCTGTCTTTTGCTAGCTGCTCATCGTCTGAAACACATGTGATGAACTGGCAGGCCACATCGATTGCTCTTTTTGCCTGCATTTCTGAGATGGTGGTTTTCATCTCGGAAATTGGCCTTAGATAAAAAATTACCCCATCGGCAATCTTCCAGGTCAGCTCCACCATTTTTTTGTTTATTGCTGCAATGTAAATTGGGATGTTTTGCCTTGGGGGCTTGATGAGTAGTGTAAATCCGTTTAGGGAAAATATCTCGCCGGAATAATCGATTTTTTTTCCAGATAGGGCTAGCCTAATTATTTCCACATATTCCTGCATCCGTCTTAGTGGCCTTGAAAATTTGTAGCCATGTAAGCCTTCAACAATTGGGATGCTGCTTGCTCCAAGCCCTAAGACGAGTCGTTGGTTTGATATTGTATCTATCGTCGCAGCACCCATCGCAATCAGAGCCGGGCTACGCGAAAATATGTTGATAATAGAAGAGCCAATCTTTGATGGCGTTTTCTGGCATACTGCGCTTAGCATCGCAAAGTTTTCCATCCCCCACGTTTCTGGCACCCAGACGGTATCCGGGTTGTGTTTTGAGAGTTTTTCTGCACACATTAGCAGATCAGAAATAGAAAGAAGCGAACCAAGACTATATGATAACTTCATTGGCCATACCTAACTGGAGATGAATTTTTCATATTTTTTATTTTTCATTGCTGTCGCACATTCTTCCAAGTCTTTATGAGAATCAATGGAAAACCAAAACGAGTCTTTGAACTTTATTCCAGCTAGTTTTTTTGCCTTGGCGTACTTGCGGAATGTTACTTCCTCAATTGAGCCGTTTGATGGGATGTCATCTAGTGTTTTTTTATCTAGATGATAAATGCCAGCATTCATCCAAACATTTGAAATGGGTTTTTTCTCTCTGAATTCAATTATTGCATTGTCAGATAAATCAACTGTTCCAAATTTTGTTCTAAGCTCTACTAGTGCTATTGAGTTTGGTTTTTTGAAAAGCTCGCGTACATCGATTGTTGTGATAATGTCTCCATTTAAAACCAAAAATGATTTTTCCTTAATGTGTTTAGAAGCATTCTTTATGGCGCCGCCAGTGCCAAGTGGTTTTTTCTCTATGGAGTGCTTTATTTTGCAGCCAAAGTTTTGTTTGTGTGCAAGATAATTTTCGAGCTGATCTGTCATGTAGCCTGAGCAAATCACAAAATCCGTTATTCCAAATTTTTTGAGGTATCTAATCTGCCACTCGATGATTGGTATGTTGTTTAGTGGTACCAACGGCTTTGGTACATAATCTGTTATTGGCTTAAGCCTGGTCCCTTTTCCACCAGCCAGTATTACTGCTTGCACATACATCTGAGAAAATTCCGCTTTTAAAAACTCTGATTTTGTCCAACAGGCACAACGAAAAAGCCAGCATATTAGATCGTAATAATCTAAAGGAGGTATGAAAAATCCATTAGACTTTTTCTATTTTGCCGGCACCCAACCGCCGCAGGAAAGGCAAATGTCAACACCATCTTCATTTACGTAACTTTCAGAGCCTGGCGGGCATTCGCACTGTGGGATCTGGTCATACATAATAACATCACGTCTTTCAAACTATTAAGATTTTAACATCACTTGATTAGTATAAGAAAATCGGCATCCAAGGCTTAAGGCCAAAAACGATAGTATCTTGGCGACAGCCCTAAACGCCTAAGTATCAATGCACCTTCGAATTAATATCTGGCGTGGTGTTTGATTCAGACACATTAGGTAGAAACAAATACACTATTTCTTCCAGAGAATTTTTCTGTTTTTGCAAAGACTGTGGGTTTTTGCACTCCCACTTGGGGCTCTTTTTTTGAGGCTTCAAACTTTTGTGTGCTAGTTTTTTCTTCATGATCTATTTTGATTAATTCGCCTTGTGGATTAGTTGATTTGGCATATTTCCCCAGATCATAAAACCCATCACCTACTGCTTTTTCTATGTCGGAATCATTAACAAACGTTAACGCAGCAGTTATCCACCAACTTGTTTCTAATGTAAGTGTGGCTTTAACGGTAGTAGCTCCATTTGGTGTTCCATCGAATCCAACTCTTTTTTCAAGACTAGTTATGATCTGAGAGCCCTTTAGGTCACCTGAGATTATATCGATTACAAATGAACCGTCTTGCAACACTGATGATTTTACGTCAGCCTCATGGGCTCCCTGTGCGATAATTATGAATTTGGCCTGATTTGTCTTTGAGTTTATCTGTACGTCTTTTACAAACATAGGGAAAATTTCCTTGTAGCTACGGAGGTCCATTAGAACGGTAGCGAGAATCTCTTTTCTGACGTCAATTTCTTTTGTTACCTCCACAACCCTTTCTGCAAAAACTGGGGTGACTGTAACACATATCAATAACACCAGTAAACCCAATCCAACAACCTGAAGATTATTTATTGCAATATGTGGGCGAAGATCTAATCAATAATAACTACTTGGTAACTTAGTTACCTAACTACAGGTATATGTGTGTGGTTTTTTCAGAAAAGATCAATAGTCACAAGCCCGAAATAATATCCAACCAACGTTAGTGCAACCCCATACACACAAGAGCCACCGAATGTATAGAGTAAGAATTTGATGGGCTTCATTCCAAGGAGTCCTGCTGGAATTGAGATCATTTCGCGCAAGACAGGCACTAGTCTTCCCAAAAAAACTGCCTTATCACCATGTTTTTCAAACCATTTTTCAATTTTAGCAAGACGTTCTTCCGAAATCTTGGCATATTTGAGATACCTAAGTAGTGCAACTCTTCCTAGCTTTATGCAAATTACGTAAATTATTGTGGAGCCAATGGTCGCTCCTATCCCTCCTGCCATTCCAAGTCCGATTGCCTCTGGCAATGACATGTTGTTTTGTGAGGCGATGTAGCCGGCAAATGGGAATACTGCCATTGTTGGAATTGGAGGAAAAACCGTCTCAATTACGGCTGCAGCAAAAACCCCGACATACAAGTAATCTGATATTAGTGAGCTAATCCATTGGATAAACGATTGTATTTCTAGCAATTTTTCTGCTCTGTTAGGTAATAATGCAATTCCGTGTAGCACTCAACGCAAAATTCTTGATCATTAGTGTGAACACAATCATACGTTTCATCAGTTTTTACATTGCATTTGGCGCAGATAGTCATTTTGATTTTCGAATTTTAATTGCACCGAGTGCTATTTGAAATGCACCTACTCCAAACAAAGGCCCTGCTTCTGAGATAGGGTTTCTTTCCTGTGTTTCTGCTGGTGCGTTTGCTAAAAAGACAACACCTCCCACAATTATCATTATGCCAACTACAAACAGCATGATGGCAAGCGGTCTTGATGGTTCATTTCGTGATATGAAAAATCCAATGATTGGAAGTGCCATGGCAGGTCCGCCAAGCGCTAGCCCTCGCGTTTTGGCGTCAAATGGCAAAAATCCTTGGTCTGTACCAGCTGCCGCGCCAACGTCTGCGCCATATATCGCAAGTAATCCTATTGCAATGCCGGTGATTATCAGTGCTGCTTTTAGTGCCATTACTTCGGCATCTACTTGATTAATTAATAAATGGTGCTGGTTCCAATAATTCCACACAACAACGATTCTAGGGGTTTCAGTTAAAAAATCATCATACGTTTAATCATACATTTAAAAATGAATTTGACATATAGTGAGTGATAAAATGTCTGCTGACATATTACGTGAACTCGTAATTGATGAAGATGACAGAAAGCAAAAAGCACTTGAAGTCTTTTCTGACAACTATACTAGGATGATTCTAGCAACAATGATGGAAAAGCCAAAATCTGCACTACAGGTTGCAAAAGAAGCCAAGATACCACTTACAACCGTGTATCGCAAGCTGCGCCATCTTTTGGGAAATAACATGATCCGAATCTCAGGTCAGATCTCAGAAAACGGAAAAAAGAACTTTCTTTACAAAAGTAAGATAAAGTCATTTCATATCACTTTTACAAAGGATAAACTTGCAATCCTAGTCAATACTAGCGGCACATGCAAATTCTGCCTGCAACCACATTAATTCAACGATTTTCTCAGAGTCTGTTTTGAGCTTCAACTCAAACCACTAAATAGGCTAAAAATAATATCGCCATAAATTAACTGGATCACAAAGCCCGCAAAGATAAATATCATGTATGGGACTCCAGGTGTAATCCACGTGTCTTTTTTTTCGCAAAATGCCGCATGCTCTGCGTGATGAAATGACAAGTTGAGCTTTTTGTGTTTGCCATTTTTTTGTTCAATCGAGAAACCAAACTTTGGATTTGCAGCCCTGTACCCAATGAACATGGCAAGAATCTTTCTTCCTTTTGTCTCATCAAATCCTTCGAAAATGTCGATTTTTCTAGCAAGTAAAATCGCATTTCGTATGGCGTTGATGAACATTGGGACCACCGATAAAAGAACGGCGTTTGTGAGAACGGTAAACGGGGTAATCGTGCCATTTACCAGCGTCATGCCTGGTACAAGAACTGCTAAGGCAATCAATGCAAAGGCATCTGCCCCTCCAAAAAGGCCAAATCTCCATATTATGATGGCAATTGGTGCAACAATCATCGATATTCCTATTTTTAATAATTCATCGCTTAGGTTACCGGCAAACGGAATGAGGATGGCACCTATTGCACCAAACACTATCCAGATTATGTCATTGATTTCTCGGTTTTTGATATCTGATGTTGTGGCAATGCCAAGCATTGTTATGGCTAAAATAATTCTAATCTGATCTATTAAAGCTAATTCGAGCATGGTCCATCCTTTCGGTTGTAATTCCTGAAGAGTTTATTTAATGACAAGCTTGCGCCTTTTGCCTGAACATTGATGGCATCTACCAAATAATCTATTTTGCTATTCTGTTTAATGGTTCGACGGACTTTGAGCGCTTCCACAAGTGCTCGCAAAGACTGTACATGTTATCGACCATTTCAATAGAGTTACTATCCAAAACAGAATCGTTTTCGTCATTCATATCCATTGTCTCGTTGAAGCCGCCAGACATGATTAGGTGCTTTTCATTCTCCACTATCAACCTGCTCTTTGAGGGGAGCTTGCCAATCCTTATTTCAGATGCGCCAAGCTTGTTGATAATTGAGATTGTGACATTATCGTCAGCATCAGTAACTATTCTGATTTGACCTCCATTGTTTTTACAAATTTTTATTTTTTCTGGGATGGATGTGTGATACATTCGCAAAAGATCCTTTCCCGTAGTTACAATGTAAATTATGGAATCAGAATCTTGGAGTATCTTTCCGACTCTGGAGTAAATGTTATGCCTTCCCTGAATCACAGAAACTGTGGCAGTCTCACTTGGCAGCTGTTTTCTTGTGATGTCCTTAAGATCTCCAGAAAGCTTGGCTGCAAGCTTTTTCATGGTTACAAACTCGTTTTCTTTTCTTTGGATTATGTTTGTTAGTGCTTCTTGTGGTTCGACTGGCTTGCAGATAATTGGGTTGCTCAGAGTTGTAGTGATCAGACCAATGCTTCTTAGCTTTTCAAGTGACCTGTAGGCCTTGCCTCTTTCTATGTCTAATTTTGTTGCAAGATTTCCAACTGAAAGAGGGCCAGTTTGCAAAAGTCCAATGTACATTTTAGCGTCAATCTCTTCGAGGTCAAAATGCCTCATCATTGTAATTAATTCATCTCTATCCTGCAAGCTGATAGATGATTATTGCAAATCTACTATATTAGTTTGTATAAAATGTGATTACCTTGTTGTCAAATCTTTGCATCTTAAATTCAGATTGGCTCAAGATTTATTTGGTTTTTTATTGATTCTAGCGATTCGAGTAATCCTTCAACTCCCTTTGTGTTGTCTGCGTCAACTAAGTTAAAGTGGCCAAGCTTTCTTTGCGGTTTTGATTCTGCCTTTCCATACATTTTCAGATAGAGATTTTCTAATTTGGGAACGGTGATTTTATACTTGCCCTGAAAGTTATCCGAACCCAAAATGTTGTACATTATTGTGGGGTGCAAAAGTTTTGTATCGCCAAGCTCTAATCCAAGTATTGCACGCAAGTGTTGCTCAAATTGTGATATTTTACTGGATTGCAGGGTGTGGTGCCCAGAGTTGTGTACGCGCGGTGCAATTTCATTGATCAAAATTTTGTCTTGACTTGTAACAAACATCTCAATCCCAAACACTCCGGCACCGTGCAACACTTGCATTGTATCATGTGCAACTCTTTCAGCTTGTGCTGCCACTGCAGACGAGACCCGTGCAGGTGCAATAGTCATCCTAAGAATGTTGTTTTCGTGTATGTTCTCAACAACTGGGTATGTTGCAATTTGTCCCTTTGTGTTTCTTGCAGCAATTACTGATACTTCCATCTTAAAGTCGACAAACCGCTCAAGCATCAGTGCCTTTCCAGCAAAAAATTGGTAAGATTTTTCCAAATCAATTTCAGATTTTATTTTGTAATTTCCACGTCCATCGTATGCATCTCTTCGGACTTTTAGAAGTGCTGGATATTCAAAATCTTTTATCTTTTGTTTAAGATCATCCAGTGATTCTATTGCCACAAAATCTGTAACAGGCATGTTGCTTTCTCGAAGAAATGATTTTTGCAAAAACTTGTCTTGAATGATTCGCAGTGTTTCAGGAGAGGGATTGATAGTGGTCTTGGCTTGTGCCGTCTTTAGGACTTCGCTATTGCCTGACTCTATCTCATACGTCAAAATATCGACCTTTGAGGCAAGCTCCAGTATTGCATCCTTGTCCTTAAAATCTGCAATAATCTGTTTTGCGCCCACTTGGGCTGCTGAGCAGTTTTTGGTCGGATCCAGTACGATTACTTCGGATATGTGCTGTGGCATCTTTTTTGCAGCCTCAGCCAACATCATTCCAAGTTGCCCTCCTCCAATTAAGCCCAAAACCTGTGCCAACATCAATCAATTAAAAATTGGATTAAAAATTGTTATTCAAAATCGGTGCCAAAACCCAATCTTTTGAAGAGGCAGAATTGTTAAAAACAGCATTTCCTTTTCAAGAGTTATGCTTCCAAAAAAGCCCATTGTGGGAATAATAATGGGATCAAGCTCGGATAGTAAAATTATGCATAACGCGGGCAAAATCTTAGATGAATTTGGAGTTCCACACGAGGATCAGATCATTTCTGCACACCGAACTCCAAGAAGACTTGAGCATTATGCTAGTTATGCAGAAAAAAATGGCTTTAAAGTAATAATTGCGGGTGCTGGAGGCTCTGCACACCTGCCCGGGATGGTTGCATCACACACTGTTATTCCAGTAATCGGCGTCCCAATTTTAGTCTACAATTACAAGCCAGAAAAAAAATCCAAAGGCGTCAATTTATCCGCATTTAGCGGAATGGACTCACTGCTTTCAATAGTTGAGATGCCAAATGGCTCTCCAGTGGCCACTGTTGGAATTAACAAGGCTGCAAATGCTGGGTTATATGCAGTAAAAATTCTCTCAAACGAATTTCCACAACTAAAATCTAAACTAAAAAAATTCAATGAAAAACAACACAAACTAGTAGTAGAAGAGTCGGAACTGATGAAAAAAACAGGCCTTGTAAAATTTGTTCAGAAAAAATTCAAGTAAGATTAAGGCAAAAGCTTGAATTGGATATTTTTTGCCTTGAGGTGAGAAATCAGTCTTTGGGCATGCTCTCTTCCCTCTGTTTCTAGGCTCAGGGTGACACCTGCAGTTCCAGCATCTATGTTTGAGCTAAGTCTGTCATGTACCACCTCAACAATATTTACGCTAAGCGAAGCAATTTCATCAACTACCTCCTTTAGTGCACCAGGTTTGTCTTTTAGTAAAATGAAAATCTTTACCATTCTACTCATTGCTGTCAGGCCTTTTGCCACTATTTGGCCCAAAAGGTACATGTCGACATTTCCTCCACCAAGGATTGGTACAACGTTTTTGTTTGGTGCCGGCTTTGCGCTAAGAAGATATGACAGGGTAACTGCGCCTGCGGGTTCTACTACCATCTTTGCGCGCTCCATCAGCAAGAACATTGTCTTGACTATTTGTGTGTCGTCAACAAGAACAATATCGTCAATTAACTCGTTAATTATTTTAAATGTCAGTTTTCCTGGCATCTTTACTGCTATCCCGTCTGCAATTGTGCGATTTCCTTTGACAGCTTGCAGCCTTCCTGCCTTTAGAGAATTCTTCATTGCCGGAAACGCCTTTGATTCTACTCCGATGATTTTGATCTTTGGGTTTTTTTCTTTTACAGCCAACAATATTCCTGCTGCCAGTCCGCCACCGCCTATTGGAACATAGATTTCGTCTACCTTTGGCAGGTCTTCCAAAATCTCTAAACCTATGGCGCCGTTTGCTGCAATTATTTGAGGATCATCGAATGCGTGGATGATTTTAGCTCCTGTCTTTTTTGAAATTTGCTGGGCTTTTGCCCAAGACTCGTCATAGTTTATTCCATCCAGTAGGACCTTTGCTCCATATTTTCTTGTTGCAGCAACCTTTGCCGGGGACGCAGTAAGTGGCATTATGATTGTACAAGGAATTTTTTCAAGCTTTGATGCATACGCAACTCCTTGAGCATGGTTGCCTGCTGATGCCGCAATCACACCGTGTCTTTTCTCTTCTGGAGTGAGTGATTTGATTTTAGCATATGCTCCCCTAAGCTTAAAGGAGCCAGTTTTTTGCTGGAACTCTGCTTTTAGGTATACTTTTGAGCCAGACATCCTACTGAAAGTCTCAGTGTAGTACAGCGGCGTTTTTCGAATTATGTCACTGTAAGATCTTCTTATTTTTACAATGTCGCCATATGTTGGAGTCATTAGAATTGATCGCGACCATCTTGTTATATTTAATTTCTTATCGATGCGGCCCATAAAATCAAAAATCCAGCCTCGAAATTAGGCGTGTGTAGATTAGCATTACGCTCGATTTTCTACATAGTGCTTAAATACATTGAGAAAGATCGTACAAAGCTGGTCAAAGGATCGTTCTCCCCTTGAACTAAGTCAATTAGTTCATTTGATCCTTTGACTATTTGTTATTACAATTAATCAGATGAGTTGAATATAAGAATTTCTTAGGACAGAGTCTGGATTATTTCGTCAATTGATTTTTCGATGTCTTCTTTGGTTTGATTGGATAATCTTTTCGGATCAAAAATTGCTTCCTTTGATTTCTTTTTTATAAAATCAAGATCAAAAGTACAGAGACACCCCTCCTCTCCAGCAATAAGCTTGTTTTCATCTAGGAGAACCGATGTTGTCTGGTAAGTTTCAATTAAAAGATTATCTAGTTCTTTGAAAAGTTCTTTTTTTCTTTGGTCTTTTGCTTTGAAATCATAGTCTGTCTTTTTATTCACCTCGGAAAGAATTTCTTCTCGAATCTTGTCATTGTTGAACAATACCTCAAAGAGCTTTTGCTCATCGATTTCTTTGTAGCCTAGGGACACTAGTCGTTCCTTTATAAGATCATCTGTGAGTTCTGCAAGCTCTTTTTCCTTATCGATTGTGTGATCCATGATCTCTGCTAACTCTTTTTGGATCTTTTGGACTCTGATGTCTGGCTTGTAGTAAAGTAAGGCGTGATACTGCAGTGAGATGTGCCACAAAATAACATAGTTCCCTATTTTGCGCTCAAACTTTACAAAAATTCGTCGTAGGTCCTCATCGTTTGTAGTCGATATACCATCCGACTTCCACTCGGAAAGGCTGTTTATTATTTTGCCATAGAACCCGTGTATTCCTTTTGGGTCAAAGGTAGTCTGATCAGTAATTGTGGTATCGCCAAGCATCACCTTGACTGGAAGTGGCTTTGTAAGCGATTCAATATTTTTTTGAAATAACTGGCTAATTTTCCCTGTTTTTTGACCCAAATTGTTGAAAAATTCATCTGCAGTTTTTGTTCCTAGCCTCACAAATAGGCAAGGTTTTGCAGCCTAAAATGCCTAATGCTTACCAGAGCATATGCGGATACAGAACACGAATATCGTTATCATTATTCTACTCTTGAGTGTCTGATTAATCATTCATCAGGATTAAATAGAAAACCACGCCTATTAGATGTGAATGTCAGTTAACAAGATAATATGTTCAAATTGTAACATCGAAGTGGTTCAATACTACGATGATGTTTATAAAGGAAAACGGGCCAAATGCCCAGTCTGTGATGTCAGCTTTCCGCTAGAATAAGGTGATAGTTACTTGAGTAGTGCAGAAAGCAATGCTAAGATTAACGAAAATCCAGCGGAGAAACCCCTAGTCAAACCAAAAACAGATTATGGAATCATAGACATGATGCTAAGCAAGCCAAGGAAGAGAGTAGTTGACTCTGAGACTCTTATCAAGGAAACACAAAATCGGGTCTGGCGCGCTTTAAAAAGTGGATATGAGTATTCGCCGATAGAAGACGAATCGGATGCGTTTCTCAGAAAAAATGTCTTTTCCAGAATGAAGATGGTAGTTCTATATGTAGATCTTGTGGGTTCTACACAGATAACACTTGAGCTGCCCGAGGACAAAGTCGCAATAATCATCACCTGTTTTGCTCAGGAAATGGCAGCAACCATAAATCATCACAATGGCCACGTACTCAAATTTGTTGGCGATGCAGTAATTGGATATTTTCCTGCAGAAGAAAACCAGTTACAACCTACTGAGAATGCAGTCCTGTGCGCAAAATCGATGGTGTCTGTCATCCAAAAAGGGATCAACCCGATCCTAAACCAGTACGACTATCCAGATCTTGCCATAAAAATTGGAATTGATTACGGTGAAAACATGATCGTCAGATATGGTGCAGATGCAAAAAAATCACATGTTGATATCTTGGGGCCAGTGATGAACATAGCTTCCAAGATACAAAACATGGCAAAACTAAACCAGATCCTAATTGGTGATGATGTGTATTCTAGAATCCATCCCTCAATGCAAGATGAATTCGAAAAGCTTGTTTGGAAAAACAACGAGTGGAAATATCACCGAGAAACAGGAGAACTATACCCAATTCACAAATATGTGGACTAGATAGTAAATTTGTCAGGACATTCTACGTGTTCGTAGTGATGGTCTGTGAACTTTTCTTGAATCACATAAATTACAATTTTATGCAATTCGCCAACACTGATGTTTTTTTTGCATTTCATACAATGCTTCAAGTCAAACCCCATTATGATCTGAATAGCGATCTTTGATCGCTATAAGGATCTGCGATCAGCTCAATTTGATAAAAAATGACTCTGGCTTTACAATTGAGTATATTTTACGCCTGTTGCTAAAGGCAAAAATAGTCTTCTAAATTACCAGTACGTATGAATCCAGCAGAAATGAATACGTTCATGGAAATGTATGGCTACCCATTTGGATACAGCCTGAGCCCATTTGCATTTCCAAGATATCCACCATCAGCAGTTGGGCCGATGAGTATGAATCCAGCAAAACTAAAAGAAAAAATGATCAAGGAAAACTCGACATTTTCCGCAAAACTACACGATTTTAGCAAGCTCTATCTTAGACATGCATCTGGTCTGCTCGATATGAGCTCAAATGTCTTCCCACCTGGACACCCAATGAACATTCCAAGTAGGACAAACTATATCACGCAAGAAGAAAACGAAAAACTACGAAAAGAAAATGCCGAACTCAAAAGCCGTATCGAGCAATTAGCAAAAAACAAAAAACAATTCTAGATTTCACGATTTTACCAGCTTTTCTGTTGTATTTTCATCGAAGTTATCTATAGACACTAAATTGACGGATGCCTCACTTAAACTAAGGAACTATCAAAAACTCTTTTAACTTTGATTTGGTTTGGCTAGTTGTTGATAAAAACACCCGATCAAAAATGGAAGGAAGCGATACTTGCGTACAGAAAGAACTGCCAGAAAATACTTGCCGTTTCAAAATCTATTCGCTATGTTGGAGTCATTAATGAGTATGGACGAACATTGACAGGCATGATGCAGTCAGGTTTAAAACCAATGCTAAAATCAGAGGATGTAAAAAACGAGTTCTTTATTATCTCGAATCTAATCACGCTTCGTAATTCGCAATCAAAAGCATTTGGTGCATTAAACCACGTAACGCTAAGACATCAAAATGCAACACTTGTCTGTGTTCCGCACAACAAAGTTATCTATTATGTATCAATCAACCCAAAAGCAAAATCAATCGATGAAATAATTAGAAAAATTAAAAGTCTTCTCTAGGCTGGAGCGAATCCGTGGTAACCCGATGATTGCTGGTCCTTGTCAATGAAGCTTGGCTCAAACAGCGATACCATGTATCCATCTGGATCCAAAATTATTACATTCTTGCCAGCATCTCTTTCTACTATGTCGCGGTGAATTTTCACATTCTTTGTTTTTAGCTCATCAATGGCTGACTTTACATCGCCTACCAGAAAACCAATCACAATGCCGCCTTCCATGGTGTTTGAGCTGTGATCTGATGTGAGTGATGCTGGATGTAGGCTTAGGAGTGCGCCAGTTTGACCCAAATCCACCCACGTCCTTCTCTGGTTTTTTATCGGTAGGCCCAAAATTTCGTGGTAAAACACTATTGATTTGTCGAGGTCTTTTACTGCTAGAATTACGTTTCCGACCCGTTTTATGTTCACACGTTGGTTATACAGCACAGCATTAAATGCTTTATTGTATTTCCAACATTGTTTCTGTACGCTCAACGCCGGGAATCATCTGAATTTTTGTGGTAATTCCGCGTATTTGTGTTAAATCATCTACCTCAACAAATGCCACTGCGTCAAATTGACCACTAATGGGAAATGAGTTATAGATGTAGTTTAGCTTTCCAAGTTTTGCAGCAATCAGCTTTTTTGGCGATTTGACCAAAATTATTGCCTTTACCATCCCATATCGACCTCCACTTCTATCATGGTCTCGGTGGTGACGATTTCCTTGATCTTCTTAAAATCAATAACCATGTTGTTAATTTCATCAATTGAGCCCTGTAGTAGAACGCAAATGTCGGCTCGACCAGTAACTGGCAATATCTCCTTGAGGAGCTTACGTTTTTTGCGTAGCGAGTCCATAACCTTGTTCGTTTTACCTGGTTTTATGGTGATCAGGCAAACTGCACGCATGTATTAGTATAAAATGAATTTACGAATAAAGATTTGCTAATCGTCTACTTCTTGAGACCTTGCTTCCTCTAGGTATGCCTTTCTTGCCTCAAGTTCGGCTTCTTTGTCTTCCTCAATCTTTTCATCGATGATTATTAAGCCGTCATCTGCCACAAAATCATTTTTTCGTGCTTTTTTTGATTTTGATTTCTTTGCCACTTTGTCCTTTTTTTGAGGCTTTTTTTCTTTTACTTTTTTTGATTTTTGTTCTTTTTTTGCCAACTAACTTTCTCATCAGACCATTCTCGTGTATTAAAACATTACTTGGAATTTTTCCAACTCAAAAATCAGGTACTTAAGCATAAGCTTGTCAAGCACAATTGATAATAGGATTTAAAGGCAAGATCTGCAAAATCAGTCAAGCTTGATAAAATCGCTATCTGTAATAGTTTCTATAATCCTGCTTGCCTCAGGATGTATTGCATATCAAGATGTGTTTGCACTAGAACAAAAACAAACAATCAACAAAAAATCCCACGAGGATACCCATAGTAACACAACAGATTGGGCCTATTCACTAATACTCCAAGATGGTTGGAATGAAAAGACTGGCTTTCCGTTTTACTATGCTAATGCTCAAATCGATGGAGATCCTGTCATTATAGGTTACAACGTATACACGCAAAAAAGCATTACAAGCCGAGATGATCTTCACTCTTATCTAAAATCTACAGAGTATTTGCCAATGGGGCAATTTGGGCTTGGTAATAGCATAACTACAATGGATACAAAGTACGGATACAAGACAATAATTCAGTTCAAATACCAGAAACAAGACGGCGGCCAAACTATGATACGAAAAGACTTTCATTTTATGAATAAGGAGGGAAAGATGTATTCAGTTCAAGGATTTTCATCAGATGTGGACTCTTTCAAAGAGATAAAGAGAACCCTAGATAACTTCAAGCCAGTCACATAAACATAGCAATTTCTTATTCTGTTTAGGTATCTACGATACATAAAAAATTTATTTGTGCCAAAGAAAATTAGTTTTTCAGCCTTTTCTTATTATGAATTGCATTAATGCTTCCTTGGAATATTCTATTCCATGTTCATCAGTAGAATGTTTACTATATTCCTCGATCACCTTTGAAATGTCGTCTCCTTTGACAATAAACTCGCAGTCAAAACCATAATCTCTGCATACGAATTTGATTGTCACTATGCAAGCCGTTTTTTTATCCCTTATAACTTCTAGTTAACTTTGTTAACTGACGCTACAATTTGATTTTTGTAGATAAATGGCCTTTTGAATCTTAGAAATATTGTTCCATTTGCAAGCCTTTCGAGCTGGATTGAACCAAATGTGGGCATTGTCGTCATAACTCTTTATTGCTATGATGATATTTAGAAGATGATTAACAATGGTAACTAAAATTTGCCATTATTCTTAGAATGAAACACTCTTACAAGTTATTTAGCATGGCGTATTTTACTAAAAACATTGGTTAGCAAGAGTTACCGTGATAAAATTTACATCATTAAAGATATAATCAGTCTTCTAACTGAATATGGTCAGTTAAATCAAACTGCGCTAGTTAGCTACAGTGGCCTTAATCTGAAAAAGCACAAGCATATTCTAGATGACTTGGAATCACGTGGGTTCATCTCAAAATCTATTCTAGAAGATGGTAAGCGTGCCATCACAATATACAAAGTCACCGCAAAAGGAATTGAGTTTTGCAGAACCATAATAGACCCATATGAGGAGTTATTTCCTCGGAAATCCACAACTGATCTCAATCAAAACAAGTTAAGTCTCTTGATCCTTATCTAATCCAAATTCTGCGGAAATATCGTTGTCTACTTGCTCTTTTTTTCTGACATAGCTAGAATATTTCTCATTCCATGATTTTAACATCACATATTGTCGTATGCCTAACACGAACCATGTTATTGATACAACTATGATGATTCCAAGCCAAATCGAAAGAAATAGACCAAACTCATCATATTCTTCCAGTACAAAAAAGAAATGTGGATGTGTAACTAGATACGCAGAAAGTCCAATAGCGAGCGGTGCTAAAATTAAAGCAGATATTGATATTCCTAAAAGAGTTTTTCTAATTTTGTTTATTTTGTCAATGAATCCTTCTATTATCGAAACTATGCTAAAGCGAGATTTTTCAACATCAGATTTTTCCATATCGGACATATTCTAACCCATTTTAATAATTGAGCGATTCATTTTGCTCACTCCACAATTAAATGGCCACTCATTTCAGGATGCAATGAACAATAATACTTGAATGTGCCTATTTTATCTGCAATAAACGTAGTTGTTTGGGTTTCAAAATATCCTAAATCTTTGGTATGAACATTAAACTCGTCTATGTTCAAGTTATGTTTTGAATGTGTGTCCTCGTTTATGAAATGAATTGAACCGAGATTATCCTTTCCCACGTGAATTTCTGGAGCAACATGAAACGCTCCAAGACTCTTTTTACCGCTGCTAGTTCCTTTTGATATGAAAACATGTCCTGCATCAGGATCAAGCTTTGCTACAATGAACGAGTTTTGTGGGATGCCTAATACTGGGAATCTTCCATTAACTGGAATCATAGAATTAATAGCTGAATATCCAACAGTCGATCCTACAAGCACAAATCCAATGATTGCAAGTATTGCTCTACCGCTTAATTTCCAATTCTGGCGCTTTTGCTTTGACATTCAATGTTATGACTAACTGTTGCTATTTAGACACTGATTAACAATGTTAAGCAGCCAATAAAAGTAAAGAACAAAAAACACGTTTGAACGAGAACGCAAATCAAATTCAGGTGATTAGTTAGTAAATTGCCCTGTTCTTCCACTGCGTTCTCGTTTTACTAAATCAGGATTAATCTGCAATATGCTTGACGTTACTGTCGGCGTTGTTCGTATAGATCAACCGAAGATTTGAAAAATGGGTGTTATTCCAAACCTTCGGGAGATTTCACTCAACCTTTCACATTTGAGTGCATACGAGTGGAATTCCAAAATTAATTAGTATTAGTTAACATTGTTAACTCATCGCTTGTTTTCTTTTCGGCCATTTTTTAGAGATCCGTTTCTAGACTTTGTTCTTAATTTTGCACTACAACAAGGGCAATTCAAACTATCCGTCTCAAAGAAACATGAGCACAATGAACATCTTTTTGCTCCATTGTCATAGCGCAAAGTCGTTTTTTGAATGAAATCACAAATACCTCTGCAAATAAATGTCAATTTTCACACCGATGAAGCATGTTTGTTTGGTAGCATATGATGTCCATATTAACACGGAATTGCAAAAGACATACTGTTAGTAATGTCAGATGATTTCTGTGGTTTGTCATCGTGATTGGTTTGATTGCATTGGCCGCATTTTACTGAATGTATGGTTGCATCAAAGCTGATTTCTCCAACAAATTTTCCGCATATTGAGCATCTTACTAGTTTGGTATCGTAAATGTTCATACTAAATTGATACACTAATCAAAATAAGGAATTGCTTAACTTTGTTAATCATCAGTTAAAAGATATTATTATGCAATAAAGTTGTGAGCTCACTGCAAACAATTCTCGAAGAAAAATGTGCGATTCTCCTAAAAGAAAAAGAAATCTTCTTTGCAGGGCTCATAAATAAGAGTGGTAGGCTTATCGCAGGTGGCCTCAAATTGGAAATGAATTTAGAAGACGAATTTGAAAGAGAAAAGCTGTTTATGACGTATGTTTTGATGAATTCAATGAATAAGGATTATGATTACTGTTTTGGTAGTATGAGATACACTGCGGTAAAAAGAGAAAAAACGACCATGATGAGCTTTTCAATTGATTCTTTTTTGTTTTTAATAGTAATTGATGCTAAAGAAGACATTGAAAAAGAGGCAAGTAAAATAGAAAAAATTATCAAAAACTTTGTCTCTTATGCATAAAAATTTTTTAGAAAATTAACCATTTTTTATTTTTTGAAATAATATTGAAAATAAAATGTGCCAAGGGTGGGACTTGAATCCACGACAGCTCGGTCTTCAGCCGAGTGCTCTCCCAGGCTGAGCTACCTTGGCTCGATTTTTTTCTAAAATGAGCAATTAAAGTGTCTTTTGGTATTCATGCTGTTGTCTATGATATGAAAAATTCGTACATGTAATTTTATTTAAGGCCTATTAGATCATGGTTTCCAGACTATGTCTGTAACACCAGCTCTTTTGTTAACGGTGCGTGCAAGTACAAACAAAAGATCCGATAGCCTGTTGAGATATTTCTGACAAAGTGGATTGATTTGTTCTTGTTTTGCTAGCACAACTGTTTGGGTTTCTGCACGCCTTGCCAAGGTTCTTGCCAAATGCAAGTACGACGCGGTTTTGTGACCACCAGGTAGTATAAAATTGGTAAGTGGAACTAATTCTTGCTCAAATTTGTCGATATTTTTTTCAAGGTTTTCAATCATGGTATCTGTAATTCTGTTTTTTATATTAGTCAAATTTGGATCTGATAGGTCAGAGCCTGCGACAAACAACTCGTTTTGTATTTTTGTCAGTAATTCTTTGATGTCAGAATCAATTGTCTGTACAAGTACAACTCCGAGGCACGAGTTTACCTCATCTATTGAACCGTAAGCTATTATCCTCAAATCTGCCTTGGAAACTCGTTTTCCACCCTGTAATCCAGTCGTACCGTCATCGCCTGTTTTGGTATAGATCTTCAACTAACAAAATTTTTGTAATTCAGATTATTATCTTGTTCGACCATTAAACGTTTCAAAAAGAAGAAACCTTCGATTAATTTAATACAATCAGATTTCTAGTTAGCTTATGACAGAAAAAATCGTTTGCCCATACTGTGATTCTGAATTTGAGTCAAAAGATGAACTTTCAAAACACATAGACAGAATTCATCATGGATCGGGACTACTTGAAGGAGACACACGGAAATACTAATCTTGATGAATTTTTTAAAACCGTTCTCAAACTAAAGACGGTTTCACGTCAAGGCTGGAAAAATAAACTGGGTTTACAAAACCCCGAGTCTGTTGCAGACCATTGCTATTCTGCAACTACAATGGCAATGGTTCTCTCAGATATCAAAAAATTAGATACTGGTAAAGTAATCAAAATGTCGCTCTTGCATGACTTGGCAGAAACAATAACTGGGGATCTTACACCAGATGATATTACAAAATCAAAAAAAGACGAACTTGAAAACTCGGCAATGAAAACCATTTTGCAAAATATCTCAGAACCACTCAGGACACAGTACTGGAATCTTTGGGATGAGTATCAAAAAAACTACACAATGGAAGCACAACTGCTGCACCAAGTAGACAAGCTTGAAATGGCAATGCAGGCAGCTGAATATGAAAAATCGGGGTTTACAAAGGCACAGATTACCCCGTTTATCGAGTCAGCAAAAACTGAGGTAACAGATTCAGATTTACAAAAAATTTTTTCAAAATTTTTGTAAGACTTACAAATAGCTACCACTTACGCAAACTAGGTTGTCAGAACAGGACAAAGACGAGATAATTCGTGCACAAAATGAGCTAATTGGAGTATTGTTTGAAATAATTAAGAGGCTTCAAGCAAACAACACGCTAGATGAGGAGTATTTTCGGATTGTCTCTGGCGAGAAAGAACGTGAGGTAGATAAAAAACGACTCGAGCAAATCCTTGCGACACGCCAAGAAAACAGCAATGTTGTCTCAAAACTGCTTGAAAAACTACAAACCTAGCTGCAACCAGAATCATCATGGTCAGATATTAGACGCAGCTTTTTTGGGTTTTGCCAAAACCTAGTTTGTACATAATGCGAGATGTTTGTGATTCTAATTATTGCCAGCTTGTTATGCCAGCTCCCCTCATTTTCAAACCAGCTCTCAATCTCATCAACGTCATAACTTCCACCATTTTCCAGTATTTTGTTGAAGGTGTCTTTGATTAGATACTCGTCTTCTTCTGAGAGATTTTTTTTGTCTGATACTTGAGAAGTTATCTCGTTTAGCTTTAGTATCACGTTGTTTGAGAGCGGCATGTTATGCATCAGCTCTGACGCAATATAATGACTGTGTACATTTTAATAATTAAGACACCAAGTCAGTTTGTGCAATACTTTCAAGCACTCAAAATGGGGCAAAAACGCGTTCAGGCATCAAGAGAATATCTTAACAAGCTCACAAACAACAAGGCAATGCCTGCACTTGCACTGCGTGACACAAAATCCGACATTTGGGATCCGGTAGGCGAGGAGAACTATTACGCAATTGTAGATGAGTCTAGCGGCTTTGTCTTAACTGATACAAGCGGTTACATCGTATCGCTTTGTGACAAGGATGGGTTTTCAAAAGCGATTGTACAAGGCGTCACAAAAGAGCAACGCGATAAGCTAATAACAGAATTCCAAAAAGACAACATACCACAATTTCAAGGTAAAGTAATTCTTCCCGTATAATTATAAAGAAAAAACCTAGCCGTGTCAACAATTCTGCATGGCAGAGATTTTAAATTCCGTATGGTAGGTAAACTAAGAATGAAATATTCATCCGAAGTCGAGGTACGAGGACACCTAATTGATTCTCTGATACTCACAAAAATCTTTGACGTCATAATGGATCTTGGGGGAGAGTTTGAAGTACTTGAAATGCAGGTCGGAAAAAAGAAAAAGGACACAAGCTATGCTAAACTCTTAGTTCAAGGCAAAAATCAAGCGCAACTGGATAAAATCCTAGAACAAGTCTATCGTGTTGGTGCCACATCAACAATAGGAAAAGAGGTAGTACTCAAAGCTGCGCCAAAAGACATGGTTATGCCAGATAACTTTTACAGTACAACAAACAACATGACGCAAATACTTCACAAAAGAAAATGGATCACAGTTGAAAACATGATGATGGACAAATGCATTGTAGTAAAAAATGGCAAAGCAAAATGCGTTCCTATTCGTGAAGTAAAAAAAGGCGACTTGGTAATAGTCGGAGAGTCAGGTGTAAGGATAACTCCGCCTGAGAGGCCAAGAGAGGGCTCCAATGTATTTGAGTTTATGGGAAGTAGTAGCTCAAGTGAGCGACCAACACAGCATATTGCAAAAAAAGTGGCACAGGACATCTTTAGAACAAAAAAGCAAAAAGGTAAAATCGTACTAGTTGGCGGTCCAGCAATAGTACATACTGGTGCAGCAGATTCCGTTGCCGAGTTGATCAGGCTTGGTTATCTAGATGGTGTGCTGGCTGGAAATGCGTTAGCTGTTCACGATATAGAGTATGCTACACTTGGAACATCACTTGGAATGAATGTTCACGATGGGTCGCTTGCAATAAAAGGCCACAGAAATCACATGGATGCAATTAATTCAGTATTCAAAGCAGGTTCTATCGCAAATATGGTGAAAACAAAAAAACTAACCAGAGGAATAATGTATGAATGTGTTCGAAAAAACATTCCGTTTATTTTGGCAGGCTCAATACGAGATGATGGGCCATTACCTGATGTCATAACTGATGTATCTGTTGCTCAGAAAAAATACAAGGAAGTTCTAAAAGATGCAAAAATGGTCATAATGGTCTCAACAATGCTTCATTCCATTGCAACTGGGAACATGATTCCAGCAGACGTCAAAGTAATCGTAGTCGATATCAACCAACCAACAGTGACAAAGCTCATGGATAGGGGTACGTGGCAGGCTTTAGGGATAGTAACTGATGTTGGTGCATTTTTGCCCCTTGTTGCCCAAGAAATAAGGAAACTACGCTAAATCGGCCTTATTTCGTCAAGGACGTGCGGATTTTCAAGCGCACTTAGGTCACCTAACTGCTCCCCAAGAAGTCGCGTTTTGAGCAATCTTCTCATTATTTTTCCAGTTCTTGTCTTTGGCATATCTGATATTATACAAACTAGTTTTGGTTTTGCAATCTTGCCTATTTTTTCTGATATGCGGTCTTCAATTTCTTTTTGAATAGGATCGTTGCTATTTTTGTTTTTTAGCACAACAAAAAGCACAATAGCCTCGCCAGTAATTTCATCAGGTATCGATATTGCTGCAGCGTCTGAAATTTTTTGGTGTGATACTGCAGCCTGTTCTATTTCTACAGTACTCAACCTATGACCAGAGACATTTATGACATCGTCGACTCGTCCATGCATGTACCACAAACCATCGCTGTCTGCTAGTACAAAATCCCCATGGAACCACATGTCTATGTACTGACTCCAGTATGTCTTGATGTATCTGTCATCATCGTTTAGCAATCCTCGCGTCATAGCTGGCCAAGGTGCCCTTACTACCAAAAATCCTTTTTTATTTCGAACCGAGTTTTGTTTCTGATCAATTATATCAAGATCAAATCCAGGGCACGGCATGCCAACAGTAGTAGACTTTAGCTTCATGCCGGGCAAAACCGAAAGCATCGCGCCACCAATCTCTGTACCGCCAGCAAGATTCATTATTGGCGTTTTTTTGTTTCCAACTTTTTCATAAAGCCACCACCACGATTCCTCGTCTATTGGTTCGCCAGTTGTTGGGATTATTCTAATAGAGTCCAAATTGAATTGTTTTCGTGGTTCCACCCCATATTTTCTAAACATTCTCACAGCTGTTGGCGAGGTTCCAAAAATTGTCACCGAGTACTTTTGTACCATTTCCCACAGTCTTGACGGGTTTGGCCAGTCTATTGCACCGTCATAAATTACTGCAGTAGCACCAGTCTCTAAAAAGCCATAAACATTCCAAGCCAATCCAGTAATCCAGCCAATGTCCGCAGGCCAAAGCAGAACATCATCTTTTTGAAGGTCAATTAGGTATGCTGCCTGATGTCCTGCGTAAACAGAATAGCCGCCATGCGTATGAATCGTGCCTTTTGGCCTACCAGTTGTACCCGAAGTATACAAAATGAAGAGTTGGTCTTCAGAATCCATTACTTCAGTAGGGCAAGAAGTTTTCTGCCTCACAACCAGATCTGAGTAATTGATTATAGAATCGGTAAAATCATATTCATCGATTCCTTTGTAGTGTACAACTAGGGTTTTCTCTATGTTTGTTTCTTTTATGGCATCTAGTGCAATTTTCTTTTGCGAGATTGGTTTTCCTTTTCTTGTAAATCCATCTGAGATGAATAAAATTTTTGCATTGCAGTCTTGCAGTCTAATTTTTAGTGCTTCTGCACTATATCCAGAAAAAATGACGGTCTGTACGGCACCAATTTTTGCACAGGCAAGTATTACAGCTATTGCCTCAAAGATCATAGGCATGTAGATTGCTACCACATCTCCTTTTCTAACATTTAGTGATTTCATGGCATTTGCAATTTTGTTTACATGTTGTTGCAGCTGTTTGTAAGTGACTTTGCTCTCCTGGCCGTCTTCTGATACAAAATAATACGCAATTTTGTTTGGCGATTTTTTAGCAAATTTGTCGATAGTTGAATTTATGATGTTTATTTTTCCATCAACGAACCATTTGGGCCATTGCTTTCCTTTAGTAAAATCTGAGGTTATTGTATATTTTTTATCCCATATTATCCCTACATCGTCATTTACTGCATTCCAGTACCAGTCTAGATTTTTAACTGATTTTTTATGCAGATCATCAAGCGATGCGATGTTATGCTTTTGCATAAATTTGAAAATGTTCGAGTTTTCCGTCTGTTCCCTTGTAGGAACAAAAGCAAAGCTAGTCAAGCAGTTTTCTTTGGGATTGTTTTAATTTAAATGAATTAAGTAATTTCTATTCCAAGTCTTCTCGCGCAAGAAATTGCAGTCTTTCCATCGTCCACCGATATGTCTGCTTCTTTGAACTTGAGGGTTCATTTGGGCTTGCCATTACGTGTATTTTCTTTAAAATACTCTGCAAGGATTTTGGCTATTTTGTGTCTAATTTCATGCCTAATTTTGGAAAGATCAGCTGATTCGAGCCATGAAAACTCGGGTAATTTGGACATTATTCTTACAATCTCGGCCTCATCTGCAGCGATGTCGGAAATATCACTCATGGGACGATATCTTTTCTTTGAGAAGCCGTAGTGTTATTGCTGGATCTGCGTTTCCTTTTGTTTTTTGCATCACCTTGCCAACAAGAAAGTTTATTGTCTGTGGGTTTTCTTTTGCTTGCTTGACTGCAGTTGGCTCTTGCGATATTATCTCATCTATTATTTTTGCTATCTCGGACTCATCGGATATTTTACCAAGGCTTGTCTGTGAGATTATTTCTGACGTTGGTTTTCCAGTTCTGACAATCTCTTGTAGTGCGTTCTTTGCTGAACTCCGAGTAATCTTGTTTGACTGAATCAGTTCAGTTAGGTCAGATAGATGTTTGGGGCTAAGCTTTGATTGCTCCCTTTTTTCCCTTGTATCCACAAGACCCATCAGATCTGTTGTAATTATATTTGCAATTTCTTTTGCGTTTGATTCGTTGTGTGCTTGCTCAAATAAATCAGAATAGTACTTGTCTGAGGATAAGACATCTGCCACTTGCGGAGGAATTCCATATTTAGTAACATAACGATCCTTTTTTGAGCTAATGCTCTCTGGCATATTTTTTTTCCATCTTTCAAGTGACTCTGAATCCATAACGATCCACGGAACATCCCCTTCGTGGATATAACGATAGTCCTCGTCTTCTTCTTTTGTTCTGGAAGAGATTGTAATTTTTCGTTTATCGTCCCAGTGTCTTGTCTCTTGTGATGTTGGCATTCCTCTTTCTTTGAGACTTTGTTGTCGGGTTAGCTCAAAATGGATGGCTTTTTCTAAATCATAAAAAGAGCCAATGTTTTTGATTTCAACTCTTGGTCCGCCCTCAATTGATACGTTAGCGTCAGCACGCATTGCACCTTCCAGTGCTGGATCAGACACCCCAAGGTTTTCAAGCAAATCCGATAAGACATTTAGGAATATTCTGACTTGCCTTGGGTTCTCAAAGTCAGGCTCAGTCACAATCTCTACGAGTGGTGTGCCTGCACGGTTATAATCAACTAGTGTTATTTGTGTGCGTTCTGAGGCACCTTCATAGATTAACCGTCCTGGGTCCTCCTCAAGCTGAATTCTTCGAATTCTAATGTCCTTTTCTTCTATAGCCACCTTGCCTTGCTCACCTATGCTTGATGGACCATACACATTAAGCTGGGTGATTTGAAAGTTTTTTGGCAAATCTGGGTAAAAATAATTTTTTCTAAAAAAACCAAGTTTTTGGGGAGTTTTGCAGTTGAGTGCCATGGCAATCATGGTTGCCTTCTCAACTGCCTTTTGATTTAGTCTTGGAAGAGATCCTGGCAGACCAATGCAAACTGGGCAAACGTTGGTGTTTGGTTCAAAACTCCTATAATTTGCCTTGCAGGAACAAAACAGCTTGCTTTGAAGATTTGTTAGCTGACAGTGAATCTCAAGTCCAATCATAGTGGTGCACCTGGAAGACTTGTAGTGCTTTGTAGTGCGTATGCTGCTTGCAATAATTGTTTTTCTTGTAATATGTTTGCATGAATTTGTATCCCGATTGGCAAACCATCATGTATCTCAAAGGGAACAGAGATTGCAGGCACGTTTGTAAAGTTTGCAGTAACTGTGTTGATGTCCGCAAGATACATAGAAAGTGGGTCGTTAATTTTTTCTCCGAACTTGAACGGCAAAATTGGGACTGTGGGTGAAATCAAAAAATCAAATTTTTTGAATGCTTCTTGGATCTGTTTTGTGAGCTTGCTCTTAACCTTTAGTGCCTTAAGAAGATACTTTCCTGCAAAGCCTGCAGATGGCACAAAGCCGCCTAAAATCATTCTTCTTGTCACTTCTGGACCAAAAATTTTTCTCGCTTTTGAGATGTATGACTTGAACTCGTATCCTTCTAAATCAAAGTCATATCCATACCTTATGTTATCGTATCGAGCAAGATTACTTCCAGCCTCAGCTGAAACTAAAACATAGTATGCAGCGATGGTATATCTTACTAAATCTAAGGAGACCTCTTCTACTTTGGCACCAAGTTTTTCAAAAACTGAAGATGCCCTCCAAAATGCTGATTCGACATTTTTGTCGATGCCTTCTCCACTGCTCATTTCTGTTATTACGCCTATTTTCTTGCCTTGTATCCCAGCATCGATTTCTTCAAGATAGTCTTGACTACCATTATCAATGGTGGTGTTATCGTTTTGATCCTTTCCTGCCAGATGATTCAAAAGCAAGGCCACATCCTCTACTTTGCGTCCCATTGGACCAATCTGCTCAATGCTGTTTGCGTACGACACAAGGCCGTATCGGCTGATTAGGCCATAGGTAGGTTTTAGCCCCACAACTGAGCAAAAACTGGCTGGGTTTCGAATAGAGCCGCCAGTATCTGAGCCAAGCGACAAAATGCACTCAAGTGCAGAAACGGAAACTGCACTACCGCCAGAAGATCCTCCTGGTACATACTCGGTATTCCAAGGGTTTTTGCTTGGGCCAAACGCGGAGAATTCCGTTGCAACACCCATGGCAAACTCGTCTAGATTTGTTTTCCCAATTATTATTGCGTCTTGTGATTTTATCTTCGATACGACAGTAGCATCATATGGTGCGACAAAATTTTGCAGTATTTTTGATGCACATGTAGTCTTGCCGCCCTTAACACAGATATTATCTTTAACTGATATTGGCATTCCATAAAATGCGCCAACTTTTTCCTTTGTTTTGATTTTTTTGTCAATCTGTCTTGCTTGCTCTAAGGCTTTGTCATTAATTGAAAGAAATGCGTGGAGAGTTTTATCATGTTTTGATATGTGTTCTAGTGTTTTTGCAACAAATTCTTCTGACGTGATGTTTCCGTTCTTTACGTTGTCGATGTAGTCTATGGCAGAAATTGCAAGGCTCAATTTAATTCATCTTTGGGGCTCTAACGTAGCTTCCTTTGTAGTTTTTTAGCTGATCAATTAACTTTGATTCAAATGGCACGTATTTGTCGTCCCTAAGATCATTTATCGATACTTCTTGGACTTGGATCTCTTCTGATTCGATGTTTGCTTTATCTAGGACATCAAAATAATTCAGGATTTTTTGAATCTGTGCAAGATACTGGTCAGTGTTGTCTATGTCAATTCTCATTAACTTTGCAACGTGTTCTATGTCTTCTTTTGTAACCAAGTAAACCACCTATGGCGTGAGTCTATCTACATCTCTTGGGTAAAATGTGGTATCTCTTATGTTTTCAGTGTTTGTTAGTGCCATCATGAGCCTCTCAAGGCCAATTCCACAGCCCGCGTGCGGAGGAACCCCATAGTCAAATGCCCTCAGATGGTACTCAAATGCATCAGTTTTGAGCCCTTTATTCTTCATTCTTTCTTCCAACTCTTCACGTTTTTCTACCCTTGTACTACCTGAAGACAACTCGAGATCATCAAACATCAGATCAAATGACTCTGAAATCTTGGGATCTTGCTTGCTTACCTTGACGTAAAACGGCTTTGGTCCTGTGGGCCAGTCCTTGATGAAGTAAAATCCGCTCAATCCAATTTTTTTAAGGTTTGATGGGTACAAATCGTCACCCCATTCTATCTTTGCACCAGACTTTTGCATTCTTTCTACTAATTCTGAATATGTATATTGTACAATTTTGCTTGGCATCTCCGGAATTATAAATTCTGAATCTGGGTTTTCCTTTGCATAGTCCTGCACCGTTTTGATTGAGAGCTTTATGATTTGCTCGATTCGCATCATGATGTCATTGTAGTCCACATATGCTTCCTCCATGTCTACTGAAATGGCCTCAGAAAGATGCCTGTTTGTTCTTGATGGTTCTGCTCTGAAGATTGGCGCAATCTCAAAGACTTTCTCAAAGCTCATGGTTAGCTGTTCTTTATACAACTGCGGGGATTGCGCCAAAAATGCTTCTTTGTTATAATAGAATATTGGAAATAATGCCGCACCGCCCTCTGTGGCAGTTGCAATCATTTTTGGAGTGTTTATCTCCAAAAATTCATTTTCATAGTAATAATTTCTAATTGATTGTAGGATTAGACTTCGTACTTTGAAAATATGTTGCAGAGATTTGCGCTTTAGATCAAGAGGCCTGACCTCAAGTCTTGTATCTATGTTTTTGACTGTCTTTGCATATGGCTCAAACGGTGGGATTTTTTCCACCTCAGAAAAAACCTTCATCTCCTTTGGAATGATTTCGACTCCGCGGGGAGCTTTTTCTGATAGTTTGATAGTTCCTTTTATCCCAATTGATGAATGCGCTTTGAGTTGTGTGATCTTTTCTCGAACATCGTCTGGACAACTACCAGCCTTAGCCAAAATCTGAATTTCTCCCTCCTTGTCTTTTAACATCATAAACGAAATGTTGCCATGACCTCTGACGCTTAGCACCCATCCCATCACTGTAACATCAGAATCTGCCATCTTTGGCGACAGCTGATTTGAATAATGAGTTCTACGCCAGTTTCCAAGATCGGTTTCTATCATGTGTATTTTGGTCGATGCATACGGTATTTATTTTAAGTCACTGTCAGCTTTAGTTATTTGCAAAACTCATGTTAGATTCTGATTTGGTGTTTGGCCTTCTTTTTTGAATAAAATCTCATTTAGACTAGACATGTCGTCAAGATCGAATTTGTTTAGGGATTTTCTCTTGATCTTTCTAACCAGAGTGATATCGCGCCTAAAGAAGAGGTTTACGGTCCAGTCTATTGCAACCTTGAGCTTTTTCTCAAATGTGGGCAGCATAGCAAGATAATACGTCCTCCAAACAAACCATGCCGCATTTCCAGACAGATTATGACCAAATATTTTGGCAATGCCGTTTCCCTTTCCTATCACTGCCATCATGCCTTTACTTTCAAAATTAAATGGTTTTTGGGAGCCGTTTTTTGTGATTGCATACTTGAGGTTATGCACTACAATTTTGCTTTCCCGCAATGCATGTTGTGCAGTTGGTGGATAGAGGCTTCCTGTTTTTGTATCGGTAATTGCTGCACAATCCCCTAGGGCAAACACGTTCTGATAGGATGGTACTCTAAGATAGCTGTCAACTACAACCCTTCCGCCATTATGCTCGCAGTCTAGATTGGTTATGACTGAATCTATTGTGACTCCTGCGGTCCAAATTAATGTGGCACAGGGGATGGTTTCACCATTTCCTAAAAACACGAAATCTTCACCAGCATCAACTGCCTTTGTGTCTGGAATTATTCTAATTCCAGCTTTTTCGAGGGATTCATAGGCTTTCTGCGCCAACTCCTCCCCAAGTTCTGGTAAAATTCCTGCTTTTGCAGAAACAATAATCATTTTGACATTAGCAGGATCAATATTATGATAATAACTTTTTATAGAATCCTTGACAAAGTCGTTGAGTTCACTAATTACTTCGACACCTGCGAACCCAGCACCCACTACCACCACCGTCAGGATTTTTTGTTGACTTGATTGGTTTTCCTCATTGTCTGCAATTTCCAGCATGTTAATGAGATGTGTTTTTATCGCAATTGCATCTTGAATTGTCTTTATTGTAAACGAGTTTTTCTCTATTCTCTTGTTTCCAAAAAAGTTTGTCGTGCCGCCAACTGCTATTACTAGATAATCATAATCTAGAACCTTCACCTTTCCATCAAATTTTCTTGTGATGGCGACTAGCTTATTTTTAAGATCAATCGATGAGACTTTGGCCTGTATGAACTCAGAATTTTTGGAAAACACCCGTAGAGGAATTGAGATACTACTTGGATGTAGCATCCCAGATGCTATCTCTTGTAGCATTGGCGTATACAAAAAGAAATTATCCTCGTTCACCAGAGTTATTTTCACGTGCTTATTTTTTTTAGTGATCTTCTGTAGCTGGCGTAGTGTTGAAATTCCGGCAAATCCGCCACCAAGAATCAGAATTTTTGTTTGCTTAACTTGGGTTGAGTGCAATTTGAGTACCACAATTTTTTATTATGATTATTGTTTTTTGGAGTTGACTGTTTTCCCGTTGATGGAAAAACAAAACTCGCCGTGTTTTTGTAATTATTATACCAAAAATTCTGATAATATTTTTTATTTTTACAATGTAAAATGAGCAGATTCCATTAGACGTTTTACTAACGTAATGCATAAGGTCATTTGATTTAGGTTGTGCTAAAGTGATAGTTTGTTTGCAGAAAACGAACGAATTAAGGAATTTTGTGCCTGATTGTTTTGTTTGGACACCTCAAAAAATAATTACCCAAATTGTGTTTTACGTTAATTATGAATGATAGTTCAGATTTGGTCGATTATATAAAAGAGGTCAGAATTATACTTGCAGACAGTCTCGACACTCTATTAAATCTAGAATATGAAACACTTTACGAGAAAGACGAAGAACTTGTTTCAGTCAACAACGTTGTTGAGCTTATTGACATGAGCCTTGATGTAGCTCGCTCTGAAAAATTAAAGCATGCTGAATCTGAACTGCTAAAACGGCAACCAATCTAGTGTTGTTCGTATAGCCGTTTTAGTTGTTGATCTTCTGCAACAAATTCGTTTATTCCTGCTAAAACGCCAGCAATTATGTCATCGGATAGATTCAGGACGGGATTGATGGGATTGCCATTTTTATCTCTACATGTGATCTCTAACATCAAATCATTTTCATCTATGCCTTTTCTGCGAGAAATTATTACAGCTTTTTCAATTTTTGTTGCAGGAATTGTGAATTGTTCACCGTCTGGGGATTCAAAAATTATTCTATCAAAGCCAGATTTTTGCTTCTGAAGGATTATTTTTCCGTCATTAATTTGTGAGTTCCAGCCAGGATACCCCTCTATGTAGTCACAGTTGTATTCACGATTATCTAGTGGTTTTGTAACCTGTTTTTTGTTCGATTCAGCACTGTTTCTAAGAAAATTTGCCTGCTCTTTGATATATTTCCAAAGATTATTTTCAAATTTTTTGGCAGTGTAAAGCCTAGCTACGGTGGCAACTATTCCTATCACTGGTATTACAAATAATGGTGCAGATACGATCAAATTATTACCCCATTGGCCTGTGCCAACAGTTACCTCAAAATTTTCTGGAGATCCATGAATCCTAATATCTGTACTTCGTCGTGCGCCACTGGCTGTTCTTAATACACCCAGTTTTCGTGCCTGAATAAAAAATATAGAAACAGGTTCTGTCTGTTCTTTTGAAAATGCTACCTCAAAATTATTTTCTGACAAGTATGTCTCAATTCTAGTTGCAAGTCTTTCAATGTCGGTATTATAGTCATGAAATCTCTGTGTTTTTGCCATTTTCGCAGTCAAACAAATTTGCATTATTTATGATTAATCTGTGTGCAAAATCGGAATGAACAAACAGTTTGATAAATCCAAAATTGATCACGTAGTCACCAGGTATGCATAAAGAAGGTCAGCTAAAATCACAAATCGATATGTCTTGGGAGAAAAAACCTCCCAAGACTTGGTTGGCACAGCGACCTTACGGTCGGCTATTTGGGGATTCTTGACTAAATTTAGGGGTAAAATATTAAAACAATTGCGTAGGATTTATCCAGTTTTTATTTTGAAAAATCAGACTAAGTAAATTGATTAACAAGTATTGTTATTACCAAGACGTGGAGATTCCTTTTGATGAGATTTCTGATCTGAGGAATTTTATCAGCAACCTTAACTCTGTGCAGGAAAGTATTGTTGTAGTTGAGGGGCGACGTGATTCTGAAGCACTTAAAAAACTTGGATTTACCGAGCAAGTTCTAGTGTTTCACAGCTTTGGCGGGATCACAAAATTTGCCGATTCTGTTGCACACCACAAAAATTTGATAATTCTCTTTGATTCGGACAGAAAAGGCAAATACTTGACAAGGAGGTTAATCGATCAGCTTGAACATAGAATGCGAATTGATCTATCGCACAAGAAGAGACTAATTGAGATTACCAAGGGTAGAATTCGAGCAATTGAGGAGCTTATTAGGTACGAATCTCTCGTCAATAATTACATAATTTGACTATTGCACTATTCGATTTGTGCGTGCCATATCGTATAAACACTGTTTGTGCAAAACAATCACCATAATTTACTTAAAAAAAATTTGGGCATGTTTTTTGTGGCATTATTCATAGATGGACATTTCGTAAGCAAGGCTTCCTTAGAAAAAATTAAGACCACAGTCAATGGCGATGCTGACGAATTTGGTGTCTCAATAGTTGAATTATTTTACAATAACAAGGCGCAAGAATTGTACTACCTGTTGGATGCACCAGATGAGGGCGCTGTACTAAAACACCATGCAAAAATTGGGTTAACCTGCAATTCTATAACTCGAATTGAAAAAATTCACACAAAAACTACAGACAACACTGCAAGACTTGCTGCAATAGGTGAGCTGGCAGCACGTCTTGCACATGATTTGAGAAATCCATTATCAGTTATCAAAAATACTGTTGAAATAATGGAGTCAAAACCAAAATTCCGTATCGAAGATCGGGTAATCTACTACAACAGACTACATAGAGCAATAGACAGAATATCTCACCAAATTGAGGATGTTCTTGATTTCGTTAGGCCATTAACACTTGCTTTTGAAAAGCATCTTGTAAACGACGTGATATCGTCCGCTATGGAGAAAATTACCGTCCCAGACTCAGTTAAGATCACACTCCCGGATAATTTTATTTATCTTGTATGCGATTTCACAAAGCTCGAAGTCGTATTTACAAATCTGATAATAAATGCGATTCAAGCTATGGACAATAAGGGTCAAGTTGATATCAAAATTGTTGAGTTTGACAAACACATCACAATACAGATTGCAGATACCGGGTGCGGCATCCCACAAAACATCATGTCGAAAATATTTGAACCGTTATTTACTACAAAGCAGACTGGAACTGGGCTTGGGCTTGCAAGCTGCAAAAAGATCATTGAGCAGCACGATGGCACGATTGAAATATCTAGTACTGAGGGAAGGGGAACTGTATTTACAATAAAGCTGCCAAAACGAAGTCTTGTTGCAAATCAAGGAAAGCAGCTGGAAAAAAATATGACAGTAATCTCATAATCTAAATTCTAAAACAAAAAGAAAGGAAGTTATTTACTTCCGATAATGAAGACCACGCTTGCTGTTGCGCTTACATCCTGGTCGGACGAAAACACTGGTGTTCTTGCTGCAGATTCAGCCATGGCGTCATATGCTCCCTTGTAGTATGGAACTGGAGGTGGCGGATAGCCAAAATCTGATAGGCTAACATGCTTTACTCCGATTATCTGATAATCAAGAGGGGCAAGTGCCTTTTCTGCCTTTGATTTTGCGTTTACGATTGCTTTTGACAACAAGTCATCGCTTACTTGCGTTTGTCTTTGTGGCGACAAAGTATAGTAAACACTGTCTACTCTGTTTGTGCCTGCGTTGACTGCACCATCAATTATGCTAGATGCCAAGTTTAGGTTCTTGGTTTCTACACGTATGATGTTTGAAACGCTATACCCGACGAGTTTTTGTCTGTATATGCCGGTTTCTTTTTCATGGTATGACTCGTAGACTGGGTAGATTGTCAGGTGTGCTGTGCTTATCTCCTTGTCTGTTATGCCAACTGCCTTGATTGCATCAACTACCGCAGTCATTAGCTGCGAGTTTGCATCAAGTGCTTCTTTTGCCGTTGGTTTTTGCACCTCAACACCAAATTGTACAACCAGCAAGTCTGGATCGACCGTAGTTGTCGCAGTTCCTATCACAGAGAGGGTTTTTTCTCTTGACGGGAATGGTGTTGGCTCCTCTGTTTGAGCTTGGGCCTCAATTCCAGATGGGATTGCGCCAAGGACAAATGCCAGTGCAAGAACAATTCCTGTTGCTGCTGCAATCGTAATTGTTTTGTTCATGGTCTGTATAGGAAAATTTTGTTTATTACCTTTGATTAAAATAGGATTTAATCGGCAATTTTAATAAGACGTATTGAAGCAGGCATGTTTTATGGGCGATTCTGAAGATCCAATGGAGATTAACGACAAAATCGAGATTCTTTCAACAGATGATGATAGGATCAAATCAGTCGGCGAGCTTTTGAGCTCAGATTCAAGCAGGGCAATTTTAAAACTATTATTCAATGATCAGATGACTGCAAATCAAATCGCACAAAAAACAGAAATCTCGCTACCACTTGTAATATACCACTTGAAGAAAATGCAAGAAGCTGGAATTATCAAAATTGCTCAGACTGGAAAAAACACCAAATCGCACGACATGAAGTATTATACTATAGATAAATTTGCAATAGTGATTTTACCTTCAGTCGCAACAGAGAAGGCAAAGTCAAGCAAATCCCTGTTCAACTCGTTTAATCGAATCTACAGGTTTTCCATGATTGGTGGTGCGGCAATTGCCGCATGGTTCTCATCACAATTTCTGCAAATACAACAATCTTCAATGCCAACAGAAGATATGAGACAAGCAGATATGATGATGGAACAAGCAGAAGAAGCCGCACAAAAATCCCTTCAGGCACCAACCCCATCCATTACAGAATCTGCACCGTTTGCAGCACCGGCAGACATGCAGACAGGTGAGCCAATAACCGACATCTACGTTTCAATCATAGTAACACTTGGCGTTATCGTGTTGGGTCTAATAATTGAGAGAATACTGCGCGCCCGTAGAAAATAACACGGTTCTGTACAATTTACGAAACCTGATCATACAGATCCCGCAACCAACTTGCTTCCATGCACTCTGAGGATTAGCGGATTCAGTCTATCTACATTCCCCTTCATCGCTTCATCTGGAAACCCTCTAGGATGGGTAAACCTAGCCCACCCCTTGTGAGCAATGTTCATGGATGCGACAACGTCACGATCCATCATTTTGTTACAATTAATGCACAACAATTTACGACGGTTCAGCCTGTCCTCTTGAAGTGCCCCTTCGCATATTGGACAGAGCTTGCTTGTGCGTTTTGGATCTACGAACTTGACGGGTATGCCTTCCCATTTAGCTTTGTATTCTACCTGTCGTTGAAATTCGTAGAATGACCATGAGTTTAGTTTTCTTCTGTAGTTATTTCCTTGACCGTTTCCCTTTTTGTAGAGTCTTCTTATTCCCTTCAAATCCTCAAACACTATCATCGATTTGGTTCTTTTTGCCTCTTCTACTATGTGCTTTGAGATCTTGTGCAAGTACTGGTTGACACGTCGCGTCTGCCTGCCCCGTAGTTTAGTGTAAAATCTGTTCTTTACGCGTACATCAAATCTTCTAAATGATGCTCTTACATGTTGCAAGTTTTCCTTGATTGATAGAATCTTTTCAGTCCTATACATTATCGTTTTTTCTGGCGTTGATATTGTAACGTTTCTGAGGTTCCTATCTATTCCGATTGCACCATCTGGTTTGATTTCAGTAATGTCTTTTTGTATTGATATTGAGAGTGATGTGGGTGTGATTGTAAATGACCTGACCTTCATCCCCTCCTTTGACAGTTCTGATACTGTATGATTTGTAAGTATGATATTTGCAAATTCTCTGTTTTTGACTGGAAATGATAACAGCATACCGTTGATTTTGAATCCGTAGCAGGAAACAAGGTACGGTTTTCTTACAAAGGGTGATTTGGCACTTCTGCCTTTTTTGATGTCTTTTTTCATTTGTGCTAGTCTTCCTGCTGCTTGGGATATGGCGTTTAGTTTGTAATACGATAAGATATCGTAATGTTGGAGTTTGTGGTATGAAATCAATGACAGTTTTTTGCGTGTGTAACAATTGTTTTCCAATCCTATTCTGATGCAGTGATTAACCATATGACGGAATATTTCCATTAATTGTAGTTGCTCAGAATTCGGCATGTAGTTTTGCCTTGCAGATTTGAGAGGCAATAGCTAGATTTGATACTCAGCTATAAAATGGATCTGATCATCGAAGTGTTTAGCATAGGATATCTATCTGTATCTAATTAGAAGAAAAATGGTCACGCAAATTACACAGCACTAATAACACTAAAAACTAGACAATGTGTTACAAAATCATGGTTTTGACCAACAGGGAAAAAGCGCTAGTTGTGATATCGAACGCAATTTCAGTCTACTCAATTTACACAAAAAACCCAGATATGTTACCAAAGAACATGTCGCTGATTGATTTTGTTCTAAAATCCACACCAGAAGAGCTAAAAAAAGAGATTTCGATGGATATGATCGATGAGATTTTCGATTTTGTATCTAGAACACAGGGTCAACTTTCATAAAGCCTAAAAATTAACAGAAATCAAAAGAACATGGCTTCAATTGCTACGCTCGGCTCCCACTGCGCTCTGCAGGTTCTAAAGGGGGCAAAAGACGAAGGCTTAAAGACACTCCTTGTTTGTGAAAAAAAGCGTGAAAATCTTTATCGTAGGTTCAACTTCATTGATGAACTCATACTAGTCGACTCGTTTTCTGAGATACTTGACTCTAAATGCACGTCAATTTTAGAAAAAAATAAAGCAGTTTTGATTCCGCATGGTACGCTTATTGCACAGATGAACACGGAGCAGATCGAATCGATAAAGACTCCTATATTTGGCAACAAGTGGATACTCAAATGGGAATCAGACAGACTGCTAAAAGAAAAACTAATGCTCGAAGCAAAACTTGATGTCCCCCCGTCAATTTCAGAACCAAAACGGATCAAAAAGCTGACCATTGCAAAAAGGCATGGAGCAGCAGGCGGCAAAGGATACTTTCTTACAACAAACGAATCAGACTACATCAAAAAAAGAGACAGATTGATTTCAATGGGCTTGATAAAAGGTGATGATGACTTGTATTTGCAGGAATACGTCATGGGCGTTTTGGCATATTTACAGTTCTTCTACTCGCCAATCAAAGACGAGCTAGAGTTTTTCGGAGTAGACAAAAGACATGAATCCGACATCGAGGGCCTGGCAAGAATTCCATCACAAGAACAGCTCGGCATGGATTATGTATCATCATTTAATGTAATTGGAAACAGTCCGATGGTTTTACGAGAATCATTGCTGCAAGATGTCTATGGTATGGGTCAAAGATTTGTAGATGCCTCAAAACGACTCGTTGCACCAGGAATGAACGGCCCATTTTGCATAGAGGGAGTTTACGACCAAGACGGTAGATTCTGGGCCTTTGAATTTTCTGCTAGAATAGTTGCTGGAACAAACATCTACATGGACGGGTCACCATACTCTACACTTCTTTACGACGTGCCAATGAGCATGGGGCGAAGAATAGCGCGAGAAATAAAAAATGCAGAAAAAGCAAAAAAATTAGATAAAATCACTACTTGAAGAGCCTTTGTCGCATCCTTGAGATGACAATGGCCATTGTTGATACGGCGCCCATTATTACCAAGGCGCCCAAGGGAAATTCCGGTATGACGCCAGTTCCAATTATTTCAATTTCTTCAGAATCTGCTGGAATTGGGAATGTCAATGTTGGATTGTTGCCATCGTATGTTACGGTGTAGTCAGTTTCAAGCCCATCAACTAGTACGACAAACTCTGCATTTTTCGCACTAAGTAATTCTGAAGAAAAAGAAATCTCAAAGAATGAGTCTTCGACATTTTGTGTTCCTACAAGCAGCGATGTGGATTCTTGGTCGACAGTCATCGCAACAAGTTCTCCATCAAAGCTGTACGAAACATCAAATGTTTTTCCGTCGGCTTCAAGCTTGTGCGTTCCTTGATCAGCAGCAAGGGATAGTGGAATCATCGAAAGTATTGCAATAGATATTATGATAGACATGTAATTTTTCAAACAACATAACTAGAAATCTTATGAATATAGATTTTTCACTCTGAAATTTTGATTTAGAAAGATGTCCTCAAATAGAATTGTGTCTGTGCTGAATAAACATACACGATCATTTCTATTTCAGTAATAAAGAAAATGTATGTTAATAACAAAAGGTCAACAAAATACTACCTTTCATAAATTCTGTAGGTTTTGCAACACAACAGCAAATTATATAATTTATGCGTCGTTAAGCTTTGGGGTCTATTTTATATCGAGTCTGATTGTTGATGTTTTGGCAAATAACAGATGCATAACATCGCTTTGTCTTCCATCTTAAAGAGCCTTGCAATTATTTCTCCAACAACTCATCTATCATCCTTTCTTCTTCTGACATTGAATCGTCATCTTTTTTAGTTTTTTTTCTCTTTTTGTTAAGCATTACAACAGATCCTACTCCGACTCCTCCACCGCTGGCCAGAAATAACATCGTAAGATCATTTTGGTAGATGGGTTTTGTTTCAACGTCAAAATCGGCCTCAAAAGTCGCCGTCGCTTCCTGGTATGGAAGGTTTTCCCATCCAACAAGTTTCTTTTTGATGATGAACATGTCATCAATTGTGACAGGGGCACTAATTGTCACGGTTGCACCTTCAGGATATATCCCAGATCCTTCACCATTTACAACATTTATCGTATATGTAAAAGATGGAGGTTTTTCTTCTATAACTTGTTGAGATTCCACTTCGGAAATTTGTTCTGTGATCAAACCAGCAACAGTAATCTTTGATTCTACTGGAACTGTGTTTTTATCATAAAAAATTATTCCATGCGTTCCAGACTGGTTAAAGTAGACTAGGCTGTCTGTTGTTCCCATTTCTGCACCAGATGAGACTCTTAATTCTGCTTTTCTCATTGGGTTATCATCAAGATCAGATATGTGATTTACTATCGGAAACGGTTCACCTGCATAAACTTTGGTTGGATGCATAGAATCAATTTTATTTCTATTTGGATTGTAAACCTCAAGTGTTTCTGTAGCAGTAAATGCGTTTGATGCAACATGAACCACTGGGTCTTCTTCCAAAAGATTCGTAATCATTCCCTTTATCGTGATAACAGAAGTCTTATCGTTAATTACAGTGTAATCAAAAGCAGGCCTTGAAGTAATACTTATTAAATTTCCATCAGTTGTCGAATCGGGATTTGTGATTATTTTATCGTGAGCAGAACTAATCAAAAACAAATCTTGCTCAATCCCAAAAATAACAGGCAGGGGCACTATGGTAATATCTGGATTTTTGACATATTTTGTTTTGATTTCTAAATCATTTTCTTCGCCTTTTACTTCGTTTCTTTGACCAAATATTGTTGATGTCCCAATATCTTTTACATTGGCTACCAGAATCCCATAGTTTTCATTAGCCTTGATTTTTCCAGCTGATGTATCTATCGTTAGTTTATCATCAACAAACACGGTGAATTCTTCGTCAACTTGTTCGAGCACCGGTCCGTTATCCGATCTACTAGAGATCATTATCTCTACTTTATCATATGCGGGATCTGGAAAAGCAAACATCTCTGTTTCTGTAGGGGTGTCTGAATTTGATTTCTCTGTATCGGTAGTAAATATGTCGGTGACCTGTATGATCTCCTCGTCTTTTTGGGGTTTAATGCTTTCAGCCAGACCGTTTATGTTGATATCATCTGTCCCATCAAAACTTGAATAAACTGTGGTACGACCGTAATGGGTGCCTTTTTGCAAAGCAAGTTCTTTGGTGGAATCGCGTTGAAGTTGTATGTCGGAGCGGGTGATGACTTTTTTTGCATCCGGATCTGTCGCTTGTCTGTCAATAGTGCTACTTGAAAGAACAATTGCGCCTTTGATCACATTATCAAAAGAAAGATTTGTGCTCTTGTCTATTGTAATGGTTACTTTAACATCATGAGATGGGATGTATGGTTTTCCGTCTCTCTCTAACCAATAATAGATTTCAGCACTAGAGCCAGTTGGGATTGGATTTGGTGCCACTTCCAAATGAAGCTCAATTTTACTAGGATCTGAGACACTAATGGCTGATTCGTCAGGCTCAAGATTTGGTGCAGATGCCGTAATCGACCCCTCTCCTTTTGTCTCAAAGCTGAACTTTGCATAATGATTCCCAGGATCGATCGTTACAGAATTTCTTGACAGTATAACATCACCATTGCTTGTCAGGGTTACAATAGTCGGTTCTTTAGCAATAACGGGATTATCAAAGTCATTTAAGAGAAACACATAACCTGTATGTCTAATGTTGTTTCCAGTCAGTATGCCAACAAGCGATGATGGAGTTATAAGATCAACTTTTGTTGGGGTTGCAGCTGATTCTACTACTTCTAGTTCTTGTTCAAGCAAGGTGTCTTTGTATATCGCATAAATTTTTGCATCGCCAGTGCCCTTTGTTTGCAATGTGATTATTGCGTGATGCTTTCCTTTTGGGATCAAAACATTTTCTGTAAGTACTTGTACTACCTCATCATTATCGGTTATAATATCAAAAATAATATCTGAATCAAGATTCTCATCAATAACTATTATTCCATAGTATTGTTGATTTAATAGAACTTTATCTGGTGTCCAAATGGATGCAGCCAATGGCTCGGCATTTACAGATGTAGGAATAAACAATAATGAAAATACACTGATTGTAAAAATTATGGCTTTGTTTAACAATTCAGATACCATCCAGACACATAACTTGATTTTTGTTCGCTATCCAACACACAAACCTCCTAAATTTTACTTAAAAGAAAAATCTCCAAACAACGAGTCGAAGCTAATTGGCGCATTGGCAAAAGAATCAAGATATATTATTGACAGTATTGCAATGATTCCTATTACAACGACACGCCAGGTATTATAGAATGTAAAATCAACTGCTTTTGTAATCACAAATGCACCAAGTATACTGCTTGTTATGATGAGGGTCTTTATCATCGACATGAATTCAGGAGTAATTGTTACAAGATTGATAAAACCAGCATTCAAGCCAAGATCATTTCCGCTTGAACTCTGAATAACGGAATCAATTGAGGCTGGGTCTATTGAGCCAACGATGTTTTGTATCATTCCAGCAGTAAAGACCATTATCAGTGGTGATGCAAATATGATCAGCCCTAGCGCAGAGATTGTGGCTTTGCCTTCTTTTACAGCATCTTTGGCATTTGTTATGAATCTTGTAATGGTCTCAAGGGTTTTTGGTGTACCGCCGCCAAATTCTGCAATATATGCAAGCAAGTAAAACGATATCTTGGTAAAATACGACCTAAACTCCGTTGCTTTTACGCTTGATGTTGGGGTAATTCCAGTATGTAGTAAAAGCCCTACATCACCAAGTTTTTTGGCAAATGTTGAATGATAGATGTTGTCCTTTGAGAGGTGAATAATGGCAAGTAGTACATCATAGCCTATTTTTTTGTATTCTGTAATGTCTCTTAAAAATTCTGGCAAATCATGTTCTAGCTTTGCCACTTCTTTTACATAGCGTCCTGAAATTATTGCGCTCATTGCAGAGGGAATAAGAAATCCAACAGCAATGGCAATCCAGATTTCTTTGATGATAAGATAACTTGTTATGCCACTTGCCAGCCCCACTCCAAGCAATATTGACAGAGACTTTTGGTCCAAGCCAATAGAATTAAAGCTTCTGGGCTGAAGCGACGAGACAATTACGCCCATTATTATTGCAAGGAGCGGTAAACCAACAGTTGCAAACAATGTTACTTGCTCAAGTGAGCTTCCTGGCAGAACAAACGATACTACCATTATCATTATTGGCAAAATTATCAGTAAGGTGACGAGTGCTTCAACTACTGATGACACG